>Ga0209636_10000110_pt1 | contig 64946 bp, 52 predicted proteins | sample DeeMarSWOR152_54_FD_187464 | JGI IMG/M metagenome (GOLD analysis project Ga0209636, IMG submission 187464) | Marine sediment microbial communities from White Oak River estuary, North Carolina - WOR-1-52-54 (SPAdes) (version 2) | ecosystem: Environmental > Aquatic > Marine > Intertidal zone >...
GAACAGGTTATGGAAATACAGCCTATAAAACTCCGGGAACTCCAGAAAGGTGTCTCCAAGATACGCGGTTGGTAGGTAAACCTATGGCGGGAGGGGTGTCAAGGACTTCCCTCAAAGATTACATTCCGAATACTCGAAAAACTAAAGTCGTTATTATTGGCGTTTAAGATTCCTCTGCCTTTAGCTTCGCTCTGGCTTACCCAGAGTGCTTTTCTGTAGACGTGAGTAAACTGTGTCTGCCCTTTTTCTCCTAACCCTCTCCTGCTGTTCTCGGCGGCGGAACTCAATTCATCCCAATCGTAGTTAAACTGCACTTTGAGATCCTGATCAAGACTTCCCGTTTGAGATCCCGATAGTCTTTCTCTGGCAAGGTATATCTTATAAGCGGGGTAACTAACTCTGTAGAAATTGAATAAACTAATAAGTGAGTAATTAAAGAGCTCTGAATCACCATTGCCATGGCCCTTATCAATCACAGCAAAATCATCACCAGCAGTATGCTCTCTCGATCCATATGACCAGGCTTGAATAGCATTCAGGCTTACCCAACCTCTTGTAAAGTCAGATTCTCTTGTTTTCTCAAAGGCTGCTAATATAGCACCGATGCCAGTTTGGAGTAAAAAGCCTGCTCGACCAAAATGTCTACATTCCTTGTCTGAAAGATCATCAGGGGTGCTTATCCCGAGTCCAGATGAAGTGGCTTCTAAGCTCCAATCTTTCCCCTGCGATTCAAGGTACAGGGCATGACCAAGCTCATGGACTAAAACCGAGGCCAGCACGCCAGCAGTTACCTTCATCCAATTAGATCCCTCAAACGATCTAAGATTAACACCAAACAAGTAGATCTCATATCCGCTATTAGCCCAAACGACTTTTTGGCTCATCATAAGGAACAACGCTAACGCGAGCAGAAAGGAAAAGTACTTTCTTATCATAACGAATTTAGCGTCTATTCTGTCTTGGTACCGAAGGTTTACCCTTCTTGATTGCTCTTTGGGTCTTTATCAAGGCTCATTGTTAGCCCTGGTAGTGCATAACATTGGAGCTATGTAGGCCGCTGATCCACTCTGGGCAATATCTTGAGGTGAGGTTCTGAGAGGCATCTCCATGGGTAAGAGGCGCAGTTTAATTAAAACGCTATGCATGTGCACCTATTCACCCTGTGGAATTAGCAAGAAGGAGGCCAAATGAGCCAGCTGTAAAGTTTGTATAGATTTCAGATAGTTAAGTCAGCCTCACAGAAAGTTCACCCAAAAAATGTACAAGGAAATACCAAATTATGAGAAATAAAATTCCACTTCTCGGCAAAGTTTTACATACTTTTAAAATGGACACAAGAAAAATGCAGCCTACACGGTTTGATGAAAGGGGGGACGTCCTGAAAGAAGGCACTCAGATAGGCTGGGACTTATAATTAGGCCTTTACCTCATTAGGAGTCAACTATCATTTTGTTTCGTATAGCTTGCCAGATACTTAAATCCCGGAAGTTCGGCAATTAGCATAAAATAATCGAAAATTCAACATCCCATTGATCCCCGGCAGCCAAGAATCACCTTAGGAAATATATATAATCAGTTCGTTTATTTGGGATTCAAATATGGTATAGATCAGGGTCGAGAGATGGCCCCACCTTTTTGCTTGACATCCTCAAAGGTGCTCTCGTAGGGTTTTCGGTGAGAGGGTCGAGAGTGTGAGTGGAGCTAAGCTGCAAGCCTGGACACGCTACATATCAAATAGCGTCCAAACGGTGTTATACGTGCTACCAAAACTCGGAGGGTAATTGTGAAAAGACTATATGTCATTGACGGTCCAATGAAAGGCAAATCTTTTACCCTTACTGATGGCGTCACTACTATTGGGAGATCCTCTGAAAATGATATCTGTCTCTCAGATATGGGAGTTTCACGCCACCATGCGAGGTTTTTTAACAAGGATGGTAAAATTCTTATAGTAGATCTGAGCAGTTTTCAAGGCCTCTTCATTGACGGAGAGAAGATAGAACCGGGGCTGGAGGTTGAGATAACAAAGCAGAGTACTATTAAGATGGGGAATACCATTCTCTCATTCCAAAAGCAAGTCTCTACAAAAGCACTGGCTCAACCACGCCCTATAAATGCACAAAAAGAACTCTTTGATACGAGTGAGTCAGTATTGGGAAAGGATAGCTCCGGGAACTACACACAGAGCCTGGAATTACTCCTTAAGGTGTCAAATATTCTTGCTCAATCCCTCAATATCGATGAACTCTTGGATGAGGTGATAAATCAGGTTTTCAATCTTTTAAAGAGAATCGATCGTGGAGTCATATTGTTGGTGGACGAGGAAACTGGCACATTACAAGAGGCGGTTTCAAAGACGAGAATGGACGATAAGGAAGGCATCTCCTCCAAGATAAATTACAGCAGGACTATCGTTAATAGAACTATAGCGGAGGGTAGGCCGGTGGTGATGGGCGATACCAGCCGTCTAGCGAGAACTGACCTTTCTGATAGCATGAGGGAAATCAATGTCAGGTCAGTTATGTGTGTACCGCTCATCTGTAAAGAAGAGATCAAAGGAGTAATTTATGTCGACTCAATTGGACTGCCTGGAGGATTCAGAAAAGATCACCTCGAAGTGCTTACTGGCTTAAGTAACACTGCGGCCGTTGCCATAGAGAATGCGCGACTGTATGAGACAGTGAAACAAGAGTTGGCCGAGCGCAAGCGGACAGAGGAGGCACTGCAAAAAGCTCGCAACAAGCTGGAGGAGCAGGTTAAGAAACGAACCGCCGAGCTTTCAAAAAGTATCGACCTTCTAAAACAGGAAATAACCGGGCGCGAGCGGACAGAGGAGGCACTGCGGGAGAGTGAGGCGAAGTTTCGTCTGTTGGCGGAGAACATCCAAGATGTATTTTGGATAAGTACGCCAGGGATTAAAGAAATGATCTACGTTAGTCCTGCATATGAGAAGATTTGGGGCCGTACACGGGAAAGCCTGTACAAATCCCCGCAATCTTTTATTGAGGCCATTCATCCTGAGGATCGGGAGCGAGTACTCGCCGGGCTAGAGGAGCATGAAAAAGGGTCCTGGAATTTTGAATACCGAATTATACAGCCTGACGGGCTCTACCGCTGGATTCAAGATCGTGGCTTTCCTATCCGAGATGAGCAGGGTAGTCTAATCTGGATGTGCGGTGTGGCCGCCGACCTCACCGAACGTAAGCAGCTCGAGGCCCAACTGCGACAAGCTCAAAAAATGGAGGCCTTAGGCACCCTAGCTGGCGGCATTGCCCATAACTTCAACAACCTGCTCATGGCTATGATGGGAAATGCCTCCTTGATGCTTTTAGAGACCGATCCCGCTCATCCGAATTATGAAAAGCTAAAGACCATTGAAGAGCTAGTTAATAGAGGAGCTAAGCTGAATAGCCAGCTCTTGGGGTATGCCAGGGAGGGAACATACCAGATCAAGCCCATTGATGTGAACCACTTGGTAAAAGAGACCTCTGATACCTTTGCAATGACCAAAAAGGAGATTAGGGTTCACCAAGAATTTGCCGAAGACCTATTGGGAATAATGGCAGACCAGGGTCAGATTGAGCAGGTTCTACTTAACCTATATGTCAATGCGGCAGATGCCATGCCCGAAGGAGGGGATCTTTTCTTAAAAACATTGAATACTACCAATAAGGATATGAGAGACAATCCCTATAAGGTGACGCCAGGAAACTATGTGCTATTAACTGTTAGAGATACAGGCGTAGGCATGGACAAGAAGACCATAGAGCGCATCTTTGATCCATTCTTTACCACAAAGGGTCTGCACAAAGGCACCGGTCTTGGATTGGCCTCTGTTTATGGTATTATCAAGGCTCATGGGGGATACGTAGATGCGGAATCTCAGGAGGGACATGGAACTACCTTCAGCATTTATCTGCCTGCATCTGAAAAGAAGGTAATAATGGGAGAGAAGGAAAAAGCAGCTGAGGTCTTGATGGGAACAGGGACCATCCTTCTGGTCGACGATGAGGATATGGTTCTTGATGTCGGCGAGCAGATGCTCAAGGCATTAGGCTACAAGGTTTTGTTGGCCACCAGTGGGAGGGAGGCTATAGAGTTCTACAAAGCAAACAAGGATAAGGTTGATTTGGTCCTCCTGGATATGGTCATGCCAGACATGGGCGGAGGAGAGACCTATGATCAGATGAAAGAGATCAACCCCAACATAAAGGTTCTCCTTTCAAGCGGGTACAGCATCGATGGTCAGGCCACTGATATATTGAACAGAGGTTGTGATGCTTTTATTCAGAAACCCTTTCGTATGAGTGATCTCTCTCAAAAGATACGGGAAGTACTGGAGAAGAAATAATCTTGAGTCACTATCGCAACTAAAGCGACCATGTTAGCATGTTGTGGTGCCATTTGACTCTGAGATTGCAACATACTGCGATCAACATTCAAAAATTAAAGGCCCATATTTTTCAGTATACCAGATCTAATCTATACCCTTTGTGACGAATAGGTATGATGGGGTAGAACACTCTAGTTGCTCAGCCTCTTTTCCATTTTGGTTGAGCGTAAAGACTGTCAATCCACTTCATAGCTACTAGGTTGCTGCATCGATTCAAAATCCCTTCTTTTTCCTTGACATCCTCAGAGGCACCTTCCTAAGGTTTTTGGTGAGAATGAATGGGGCGATTAATCGTTCAGCTGGTTCAATATTCCTGGATTGAAGGCACTTGCACAAGCTGACAGCATAAGCCTTGGACCTGGGATAGTGGCTGCCGATAAGCATTGGCTTTTGCAAGGTAAGTGATTTTTCTAATGCTGACAGGAGTGGCAAAATGGCAAGGAAGCATCCTTTTGGGAATGACCCGGCAAAGATTGAAGGATATAAGGCCTTCTGGAATCGAGAAGATGTAAAACGACCCCTTGTTGGCTTTTCCTTTGTGGGCTGGTTCCCTCTGGAGTATTTCTCTGAATGCAAGTCCTGGCAAGTTAATGATTACATAACGCCGGAGATGATCGATCCTGACTCTTGGCTCGATGATCAGGAGCGCCTGCTTGAAGAAGGCGAGAAAATAGAAGATGACATGCTCAGGGGCGCATGCCCCTCACAGGTGGCATTTCCCTGCTTTCTGCCCGCATCGTTAGGGTGCAAGATAAAGGTACTGCCGGGTAACGTCATGGGGGAAGAGCAGAAGCTCTCCTGGGAAGAGGCGCTGAATGTTCACCTGGACCATAAAGACCCATGGGTTGAAAAATATCTGGAATTTGCACGGGCCTTAGCTCGGAAAGCTAATGGACGCTACCCGATAAGCCACGGGGCGGAGCTTGGCCCCACCGATTTACATGCCCTGCTTCGCGGATACACTGAAAGCGTACTGGACTTGATACACCACCCAGGGAAATCGTCCGAACTCCTGTGGAAACTTGGCCATATCTTCCGAGAATTTACTGAGGAGGTGTGGAAACATATTCCGCTATTTCACGGTGGGTATTTCGATGCGCAATATCAGCTCTGGTCACCAGGTCCCATCTGTCGCATGCAGGAAGATGCCACGGCGCTCTATTCACCTGACCTCTACCACAAGTTAGCCCAGCCCGTGGACCGGATGATCGCCAGCCACTTTACCAACAGCTTTATCCACCTGCACTCAACCTCGATGTTTTTACTCGACGCCTTTCTTGAGATCGAAGAGATCCAGTGTTTTCAGATAAACATTGAGCCCTTCAACATCCCGGTTAAGGACATGATAAAATACTTCCAGCAGGTTCAAAAGGCAGATCGGCCCCTTCTGATCAGGGGTTCGCTCAAAGAGGAGGAACTGCGGACCTTGCTTGATTCCTTGGAACCTCCGGGGCTATATCTACACATTGTCGTTAACGACATGCAGGAGATCGAGTCATTGAGGCCATTATTGGGGATGTAACGCCAAAGCGATCTTTCCAAAAAGCGCCTTTCCCCTTCCTTATCGCTCCCACAGAGCGCTCATTGAGGACTACGGTATGTTTCCCTTCCTGACACCTCCCTTCAAAAGGTCACTATGGGCTGGGTTACCCTTAGAAACCACTAAAGACCAAGTAGGGAACCTTGACAAATACAAGATCTTACTAAGGAGAGCATCAAATAGTTTACAATGTCGGGAAGGGGCATGAGATCTTTGCTGCTGTGACTGGTGGGAGGCCGCTGCGCTTTTCACGACTTATCAGTGGGGGAAGCCGCAGCCCCCGAGTTGTCGGGGGAATGCGGAGGGGGCAAGAGTCCCTCGCAGATAAGTCGTAGAAAAGACTAGGCCGGGAGCCTCGGAACAGAAGAAAAGATCTCATGACCATCCTACAGTTTTCTGGATTCTGCCCAGTGCAAACAATAATATGCTCTCCTTAGTAATGCAGGATAACAACGCATAACTCATTAATATCGAAAGAAAAAACAGGATTTGTTACGTATAGAGATACGCACTCTGGAATAAGACCGAATGGAGTGCAGGTGTCAAATCCGGCAAGCCCGGGCTGTCAAGCCGAAGTTTGATCATCTATAGGGGAGCGCAAAACGGAAATGAGCGTCTCTCTTCTTGGCTTAGGAAGTATGCGCCAGGACTTTTTAGAGAGGGTTAGCCAGTGCCTTCTCATACCACAAACTGCTTTTCCAAACCTCAAATCCTACTGTGCTGTAAAGAGCTCTGGCTGCTTTATTCGCACTATCTACCGTTAAGTCAACGATTCGTATGCCTTTGCCTTTCAAAAGTGATAGTCCAGCTACCAGCACATGCATGCCAACCCCTTTTCCTCGGTGATCCGGATCCACGCCAAGCATGTAGATACGCCCCTCACTATTAGCCTTATCTTCTCCAGGGTTTATCTTCGTCCAGCAGTAACCGATGGGCTTATCCACTTCGAAGGCCAGGATTATGTCCTGTACAGAACAATGCGGTAGCCCGAGGCGGTAAATTATGTCCTCACTGGTGTTGGGGTTGTAACTCCATGTGTCGAGGAAAGACCGATTCTGAATTTGAGTCATTTTTTCTTCCTCCCCCTTTCGCAGACGACGTAGCTGGAAGGTGGTCTTAGTGAATTTCGGCAAATGAGCTTTAGATAGATCCAACCGTAGCTCAAGAAAGCGGCGGACGAAGCTAAAACCCAGCTTGGAAAATAACCTCTTGGCCCTCCGGTTTTGCTGTGGAATATTCACATGGGCTACATTTAGTTTCAATTCCTTAGCATAGTTCAGTGCTCGTTCAATAAGGCTTTCAGGGAGATCGCTTCTGTGATGTTCGGGGTGTACCAGGCAACTGAGAACAGCCCGTCCGATGTTCAGCTCAGGCATCACATCTAGATATCCTATAATCTTTCCTGCTCTCTCAGCTATAAACAGGTTATCTTCTGGGAAATGATGTGGCAGGCCAAGACTCTCGAGCAAGTCCTGGGGTGTGGTGCAGATGCAGGCCTCCCCCAGTGTCTCCACTTCAGCCACAAACTGCAGTAATTTATTGAGGTCCTCGAAGCGGTAGTTTCTGATTATATACGCGAGATCACTCATTTTGGAGAAGGAAATATCCTCATCACCATAGCAGATAATGTCCGTGCCTATACACGGTTCCGGCATATGAATTTTGATTGCCCAGTCATCTTAGGCCAGCATTAGCTCCCTGTCAATCCTCGGGGTCTTTTGCCTAGGGCCACGTCATAGTGAAACATAACCTGGTGATTCCTAAGCCTATTGCCTGCCCTGTGGAATAATCCTTTGCCATTACCCAAGACTGTAATTGGCTTGTAGGATAGAGCCTGTTTCTTCATTAAGCATGTCCCTATTCCACAGGGTGAAGGTATGGGTATCTCTTTTTTTGCTATGCCCTCTCATAGTCAAATCTCGTGGCAGTTTCAAACTGGTGTATATAGGCTTTAGCAATGGATTTCATTGATTGGTCAGAAATACACCATTTTGAAACTGCCCTGTACAGCCCCTTGTTTAAGGGCATAAAGCAAAAAAAGAGATACCCATACCCTTAACTTTGACGTTCCCCTGGTCTTTTGCCCTGCCGCGGAACATCCATCACCCGGAGATGGGATTTCTACAGCCTCGCATAAGCCTTATGCTTTGGGGGTATAGGCGCATTCCTCCGATATCACCAAACCCTTTCATCTGAACCTGGCAGCGCTGAGGTGCCATCAGGGCGACCTAAGCCCGCGCAAAAACCTTGACGAACGGCTAAGGGAAAGGCCTTTAAGCTAGCGGAGGCCTTCCAGCAGGTGGAGATATGGTGGTAGATCACTCCCCTGATAGAAGGGATTGGCTAGGAAGAAAGCCAGAGCACATCCCCACAAAGACTGGGATCATGAGGGCGGGAGGAAAAGAGGGCAAACTCCGCCTTCTCCTTTTTTAATATGGTGGAAGCGCCGTGGCCGGGATATATCTGAGTATCTTCAGGCAACACAAAGATCTTGCTGGTTATGGAATCGACTATTTGTCTAAAATTCTCTGGCGAGGCAGTGCTACCCGGACCAGCGGGAAAAATGGTATCCCCTGATATCAAATGGTTACCCGTTAAAAAGCATACGCTTCCCGCGGTGTGACCGGGTGTATGAAGCACCTTCAGTTCTATATCTCCAAAGGATATCGTATCGCGGTCACCGAGCAGGATCTCTGGCCGGAACGGCAGACTTTTGCCATCTAGCGGATGGGCGGCAATGGGGATACCCAACTTGGACTTTAGCTTGGACAGCGCGCCTATGTGGTCCATATGGGCGTGGGTTATCAATATGTACTGAGGATTAGTGCCCTTCAACTCGTTTAGAATTTTATCTGCCTCTGCAGGTGCATCCACAATAACGCTGTCAGCAGTTAGGCGGCTGGTTAATATGTAGCTGTTGGTCTCAAAGGATCCTAATGTAAGCTTGTCGATCTGGAGGAAGTCATCTTTTGCTACGATTGCCATTCTATTACCTCACATGGATGGTAAATTTATTTTAGAGATACTCTATCCATGGTTCTTATAATAACGTGGGATAATACAACACTTACGCAGCTAAAAGCTAGTATCACGTCCCAAAAGAAACTTATCAAAATCAAACGAGATTTCATTATTCGTTTTCAGTTGTCAAGGTGTAAAATTCGAAGCACGAAATTCGAAATCCGAAACAATTTCAAAATCCAAATTTTTCAATTTTTTAAAGGGGTTTTGGATTTTGATCATTTGATATTCGGATTTGTTTCGCATTTCGATATTCGAATTTCGGATTTAGGATGTCGTTTTTCTGGAAGCCCTGCGATCGTACAAATTATGCAAGTTATTACTGTGACACTGCACTAGGTCGGCTTTTATAATCTTCACAAGCCTGAAAAATTTCAGTATAGGATCTGTAGTTCATAACTGAGATGTTCCATTGCCAGACCATCACTTTGGCAAGTATCATGGAATTTTTAAGGATATAGGGAACCCGCAATATCCCGTGGATGTATCGATCCTATAGTCTTGCGCAGATTCCCTTCATGAATTTCCCATACAAAGTATGTGCAGCTCTCAGGGAGGTACGATGGACAAAGAGCAGATCAGACAATTTGGACATGATTTAGGGGCTGATGCGGTTGGGATTGCAACTGTGGAGGACTATGAGTCCCCAAAGTCCCCTGACCCGAGAACCATTCTGCCTGGCGTGAAATCTATCATTGTGATGGGATACCGGGAAAACAACGGAGCAGTGGAGAGTGAAAACACCCGGATTAGCATGACTTCCCGCATGGGCGGTATGGAACTCTCTTTAAAGAACAACTATCTCATGGCCAGGTATGTAGAATGTCAATTCGGGGCAAAGGCAGCTCCTGTGCCCTTTTCCTATCCTCTGGATATGGGGCCCGGGGTTATGGGACTGGTTGGGGATCTATCTATGAGACATGCGGCTGTTGCTGCGGGGCTTGGGGTCTTTGGCCGTCATAACCTGGTAATTAATCCCCGGTTTGGAACCCGCATCATTTTCACGGCGATCTTAACTGAATTGCCCTTAGCCTCGGATCCCGCAGTTCAAGAAGAGCTATGCACCGAGTGTGGCCTGTGCGTTGAAACTTGCCCAGGCCAGGCCCTGGATGAGGAGGGAAGGACAGATCAGCTCAAATGCCTGAAGGCATCCCAGCCTTATGGTTTCGGTGGCGAGATACGATACTTTCGGAAGTTTATCGGGGCCTCCCCGGAAGAACAGAAAGCCCTCCTTAAGGATCCCGTGCTGTTAAGCATTTACCAGGCGCAATTCATTGGATTTCAATATACCTGCTGGAAATGCATGGCCGTATGCCCGGCATGCATCGAGCGCTAGAAAGCAGAAATTGGAAATGTCTGAACAAGAAACTTGATGGCATCTTTATGACCTTTATGGCTCTAACTAAGCGGTACTGCTTAAATCCATAAGATTGCACTATACTGCTTCTTGAAAAATGAAAGGCCGCATTTTTTCAGTATGCCATGTGTAGTCTACAATCTTCACACGCGCAAAGCTCGATGGAATCAACTCAGACTTTCCCATGAAATCACCTCTCTCATTTGTCTGGACCTGTAAAGGATTGACCTAATCCTCTCAATTCTGATAGTGTTCTGACTCCATTATCTGGCTTTAAGAAAATTGAATGGAGTTAGAGTCCTCCATTTACTTAGAAACCCATATCTCTGAGAGGAATCTTGGCAAGGGAGGAGAAAGTCATGAAAGTGATCGCCTTTAATGGTAGTGGTCGAAAAGACGGTAACACTGCCCTGCTTGTCAACACGGTCCTTAATGAGCTCTCAAAGCAGGGCATTGAAACTGAACTTATCCAGTTAGCAGGCAGGGCTCCCCAAGGGTGCCTCGCGTGCTACAAATGTTTCGAGAACAAGGACCAGAAATGTGCCGTAACCGCAGATAATCTCAATGAGTATCTAGCCAAGATGATCAACGCTGATGGCATTGTGCTTGGCTCCCCGGTATATTTTACCGATGTAACAGCCGGCATCAAGGCGCTCATTGAACGGTGCGGCATGGTATCTATTGCCAATGGGGGGCTTCTCAAACGGAAGGTAGGTGCCGCAGTAGTAGCTGTGAGGCGTGCGGGGGCTGTCCGCACCTTCGATACACTCAATCACCTATTCCTCCATGGCCAAATGATTGTTGCCGGCTCCAGTTATTGGAATGTGGGTATTGGACGTGAGCCTGGTCAAGCGAAAGAAGACGGAGAAGGAATCCAAACCATGCAGACCCTTGGGAAGAACATGGCTTGGCTTCTGAAGAAAATCCATAGTTAGAGTGAAGAGCGGCTTAGCCGCTTGACTAAGAAATGCACTAGGGTGAAAGTGAGTCCGGAAATCCCTTCAGACGAGCATTCGTTTAATCGTTAGTTCTAATGAAGCCAGGAATGCCACCTATTATAGTTGTAGTCGGTGTCTTTCTCGGCCTTTATGGAGGGCTGCACTGCTATGTTTATAAAAAGATCATCACAGTAGTGCCTCTCGAACACTGGCTGGTTGTTACTGTCCTCTGTATTCTGGTCATAGCCCCGGTTTTGGTCGCGTTATTAACCAATGCCGGCCTTACTGCACTGGCTGCGCCCTTGGCCTGGCTGAGCTACACGTGGATGGGATTTGCCTTTTTGTTTTTCTCATTCTCTCTCGTGCTAGATCTCTATCACCTCCTTACGAGTGTAGTAGGCAGGGTGTTGCGTGTTGAGTCTTCCGCGCTCATGCTACTTTCGCCCTATTATTCGGTCATTGTGGCGGGTTTCCTGACTTTGGTGGCGGCCGGTTACGGTTTTTTCGCAGCAAGGCAGATTAATGTTGAATGGATACATATCTCCACATCAAAGCTGGGCAGGTCGTCCGATCCCTTTCGCATCGTGCAAATCTCCGACCTGCACTTGGGATTGCTGAGTAACGAGACGCGATTACGGCGCCTCATCGAAGCAATAAGGTCCGTCGGACCTGATATCGTAGTTTCAACTGGTGATCTGGTCGATATGCAACTGGACCATCTGGACACATTTGCAGATCTATTGCACGAACTGAAGCCGAGATTCGGCAAGTTTGCAGTGACAGGAAACCATGAAGCATTCGCCGGTATTGATCAGTCACTTGCGTTTACACAACGGTCTGGTTTTACCATGCTTTCATATGACGGGGTCAAAGTGAACGACGTCATCAATATTGTGGGGGTGGATGACCCGGCGGTATCACACAGGATCAAGATTGACACGCCAGCGGAAAGGCACGTCCTGCAGCGATATCCTAAAGGAGAATTTACGGTGCTTTTGAAACATCAACCAGTTGTGGATCCGGCATCTCTACAATGGTTCGATCTGCAGTTATCTGGACATACGCACGGGGGTCAAATCTTCCCGTTCATTTTGTTAACCAAATTGGTATACAACGCCAAGACTGGTTTGTCGCGTGTTGCCGAAGAGACATGGCTCTATGTAAGTCGCGGCACCGGGACATGGGGGCCACCGATCCGTTTCCTGGCCCCACCGGAAGTGACCGTCATCGAGTTATGCCCCGACACTAAGTAGCCAAGGATATGGGGACCTTCTGCGAAACTGTTGGTCCAGGATACGGAAATTCAACAGTATGTCGAGAAAATGAAGGACGGAGGCGTTAAGTTGATCGCTTGCAAGGCGTGCGCCGACATGTATGGGGTCTCCGACAAGCTGGAGGCGCTTGGGATAAACGTATACTATGTGGGCAGTCACTTAGCGGACATGCTGCGTTTCCCCTTTAAGACGCTTAGACAAACCTACCGAACATAGATCTCGAAGAAATCTATAAAGAGAAGTCGATTTTTCTTGACTTGCTGATGCTTTTGCTATTCTCTTAGTCCATGATCTTTCCTTCAATCAGTGAGCCTCTATATTGAGAGATTACCCCATGGAGAAACACCTCAAAATATGCCCCCCTTATCTCCTAAAAGAACTTTGAATCAATTACCTTTGCCATTTACGGGTTCCGTTTTCGAAAGATTTTCGAAAATTGTTTGTGAAATATTCAAAAAGAAAAAAACTTCGCCTAACACAGCATGAAAGGTCTCTCCTCCACAGGCAGACTCACACACATTTTTGCTTCGCAAAAACTCCCTTGCTGCTGGGACCGTTAGACGAAATTCTAGGATAAATATTCAAGATAAACAAAGGAGGTCAGAATGAATATCTATGTAGGCAATTTGTCGTACGAGGTCACCGAAGAGGATCTGCAACAGGCTTTTGAAGCCTTCGGGCAGGTCGCATCCGTCAACATTATTAAGGACAAGTATAGTGGCCAATCAAAAGGATTCGGATTCGTGGAGATGCCCGCTAAAGCTGAAGCCGAGTCAGCGATCGAAGGCCTGAACGGCAAGGAGTTGAAGGGACGAACGCTTAATGTTAATGAGGCCCGCCCTCGCTCCGAAGGTCGTCAAGGCGGAGCAAGACGAGGTGGAAGGCGGCGTTCCTGGTAAGCGTGATTCGGGCATAATAGACTCATAGTAGAACGTTCCTGCCCATTAAGATGACCATGGCGAGTCCTTTTTATCCTATGAGCAGAAAGGAAAAGGATAGATACCCTAAAGAGCCTCTGGAGCAAGATCATTCATGGGGAGATATGGCTGTCAGAGGATGGAGACTACAATGTCAAACTTGTGGCTGTTGGCGGTGGCTACCGAAAGAAGCAGTGGCTACTGAAATCTCCTTCAACGGCACATCGAAGTGACGTGGTGGTGAAATCAAACATGGAGGTGGGTTGAGATGAAGGATTTGATTGCATATATAGCCAAGGCGCTAGTGGATAAGTCAGAGGAAGTCGTGGTCACGGAAATAGAGGGACAACAGACCTCTGTGATTGAACTCAGGGTAGCCAAAGAGGATTTCGGCAAGATAATCGGCAAACAAGGAAGAACCGCCGTAGCGATAAGGACTATACTGAATGCGGCCTCGGCCAAGATGAAGAAGAGATGTGTCCTGGAGATTTTGGAGTAGCTGAGGAAAATTGTTCTTAGAGATCTAATTCTGATAGGGGATTTCGTCCGCCTGCATGGCTTAACCGGTCCACTAGGGATGGTTCCTCATGCTCAGTCTTTTGCAGGACACGGATTCCCTATTGCATGGTGCAATAGATAGCTAAAGGAGCTTACCATGTTCTACATCCTTGCAATCGTCATACTCATACTGTTCCTCAGCGCAGCCATCAAGGTGCTGAGGGAGTATGAGCGGGGTGTGATCTTTCGGTTAGGGAGGGTAATAGACACCAAGGGACCTGGCCTCATCATCATCATCCCGATTGTTGATAAGTTGGTGAAGGTGAGCCTGAGGCTGGTGACCATGGATGTGCCCTCCCAGGATGTGATCACCAGGGATAATGTCTCTGTGAAGGTCAATGCGGTTATCTACTTCAGGGTCATGAACCCCAACAATGCCGTCATTGAGGTGGAAAATTACCTGTTTGCCACCTCCCAGCTCGCCCAGACAACCTTAAGGAGTGTGTGTGGACAGGTGGAGCTCGATGAACTCCTGGCAGAGCGTGATAAGATCAACACCCAGCTCCAGACCATCCTCGATAAACACACCGATCCCTGGGGCATCAAGGTCTCCACTGTGGAGGTAAAACACATTGATCTTCCCACCGAGATGCAGCGGGCCATGGCCAAGCAGGCAGAGGCCGAGAGGGAGCGGAGGGCAAAGGTCATCAATGCCGAGGGAGAGTTTCAGGCAGCCACCAAGCTGGCGCAGGCAGCCGAGAAAATCCAGGACTTCCCCAATGCCCTTCAGCTCAGATACCTTCAGACCCTCAGGGAGGTCTCAGCTGAAAGCAATTCAACCACCCTCTTTCCAATCCCAATTGATCTGTTTCAGCCGTTTTTTAAGAAGGATAAGGCAGGGTAACCGCTGGGTGGAGCGGAGCCTCTTGTTCATGCAAACTTGCTATCTCCGCTTTTTGTGTTTACTAAATTGATGAAAAGGTGACAGATTTATTTTTTGTCTTCAATTTCGGTTCTGGTCACTATAGTCAATAAATAAATCTGTCCCCTTTCTTCTACGAACCTGGTGGAGAAGGGGAGCAGATTTAACCCACCGATAAAGACATCAGATCAGCTGCCACGATAAGCTCTCCTTGGTACGTGTTCCGGCATTGCGATCCTATGTCACTCCTCAGACATTCCGGGTAAAAGTGGGTTAAGACGAGCGTTTTGACCCCTGAGCGAGTAGCTATACGGCCTGCCTGAGAGGGGGTTAGGTGCCCCATAATCTCTTCGCCGTCAGGAAACGAAGCCTCAAGTATCAGGAGATCTGCACCCTTGGCCAGGTCTATGATTTCATCGCAGTAACCGGTATCTCCTGAATAGACGATACTATTTCCCGCCCTATCTTCTATCCTGAGGCCAAGACTATGGGGAGTATGGTTTAACGGGGCGGATAGGACTGTGAAGTTATCGAATTCCTTCCTGTTTCTCCTCACCGTACTTAGCTCCTCTATCCGCAAAAGGTCAGGGGGGAGATCGAGCCAGTTGCCAAAGGGTCTCCTCAAGCGCCTCAAGAACTGATTGAATCCCCTTGGCCCTATGATGGTGAACGGCTTCCTCTTACTGAGGACTGGGGGATGCCTTGTAGCGAAGATGAAGTGGATAAGGTCAGCTGTGTGATCTGGATGGAAATGACTGATGCCAATGTAGTCAACATCTTCGTGTCTAAGTCCCGCAATCGCCATTTGCCTGACTGTTCCAGGACCTATATCCATCAAGAAGAGCTGGTCCTCGATGAAGATGGCAAAAGCAGGTGAGGCCCTCTCCGCAAGGGGAACAGTTGTACCAGAACCTAAGATAAGGATTTCCATGAAACCTAGCCCGAAGGAGCCGGGACTTAATAAGTTGCAGACTTTAATTCCAGTCTATTCACGGGTTATCCTTAAATTCGAAATACGAAGCAAATCCAAAATCCTAATTCCCCAATGTTCAAAACAGCATCAGTCTCCTTTAGACATGGGCTTTCGTCTATGTCATTTGAATTTCGGAAATTTGGTCAGTGTTTCCGATTTCGATATTGGAGATTCGGATTTAATCGCCAAATACCGCAAACTGCTGAGAATAGCAAGAATTTCCTGCTGATAATGAGGATTTCATTACCTGGGAGTTAGCTAGCTTCCCCATCTTCCGGCGATAGGTGTTTTGCAGAACTTGCACCTGCCATGGTTTATGTTGAATTTGGCAATGTAGTAGCCATTTCTTTCAATCAGAAGCTTATGACAGTTGTGGCAGTAAGTATCGTATGCCTGGTGACCGGGCACATTCCCAAGATACACATAGTGTATACCCTCCCTCAGTGCTATATCCCTTAGCTCCTCCAGCGTTCTCACTGGGGTAGCAGGCAGCCTGTTTAGCTTATAGCGGGGAAAGAAGCGCAAGAAGTGGAGGGGATAATCGGGTCCGAGCTCCTTTAATATCCAGCCACACATCCGCTTTATCATCTCCGGTTTATCCACATACCCGGGGACAACAAGGGTGGTCATCTCAAACCAGATCCCCTTCTCGTGAAGAAGCTTAAATGTATTGAGGACTGGCTGGAGCCTTCCGCCATTGAGCCTCCTGTAGATGTCATCGTCAAATGATTTGAGGTTCACATTGGCAGCATCGAGGTATTGGCTCAGGTCCTCCAATGGCCTTCTATTGATATACCCATTTGAGACCAAGACGTTCTTTATGCCCTCTTCTCGGGCAAGCCTTGCGGTATCATACATATACTCGTAGTAGGAGATGGGTTCTGAATAGGTGTAGGCAATGGAAGGTATATTCCTCTCCTTGGTCAACCTGACGACGTCAGCTGGAAAGAGTTCGCCGTGGTGGACCTCTTCGGGTTTTCTCTGGGAGATCTCCCAGTTCTGACAGTTAAGACATCTGAAGTTACACCCGGCAGCAGCTATGGAAAATACCTCGGTGGCCGGATAGAAATGGCTGAGGGGTTTTTTCTCAATGGGGTCAATATGGACCGAACATGGGTTCCCATAGGCAAGGGAGTAAAGCTTTCCGGCTATATTTACCTTTGACCTGCACACACTCCTGTCCCCGGGAGTCAGGTAACATCGGTTTGGGCATACCATACACTGCACATCTTCGCCGTTCGTCGTATAGTAGAACCCCTCAATTGACCACTTCCAGGGCTTCTTGGGGGCATCATCTTTAAAGACGCGGCCCCTAATATCGGCCTTTTCCCGTTCTTTGTTGTTGCCCCAGAAACAGTGCCCATCTGTGGCTATGAGAAGGGACAGGAGCCCCATCTCCCTCAAGAATTCCTTCCTGGTTATATAACGTCTCACCTGAGAACGACCTCCTCACTTAAATCTATAAGCCCTCAGGATAAGCATAGTGCTCGCAGCCTTTATCAAGATCAGGCCAACAATAGCAGCCTGAATACCCAAGAGGGGGATCAACAAGGTGCCAATTGCAAGGGTGCCGGCACCAGCACCCACCAGATCAGCGGCAAAGAGACCGGCTGCAGGGCTCTTCTCCTCCCCAATTATCTCCGCGGCAACGGGAAACTGAACCCCACATAGCAGTGAAAAGCTAAATCCATACAGGAAGAAGATGAGCTCCGGTACTCTGGACTGATAGAATCTTGCCCATATCAGATACACTGCAAGCAGGAGGAGCATTCCAACCTCTGCATTCATGAGCACGTGCTTACCCCTCTTTTTCCATCTATTTCCAAGTACCGCACCTGGCAGAAGACCAAGCAAAAAGCACGTAATTATAGCACCTACCTTAAGATAGATATAGCCATAGATTACCTGAAAGGAGAATAAGATCAACATCTCCACACCCATGGCAGCAAAGCCGGTAGAAAAGAGAATGTATTCCTCCCTTCTTATCAGGAACAGGTAAAAGACGAGGAATCCAAGCAGGGCCCCGATAAACCAATTCGGCGATGTCCCGTATTTTTTGAACCACTCCGTGAACATTATGTTTATGACCCTGGGCTGAAAGTCGGTGTTGATGAATTCATCTGAGTTCATGGCATCATTGATGGACTTTATCCTCTCCTCGGTAACATTGCCGTAATAGAAGCCTTGGATATAAGACGTGGCAATGGATCTTTCCCTCAGCCTCCGTGGAATATCAGCGTCGAGCTCTCCATCGCTCGCGAGGAAATAGACCTCTTCGCCGGGGATGAGCAGGACATTCTGAAAATACCCCTTCACTGTGTTGAAGATGGAGGATAGTTTTTTGACCCTGACCTCTGAGAGGTAGTTAGGGTTTGCAATGAGGGAGAATGAGAGCACCCCGTCTTTCCTCAAGATCCCCTTTGCCCTTTTAAAGAACTCCTTTGTGTAGAATCGGTTTAGCTGGAAGGTATCGGGTTCCGACAGATCAACGATTATAGCTGAGTACCTCCTCCTCCCTTCAGCTATGTAACCCCTGCCATCAGTAAGGATGATATTCACCTGCTCATGAGGGCTTAAGAGACCAGATTGGCTCGCCACCTTGATCAATGTGGGGTCTAGCTCAACATAATCAATACGATGGGGCGAGTACTTCAAGATCTCATCAAATGTCTCACCCATACCCCCCGATACCAGAAGGACATCCTCTACTCTGTCAAGCTGGCAGAGGGGATAATGGACCTTCTCTTCGGCAGTTGTGACGTTAAAGGTGGAGAAGATCGGTGATCCAGATTCCCAGAACGTATACTCCCCCCTTTCCCTGGTTAAGACAATCCTCCCGTAGGGCGATTCCCTGTAGGTTACTATATTCAAGCCATATTGGTTAGCGAGGGTAGAGAGTTCGAACCTCTTTTCAAAGGCAAAGGAAAAGAAGACAACGACGGACAAAAAGGCCCCCATGAAGAGGAAATATCTTCTTAAACAAAGAATAAGAGCCAGGGAGATGAGTATGAGAAGAAAGGAGGTGAGGGCTATTATCCTGAAAGGACTAAGGAAATATACCAGGATAAAACTGAACAGGACCCCACCTGCTATATCCCCTATGTTGTCGAGGATGTACAATTTTCCCGCAGTGAATGTCTGCCTGGTTGCCTTGATAACGGCCAATGAGTAGGGGAGTATAAAACCAATGAGGAAGGTGTACGGTGCGCTCAAGATCAGGATGAAAAAAAAGACGGGATAAAAGCCCGGAGATTCTCCGTGGATGAAGATGGCGTCCCTGAAGAGCCTTATTGCAGTTATCTGGATCAGGGGAAAGAGGCCTGTGATGAGGGCAAGGATGGAATAAAGGGTTATGGATTTGCTTTTCAGGAGTTTTGATGCGAGTGAGCCAAGACCGCTCACCATCAGCCAGCAAAAAAGCACAAGGGATATGGTGATCTCATTACCATAGAACTGGGAGAGAAATTCCCTGACTGTAATCAATTGAACGGATATAGAGGATATTCCAGTCCCGATAACGGATATTATAATAAGGTCGGTAAGGCTCATTAAGTAGCGGATCTACTTCAAAGTCGGAGATTTCTCCTCTTCAAATGCCTGAACCTGGTAGGTGGATACCTGGAGTTTCTCTGTCTTCCAGCTCTCGTCCGGAAGCCCTGCCTTCAAACAGAGATGGGATAAGAAGTCCTCTTTTCTTGGAAGTTGTTCCCAAACCTGGGGTAAAAAGGTGGCCTCGTAAACCCCCTTTTTGATTATGAGCCCATCTATTCCCGGCCTCAATTTCCTCAAAAGATCCCCGGCATCCGTATAGGGGAGTTCCTTAGGGGGTGTGAGGATACTTATCTCGATCTCTATTCGGTCAAATTCATCCTTGGTGAGGGGAGGGAATCTGGGGTCCCTGAAGGCCGCATTGACGGCATTTTCTCTTATCCCCTCAATCAAAGGCAGTCGAGGTATGATATGCCCGATACATCCCCTCAAGTTGCCCTCAATGGTAATAGTAACGAAGTTACCGAGTGTTTTTTGAAATACCTCGGGTAGGCCTTTCGAGTCTATCTGGGGCTCCTCCAAATTGAATAATCTGCCCTTAATAGTGTTCCTGGCCACCTCCAAGAGATCCTTTGCTTCATCTTCAGATAGCCATTTTACCTCTTCCATCTTGTCACCCCCCCTTTTTTTGTGAGCCGCTTTGGTACGGTCATCTCCCAGCTGTTTATGGCCTTTCTCAAGGCACAATGCACCGGAACCAAGCAGGCAACAGAGGAGAATAAGAACAGCAAAAGCCGGGAGTTTTTCGTTCATCGTTGTCAGCATGTAGATTTGGATACACAATACCACCTTTAATTTGTATCATTTTAGTAGATCTGTCAAAGTCATTTTTCAGCATGTGCTTGACATGGCATATCAATTTTATAAGTCTTACTTTAAGACACGGGGTAAAATAGGCCGAATTCCATGACCCGGATCACCTACCTGATAGGCCAGACAGTTGGTGCGAGAAGGCAACTCCTTAAGGAGGAAATGGCCACTAAAGGGGTCTCCTTTAAGAACTCCCTCCATATAGTCCCCTCACGTGGCATGGTCATGGAACTGACGGACCATGGTCCTGGCTGGCTAGGCAGGCCAGTAGATGCCCTCGCATCTATAATCATGAGGATATTCTATGATGATATCTTCTATCGGTCATTTAAGGGTTTCTCCTATATGGATGATAGCATGAGGGAGCTGGCACTACGGCTGATCCTGAATAGGAGAAATGAGATGCCCGATGGCTTAAGGTATTTTTCCACCCTATTTGGTCCCCATGTGAGGGATGAGGCCCTGCCCGGGATATACCACCATGTCCTGGGGTTTTTTTCCCTCTTGGTGCACAACAACCTCGAGGATAGGTTTGTTGATCAGCTCTCCCGTAAGATAACCATAGTGGATGATATGAGGCCCGGGGCCGGTGAAGACAGATTTGCCCTAGATGCAGACCTCGCCTTTCTCTTTGGTGACTATGAGGAATTTAAGAGGGCCAACCACTTTTACGATAACGATGATATAACCAGTGCTGTGAGATCCTTCCTGGCCGACGGTAAATCCCCAGGCCTCTTAGGGGATATTGATTTTATCATCTTTGATGGCTTCGTCACTATCACAAAGGCTGAAGAAGAGATCCTGTTCTCTCTATTCAAGAATGTAGAGGAGGTCCTTTGGCTCCTTGATTTTGACCCGCAGGCAAATGATCCTATTGCGGGATTCAAAGAGGTAGCTGGTCATGAAAGAGACGATAAGGGCGCAGAATATGTGGCCTTTCGGATCTTTGCATCCCTTGTCGCCCTCATGGAGAGAATGGAGAAGGCCGGGTCCCCGGCTCTCGTTAGAAGGGCGCCGGTGGAGGAGTTGAAAAACCCTTTCGCCGGTGGGCTCTATAGGTCGGGGATATATGATCGTAGTAAAGAAAGGGGGTTAAGGATAAGGTCCTTCAATACAAGGCTGGATGAGATTAAGGGGATTGCAGCCGAAATAAAGAGGATTTCAAACCTGGAGGGGGTTGATAACCTCAGTGGTATAAGGGTTATCCTCCCCGATTTAGATCACTATGTGCCCCTTATTTACGAGATATTCCCGGAATTCGGGGTCCCCTTCAATGTAGCAAAGGGCCTATCCCTTGTTTCATCTCCCATATCCAGGCTCTTTCAACTGATAATCGATATCCCTCTCAATGGTTACAGGAGAGATGATATCCGAAAATTCCTCACCTCAAGCCTCGTTTCGCCGATTGAAAAGAGGATGAACAAAGAAGACCAGGTTCAGTGGCGGATGCTTTTGGAAGGGCATGGTGCCTTTTTTGCCGAAGAAAGCAGGGAAGATGTGGCCGCCTCTTTTGAGTCGAGATTTGGCAATACGGAAGGACCTCAGTTTCATATCGACTCCCTGGATACGGTTGCCGGACAATGTGGAATTAAAGGTGGAGGAATCGTGAGTGACTGGCTGCCCCGGATAAGGGACTACTTCTCTTTTCTGTACAAGGACCTCTCGGAAGAAAGGCGGCGTACTGATGTGCTTTGCGATTATTACCACTCCATCCATCAGCTCTTTCACCTGAATGCGAATGTCGAGCCTTTTGGGGATCTGTTATCCAAAAAGGATCCAAGGGACATTGCCCAGGCCCTTTTTCACCTGCTTGAGATATTTCGAATCCCTAGGAATATCTTCTCGCTCCTCAAGGATAAAAGGGGACTTCAGCAGGGGGTGATCGAGAGGATCATCACACGAGACGTAGAGGCCTTTTATACCCTGAGGAATCTTGCACTCAGGGCGGCCATGGAGCTGGAGAAGGCGCAATCCTATTTGACTTACCCCAGCGGTACTCCCTTGCTGGAACGTTTCAAAAAAGTGTTCGGCATCCTCGTCAATCGCACCAGGATCGGGGAGGATCACCAGAAGGGCGCAGTGAATATATCTGCATGGACCGATATAGTCGGGCGCTCATTTGATGTTGTCCTTGCTGGCGGTCTCAGCGCCGATGGATTTCCCCTTAAGGAGCCAGATGAGTTCATCGTACCGGAGAGCCTAGGCGGGCGCCTGAGGAAGATAGATCTCGCGGACCAGTCGAGGCACCTGTTCAGCCATATCCTTTGTAATTGCCGGAAGGATCTCTACCTGTCGTATCCCAGGCGGATACTGGACAAACATGTTCAGCCATCCCCGGTCCTGCTGGATATGGCCTCAATGGTTACAGACGGGTCCCCTTACACCGGGGCAGAGGAGCTGGAGAAGGCCTTTCGCTGGGAGAACACCTACTTCACGTGCAAGGAGGAATTCTTGAACACGGTCGAGGTAGAAAAGAGGACCTCACCACCGCCAAGCGGAGGCCCTTTCACCCATGAGCGTATTATGTTGGGTGCCGATGAGTTCCTCAACGAATCCGTGATACGCGCTGTGCGTTCCTTGATGACGAGGAACTCCGCTCGGGGCCTTACGGATTACGATGGACTCGTTTTTGGCTCCCGGAACTTCCCCCACTATCTCTCCGATTTTGACGACATATTTTCGACCTCGAGGCTGGATATGATGGCAAACTGCCCCCTGCGCTACCTCTTTAGGGAGATCTTCTCCCTCGAGCCCATAGAGGAGGTTGAGGAGGAGCTCTCTTTGAAGGATATAGGGTATCATGTCCATGCCATCCTAAAGAACGTCTTCGGTGGATTGAGAGGGAGGGGTGAAAATGTGGCCTCAATTGGCCTATCCAGCGCCTTTGCCCTGGCAAAGGAGATAGGGGAAGGGTATTTTTCTCACCTTAGATACCTGGAGGGATTGGATTTCTTCGAGGCCCAAAAGGCCGAGATCATGGACGGTCTGGAGACAGCAGCCGCCTTTACTGAGGGTGGGCTTCCCAAGAGGGAAGGCCTGCTTGCCCAGCTCCTCCGCTTCGAAGCACGCAATCTCAATCAAGAGGGGATAGCAGCCCTTGAATATCGATTTGGTCATAATGCCGATAACCCGGTCATGGTAGGCAAAACCAGGGTACGGGGATATATCGACAGGGTTGATAGGCTGCATGGGAAAGAGGGCATTTCCATTATCTATGACTATAAGACAGGAAGGGCGCCCACGCTGAGTGAGATCAAGAAAGGGCTTTCCTTTCAGCTCCCCGGTTATATATCGGCCATAAGCACGGAAAGCCATACAAGCGGGGTGGCTGCGAGATACTACCTGGTAAAGAGAAGGGCATTTTCCGAGGGCAATCCCCTTACTTCCCCTGTAAGCTACAATTACGCCCAAAAGACCGGCATTGATCTGAGTGGGATCAACCTCATAGGCAATTATGCCGATAGGTTAACGGGCCTCCTAAAAGGGGGTGTGTTTCATCATTCAACTGATGAACTGCGCTGTTCCTACTGTGAGTTTAGATACGCCTGCTATAAAAACCCACGGCGGATGCACTACCTTGTGGATTCAGGTGCCTTCCCGGACCTATATTCTGGAAGGAAAAACCTGGAAAGATGGAGAGAGGTGGAGGCCCTCAGAGGGAAGTGGAGGGAGATTCGAAAGAGGATGGATGATTCACTAGAGAGAGGGAAGGCGAGAAGGACGGATTATCAGAAGGTCATGGAATTTAGGGAGTGGCTCCACAGGAGACGCCTTTCCCTGCCCCTTGATGAGAACTGCATCGACCAAATGATCGAGGAGATAGAAGAGTATCAGAGGCGATATGGTGGACAGAGAAACTGGAGACGCGATCTTGGCGGCTCAAAGAAATGAGATCACAGAGCATATTATCTACGAGAGGCTATCCCGGTCAGTAAAGGACCCTCATACTAGAAAGGTCCTTGAACGCATCGCAGGCGATGAGCTGGAGCATCATGATTTCTGGAAGAGACACACCAATGAGGATGTGAAGCCGGATAGGTTGCAAATATGGGGGTACCTTCTTATCTCAAGGGTATTCGGGATAACATTCGGGATAAAGCTCATGGAAAGAGGAGAAGGGAGGGCCGAGGTAACCTACGAGAATCTCTCCAAATTTGTGCCAGATGCCAAGAGTATGGTAGAGGATGAAGACCAACACGAAAGGGAGCTCATAGACCTCATAGATGAGGAGCGGCTTCGATATATTGGTTCTATGGTCCTCGGCCTCAATGACGCGCTTGTGGAGCTTACCGGTGTGCTTGCAGGATTGACCCTCGCCCTGCAAAATACGCGTCTCATTGCAATGACGGGTTTCATCACCGGTATTGCAGCCTCCCTTTCAATGTCCGCTTCGGAATACCTGTCAACAAAGTCAGAAGAAGGCCCTCGAGACCCCTTGAAGGCATCCATCTATACCGGTTCGGCCTATGTCCTTACGGTCTTGTTTCTAATCTTCCCCTACTTACTCTTTGCAAACTACTACTTCTGCCTGTGCTTTACGCTCTTTAATGCAGTTGTGACGATTCTCATATTCACTTTTTATATCTCGGTTGCCAAAGGCGTTCCTTTCAGGAAGAGGTTTCTTGAGATGGCCTTCATCAGCCTAGGAATAGCGGCCCTGACATTTGTTATAGGATTTTTGGTGAGGTCGTTTTTCACTATACCTATATAGAAGGGAAATCAACAAAGAGAGGGCAAGGTTTCCTCAATCCAGCCTCTGATCTCATCCCTCACGCGTCTGAAGACGGCCATCTTCTCCTCCTCACTCCCGCTGAAGGCAGCGGGGTCCTCGAAACTCCTGTGAAGGGACTCTTTTCCACCTGGAAAGAAGGGACACGTTTGTTTTGCCTGGTCACAAAGGGTGACGACATAGTCTAGCTCCGTACCGAGAAATTCATCCACGCCCTTTGAGCGATGGGATGCAATATCAATCCCGATCTCCGCCATGACCATAACGGCATATGGATTGACACCTGAGGGTTCCGTGCCCGCACTGTAGGTCTCATAGCGGTCAGGAAAAAGGGCCTCCACCAACGCTTCTGCCATCTGAGACCGAGCCGAATTGTGCGTGCAGATAAACAATACTCTTTTCCTTTTAACCACGTGGTCCATTTCACCTTCCGTGGGTTATGGGCCTCCCCTTTCCGAACTCCTTTGCCGTCTAACCACCGACTATTAGATTTTTGTTACAAAATCATTCATTTTTTGATAGCATTGCGATCTCGTGCCGGGCCCCCGGTCAAGGAATCGGTGCGGTAGTATTTGCAGCACTGGAGCCTCGTTTACCACATGGCGTTTCATAAGACGTGAGGAAAGGTATAATGATGAATAGAAGATGGATAAGGCCGGCAAGGGTGCTCCTGTTGATCCTACCTGTTATTATAGGGGTCTCCGCAGTAAAGGCCTATACCACCGACTCCCAAGGCCCTCGTCAGGCCATGGTGGCGCAGGCTATTTATCCATGTGTCAATGCCTCCAGGCCTTTGTATATCCCCAGAATAGAGGAGGGAGCAACACATGGCAGCTACCCGAGCCACGATCTGCTCCTTCAGGTTGAGCAGGGTTCCCAGGAGGAAGGCAGGGGTCCAAGCATCTGGCTTATCCTGCTGGGCGTCTTTCTGGGGGGCCTGGCACTCAATCTGACGCCGTGTGTTTATCCCCTTATACCCATAACCATATCCTATTTCGGTGGAAAGAGCGAGAGGATCAGGGGCCATACGATAGTTCACGGGATTGTTTACATATTTGGCCTTGCCATGACCAATTCTCTGTTGGGCTTGTCTGCCGCCCTATCAGGAGGTATGCTCGGCTTTGCCCTTCAGAAGCCTTTTGTCTTAATCTTTGTAGCGGCCGTAATGGTCTTTATGGGTCTGAGTTTCTTCGGGTTGTGGGAAATCAGGCTGCCGACATGGCTGACACGGGTGGCATCGAAGGGCCACGCTGGTTTCTTCGGGACATTCTTTATGGGCCTGACCTTGGGAATAGTAGCCGCTCCCTGTCTCGGCCCTTTTATACTGGGGCTCTTGCTCTGGGTTGGACAGATGGGAGATCCACTTTTGGGCTTCCTCTTTTTCTTCGTCCTCAGTATCGGTCTGGGTTTGCCGCTCTCGGTTCTCGCCATTTTCTCAGGTGCTATAGCCAGGTTACCCAAGTCAGGGGATTGGCTGCTGTGGGTAAGGAGGCTTATGGGCTGGGTCCTCATCGGTATGGCAGTCTATATGGTAAGCCCTGTGGTATGCCACCTTATTGGAAGACACTGGCTCTTGCTCGGAGTGTCGGCAGCAGCGGGTGTGCATCTTGGTTGGCTCGACAAGACAGGAAGTAATCTCAGGATTTTCCCGTATCTCAAAAAGGCCGTGGGAGTCGCCATGGTGTGCGGTGGGATCATCTCCCTGCTGGTGGCAATGCAGCAGCCGTCAGGGATCAGATGGATTCCATACGATCAGTCTGCCATTGCGGGTGCCGCAGAACAGGGAAAACCAGTGATGATAGACTTTTATGCAGAGTGGTGCGCGCCATGTGTGGTAATGGAAAAGGAGGTATTTACTGACCCTGAGGTGATAAGGTTAAGCCGGGATGTGATCACCATGCGTGTAGACCTGACCAGGGAGAAGCCATTCCATGGAGAGGTCCTGGAAAAGTATCAGGTCAGGGGCATTCCCACACTCGTCTTTTTAAACAGGGAGGGCGTTGAAGAAGAGGGACTGAGGATCAAATACCTTGTGAGTAAACCTGAGGTCCTCGACAGGTTAAGGCGATTACGTGAGGGGTCGCCTCCGACCCGGGAATAGCCGTGAATTACGTAACTCACCGGCTCGGGCGTACCTACGAGCTCCTGTTTTGCGCTTTATATCGAGAAGCCCACACTCCCAAAGAACAAACGTTTTCCCATCTGTTCTGCTGAGTATCCCCTTGTGCTCATAGATCACCACCACATGTCCTTCCTCATAGTCGATCTCAACTTGCTCTTACTTTGTGAGATACCATACATTGCGGCACTCGACCTCCACACCTGCCACCGCATTGCCAATGGCGATCATACCAAAAGAGAAAGTAATCAGTGCGACTAATGCTATTATTTTACCTGGAGTTTCCTTAATCTTTGGAGAAAACCATTGTCCTTGAGCGTAAATTGCTGGAGAGGTGAGGTACCCATGGAGGGTGAGCAGGAAGGGGAAAGCCAGCCCTTTAGAGGCTGGAAGGGGTAAGTATTCCCCGCCTGCGAGCCCCGAAAGGGTCACCTCGAAAGCAGGGAAGCGAAAAGGACAAGGGTCTTCGCTCATCAAAAATACAATTTGCCATATAATGAACAGGTTATGGAAATACACCCTATGAAACTCCGGAAACTCCAGTATTTTACCCTTTGACATTATCTCCCTCCTTCTGATAGAAGCTATTGAGCTCTTGTGGCCAGATGGACTAACTTCTTAGAGCATTAAATCAGAAAAGCCTCCAAGCGGGTGGCCGAGCTGTCTCACTTGAAGTCTGCGGAATGGATCACCGAAATGAACCCCAGCCGCAAGAAGAACAGCAAGGGAGCCAGGGTACTTGGTTACCCCTTGGGGGCTCTAACTTGGCATCTTGGGGAGACCTCTTCTCACTTCTACCTCCTGAAAGCGCAGAAACCCATAAGCGGTTTTTTTAATACCCCTGTAAGAAAATGTATTGACAATAGAAGTATAGCGTTTAAGCTTGTTGCGAGAAACATACAGGGAGGTTACCAATGAACAAACTTGAGCTGTTGACGAAAATTATCGAATTAGCGGAAAAGAGGGATGAGGAAGAGAAGGAGTTACAAAAGAGGTATGGAAAAGAAAAGGCAGAACAAGATGAAGAAGGATCAGAAACGATGGTCCTTGTATCAAGAGCAGAATATGTTAATGCTCCACGGCCATGTGCGGCAGAATTAGAAAGCTTTGTAAAAGGCCAGTCTGATGAGGATATTGTGTACGTTGCCGCTGTGATGTATGGAGGAAGAGATTATTGGCTTTACAAAGAACCGCCTCAAGCGCTGGATGATGTTATTGGGGAACTCAAGTCTAACCACCCTGATGACGTAAGGGAACTAATTCACAATATACTTGAGGAGGAGCTCTTAGCTGAGTATTCAAAGGCAGGAATTGATGTTTACAAAATAACGTAGGCTATCTGAGCGCAGCCTAACCAAAAGACCACGGCCCGGCCTTTGTGGATAGCGGAGAAGTCCATAAGGGCTTTTTTTCTGCTGCTGTCCATCAACTCTCAGATTAGATGGTCCCACTAGAGAGAGGATATGAAGACGAGATACTTAATGATCATAATTGTTTTGATTCTGGTGGCTGTTGGATTCGAGCTGCTGGTTTGTTTTTCACAATTAGGAGAGTATCCCCGCCTAGAAAATGCCGTTCGGAGTGCCGGTATATTTGTAGCATTGACAGCCGCTGTTGTAGCCTTATCTGCAGCAGACCCCAAGGAAAAGTTAGTAAAGGCCAAAATAGAACCCTCAGTTGATAAAGAAACTGGCTGGTACTCTAAGAAGCAACTATCAGCCAACTTTCACTTTTAGGCTACCCCACGAGAAAGCGCACCCTCTAATAGACACAATAATGTTTACTATGGACGCGCTCTCAATTCCAATCTTTATAATGCTCACCGTGAGCTTCAACTGCTGGAGTTCTCAGACACCTGGATACTCTCCACTAGCAATTTGCCGCAGAGGCAGTAAGCTCTTCTCCTGCTGGAAAGGAGCAGCCTCAATAAGGGGGCCTCTTTTTCTCCCAGTCCCCTGCCTTCACTTTAGAAGGTGGGGAATTTTTTTGAGTAAAATCTTCTAACTGGCACGGCAAACTAAACTGGCAGAAGCTTTGGGAATATCTCACGGTCGATTGCCTCTGTCCGGCAGTTGATCTTTGAGCAGAAGAGGAGGATATTTAATCAACTGCTTTTAGCTGGTGGTAAGGTTTTGCCCTGGAAGGACAGGATGGAAATTACCGGGTCATTGCCTATACGTTCATTTGTATTCGGTTTAACCGAAAGTAGATATTTCCCAGGGCCATGAGTTCCTCATGGGTGCCTTCCTCCACAATACGCCCGTGGTGAAGGACCAGGATCCTATCAGCGTGCTGGATCGTCGAGGGTCTGTGGGCGATGAGGAGGGTAGTGTGCCTTCTCAATAGCCTGAAAATAGACTCTTGGATGAGCCGTTCCGTCTCCGGGTCCACGCTGGAGGTAGCCTCATCAAGAACCAGGAGCGTTGGCTCATGGGCCAGCGCTCGGCTCAGGGCGAGAAGCTGACGTTGGCCTGCAGAAAGGGTTACACCCCCCTCCTTGACCTCATGATCAAAGCCGTTTGGTAGGGATGTTATGAACTGATATAAATCTACCTGTCTGGAGGCAGCCTCCAGTGCTTCCCCTGTCATCTCTTCAGCACCAAGGGATATGTTTTCCGCGATGCTGCCCGCAAAGATAAAGGCATCCTGCATGACGAGGCCGATGTGGGAACGTAGTTCTCGTATGTCCCAGTCCCTGATATCAAGGCCATCCAAGAGGATAGTTCCCTCCTGGATTTCATAAAACCTCTCGAGAAGGCTAGTTATGGTCGTCTTTCCCGAGCCCGTAATGCCGACAAGTGCCACAACCTGGCCTGGCTTCACCTCAAAGGAGACATCGCTGAGGACCGGGAATCCCTTCTCATAGGAAAAGGAGACATTTTCGAACTGAAGATGTCCTTCAGCCCTCATCGGTCTCCTCGATATCCTTTGCTCTCCCATCACCTCGCGTTCATCCATGAGCTCAAATATTCGCTCCATGCTGGCCATAGCGGACTGCATTACATTATATTTTTCTGAGATATCCCGTATTGGCTTGAAGAATATCTGGGTGTAACCGATAAAGGCCACAAGTGAGCCCAAGGTGAGCTGTTCTCCTATAACTTTCCCCCCCCCATACCATAGCATGAGACCTATGCCCACGGAGGAGAAGACCTCCACGAAAGGCATAAATAGGGCGAAGATCTTGATCTGTCTCATACTTGTGAGGTAATTCCTATGGTTAAGGTCCTTGAAGCGTTCGAGTTGCGCCTTTTCCTGGACAAACAGCTGAATAATCCGAATGCCAGAGAGCCTCTCCTGCAGAAATGCATTAATTGATGCAATATTTCTTCTTATCTCCCGGAACACCTCTCTTGCCTGCCTGCTGAAGAACAAGGTCAGTCCAAATACAAAGGGGAGAAGGATAAAGGAGATCAAGGCCAGGCGCCAGTTCAGATGGATTAGGACTACGATGATCCCCGAGAGGAGAAATATATCCTTAAAGACTGTGATGAGGACCGATTTAAATAACTCGTTGAGATTTTCTATGTCGTTCGTCACCCTCGTAACCACTCTGCCTACCGGGCTCCGGTCAAAAAAACGGATCGCCTGCCCCTGAATCCGGTTAAAAAGCGTCATCCTGATATCTTGCATCATATTCTGTCCGGCCTTCTCGAGGAGATAGTATTCCCAGTAATTCAAGCCAAGGGACCCCACAATCAAGCCAAGTAAGAATAGGGCAACAAGGCCTACGTTCGTAATGTCCTTATGCCTCAGCGCTGCTATCCTGCGCGGGGAGACGCCCTTCAGTTCTTCAGCAGGCATATAAAGATACGGGCCTTCCCCTCTTATTGGCTTTTCACGGCCAAATGCCCGATCCTGATTAGCTGCCTCAGCTGTGACCCTGTAGAATCTTTCCCTGGAGATGAGCCCTTCCTCCTGATAGCGTCTAACATCCCTAGGGTCAATCCGTTTGAGTTTGGAGTTTGAGATAAACCCCAAGCCCGCCTCTTCTGTGGCATCTACAAGGTGGCCATACCTTCGAGTGAAATCCTCTCCCAGGCTACTAGGCGCTGCTTTCTGGTCCACCAGGTACCAGAAGGATAAGATGTATCTGTCTATGGCGACCTTGGGGAGGTAGGGAATGGAAAGATCAAAGATGGTGATCAGAAGCGTCAGGACCAGGGCAAGGAAGATGAGTCCTTTATATGGCCGTACATAAGGGATTAACCTTCCTAGAAGGCCGATATTGTATGGTTTGCCAAGTTGCCCCTCTTCCGTGTATCCATAGTCAAAGTGCATTGCTATCTGGCCCTTTCCAGTTCCTCTGCTAACTGCTGTCTCTTATAGAGTCTGGCATATTCCCCCCCTGCGGCCAGAAGGGTAGCATGGTCACCCACCTCCACGAGCCTGCCAGTCCTCAGCACATAGATGACCTCCGCCCTCCTGACGGTAGAAGTCCGATTTGAAACAATGATATTCGTCTCCCCCTGTCTCATCTGCAGGATATTGTTCAATATACGAGCCTCAGTCCTGGTATCCACTTGGGAAAGGGCGTCATCCAGGATGAGGATAGGGGGATTGGAAATAAGGGCCCTTGCTATAGTCAGCCTCTGTCTCTGTCCTCCCGACAGGGTTATCCCCTTTTCTCCCAGGAAGGAGTGGATGCCCCCGGGAAGAGATTCGATATCAACCATCAATTGGGAGACCTCAAGGGCACTGTTAACGGTGCGCTCGCTGATTCCCCGTCTCCCGAAGACTACGTTGTTCAATAGAGTATCGGAAAAGATATGGGCCTCCTGGGTCACAAAGCCTATGGATCCCCTTAGATCCTTTAGGTCTATGTCGTGGATGGGAATTCCGTCAATGAGCACCATGCCCCTTTCTGTCTCCACCAACCGGGGTATTGTATGGAGGAGTGTGCTCTTGCCTGATCCAACCCCGCCCACGATTGCCACAGTTCGCCCGGCCTCTATCGTCAGATCTATTCCCTCCACGGCGGGATTTCCTCCCCCCGGATAAGAGAATGTTAAATTCCTCACCCCTATTTCACCCCTGATACCCACTCTCCGTGAACTAGCTGTTTGACTGGTAATCTCGGGAACCTCGCGCAATATCCCGTTTATCCTCCTCATTGAGGCAGAGGCTCTCTGGATCAAGTTTGTAACCCAACCAAGTGCCATCATGGGCCAGGTCAGGAGGTTAAGATAGCTGATAAAGGCAACGAAATCACCGGTCGTAGTGGTGCCTAGAATGGTCAGTCGCCCGCCGATCCAGATAACAACCGCCAGCCCGAGATTCGTGAACAGTGCCATCACCGGGAAAAAGAGGGCAAGGGTTCTGGCGAGATCCAGATTATTTCTGATATACTTCTCCCCCTGATCCTTCACTCTCCCATATTGCCAGGACTCCCGATTATAGGCCTTAATGACTCTCACCCCGGCCAATGCCTCCCTCACTGACTCTGTCAATTCGGAGAAGGTCTGTTGCACCTGCCTGAATCCCCTTCCCATCCTGCGGGTAATAATCCGGGTAAAATAGACGATAAACGGTGCGGGGATAAGGGAGATGAGGGTCAGCTTCATGTTGATATAGAGCATAAAGCCTATGGTGGCCAAGCTCAGTACAATGCCGTCCGTAAGGGCAACCAGTCCCATTCCTGCGGCCATCCTTACAGCATCGATATCGTTTACAGACCTTGCCATGAGGTCGCCCGTCTTCGTCCTCCAGTAAAAGGACAGGGGAAGGGCTTGCAGGTGCTTATAAATTCTATTCCTCAAGGCCTCCTCAACCTTCCTGGAGTGGCCCAACACGAGGTACCGCCAGATGTATCGAAAGATCGCCATGGTAAGGGCGATTCCCACTATGACAAGGGCATACTTGAGCAACAGCCCAACGGTTGCCTGTCCCACGGTTAAGGCATCAATGGACTTCTTGATAATCCTGGGTATGAAGAGCTGGAGCCCATCTACCAGCAGAAGGCTGGAGAGCCCCAGAATCAGGGCTCCCCGGTTTTCAACGAAATAGGTCTTAAGGGGCTTGAAATCAGTTAGCATGGCGTCTGGTAGTCCATGTCTATAACAAATGCGAGGAATTTAGAAAACCCTCGATTTATGAGGAGATCGCCTCGACTCTCAACCTCACATACACGCGAATTTTCACTCTTTCAGTATCTACCCCTATTTTATCTGCCCTGTTGAATTATAAGAGATCAAAAGGCCGAATAAGATCAAGGGCTTTCCATAAGGATTTAGTGAGATGCACTATGGCCCCGAAGGAAGGATCAGGGAGAGGAAGAATAGGGCTCAACTACAAGCCAAATCCCGCGATAGAGGTGTTGCAAGAGGGACAATGGCTATTTTGGATCTTGTTCTTGAGTATGGAGTAGCCCCATCGTTCAATCAAGAGCTCACCGCATTGGTGGCAATAGGTATTTTCATTTCCCCTTCCAGGCACGTTTCCCTCATAGACATATCGGAGACCGGCTCTCATGCCGATTACCCGAGCGCTGTGTAATGTCTCAACTGGTGTCCGTGGCAGGGTTGTCAAATTATGGGTCGGGTAGAATTGTGAGATGTGCCAGGGTATATCCGCATCAACATCCCTAATGAATTCCGCTATCTTCTGGAGCTCATCCTCGCTATCGTTAAGTGTGGGAATGACCAGGGTTGTCACCTCAACCCATATTCCGAGTTCCTTGGCCAGCTTGATATTATCCAGAACTGGCTGGAGGCGACCCCCGCATATCTCCTTGTAGAACTTCTCAGTAAAGGCCTTTAAATCGATGTTGATGCCATCAAGATAGGATGAGATCTCTCTGAGGGCATCTGAGGTCATATATCCATTACTGACGAAGATGTTCTTAATCTCCCTGGGGTGAGCTATCTGCGCTGTGTCATAGGCGAGCTCAAAGAAGACAGTGGGTTCGGTGTAGGTGTAGGCAATGGATTTGCAACCAGAACCGTCTGCCTCTTTTACTATTTGCTCTGGCGTCATCTTATCACCCACAATGTGCCCCTTCCTCTCTATTGGGAATTGCGATATGTCAAAGTTCTGACAGTGTCGGCACCTGAAATTGCACCCAACAGTGGCAATGGAATAGGCCCTGGAGCCTGGATAGAATTGAAACAGAGGCTTTTTTTCAATGGGGTCGATATGGGATGCTACGATCCGGTCATAGACGAGGCTATAGAGAGATCCATCCCTGTTTTGCCTTACACCGCAGATGCCATAGTTCCCATCTTTTATGGTGCAGCGATGGTTACAGAGATTACATCTCACCTTGCCCTCGGAGAGCTGCTCATAGAGCATAGCCTCTTTCATTATCTTCGCCTTCCCTTGCAGTACCAAGTTACTGCAACAAGGCAGGTGTGTCAAGGCGTGCCGGTACTTTTTGACTATTGACGTAGCATCCTTGAGTTGCTACATGAATAATGGTTGGAGGCGAGATGAAAAAGGGTGTCCTCACGGATTTCCTGGTTTATCTGATATTCCGTTCCCTGCTGTTGGCAGTCTATTTCCTACCGTTCAGGCTCAATGCCACCCTTGGCAGGCTTATGGGAAGGGCATACTACCGTATTGATGGGCGGCGGCGGAGGTTTATCAACGCCAATATCTCGGTAGTCTTTGGAAGGGGGCTGGACGATAAAAGGAGAGAGATCCTTGGCAGAGAGAGCTGCGAATTGCTTGCCATGAATATCTTGGATTTCTTGAGGCTCGACAGAATCGTTAACCGCCAAAACTTTCGTAAATTCATCGAGATTGAGGGGTTTTCAAATCTGATAAAGTCCATAGAGAGGGGCAAGGGCACCATTGCAGTTATGGGACATTTCGGAAATCTCTTCCTCGTTAGATACCTCTGCTACCTCGATATTCCCCCGAGGGCTGCTATCATAAGGAAGTTAGACAACCCATACCTCGAGCGCTTTGTGAGATCAATTCTTAAGGCCCATAATGCGATCATGGTTCGGCCTGATGGGGCGATAAAAAGGATGCTGCGGTTGCTCCTGCACAATTTCATTGGGGTTACCCTTGCCGATCAGAAGGCAGGTGGCAACCCCCTGGTTGGGAGGCACGGGATTGCCGTTGACTTTTTTGGTATCCCCTCACAGACGCATATAACTGCCCCGTTCCTTGCACGGCGCACGGGCGCCAGCATAGTACCCCTGTTTGTTATGAGAAAGGGACCGGGCCGGTATAGGATAGAGATAAATGAACCCCTAGAGCTTGTTCGTACGGCTGACGAGACAAGTGATCTGAGGAAAAACACACGGAAATTGAACGAGATCTTCGAAGACTATATCAGGAGGTATCCTCAACACTGGTTCTGGCTTCACAGGAGGTGGAAGGATATACCCGGCCTGGATGCACTTTACGATACCAACAACCCCCTTGAACTAATAGAGGATTTCAAGCGCGATCCGAGCCAGGGTTACATGAATTGCTGAATCTGAACAAACAGGCAGGGCCGCAATGACCCTGCCTCTCTCTGACTCTAGTTTAAGACACAGAATTGATGCACCACAGCTAATCTAGGTCCAGCCTGTTCGTAGAAATTGATTAGATCAGAATTTTTCACTTGGCGGCTGGCTCAGGGCAGCTTCCAGTGGCCCTTATGAATCGCATAGCCCTGAGCCGTCACTTCAGTCGCTGAACGGGTCTGCACCCAGGTCCATTCGCCCCCGCCCTGGATGCCAGTATATTTCCCTGTGCCACCATGGAAGGTCAAGGTTCTGACGGAATCAAAACTGCCTGCAACTTCGTGGGTAAAGATCACCTGGTCCCCGTCCGAGTCTATTAAGACCCCGGAACTCCGATCATACTCAAAGACGCCTTTCACATTCTCGGCGTGAAATGCCCCGAGACCACGCACCGATGCATTGTGCAGGAAGCCTTCACCCCTATCATTGAGGAATACGCCCATATATTCGTAACCAACTATAAGACGATCTCCTACAGCGATTGATTTAAGCGTAAGGCTGATCACCATTTTGCCGGTATAGGTGCCTTGCTTTGGTATATCGGCAGCAATGGCGAGGGCAGTCATGCCAAAAGCCACTATGATCAGCGCTGTTAATGCTATTAGTTTGTACTTAGCCATTGTTTTCCTCCTTATGTATTTCCATCTCCCCTGACGGGTCTTCTATTATCGTCGGCTTGCATGAACAAAGCCCCCAGGGGCATAGGAAACCTGCCTCGCCTGAACTCTGCGGAGTGGACCACCGAGATCAACCTCATCCGCAAGAAGAACGGCAGGGTGACAGGGCTTATAACCTACCCCCCGGAGGCTGTGTAATGGCACCTTCAGAGGACCTCTTTTCACGATTACATCCCGATCCTATAGCAATAGGCCGTGCGCCCTTGTAACTATTAGGCAGCCCTTCGCTCATGGCAGTTTATATGAGCCTTTCATCTTGAAGTAACCTTGGAATGTTCCGTCAACGGCTGGACGTGCTGAAATCCAGCTCCACTCACCACCTCCCGTTAGGCCTTTGTATTTCCCGGTTCCGCCCACCCATTTGAAGGTAGCCTTAGCGGCTTGGAGAGACCCCTCTGCTGAATGTGTAAGAAACGCTTGGTCCCCCTCAGGATCTGTCCAGACCATGAAGCTGTGATCGTATTCGTAAACGCCCTTCACGGCGTGAAACCCGCCAATAGCGTGGATTGAAGCGTTGTGCAAGAAACCCTGGCCTGCATCGTTCATAAAGATTCCCAAACCCTCGTAATTCAGTTGCAGGTGTTCTACCTGAGCGATTGCTTTCTGCGTAGAACTAAAAGCGGCTTTGCCGGAAAAGGAGCCCTGTTTCGGTATATCTCCAGCCATGACCGCCTGTCCGAAAGCGAACAATAGGGCCAGACAAAGTACCGATGCAAATATTGTTTTCTTCATGGTTCCCCTCCTTTTGTCTGCGTGACAAGTTGCGCGGTAGAATTCCTGCATTGATAGAAGTCCCCGCTTGATCAAAACGGATCAAAAATTAAAGCCTCCAAAGACATATAAGGCCCTTGGAGGCTGCGTATTAGGAATTTCAGGGAACCTTTTCGAATTAACAGGTCCAAAGGTCGAGGTTTATGGAATTTGCGAATATGGATCATCTTTTGCTGCTATATCCAGATGGAGATACAAACAAAAAAGTGGAACAAGCCATGAATTGAAGATGTCTGAGAAAATTCGAGAAATCAAGAATGGATAAAGAAGTACAAAGGAAGTATAAGAAATACTCTTTTTTCCCGATATTCGTATTAATGGAGGGACAAGAGGTAGGACCTAAGGTTTGCTTTCTTGTTATGAATGTCGAGTTTGGTTCTAATGTTTCTTCTATGAGTTTTGATGGTCTTCCAGGAAAGATTCATTAAATCCGCTATCTCTTTGCTGCTTCTGCCCTGCTTTACAAGATCTGCAACCTGGATCTCTGTGGGAGTAAGGTTCAAATAGCAGGAGGCCAGGTTGCGTGAAAATGGGGAAGTGATGGCTTCCAGATTTGATTCTATAATGCTTACAAAAGCTTGTTGTCTTTCATCCAGTCTGGTACTTCTCAGTTTCTCTAAATAGGGCTCAATTAGTTGCTTCATGTTAGATAACACATTCTCTTCGAGTTCTAATTTATCTTGATCCCTTTTTTTCAGCAACACCGTCAATGCCGTATTTGCGTCCTCAAGATTATTGGTCTTTAACTCCAATTCCTGCTCAGCTTGCTTGCGTTCTCGTATTTCCCGCTTCAGTAATTCCTTTGCTTCCGCAAGTTCGGCAGTGCGTTCCTCTACGCGTTGTTCGAGCTCTTCGTTGGCCTTTCGAAGCTCCTCTTCAGCATGTTTTAGTTCGGTAATGTCCCGGATTGTGCCAATCACGGCGATGGGGTTGCCCTCTTTATCTCGCAGCAGTGAACTATGCATCAGGACGGGGAAGACTGTTCCATCGCTCCTGGAGTGCCAGATTTCGCCAATAAACTCACCCTCCTCTTCCATCTGTCGATTGGCCGCCTCCGTTGCTGGCATCCGGTCGGGTGTACCGAAAGTGGTGAGATTCCTTCCGATAAGTTCATCTGGGCCATATCCATGCATCTTCGCAAAGGCCTCGTTCAAATATAGAAGATCGCCACCCAAATCACTGATAGTTATACCTTCGCTGCTTTGCTCTGCGGCGGATGACAGAAACCGCATCCGTTCCTCTGCCATCCTGCGCTTGGTGACATTGCGGCAGACACCCTGAAGACCGATAACCTTATTACGCTGGTAAATTGGACTTGTAATAAATTCAAGAAATAGGGGCTTTCCGTCTGGCGTGGCATATTCCAGCTCGTAGGGCGGGACCTCCTCTCCCCCCATCACCTTCTCAAGGTTCATCCGGACCCGTTCACGCTCTTTAGAGGGTACGACATCCAGGAAATGGAAACCGATCAAGTTATCTAATGCTATGCCTGGCTCTTGCTCAATGGCTCTATTTATAAAGGCGAAACATCCTTTATCATTCAGCAGGTAAACGCAGTCATTGATGTTTTCCAAAAGCGCGCCGTAGTCTATTTTGAACCCTCGGGAGGTCTCTTCAGTTCGTTCACGCGCCAACTCAGTTATGATGTGATCTTCAGTTTTATCTATTTCTCTCATCATATGCCTCAGGTGCAGGCCTCAGAGCGGCAACTCGGCTAATGCCTCCCTGACCCTGTCTGGTTCCATCAGGGTACCCAATCGCTCAAAGATCTCCAAAGCTTTAGCCAGGTACTCATGGGCCTGGGCCATGTTGCCATGCACCTTGTGGAAGCGGCCATAGCCTGCGTAGGCCAGCGCCAATTCGTTCTCGGCCTTAATTTCTCGAAGTACAGAGATGCTTTTCGTGAAATGGGACTCGGCCGGCGACGAGTTGGTTTTCAGGCCAACCTCGCCCAGAATCCGGTGAGCTGACCCGATGTAAAACCTCAGCCCGCATGGCCCTGCAATTTTCAGGAGCTCTTGGAGAACTTGCCTGGCTTTATCATAGTCCCCGGCCAGCCAATACCCCTCACCGAGAAAACACATAGTCTGAATTTCCAGTGGCCTATGGTGCCCGCGAAAAGCCTCGGCGAGCTTCGCCAGAAGCTCAGTGGATTTGTTTGGTTTACCGGATCGGCACCTGGCCCATCCTAGATACATTTGTGCCATCGCTTTTTCCCCAGACGCTTGGGCTTTCTCGACCCCCAGCTCCGCGTATTTGACCGCCCGGGCCATGTCACCTTTCACGGTATAGGCACAGGAGATGTCAAAGGCCGCCCAGGAGATCTGGCTATCGTCGGAAGATTCCTCGGCAAGCTTCAGCGCCTTTTGCCCCGCTTCCACCGCCTTGTCCCAGCGACCAAGAGAACCATAACTCCATGAAGATGCACTTAACGACAACACATAGGAGCGAAGGTTGGACTGCGGATCAATGGTGCGAAGGGCGTCCTCTTTCAACGCGATGGCTTGATCAAAGTCGCCCCTAAAAAAATGGCAAAGCTGCAATACCGTATACGCGATCCCGGCATCTTCAGTATTCCCCGCAGCCTCACAGAGTTCAGCCGCTTTTTTTAATGTTTGGATGGCCTGATCAAGGTAGCCGAAAGCATACTCACAGTGGCCCAAGCGGGCGTAGAAGGCCGCAAGCAGCCCTGAATTACCTACCCCGGTCGCCATAGATTCATAACGGGTCAATAGCTCATACTGCTCTGGGGACCTAAAAGTCGTAGAAAACACGAATCTTTGGTTCACCAGAAGAGTAACTCGGCGCCGTTTGTTCGCCTTGGTCTGGGGCAGGGTGTTGAGGAGTTCCATGGCGCTATCAAAATAGGCCTTAGCCTCCTCCATAGCGCTGACCTTTGCCATCTTCTGGTTGCTCAGGTCCAGGTATTCCAATGCCTTGACCGTATTGGCACTGCGCACATAATGGTAGGCCAGCAATTCGTAATATTCTTCCAGGCTGTCGGAGTAGAGGGCTTCGATGGCTCTCCCTATTTTTCCATGGATCTGTTTTCTCTTTCTGTCGAGCAGGCTGTCATAAGCAACCTCTTGAATGAGGGCGTGTTTGAAGACATATTCCAACTCTGGGGAAAAATGCTTCTCGTGGAAAAATGCCAGCTCCTCAAACTTGAGAAGATGGGATCTAAGCTCTCCTTCCGTTCCCATCAGATACTTTAGGATGCGAAACGCAAACTCGCTCCCGATCACTGATGCCACCTGCATGATGCGTTTCAGACTCTCCTCCACGCGATTAATACGGGTTGCTATGATTTCCTGGACGGTATCCGGTACCTGAATATCCGAGGCCTTTCTGGTTAAAACATACTGATCCTCCTTCCTCTGAATGGAGCCGTTTTCCAACAGGCTTTGGGTGAGTTCGTCTATGAACAGGGGATTGCCTCCAGCCCTTCTGAGGATAAATTCTTTCACCTCTGGATCCACATCTCCGCCTTCCAAAATAGACTGAACCAGCTCGGCACCGGCCTTTGTTGAAAGCTGCTCCAAAATGATCCTTTTGTAATAGGAATTGGCCTTCCATTGATGGGTGTATTCCGGCCGGTGAAGTAGGATCAGCAGGATTCGCGTGTTCTCCAACCAGCCGATCAGATAATCCAAAAACTCCTCGGATGTCTTGTCGACCCAGTGAAGGTCCTCAAAAACAAGAACGAGAGGCTTCTCTTGACTCTCTCGAACAAACAAATCCCGAATAGCCTTAAACGCCCTCTCCTTCTTCTGTCCGGGATCCATCTTGAGATAGCCTTCGTCTTCCACCTTGAGAGACAGGATTTCCTGAAAGGGAGGGAAGAGGCTTTTGAGCCTCCCATCAAGCTGGGAGATCTTGACCTCCATCTTCTTCTGGATACTATGCTTCTGATCTTCCTCTTTGATATCCAAGTAAGATCTCAAAATGTCTATTATTGGCAGGTAGGCCATGAACTCCCCATAGTCATAGCATCGGCCTTCGAGGTAGATACATTCACCCTGGGGAAGTGTGTCCCTAAACTGACGTAGGAGCCGCGATTTCCCCACACCGGCTTCACCCACCAACTCCAGGACTTGGCCGGAACCGGACCGTACTTTGTGATAGATCTTTTTCAAGCATTCCTCTTCACTGGAACGGCCGATGAATTGCATAAGACTTTTGGGAGCAACTGCTTCAAATCTCGTCTTTACCTCGCGGGCCTTTAGAAGCCTGCGGGCCTCTTGTCGCTCCTCTTTCCCTTTCTCCAGGCTGGGAGCGGTAAAGATTTTATCCGCGGGGAATTCGGGGGCGTGGGATTGGGGTTTGGCGTAATCTGTGGGGGTGACTTCCTTGAGCTTCGCTAGGCTGTGGCCGCATTTGCCGCAGAATTTATCGCGTTGAGGGACTTCAGCGCCATACTGAGGACAGGTTGATAAGAGCTTTGTTCCGCAGTCACGGCAAAATCTATTCTCTTCGGGATTTTGACTCTGGCATTCTGGGCACTTGATTACCAATGCCCCCAGTGAAATCAAAAAGAATAGATAGACTTTACCTTTTCAGCACAGAGTATAGTTGAGATGCACGTATGTGTCAATCAAGGAAGGTGGAAGTATCGCAGTGAAAAAAGACAGTTAATTTTGACAACCAGATCTGAGTTTCTAAGGAAAATGAATAGGCTCATTAAGGCCTATTAGAGCTCTTAAGGGAGCTCCGAGAAAGTTTGGCTTTTCAAGCTGGCTGCAATTTGGTATCATGGTGAGCGCTTCAGCGATAACGATGGAGAGGGAGTTCCTTGGCCCACGATCTAGATCAGGCACTCGAGCTTTTGAAGAAGAAGGAAAGGGATTATGCTTCCTACAGGTTTAGGACCAAGGAATCAATGGCCATCTTTGCCTTCTTTGATCTCGCCCAGGAATTTGCCGCCCTCAACAATCTGTACAGAATAGCAGTTACCGTAATAAAGTTCTTTTTTAACTATGAGACCTGCATTTACACAATAAGGCCCGAGGATGAAGCACTGATGCAGCAGTGCTGCACCACCAAGGGCCTTCTAGATCCGCCTGTACCTGCAAGGGCGGATGTTGTCACTCACGACAGCCCTTATCGGTCTGGCTCATCTTTTTTCTTTCCCATCGTTGGCAAAAAGGTCCTCGCAGATAAGGTCCCCCTCTTTCTGGATGATCAAATCTTGGGCATGTTCGAGATATATCCGGTCAAAAGGATGGGCAAACGTGAACTCCTCTTTTTCAGTAAGTACGCCAACAGGGTCGGTTATAACATGCATAACAAGCTCGTTGTTGAACAGAACTTAGAGCATATTCGGTTTATCAACCAGCTCGTATCGGATATCGAGCACAATGTGATTACGCCGAATCTCTACTATAAGGCCTTCTTGATCAGTATGAAGAAGAACCTGGAGAGACATATCTCCGCGCTGGAGAACTTGAACTCTGTCCTCTCTAAGGCCCAGACCGATAAGCGTTTAGGTGAACGAGCTATTATCAAGGCAGTTACTAATCTCAACAATATCCACCACGCTATGGGAAAACGGATGGAAGAATTTGAGAGCCATTTTACCCACTTAAGCCTCTTTATCGAAACACTCTTCCGGGGTGAACACTTCAAGACCGGCGGCTATGTACTCAAGAGGAGATCTTACAATCTTCTCAGCGATGTGTTTCTGCCGGAACTGGAACACCACAGGAAAAGATTGGAGGATAAGGAGATAGATATCGTTGCACCATCACATGTGCCCTCAGATGAGGATCTGACCATATTTATCGACCTGGGCCTGACAGCTCAGGTCTTTGCCAATCTTCTCTCCAATGCGCTGAAATACTGCCAGCCAGTCTTGGATAAGAACCGCGACTATAGGAAGTATATCTCCTACAATGTAGAGGTGGTAGGCAATGAATCCTACGATATTCGAAATGCCCTTAAATTTAATCTCTTTAGCTCCGGTAAACCGATTTCTATGGAAGAGGCACTCCTGATATTTGAGGACGGTTATAAGGTCGCCGGGGATAGCAGTAAAGCTGGCTCAGGGCACGGACTTTATTTTGTCAATAATGTAGTGCAACTCCACGGAGGATACGCCGGTTGCAAGCCAAGGGAAAATGGAAATGACTTCTATATAGTCTTACCAAAGGCCTCAGCCGGAGATAGGCCTGGAAAACAAGCTAGATCGTGACTCCTTTTGATATATGTCCACAGGATGCTTCCCGTTGTCGCCATAGTTGGTCGCCCCAATGTGGGGAAATCCACCCTTTTTAACCGCCTAATAAAGAAGAGAAGCGCCATAGTTGATGACATCCCCGGTATAACCAGGGACCGCCTGTACGCCACTACAGAGTGGGATGGCAGAAGTTTGGTGCTTGTTGATACAGGTGGTTTTGACTCCTCTCAAGATGGAACGATAATGGATGGAGTGAAGAAACAGGTGGAGATGGCTATTGAGGAGGCAGATCTGATCATCCTCCTGTTTGATGGGAGGGCTGGGCCCATGGTGGATGATGAGGAGCTACTCATGCTCCTGAGGCGAACGGAGAAGAAGGTAGCGTACGTCGTGAACAAGATCGACGGCCCGGAACAGGAGCGTTTGAGCTTGGATTTCTATTCCCTTGGCATGGACAAGGTCTTCCCCATATCCTCAGCTCATGGATACGGGATCGCCTCGCTCATGGAGCAGGTCATCAAAGACCTCCCTGCTATTGGGGAACCCGAGGAGGAAGAGGGGAGGATAAAGGTCGCAATTATTGGCCGCCCGAATGTTGGTAAATCCTCGCTCATTAACAGGGTCATTGGGTCTGAACGATTGGTTGTCAGTGAGCTGCCGGGGACTACCAGGGATTCCGTGGACATATCGTTTGAAAGGGGCGGCAAATCCTATCTATTGATAGATACTGCAGGCATTAGAAGGAGGGCCAGGGTTAAGGAGAGGATTGAAAGATTTTCTATAAGTAGGGCACTAAAGGCGATTAACAGGTGCCATGTTTCGGTTATATTGCTCGACGCTCAAGCAGGCGTGTATGATCAGGATGCAAGGATCTGCGGATACGCACTTGAGAGTGGTTGCGCCATTGTTATGGCCTTCAACAAATGGGATCTTATTAAGAATAATCCCTCTCTCATTAGATCCCTTGAGGACTCTGTTGACAGGCAGTTAGCTTTTGTCTCCTTCGTGCCCAAGGCAAATATCTCGGCCCTCACGGGAGAGAGGGTTAGGAAGTTGTTTGACCTGATAGACACAGTCTGGGCGCAGTATAATGTTCGGGTGCCAACGCCTGCCATTAACAGGGTGTTAGGGGATGTGGTCGAGAGACACCCTCCCCCTTCCATTGGTGGGAGGAGGGCGAAGCTCCTCTATGCCACACAGGTCTCGGTTCGTCCTCCTGCCTTTATGATCTTCGGTAACCGACTCAATAGTATCCGCGGTTCCTATGAGAGGTACCTTGTAAACCAGTTCAAGCAGCATTTTGGATTGAATCTTATCCCAATAAGGATTTCCCTCAGGGAGAGATGACACGAATAATCCTTGCCTCGAAGGTTGTCCTCATATCATGTATGCTCCTGGCATGCACAGGAGGCGATGGGATTTCAAGTAAAGCAAGCCAGAGGCCAGCTCATATTGTCATTGTCGCACCCTTCTCAGGACCCCTGTCTAAATTTGGTCGGTTAATGCTCAGGGGCGGCAGTGTGAGGCTGGCCAAAAAAATGAGTGGCCACCTGCACTGGCTCCAGTTGGCGATTGAGGGAGGATTAGTAGTCTCTTGAGTTTTTTGAGTATATAGTGTTTTCCTTGTGCATTCCGCTGAAGGCGGATCTCACAGAATAAGGGCTTACAATTTACTCTCTTTAACTTGTTCCATTGTGGGTAGATCTCTGATTCCACAGGCCGGATCTTAAGACGCAAGGAACTCAAGGAACTCAACAAACACAACAAACACTCGGACACTTGTCGAGGAGGAATACCATGGAGAAGGTCGAAATAGTCTTTGCGAGAGAGATCCTTGATTCGAGGGGAAATCCCACTATTGAGGTTGAGGTGGGTTTATCTGATGGCGGATGGGGCCAGGCTGCTGTTCCATCAGGTGCCTCTACCGGTGAGTTTGAGGCCCTGGAGTTGAGGGACGGCGATCCAAAGAGATATTCGGGCAAAGGTGTAAGGAAGGCGGTGGAGAATGTTAATGCTGTTATCGGCCCTGCCATAGAAGGCATGGACCCATTTGCCCAGTCTCTCATGGATAAGACAATGATCGAGTTGGATGGCACACCGAACAAGGGGAAATTGGGGGCAAACGCGATATTAGGTATATCTCTTGCTGTGGCGAGGGCCGCTGCCGACTCCTTGGGCATCCCCCTCTATCGATACATAGGCGGGACAAGGGCATGCAGGCTCCCCATGCCCATGATGAATATCCTCAACGGAGGCAAGCACGCTGCCAACAATCTGGACCTCCAGGAATTCATGATTGTGCCCAAGGGGGGAGAGAGCTTCAAGGAGGCCCTGAGAGTTGGCTCAGAGATCTTCCATTCCCTCGCCAAGGTCCTCAGGGATAAAGGACTATCAACAGGTGTGGGTGATGAGGGTGGCTTCGCACCAAATCTGCAATCAAACGAGCAGGGCATAGAGATGATTTTACAGGGGATCAAGAAGGCCGGCTATAGGCCAGGTGAGGACGCGGTCCTGGCCATTGATGCAGCCGCCTCCTCTTTCTACAGGGATGGTAGATATGTGTTCAGCATGTCCGACCAATCGGAGAGGGATTCGGGGATGATGATAGATTTTTACGCTGAGTGGGTTAAGAAGTACCCTATCTTCTCCGTTGAGGATGGTCTCGATGAGAATGACTGGGACAGCTGGAAGACCTTGACTCAGAGACTGGGAGATCGGATTCAGATTGTGGGCGATGACCTCTTTGTCACCAGTCCTGATCGAATCGCCAGGGGTATAGAGCAGGGATCTGCCAACGCCGTCTTGATAAAGCCCAACCAGATAGGAACCCTTACAGAGACACTCCAGGCCATCGAGATGGCCCACAGGGCAGGCTGGAGGACAATCATATCCCATCGATCCGGAGAGACCGAGGACAGTTTTATCGCTGATCTGAGCGTGGCTGCTGGCAGCGGACAGATAAAAACCGGATCCCTCAGCCGATCCGAGAGGACATGTAAGTATAACAGGCTGTTGAGAATCGAGGAGGAACTGGGCGAGGCGGCCACATTTGGCATGCCTTCCTGGTGAGAGCGATGGCGATACAGAGGATCCTTGAGAATATATTCCTTGTGGATCTCGATTTACCCCGCCCGGGGTTCCACCACTTTATCAGCAGCTGGATAATTAAGCGTGGAGATCGGGCTATAGTAATTGATCCTGGCCCTTCCGCGACTATTGCCACTCTGCTGAAGGTACTGGAGGAGTTGGGGATCAAGGGGATAGACTACATCCTCCTTACCCATATCCATCTGGATCACGCTGGTGGGTGTGGGGACTTGCTGAGGACCTATCCAGATCTCGTTGTTGTCTGTCACCCCCAGGCCGTCCCACATCTCTCTAATCCGGAGAGGCTCTGGCAAGGTTCGGTGAAGGTCCTTGGTGATCTGGCAAGGGCCTATGGCCAGCCCTCGCCAGTCAATAGTGAATTAATTTGCTCCGAGGGTGATATCCACTGGCGGGATTACACAATCCAATCACTGGAGACGCCAGGGCATGCACCCCATCACCTGTGTTTTTTCTTTGGATCCCTTGTCTTTGCCGGCGAGGTAGCGGGCGTGAGGGTCCCCTTCGGGAATAAACCCTACGTGAGGCCTGCCACTCCGCATCCCTTCAGGTCAGAAATCGCCCTGAAATCCATCTCCTTGGTTACCGAGAGGGGTCCTGAACTCATATTGTACGGTCACTACGGCCTCATGCGGGATGCCGTTAGTATGCTAAGAATCGGACAAGAGCAGATAAAGCTCTGGCTCACCATAATAGAAGAGAGGGTGAATAAGGGCCTCAGCCTTAATGAAGAGGAGATCCTCGGCGAGATCCTCGCCAAGGATCCCTATACGAGCGCCTTCTATCAACTGGAGCCCGACATCAGGGAAAGGGAATCATACTTTATTAAGAACAGCATTAAGGGTATGCTGGGGTTTGTGCAGAACAGGTAAGGCTCCACCTTCCCGCCCTGCACCGGCCCGGGACGGGCAAAGCAGCGAGGCATAACGAAATTAAAAAATGAGAAATTCGAATACCCGCCTGCCTTGCACGAACTCTCCAGTGACTGCAAGAGACCACTGGGCACGCCAGGGTGACCCGGTTGCTATTGGAAGACATAAGCTACCAAGTGGCGGGCAGGTCGAAATACCAAACAAATTCAAATGATCAAAATCCCAATGCTCTAAACGAAGGACCCTTTCGGGGAATTTATGTTCGGGCCGTTTCGAATTTTGGACATTTGGATCTTGATGTTGCTCGCCCCGTTAAGCAATTATTTGTCAGCTCCTAATAGTAAAGGCGAAAAAGCAAGTAAATTGCTTATTGATAGATACTTAACGGGGTAAAGAATTTATGATTTCGGATTTCGAATTTCGAACCGTTTGAGTTTTATCTCACCGCAGGGACTCGACACAGCTGTTAAGATCTTAAATAATGAAGGCATCGAGTTATGATCATAGACCTCCACTGCCACACCAAGTATTCCTATGATTGCTATCTGGAGCCATCGGATTTGATTAAAAGGGCAAGGCAACTTGGCCTGGATGGCCTCTGTATCACGGAGCACTATTCCTATGCCCTTTCCAGGGCTGTCACAGATGAAGGTCAGGGCGATGGGTTGGTTATTTTGAGGGGCTTGGAAATATCAACGAACATGGGTCACCTGCTCGCTTACGGTGTGAAGGACGATTCCTGGAATACCTGGTCGAGGAATAACTATCTGGATATAGGTGAGGTCATCAGAACCATCCACCTCAGGGGTGGTATCTGTGTGCCCGCCCATCCCTTTAGAGGATGGGATTCCCTCGGGGATGCCATCTTTACCCTTGAGGGCCTTGATGCCGTGGAGACCCACAACGGTGCTAACGGCTTAGATGAAAATGAAGAGGCCATGCATGCGGCCTCTACCCTGGACTTACCATCTATTGGAGGCAGTGACTGTCATCGCATTGAACAAGTGGGAACGGCATGTACTGAATTCCCGAATCCCATTCGGACAGTGGATGACATGATAAGGGAGATAAAAAAAGGAAACTGCCGTGGTGTATATATTTGATGCACGTGTGATTGATTAGCCCACTATTGTCCGAGGCTGATTCTGCCTCGTCAGAAATCTACCTAGTCGGGCATTCTCAAAACTCCCGCACCTTGCATCTTCCCCTGTTTTAGCAGGATGAGGGCATGGTTGGCCTGATCTAATCCGAACTCCCTGACAGAAGGTATAATTGGGATTTGAGCAGCCAGGGGCAAGAATTCCTCGGCATCTTTTCTGGCAACATTTGCCACGCTCTTTATCTCCTTCTCATACCACACGTACTTGGCATACTCCAATTCGGGGATGGGATTGACTTTCCTGATCGCATTGATAACAACCCTTCCCCCTTTCTTCAAAACCCCCAGGGCCTCCCTGACTGGTTCCCCCACTGGGGTAAAATCAATAGCACAATCAAGCTCTTCTGGTGGAGTATCCCCGGTTGCACCAACCCAGTCCGCCCCCAATTTCTTGGCCAGGCTTTGGTGCTCCCTCTGCCCCTTTCTGGTAAAGACGAAGACCTTACAATTCCAGTACTTAGCAACCTGGATGGCAATATGGGCGGAGGCGCCGAATCCATAGAGTCCGAGGATTTTACCGGGCCTTACCTCAGAGAGCCTCAAGGCCCTGTAGCCAATGACCCCTGCGCATAAGAGCGGGGCGGCCTGAGAATCGGAAAACCGCTGGGGGATGGGGTACGCAAAATCCTCTGAGATAACGGTATATTGAGCGTATCCACCATTGGCATCAAGGCCGGTGCCCTGAAATTGACCGCATAAGTTCTCATCGCCCCTGAGACAAAATTCACATTCCCCGCAACTCGAATAGATCCAGGCGATCCCTACCCTGTCCCCGACTTTGTATTTGGTTGCACCCGTACCAATGGCCTCTACCCTACCAACAATCTCATGGCCTAAAATAAGCGGGAACTTCGGAGGGATGAGCCTTCCCTCGATCTCATCGAGCTCTGTGTGACAAACCCCGCAGGCAGAGACCTTTACCAAGATCTGTTTGAGATCGGGAACAGGCTGCGGTAATTCCACCATCTCCAATGGGTCTTCTCTAAGGGCTAAATCAGCCCTTTTCCGAGCTTCACCTTTCACGGCGATCTCACAGAATTCCCTTAACAGCATGGCCTTCATAGCTATTCTATATCCCTCCCTTCATCTCAAAATGCTTCCTTTTGCCAATTCTACATATTTTTCTTGTTTATCATACCCTCCATGATGACAGAAAAGAAATCTTAAATTCGACTGGAGTTTCCTTAATCTTTGGAGAAAACCGTTGTCCTTGAGCGTAAATTGCTGGAGAGGTGGGGTACCCATCGAGGGTGAGCAGGAAGGGGAAAGCCAGCCCTTTAGAGGCTGGAAGGGGTAAGTATTCCCCGCCTGCGAGCCCCGAAAGGGTCACCTCGAAAGCAGGGGAAGCGAAAGGACAAGGGTTTTCTCTAATCAAAAATAGAATTTGTATATAATGAACAGGTTATGGAAATACACCCTATAAGACTCCGGAAACTCCAGTAAATTCGAATATCGAAACCCGAAATAAATTCAAGTGACCAAAATCCCAATGCTCTATGCCAAGAACCGTAGTCTATGAAGACAGCCAGACAGCATTTACTGCCAGCTGTCCCCGTTAGATCCCTGAGACGATGGGCAAAAACCTCTTGATAAAAGCACCTCATTAATATATTTACTAACTACGCCGAATGGGAGCCTGAGGGCTATCGGCGTGCGATTTTATCTTAGCCGATGGGGGACTGGATGAAAGAGATTCGCATCCATGGAAGAGGGGGGCAGGGCTCTCTTGTGCTTGCCCAGTTTATGGCCATTGCAGCCTTGGAGGATGGAAGGTATGGCCAGGCCTTCCCCTTTCTCGGTGGTGGTGGAGAGAGGAGAGGCAAGGCCATCCTGGCCTTTTGTCGTCTGAGTGACCGACCGATCCGTGTTAGAAGTCGGGTCACTGAGCCCGATTACGTGATTGTACAGGACGCCACCATTCTGAACGAGCTTGATGTTGCGGAGGGGCTTCAAGACGGGGGGTTGATCTTGGTAAATACAGAGAGAGATGTGGCAGGACTTGGTCTGAAGGGATCATTTCGCGTCTATACGTTTTCTGCTGATGAGGTGGCGCGCAAGATCCTGGGACGGCCGATCATGAATACGGCCCTTCTAGGGGCCTTTGCTGCTTTGACCAAGGAGCTAAGCCTGGATGCCACATTGAGGGCCATCAGGAGTAGGTTTCCAGGTGAGTTGGGTGAAAAAAATGCTCGAGTCGCTCAAGAAAGTTACAAGCAATTGACGGGGGAACGACCATGAGGATTGCAGTTGGGGCAGTAGTCAAGGGACGAAGCTCCCTTGGGTATAAGACCGGCAGTTGGAGGGACCAGAGGCCCGTGATTCACAAGGACTTGTGCAAGGCATGCGGCCAATGCGAGATGGTCTGTCCGGATAACGCCGTTTACGTGGTAGATAAGGTATATATCATAGACTATGACTATTGCAAGGGCTGCGGATTGTGCGCTTACGAGTGCCCAACCGATGCCATTGAGATAGTCCCAGAGGAGAAGTGATATGAGCCATATTAAAGTCATTGAGGGTTCAGAGGCTGTGGCCTTGGCAGTTAAGGCCTGCCGTCCTCAGGTAATATCAGCGTATCCAATCAGCCCTCAGACCCACATTGTGGAACAGCTGGCGAGGATGATAGCAGACGGTGAGCTGGAAGCTGAGTACATAAGGGTGGAGTCCGAGTTTTCGGCGGCCAGTGTCATAAGCGGTTCCTCTGCGGCTGCAAGCCGTTCTTATACGGCGTCATCGTCACAGGGGTTGCTGTTGATGACTGAGGTGTTGTACGCCAGCGTAGGGATGCGCCTTCCCTTTGTGATAACCGGCGTCAATAGGGCGCTGTCGGCGCCCATCAGCATTCAGGTGGATCACCAGGACTCCATCAGCCTGCGAGATTCTGGGGTCATTCAATTATATGTGGAGAGCAGCCAAGAGGCCTACGATACCCATATCGCTGCGTTCAAGATTGCAGAGGATCGAGGTATTCTCCTTCCGGTGATGGTCTGCATGGATGGCTGGATACTGACCCATTCTTACGAGCGTGTCTCCCTTATGGAACAAGAAGAGGTAGACCGTTTCCTGCCACCCTTCCAGCCGATCAATTTCCTCGATGTGAACGATCCCAAGACCTGGGGCTCATATGCTGACGACGACGTCCTCATGGAATTCAAGTACGCTATTGAGAAGGCCATGCACCATGCAAAGGGGAGGATCGAGGAGGTCTTTTCGGAACTGACCCAGATCACTGGGCGCGACCACGGCGGGCTCATCGAGAGGTATCGGACCGATGGCGCAGAGGTGATCTTGGTGGCCATGGGGTCCATGGTGGGCACGGTCAAGGACGCCGTGGATGAGCTTCGTTCAAAGGGAAAGAAGGTTGGCCTCATCAAAATCCGGTGCTATCGACCATTTCCCCATGAGGAGATCTTGGATGCCATCAATGGTGCTAAAGTAGTTGGGGTCATGGAGGCGGATTTTTCCATGGGGAGCGAAGGCGCTGTGGGGATGGACCTGAAGGCAAAGCTTTTCGGAAAAGCTGATGCTCCCCTTGTGATCGACTTTATCGCAGGCCTTGGAGGTCGAGACGTGAACAAAGGCAGAATTCGCGAGATTGTGCGAAAAGCCGAGGAGGTGCTCAACTCAGGCCTTCCTCTGAACGAACCCCAGTGGGTTGGTCTGAACCCAGCTATTGTACCCTAGGAGGAGAATCATGAGTATTCCGCAAACTGCCAGAGAGGAGGCACTATTTGTCTCGGGCCACAGGGCCTGCCATGGATGTGGCATGGCCTTGGCGGTGCGACACATCTTAAAGGCCACGGGCAAGAACGTGATTGTGGTCACGCCCACGGGCTGTCTTGAGACCTTTACATCACCTTACGGATTTTCCCCATGGGGGGTCCCTTGGATCCACCACCTATTTGAAAATGCGCCCGCTGTTGCCTCAGGTGTTGCGGCCGCCTTACGGGCCCAGGGGCGTCACACGACACGTGTCCTGGCGATCGCCGGTGATGGATCTACCTTTGACATCGGGTTCGGGGCAATATCGGGGATGTTGGAACGCGGTGATGACGTGCTCTATATCTGTACTGACAATGGCGCATATATGAACACCGGAGGTCAGCGCAGCGGAGCCACACCCCTGTATGCAGCGACGACTACCCACCCGGCGGGCAGGAAATCCCTGGGAAAGACCGAGATGATGAAAGACCTTCCCGCCATCGTGGCTGCCCACGGTGCTCCATATGTAGCTACAGCCTCTGTAGCCTATCTCAAGGACCTTCAGAAAAAGGTGAAAAAGGCCATGGGATTCCATGGTCCCCGCTATATCCAGATCGATACCCCGTGTGCTTCAGTGTGGGGTTTTCCTCCGGACCGCACCTTGGAGGTTGGGCGCATGGGCGTCGCCTGCGGGCTCGTTCCCATCTTTGAGATGGAAAATGGCAAAGTCACCGGGGTGCGCAGGATCAAGAAGAAGACCCCGGTCACTGACTATCTGAAAGCCCAAGCACGGTTCAGGCACCTGTTCGCCGGTGATCGCGGCAAGGCTGAACTAGCCGAGCTCCAGGCGCTGGCGGATCGTAATATTGAAAAGTACGGGCTCCTGGGACGGTCCGGGGGCGAGGAATGACTTATCATTACCCTTCCCATTAGCTTGGCAAGGGGATGAGGGTATGACGGAAGACTATAGGATCAGGAGAGTTGGTCAATGTACCTTTGATTCCCCTCTGGATTCGGCAGTCTTTACTGATGATAGCGAAGGGGTGCTCATCGATGCAACCGTTTCAGGCTACCAGAGGGCACGGGGTGAGCCACCCTATCTTGAAAAGGCAGGTCCAAGAGAGAAGATCTTTTTCCACCCAGCCGCGAGCAGGGCTGCTTTAGTCACCTGTGGAGGACTTTGCCCCGGATTGAATGACGTCATCAGGGCCCTCGTTATGGTCTTATGGTATAGGTATGGGGTGAAGGAGATATCTGGATTGAGATATGGATTTGAGGGCCTTGTCTCCTCCTACAATCATGAACCCTTAGTCCTTACACCAGAGGTGGTTGAAGACATCCACAAGGATGGCGGTACCATTCTTGGTACCTCAAGAGGACCTCAGGTTCCTTCCCTCATGGTGGATTTCCTGCAGGAGCGAAAAATAGACATGCTCTTTACCATAGGTGGTGATGGAACCCAGCGGGGCGCACTTGCGATAACCAGGGAGATGGAGAAAAGAGGTCTTGCTGCTATCTCCGTTATTGGCATCCCCAAGACAATTGATAATGATATTTTGCTCACTGAACGGACATTTGGCTTCGAGACCGCCGTGGCCATGAGCCAGATGCCCATAACCGGTGCTCATATGGAGGCAAAGGGGGTAAAAAACGGGATCGGAATAGTCAAACTCATGGGGAGGGAGTCGGGCTTCATCGCCACCTGCGCCACCATTGCATCGAGCGATGTGAACCTCGTGCTCATACCAGAAGTCCCGTTTTCTCTTGAGAAGGTCTTCGCCTATCTCGAAGAACGCATTATCACAAAAAGGCATGCGGTGATCGTGGTTGCCGAGGGAGTGGGCCAGGAGCATGTACCACCTCAAGGTACTGATGCATCGGGAAACAAAAGGCTTGGGGATATCGGGCTGTTCTTGAAGAAGGCAATAACGGAATACTTTGGGAAACGCAATCTCCCTATAACCGTAAGGTACATCGACCCCTCATATACTATACGCAGCGCACCGGCAACCGCGGATGATTCCGTTCTTTGCTTCCAGCTCGGCGAGAACGCGGTACATGCCGCAATGTCAGGGAGGACCGGGATGATAGTGGGGCTATGGAACGGTCACTTTGTCCATATCCCTACTCGGCTTGCTGTCAAGGACCGCAAGAAAATAGACACATCAGGCCTCCTTTGGCAGAGCGTTCTGGATAACACCGGACAGCCGAGAAACCTCACGTAAGAAGGGAACCCTGAAGTTTTGGCGGGAGTCCTATGGGAATGGGAGGAGACCAGAAAAAGGCCTTGGAGCGTATATTTAGGGCTGGGCTCAAGGCCGCTGATCCCGAAAGGGCAGTCCGAAGGCACGTGAGGTGTAAGGGAAACCAATTGTCTATCGGAGATCGCTCTTATGTGCTTGATAGTTTCAAAAGGATCTTACTCATTGGGGCGGGAAAAGGTACAGCGCCCATGGCCAAGGCCTTGGAAGATATTCTCGGAGGCCGGCTAACCAGCGGATGGGTTATAGTCAAGTATGGTCATGGAATACCATTAAAGAAGACCCACATTATGGAGGCAGGTCACCCTATTCCCGATGAAGCAGGGCTCAGGGCTACTGAAGCACTCTTAAACGAGATCCGGGAATGCGGGGAGGAAGATCTTGTCATTTGCGCTTTTTCAGGAGGCGGAAGCGCTCTTCTGCCAGCCCCTTCACCTCCCATTAATCTTAGCCAAAAACAGGAATGTACCCGTCTTCTTCTGGAATGCGGTGCTACCATCAATGAGATCAATGCAATCAGGAAGCATCTCTCGCGCAGCAAGGGCGGATGGCTCGCCAAAACCGCCTATCCGGCTACTTTAGTCACCTTGATCTTATCGGATGTTATTGGCGATAGATTGGATGTTATCGCATCAGGCCCCACCGTTCCGGATGAAAGCACCTACAGCGACTGCATGGGCATAATTGAGCGATATGATCTGATGGACAGATTACCTGGGGTGGTGCTGGAATATTTGCATCAGGGTGCGGCGGGTATTTTACCTGAGACCCCTAAGGTGGGGGACCCTGCGTTTTTGAAGGTGCATAACCTCATCGTGGGAAATAACCGAATGTCCCTTGTAGCGGCTCGAGAGCAGGCCATCTGCCTTGGATACAATACCGTAATCCTGTCATCTCAGATTGAGGGAGAGGCAAGGGAAGCTGCCCAGGTCTTCGCTGGTATCGGAAAGGAGATCTGCGAGGCAGACCTGCCAATATCGGCTCCTGCCTGTATCCTGGTCGGAGGGGAGACTACGGTAACAATAAGAGGTGGGGGCAAGGGGGGCAGGAACCAGGAATTAGCCCTGGCGTTTGCCATTGCCGTAGATGGCTGGGAAAGGATCTCACTGCTCAGTGCTGGAACGGATGGTACAGATGGCCCCACGGATGCAGCGGGTGCTATCGTAAGCGGCCTTACGTGCGGGAGGGCCCGGCAGGCAAACCTGAATCCCAATGCCTTCCTTGCAGCGAACGATTCAAACTCCTTCTTTGAATCCTTAGGGGATTTGCTAATAACAGGCCCAACTCGCACTAATGTGATGGACATAATCTGTATGCTTGTAAATTGAGTCCATCGATCCCAGAATTTAGGTTTTCCCTGGATCATCAAGATGGAGAGGAGGACCATGACTATCATGAGATATATAAACTGGTCGTTTTGTTTCGTATTTTTGATTGTCACGGGGTGTGCCTTCATCAGGATACCCCTCTTTGCCCCGATGCAGCCTTTAGGGGAAAAGGTGCTGGAAGGGGAGGGAAAGGCCAAGATTCTTCTAGTTGATCTATCAGGCATAATCGCAGAGAAAAAAAGTTCGGGGGGATTTAGGCAGAGGACCTCCTTAGTGGCACGAATTAAGGAAGACCTCCAGAAGGCTGAAGGGGATAGCGCTATAGTTGGCGTGATCCTTAGGATCGATTCTCCTGGCGGAACTGTCACCGCCAGCGATACGATCTATCATGAATTGATACAATTCAAGAAGCGGGCAGGTACTAGAATTACTGCGTGTGTGACCGGTTTAGCTACATCCGGGGGGTATTACGTTGCCTCAGCTGCTGATGAGATTGTAGCACATCCAACCTCTGTTACAGGGGGCATTGGGGTGATTGCCGTGAAATTTAATGTAGAGGGGTTTCTCTCAAAGCTGGGGATTCAGGAGGAGACGATAAAATCAGCTGATAAGAAAGATCTCTGGTCCCCACTAAGGCCGAGTACGGCTGAAGAAAGGGCGATTATGCAGGGGATAGTGGATAAATTGCATGAGAGGTTTGTAGGGGTTGTGCTCGCTGGACGTGAGTCTTTTTTGACTAGGGAGGAGGTAGAGAGGCTTGCAGATGGCCGCATCTTTACGGCAGACCAGGCATTGGAAGCGAAGATTGTGGATAGGGTCGGCTATCTGGACGACGCAGTGGAGGAAATGAAGGGCTCTCTGAACCTCAAAGAGGCGAAGGTGGTTACCTACTATCGCCCCGGTAGCTACGCTGGGACTATCTACTCGGGGTTCCCTGTACCATCCGATAAGGAGATCAACCTCATAGCCATCAACGGAGATGGCCTGTCGCTACCGTCTGGGGTGCAATTTATGTACCTGTGGAACCCGTGAGCGATATGGCTGGGCACCGCTCCATCACGGCGCGGCGTCCAATACCTCCCTGGGGACATCATTTCGAAATCGCTTAAAGTGTTCCCTAAAGTCCGCTGCCAGTCTTCTTGCCCGTTTTTCATATCGGGCCTTATCGGAGCTAGATTTCCATGGGTTGAGGATCTCCTGGGGGACCCCTTCACAGGCCTTCGGTGTCATAAAACCAAAGAACGGGTCCCTTTCAAATACCCCCTTTTCTAAGGCGCCATTTAATACATTTCTAATAAGTGCCCGAGAATAGGCAATCTGTATCCGCTCTCCCTCTCCATATGGGTTGCCTACCCAGCCGGTGTTGAGGAGCCAACATTTTACCTTCGGGGTCTGGATCTTCTTCGTAAACAATCTAGCGTAGACCGCAGGGGGCAAGGCCATAAATGGGGCCCCAAAGCACGCACTGAAGGTTGCCTGGGGTTCCCTGATCCCAAGCTCGGTTCCCGCCACCTTGGCTGTGTAGCCGCTCAAAAAATGGTAGACAGCCTGTTCTGGTGTGAGCCTTGCGACTGGTGGCATGACCCCAAAGGCATCGCAGGTGAGCATGATGACGTTTTTCGGGTGCCCGCAGACGCCTACACGGAGTGCACTTGGGATGTGGGATATTGGGTAGGCGGCTCTGGTATTTTCGGTGAGGGACGCGTCATCCAGATCCAGCCGCCTCGTGTCGTGGTCCAGACTGACGTTTTCCAGGATGGTACCAAACCGCCTCGCGCACTCATAGATTTCTGGCTCTGCCTCTTTAGAAAGCCCTATTACCTTGGCATAACAACCTCCCTCAAAGTTGAATATCCCCTCCTCACTCCAGCCGTGCTCGTCATCCCCGACAAGCCTTCGGTTGGGGTCAGCAGAAAGGGTTGTCTTGCCCGTACCGGAGAGCCCGAAAAATATGACGGGATCGTCGTTGTCTCCCACATTGGCAGAACAGTGCATGGATAAGACGGATTCCTGCGGGTAAACGTAATTGAGCATGGTAAAGACCGATTTCTTTATCTCACCGGCATAGCTAGTCCCACCTACAAGGACGAGCTTTTTCCCCGGATGGAGCAAGATAAAGGCCTCTGAACTCGTACCATCAAGCTCTGGCACTGCATGAAACCGTGGCACGTTGATGACGGTGAATTCAGGGTGATGATCCCGCACCTCTTCCCTGGTCTTTATCTGGATGAACATATTCCGGGCAAACAGGCTGTGCCAGGCTGTCTCGGTGATGACCCTGATAGGTATCCTGTAGGCAAGAGCTGCCCCTGCATAGCAATCCTGGATAAAGACGTCCTTGTTTTGGAAATAGGCCTGTAGTCGGTAAAAAAGCCTCATGAATTGCTCTTCTTCAATCCCCTTGTTCACACTGCCCCACCAGATCTTCTCAACGCTCGATGGTTCCTTGACTATAAACTTGTCCTCGGGCGATCGACCCATATGGTGTCCGGTTCTTACCACCACAGGACCCAGGTGTGCTATGTTCCCTTCCCGCCTCCTGATAATCTCTTCGTAGAGATGGGGTGTGGAGGCATTCCAGCAGATGTTTGCCACGTTCCTGAACCCGAGTTCCTCAAGCTCAGGTCTTACGTCCTTTCGGTTTAACACTTGATCCTCCATCATACATAGTTTGCCTCTCGAAAATGTAGGCCCAGTATGGCGTAATAAAAAAGCCTGCCACACGACATGACAGACTTTACTAACCAATGGCGGGGCCAGCGGGACTTGAACCCGCGACCTCCGGCGTCACAGACACACGCAAATAAAGCACTGTCGAGGATTTCAGGTACTTACATTGTTAGATTATGATAAATTGTGTCAGATTGCAACAGAAAAATGCACCCCATCTGCACCTAGAAAAAGGCCTTATGACCTTTGGGGCTTAATTTTGGAATACACGAGTGGCTAAGAACCGAGGATCACACCCTGGCAGTCTCGATTCTTTTCAGTCTGCATGAAACATGTCAAATACAGGTTCGGTGATCCGATGGTGTCTGAACTGTCTGATTCATCTTGAAATCTTAAGAGTCGCGCCCCTGTTGTAAGAGGAGTCGTACGATGCCATCAGCAATGTTAATTTCATCGTTTTGAACGGATTTTTCTCGCACGTGCTTCCAGTGTTTCTGCTTCATCTTCTCTACCAATCTGTCTGTAAAACTCCGCCATATTCTCGCAGACAGCTGCCACCAGTGGGTGATCTGTCCCAAGGGCTTTTTCCATTATTGCCAGTGCCCGCCTGTAAAGGGGCTCAGCCTCGGTATATCTGCCCTGGGCTTTGTAAAGTCCCGCCAGATTATTCAGGGAAGTGGCCACCTGGGGATGATCCTGGCCAAGGGCCTTCTCCACTATGGCCAAGGCCCGCTTAATAAGGGGCTCTGCCTCGGTATATCTGCCCTGGGCTTGGTAAAGTCCCGCCAGATTGTTCAGGGAAGTGGCCACATAGGGATGGTTCTTACCAAGGGCTTCCTCCCTTATCGTCAGTGCCCGCCTGTAAAGGGGCTCTGCCTCGGTATATTTACCCTGGGCTTGGTAAAGTCCCGCCAGGTTGTTCAGGGATGTCGCCACACGGTAATGATTCTTACCAAGGGCTTCCTCCTCTATTGCCAGTGCTCGCTTGTAAAGCGGCTCAGCCTCGCTATATTTACCCTGGGCTTGGTAAAGTCCCGCCAGATTGTTCAGGGAAGTGGCCACATAGGGATGGTTAGGACCAAATGTCTTTTCTGCAACTGTCAAGGCTTCTTCAGCCACCTTGGCCGCTTCTCCATACCGCCCTTGTTGATGAAGGGTAACAATCTTACTGTATAGCTCTTTCCACAATGCCTCCTGAGCAAAGGTGGAGGCAGTGCACGATAACAGCAGCATCCATACTAAGAGAATCTGTGTTGACGTTCTCATGATTCTAAGTCCCCCCTTTCCTTGCGGATGGCCCTTGGCTCATGTCATGTAAAAAGGCTTACTCTCCTCCGTGCGGAAGAAAGTAAGCCTTCAGATCAATATCAGGTTCAGCTTCCGCCTCGGCCTATTTGACCATCTCGTGAGCGGTCGCTTCCGGTATCTCCACCCTAGCACACTCGGAGATTTTGTCAAATGATCTTGTGTTGAATTCTTCTATGAGGTTTCTCTCACTATATTCTGCTCGCTTTTTGACCCTCTCAGCATTGAATATTTCAGACACCATTAAACAAAAAGGGGGCTGAAGTCAGACCTCGATATCATCCTGAAACCTTTAATAGTTTGAGCTCCTGCCCGGGAAGCTCATGGTACAATTCTTCGAACGGCAAGGAATTTGTGACAAACTGTTGGCTTATTCGTAGCGCAGCGCCTCGATGGGATCGAGACGTGCTGCCTTGCGTGCAGGGTAAAACCCGAAGAAAACGCCCACCGCAGCCGAGAAACCGAAGGCCAGGACCACTGACTTGATCTCGATAACCGTGGGCCATTCGCCGAGCGTGGCCATGGCTACAGAGCCACCTAGCCCTAAAACGACACCGATGAGGCCACCGATCAGTGAAAGCGTCACAGACTCTATGAGGAACTGCCCGAGGATGTCATGGCTCTGAGCGCCCACGGCCATACGGAGCCCAATCTCGCGGGTACGCTCCGTCACCGAGACCAGCATGATGTTCATGATGCCGATGCCTCCCACGAGTAGGGATACTGAGGCCACCGCTGCCAGCAGCAGGGACATGGCGCGAGAGGATTCGGCCCTGGCTTCGAGGATCTCGGAGAGGTTTCGAATGAAGAAGTCGTCATCCTGGCCTGACCTCAGCCGGTGCCGCTGGCGTAACAGCTTTTTTACTTGATCCACCGTCAGGGAGACCAGTCCTGGTTTCCACGCTTTCACGAAGATGGTGTCTACGGTGTTGCCGCCCAACTCACGGCCGCCGAGCACCCGTTTTCTGGCCGTGGAGAGGGGGATGAAGACTGTGTCGTCCTGATCGCGACCCATGAGCGTCTCCCCTTTGTCCCTGAGTACTCCAATGACCTTAAAGGGAACGCGGTTGATCCGCAGGATCCGTCCGAGCGGGTCTTGACCGGGAAATAGGTTGGCGAGCACCGTGTTGCCGAGAAGCGCCACCTTTGCCGCTCCTTTGACCTCCTCGGCTGTGAAAACACGGCCGCCTGCCATTTCCCAATCGCGCGCCTCAAGATACTCGGGCGTCACGCCGTAGATAACGGTTGACCAGTTGAGATTGCCAGATACGACCTGACCGCTGCCACGCATACCGGGTGCCGCAACCTGCACGCTGGGTATCTCTCGCTGGATGGCGGCTGCATCATCTTCCGTGATGCTCGGCTGCGTTCCCACGCCGAGGCGAACTCCTCCAGCCGTCCCTGACCCGGGGAGCACCATGATCAGGTTGGACCCCAGACTGCTTATGAGTTGGGCCATTCGTGCCTCAGCTCCGGCGCCGACGGCGATCATGATGATTACAGCAGCCACGCCAATGATGATTCCGAGGGTAGTAAGTACACTCCGCAGGACATTGGCTCGGAGCGCTCGGAGGGCGGCGAGGACCGAATCTGGATATCTCATGGGGATGGTGCCTCCGTGTCGCTCGATTTCTCAGCCTCCGCGGGATCTTTCATTATTTCGTCACCTATGAGCCGCCCATCGCGAAAAAGAAGGATACGCTGGGCGAAACGTGCGATCTCGCTCTCATGGGTTACGAGCACGATGGTGACGCCTTGCCGGTTGAACCGTTGCAACAGCGACATGATTTCAATGCCCGTCCTGGTATCCAGATTGCCGGTGGGCTCGTCCGCTAGTATAAGGGCTGGATTGTTCACGAGGGCCCTGGCAATGGCCACGCGCTGTTGCTCTCCACCTGAAAGCTGGGTGGGCAGATGGTGGGAACGGTCCGAGAGCCCAACGTCTTCAAGAACGGCTTCCGCCTTTTTCCGGCGCTCCCGACGAGGAATTTCTCCATACATGAGAGGTAAGGTCACATTCTCCAGGGCCGTGGTCCGAGGAAGAAGGTTAAATGTCTGGAAGATGAAACCGATCTTGCGGTTGCGGATATGGGCGAGCTGGCTACGACTGAGGGAGGAGACGTCATCCCCATCAAGGATATACCGACCCGCGGTAGGTTTATCGAGACAGCCGAGAAGGTTCATGTACGTGGACTTGCCCGAACCAGAAGGCCCCATGACCGCCACAAATTCTCCCCGTTCAACCTCAATGGACACACCGCCCAGGGCCCGGACCACTTGGGATCCGACATGGTAGTCCCTGACCAAACCCTCGGTTTTTAAAAGAGGGTCACCCACTTCACAAGCCTAGCCTTTTTCCACGGCTGGAAGAGCCTCGCGATAGGTAAATGACCCCAACGATCACCTTCTGGCCGGGTTTGAGATCGCCCCGTACAATCTCGGTAAAACTGCCGTCGCTGATGCCGGCAATGATGTCCACCGGAGAAGGGTTCCCCTTCGGATCGAGCACCCAGACCCGTCCTCGCGTCACCGAATTAGACAGGCGGCTCATCCTGTCTGCCTCAACCTCGGCCCCAGAGCCAAAAACACCGCCTGTCGTTGAATCCCCCACAGCTGCTATTCCCTCCTTTTCCTTGTCATCCGCTCGAAAGCGGAGCGCTGCGTTGGGCACCTTGAGGGCCTCGGTCCGCTCGTCCACCACGATCTTCACGTTGGCAGTCATGCCTGGGAGCAGGCGCAGGTCGGGATTCTCAGTTGAAACGACCACCGTGTAGGTCACCACGTTCTGCAATGTGTGGGGCGCCTTGCGGATCTGTTCGACCCGACCGCTGAATTCTTTTCCCGGAAAGGCATCCACGCTAAAAGTCGCCCTCTGGCCGTCTAAAATAAGACCGATATCGGCCTCGTCTATATCTGTGTCTACCTGCATCTTCCGAAGATCCTGGGCGATGGTGAAAAGCGTAGGGGCCTGGAGACTTGCCGCCACCGTCTGGCCGATATCAACACTCCGCTCGATGACCACCCCGTCCACGGGGGAACGGATGATGGTATGCTCCAGATCGATCTTGCTCTGCTGGAGAAACGCCTCTCGGTGCTCCACCTGGGCAATTGCGTGGACCACCTGTTCCTCTGCCATCCTGAGCATGGCTTTTCGTGAGTTGACCAGGGAAGCCTGGGCTCGCTGCTCGGCCTGTGCGAGATTCAACTGGGCCATCTCCTGTTCATGGGCGACCATGGCCTTTTCCAGATCACTTTCCGAGATGACGGCACGTTTGTGAAGCGCCTGTTTACGATCTAGGTCCCGCTTGGCGTCAGTGACGGCCACGCTCGTTTTATCGGTCTGGGCCTTGGCAGCTGCCAGTGCCGCTTGCGCATTTCTCAGTTCAGCTCGTGCGCGCTCTACGGTAGCTCGCTGTATTGCCACGTTGGCACGGGCCACCTCAAGCTCAGCTTCGGCCTGCCGCACACGGGCTTCGAAATCCTGTGGGTCTATCCGCGCGATAACCTGGCCCGCACGAACCTCCGAATTGAAGTCAGCCAAAAGTTCCTTGATCTGCCCAGAGACCTGAGACCCCACCTGAACCGTAATAACGGCATTAAGCGTGCCTGAGGAGGATACTGCGCTTATGATAGGACCCCTTTCGACTTGGGCCAGCCGAAAGCGCGGCTGCTCGTCGGCCCTATTCAAGTAGAAGTAAACCAATGCGGCTGCGACGATAAGAATCGTCAGTAAAAGAACAGTTAGCTTCCGCATGGTCTCAGCTCGCCTCCATCCGGTTACCCTCTGGAAGAATAGGTTGTTAAGGGCTATATCGTCTTTATCTCTCAGAATATACGTTTAACCAATCCAGTGTCAACTAAAGGAAGGGCAGTGTAAAGGTGGGGGGTGGGTATGGTCAAGTCAATCCACTTCCACCTCTCTTAGAAACGTTGTTGAAATCTTTACTCCTCACTGAATTACACAGATTCGCCAATCCTGGATACATAGTAGATTTCTTCCCCAAATCAAAAGAATTGGTGACTATACGCCATTGACATCTTCGTATAGCCTGCAAGCGTCTCAGATACGCAATGCGGGATGCTCTGATAATGAGAATCTCTAAAGGGATTCTATTTATATTCAAAAAAGAAAAGAGGTGTTTCAATACACCCCTTTTAATGGTCCTTTTTGGGGAATTTCTAAGCTAAAGTAGCTAGGCGTTTAATTCTCTTGAGCATATTGGGATGGGTGGCGAAAATCTCCATCATCTTTTCAGCCCTACCCAGTTTTACTTCTCCAGACCGCAAGGTGAGAAGCTCATTTTGATCTATTGTCCCTGAAAGGTCCTGATCTACCTCTCTTAGTTCTCTGACTTCATTCAAAGCTCGAGAGACATCATTCAAGAAGAAGGCCTTCACCCCCTCCACTCTTTTCAGCTCTTCCTGGGCTCTCGGATCTCTCTTCAGTTGAGCTGAGCTATAAACAAGTTTGTAAAGCGCTGAAGCTAAATGTTGCGGAGGATTTCCCAGCTTCACACTCCTCTCATCAGCGTAATACTCTCTGATCCTTGAACCATACATAACCAGGAGGTTGGTCAGGAAGTAAAGCAAAAAGGCTCCCATGCCAATGAGGGCAGCATACCCTCCCCCTTGCCTCCTTCCACCAGACATTCCTCCCCACATCAGTGAGAAGGCAATCCAATAGAGGATCAGGGGAATCACCGAGAGCAGAGTGATAATCATCATATCCCGGTGTTTGAGATGGGAAATCTCGTGGCCTATCACTGCCTTGAGCTCATCTTTGCTGAGCAGTCTTTGAATTCCCTGCGTAACACAAACCCTGCCATCTCTTATTGTCCTTCCGAAGGCAAAGGCATTGGGAATTGCACGTTGAGAAACCCCGACTTTGGGCTTAGGAATCCCTGCCTTTTGGGCTAACTCAGCTACCTGGCGATGAAGCTCTGGTTCCTCTCTCTCAGAAACCCATTTAACTCTCATCATCAGCGAGACCATTGAGGGTCCAATCAGGTACTGAAAACCCATAAACAAAACTGCCAGGATAATGTAGCTGGTTGCACTCCCTACTCCCATGTAGCTGCCGATGCCGGTGATCACTCCATAGAGGATCCCAAACATCAGCACCACCAATAACCACATTCTCATTTGAAGTCCCATATTGGTCTACCTCCTCTTCACCTCATTTTAAGGTTTTTCTGACAAATCCGCCAAGAGATTTGCCTTCATTTCTAGCCCCCTTCGTCTTTCTTCTCCTCCCTTCTTAATATTGCGGCCCCGGGAACGGTTTATTTACACCAATGAAGATGCCGAGTCACCTCTTCACTTTGGCAACCCGGCTATCTCTACGATTTATCCGTTATTTCGCTACCGCGGCTCTGCCAACGATCCAGCTCTAACACTCACCGGTTCCACACCCGGGATTCAA
>Ga0209636_10000111_pt1 | contig 64395 bp, 85 predicted proteins | sample DeeMarSWOR152_54_FD_187464 | JGI IMG/M metagenome (GOLD analysis project Ga0209636, IMG submission 187464) | Marine sediment microbial communities from White Oak River estuary, North Carolina - WOR-1-52-54 (SPAdes) (version 2) | ecosystem: Environmental > Aquatic > Marine > Intertidal zone >...
GAAGCCTTCGCCACAGGTCGTCCCCCCAGGATTATAGGATTTTACCCCTCCCCCGGGAGTACGTCTACCCTCTCCCAGTCCCAAGTTCGGTAGTATCCCCAGCAGGCCCTTCAGTTTACCAAAGGATTTCACTAGGGACTTATCGAACCGGCTACGGACGCTTTAGACCCACTAATCATGAATACCACTTGGGGCTCGAGTATTACCGCGGCGGCTGGCACTCGTATTACCCACCCCTTATTCGTTTACCTGTTTGAAGTAAACAAAAGCTCATGCAGAGCATGAGCACTCCGGGTTCCCTCGTCGCTCGTTAGAGCATTGCGAAGTTTTCGTAACTGCTGCGTCCCGTAGGACCTGGATTCATGTCTCAGAATCCATCTCCGGGCTCCCACTCTCATGGCCCGTACCCGTTATAGCTTTGAGGGTTCTTTACACCTCCAACAGGCTGATAAGATATGGTCCCATCCTATACCGTAGCCTTTGGATATTCTGTCATTCCAGAACAGGATATCTATCAGGTATTAGCCTCAATTTCCCGAGATTATCCCTGAGTATAGGGTAGGTTAACCACATATTACTGAGCAGTATGCCGAGTCCCGAAGACTCTCGACTCGCATGTCTTAGTCGAACCCGAATAGCGGTATTCTCCGGCACGATCAACCGGAATTGACGGGTTTCACTAACAAGTTTCACCAATTAGGGCTTCAAACTCATAAAATCATGAGCTTTGCATCAAATACCAAACAATTTATGTGTCTGTCAAGTATTTATAGGTTTTTTTTGGCTTGGCTCAGAAAAGTATGTAATAGATTATATTTAAATTTTTCTTATTTAAATCTAGCTTCATTTTCTTTAACAAATTCTGGAGTAGGTCTAGCCATAGAGCTCATCCGATAAAGATATTCCATAATTCGTCCAATTACACCCGACGGTTGTCCACATTCAAGAGGATAAGTACGACATAAAGGCTCTTCGATTTTAGGTACTCCCAATTTGATATGAAACCACTCAAACTTATTTCCATACCAATGTTCTCCTGGCTTAATATGACGGACTCCTCTATGTTCTAAATATGATTCAATTTCATTAACAGAAGATTCTAATAATTTTCTTTTTTCATCTGGTCTATCTTCAAAGGTTCTTATAACTGTACCATCCCTATAGAATTTCAACCCAGTTACAGGATCAGTATATATACTTGATATTGAATTTAGAGGTACACTTGACTCAAGGTCTACAATTTCATATTGCATAAAATTTTCTATTAGATAGGTAATATTTAAAGTTTTCTATATTGTAGCCACTAAATTGTAATAACATTAGAAAAAATCTATCTTATATTAACTCCTTATAAAAATAACAATCAATTATATGTCAATGTACAGAGGAAAGCTTTTTGTTGTAGTTGGTCCTTCAGGATCAGGTAAAGATTCTTTGATAGGCTATGCTAAAGAATATTTACAAGGTAAATATCCAATTATTTTTCCTAGAAGGTATATTACAAGACCCAAAGACCAAACTAGGGAGGACCACATACCGTTAAGTATAGATGAATTTCAAAATTTGATTAAAGAAAATAGATTTGCCATGTATTGGAAAAGTTATGGTAATTATTATGGAATAGGGAAAGAAATTGAGTTTTTACTTTCTGATGGAATTAGTGTTGTCATAAATTCCTCAAGAGAAAATTTGACACAAATTGAATCTCAAAAACTATATCCAGATTTTCGCGTGATATATGTAGAGGCAAATCCAGAAGTAGTTGAACAAAGGTTGAAGGAAAGAGGACCAAAAATTGGAGTTGAAATAGAAGAAAGATTAAATCGAGCAGACAAATTCAAGGATATCGACCATCTTATTCTAAAACGCTTGGATAACACTGGAGATTTGGATACAAGTGGTAGAGAATTCGTAGAATTTTTAATGGAAAAATCGATGTTTTAAATAAAGAAATAATTTTTCTTTTTTTAAGAATCAGATAGATTTTTGTTCTTGATTTTCTATATTTTCGTTATGAATAAACCTATGTTTTGGATTGGTATAGCACTAATATTAATATCAGCGATACTATTGATATTCGTGGGAGAGGACTTAGGAATTTCTCCAATCATTTTGGGAATAATTGGAATAGTCTTTATAGGTGCTTCAAAATATCGTCCATTAAAGAAAAAGTAAATAAGCAGAATCAGATAGATTTTTGTTCTATAAAAATCTCTAGCTAAAAGTAAATCTCAAAATACTAATCAAAAACTTAACCTAGGATTAGAATCTCTTCGGTCTATGCTTTTGATAACATTCTTTACAGTAGACTGGTCTACCTTCTTGTGGTTTGAAAGGAACTTCGCATTCTTGACCACAGTCAGCACAAATTGCCTTGTGCATCTCTCTCTTGAAACCAAAGCTTCTTCCTCTTTTTTCAAAGGGCATTTATTTTCCTCCTAATTAATTTAGAATTATACAAGTTATAAGTTTATAAACGTATCGAAAAAGAAAATTTAAGTCCTATTAAATATTCACTAATTAATCTCTAATTAGATAGATTTTTGTTCTGAGAAGAGAAAAATAAGATTGTGAAGATTAAAAAATGTCCTAAGTGTAAATCAACTAATATTTGGCTAGACACTGGCGGTATAACTGGAAAATACAGATGTAAAGATTGTGGTTATGTTGGTAGTTTAATCATAAGTGAGGATGTATAAACCTTTAAAAACCAAAATGGGCCGAAGTCGAAACCAGATAATCCAGTTATCAAATCCCTTGTTATATTCTAATTTGGATTGATGAAATAAAAATATTTTTTAATTAAATTAGATAGATTTTTGTTCTTGAAAATAGAGCTAGATTATTTAAATTTTAATTTCCTTAAAAAAATCATGGCAAGTATTGTAGAGAAAATTGACAGATTAAATAAGGAAACTAGAGAAGAATTAGTGGAATTATTAGATAAAGCCACGAAAATATACAGGGGTCATTTACTTAAAGGAACTGTTGAGGATCAAGATAGAAGATATGAATATCTATTTAATCTTTGTAATGGCTATGTTGTAAAAAATTTTAGATCTAATCATAGTTATAAGGAAAGAATATTAATGCTTGAAGAATTTGTTTATATGTTGTCGTTAGAAGAAGTTAGAAAAGTTGCTGAATTATTAAAAGTACTTGATTTTTAATTAAATCAATCCCAGAATCAGATAGATTTTTGTTCTTGGCTAAAAAGTGTAAAGAAATCTAATTCTGGGTTTTAGTTTTTAGTTCTAGTCTGAATTCACTTTTTGCGTTTTTTCTTTTTTTTCAATTTCGCCAGTCTAACTTTTTTAACTACTTTTGATCCCTTTATCCAGCTCACACTTGCCTTAGGTGCGAACCTAGAAATCTTTTTCGTAACAGTTCCCGGTGCCAGGAGCACGTTTTCAATTTTTACTATGTCCTTTCTTTTCATTTTCTTACTTTTCAAATGCATTCCTACATACACTACATTTCTGTTTTTATACAGTTTCAATGCTTCTACAACTTTTGGTGCATTTCCTGATTTTATATGGTCTATTACTGTACCCTTTTTTATCTTAGTTATTATCTTTGCCATGATTATAATTAGGTTTGTATTATAAATAAATCAGATAAATTTTTTTCCAAGAATAAAATCTATTATCTTTTGAAACCTTCTCTAATTACCAAAATACCAATTAAAACAATAATTATGTCGATAAAACCATACAAATAAATCTCATTCATCTTAACTCCTGGAATACTTGAAGATCGTGTTTTTATTATCTGACCGAAGGCTATAACTGAAGTTAATACATAATAAGCAACTAATACACCTAGAATTATTAAAAATATACCGAAAAATACGAGTGTTTTATCCATGAATTAAAATTCTATTTTTGAACTAATATTCTTTTATCAGATAGATTTTTGTTTAAAAAATCACTTACCTTTCTCAAAGAGCAAGTAATGCTTAATCCAGATGTCACGACCAGTCGCTTGATATGTATGGAGACTCCAACCCTTCTCCCGCCATTCTTCAATCGTTTTACCGACATCTTTGTGAGTATCAACTTGCACACATATCCATTCTTTCATCTAAATATCACCTCTTTTAACAGATAGATTTGAACCCATAAAAAACTTCTATAAGAAAGGACTAAAAGAATCAGATAGATTTTTGTTCTAAGAGGAGGATTTAAATTTCTTGATTTCTTTATCAAATTTGTGTTTTAATGAGTGTCAGAGTCAAAAAGTTGTTATACGAAATAAACCCAATATTAGAAAATTTAGGAGAAATATTAAATCCAATGGAAATTGAAGGCGAAAATAGAGAAACACTAGAAGAAAAGATTATTAAGGTCAAGGTTGATGATTACGATAAGATGGATGAATTTTCAAAAGAATACGAAATTTTTGGAGTAAATGTTAATTTTAAAAAAAGAACTAGGATTGAGTTTGTACACGATGGAAGAAAATGGACACCTTTTGAAGTCAAGGTCAATGCGAGAGTTTATCGAGGTAAACGTGCTGAAACAAAATACTTTGAAAAAATATACGGAAGATCATTTAAAAGATCAACCCAGAATCGATAGATTTTTGTTCTAAAAATTCAAATCCCATCAATTTTTATATATCATTCTTTTAATTTCCTAATACTTTCTTCAAGGCTAACCTTTCCTAAAAATCTAATAATCAATCCAAATGCTATTAAACCAAGTCCTATTGCAAAGCTCATAACTTCAATAAGAAAGTCTATTCCCTCATCTATTGAAATAAAATTACGGACAAAAAGGAAACCTATAATTGAAAGAATTATACCTCCAATGATTAGAGGTATAGATAATTTATATTCCAATTGATAATCTTTCATTAATCTTTTAGGAAGTTCTACAGTCTGATACCTTTTAAAATATTCTCGATGTTTTTCATCCTTTATTAGGACATATGCAACCGTGAAAACTATTACAAATAAAATGATATGTAAACCAAATTCAATAAAAAGGAAATCCCCCATTCTTAAAACACCCGTTATTAAAATAAGTGTCATTATCGCTATCGCCCTTGGCATAAGCTTTAACCAATATTTTCCTTTCCAAATTCTATATCCAATCCAGATGCTAACAATAGACAATACTACAACGAGACCATTGACAACATAATTAACTATGTTTAATTCTAATGCTGATGGACGAGAAAGGAGTTCATAAACAAATGGTATACGAAAAAATATAGTGTAAAATAATTCAAAAATCCCAAATATAATTAAAATTTTTGAAGCTATTGTAACTTTAAATGGTCTTTTTATTGTATTCATATGTAAAAATTAAAAATATAGAAACTTAAATATCCTAAAATTAGATAGATTTTTGTTCTAAAACACTTTAAACCCCAAAAGTGGGCCGAAGTCGAAACCAGATAATCCAGTTATCAAATCCTTGTATATTGTTAAATTCTATATAGAGTTTGTAAAATAAAACTATATTCCTCTATTTTTTGTCCTACGGCATTATTTACCGAATTTTGACAATATCTGTCGCCCAATTTTTGTAATATAGTCGTCAGCTTCCTTGCTTCCTTTTGAAGTAATGTGAATGAGGTATTCATTTTTGCAAATCCAAAGATGATAATAGTAGACGCCTGGTTCATTGAACTGACCCCCATAATCATTCACATTGTTAACACGAAATAAGCTCTGATCCCCATAATCATTCTCGCTTATAATTCCTTGGATACTGAACAAGTGCTGGGAATCATATTGGTATGAGCCATTTAGGGCTTCGTAATTTGCAAATTTCTGCAATTCAATCACTACCCAGGTATCATTCAGGCTGTTAATGGTGTAGTTACAGAAGCTGTATTGCCCCAGTGATGAATCTACAATATTTGAATATTCCTCATCTGTGTAGAAATCAGTTCCAGCCCTCGTCATCCCAAGTTGCTGAAGGTCTTGTTCATTAAGTACTAGCTCTTGGGTTCCTGATATTGTAGGGGTTGGCCCTTCTTGCACTATTAAGTACCCTCCGATAAGTATCAGGAGAATTGCTAAAATTATAGCCAGTTTCATAATATCACCTTCATTTCATAGAAAGAGATTATTATTTTTAAATCTTCCTAAAGAAGTGTTCCGCCGGGATTTTAATATAACCAAAAAACAGCCTTTAAGCATTAAAAGGAGGCCGAAGTCGGGATTTGAACCCGAACCATAGGCTTTCTGCTCGAAATCCACAGGCCTGTACGCTAACCAGGTTACGCCACTCCGGCCATAAGTTTAACCCCTTCTCTCTAATATAAGAATTTATTCTTGATAAACTTATTAATGAGGCAATTTATATTGTCAAATCAGCTTTAAAATTTAGTTTTTAGACAATTATCAATTGTTACTTAAAAATAGTAAATAAATAATAGAAATTTTTATAAATAAAGAATCTTACTGAATAAAAGCGATTTAATGAAAGAAAAAAAGAAAAAACCATTTGGATTGGAAGATACGCCCATACGTAAAGATGAGCTTAAAGATATAGAAGACTTGCCTATTTCAATGCTTAATCCTGACGAAGAAGAGTTTATTGATCCTGTAGATGAATTTATAACAGAAGATATCGAGTCCAATATCCAAAGGGAGTGGGTAAGAGACCTCTACGAGCAAAAAATTATGCCTGGTTTATCTAAATCCCAAGACAATGAAACATTTGAAGAAATTTTGGGGGAGTGGAAAAAAGACTTTTCCCAGAGAAGAATCAATAAAATCCCAGGACTAAAAGAAAGAGATCCAGAAGTTTTTGGAAAAATTATAGTAAAAAGATTCAATGATTACACATTATTTTCCGTTCCTTATAGGTTAAACAGGAGTTTACAAACTAAAAACTTAGGTTATGTTCACATTTTTATAGGTCCAGGTCCTGAGCATGTTTTTCATGTTGACACGAGAGGCACTTGGTCATACAAAATAAAAACAATGAATTTAAGACATGAAGTAGAGACCCGATTGAAAAAATTTGATCGAAAATATCAGATGTTAAAGAGAGCATTAAATGGAAAAATTGAAGCACCTGATACATTAGAAAAGGCCGAAGAATATTTTGTTAAATTCGAAGAAACTGAAGATGGTGACTACTCTAATCCAGAAGCATTCAAACACTTACATCATGCAATGAGAATCTTAGAATATGCAGAACCTTTGTATAAAACTAAAAACGATAATTTAAACGATAATTTATAATTTACTTTAGTTCTTTAACAACATTATTCAAATTCAAATTCTTTTCTTCCCCAGACTTCATGTTTTTTAGTTTATATCTTTCTTGTTTGACTTCTTTCGGCCCTATTACCAGAGTATATGGTATATCAAGATTATTGGCAAACTCTAATTGTTTTTTCAAATTTCTATTCATCAAGTCCACTTGACAACCAATTCCTTCCTTCCTCAATTGTTGAGCTATTTTAACTACATCTTCCTTAACTTCATCATTGACGTTAGCAATGAAAACTTTGACCTTAGTTTTTGGTAGCCTGAACATCTTCCCCTTCTTCATCACTTCAACTATCCTATCGATACCAAAAGATATACCAGTAGCTGAAGTAGGTCTACCACCAAACACTTCTATCAATTCATCATACCTTCCTCCGCCAGCCAAACTACCGATTTTCTTACCTGAAGTATCGATAACTTCAAATATAGGACCTGTATAATAATCCAATCCTCTGGCTAAACTAAAATCTATAACGATTTTATCAGTGAAGCCATAACCCTTTGACATTTCAACTATTTGTTTTAATTCCACTAAACCTTCCATACCCACAGCAGTCTGTAATATTTTCTCTCCTCTTTTTAGAACATCACCAGGTGAACCTTCTACCGTTATCAATTCCAACAATTCACGAATTTGTTTTGGTTTTAATCCAGCTTTTTTCAGTTCTTTCTTAACTGTGTCTTTACCGAATTTATCGAGTTTATCTATCGCTCTGAACACTTCAAACTTTCTCTTTTCAGGTGCATTAACTAAATTGATTATTGCAGAAAGAATTTTCCTGTTGTTCAACTTTATACAGAATTTCTTAAACCTTAAGGATTCTAAAGCTTCTACAGCAACAGCTAACATTTCCACATCTGCATCAATATTCCTACACCCAACAGTATCAATATCACATTGCCAGAATTCTCTGAATCTATCCTTTCTCACTTCCTCATATCTCCATACCTTACTGATGCAATATCTCTTGAAGGGTTTTGGTAGCTGAGGATTGTTAGCGACTACCCTTGCCAAAGGAACTGTCAAATCAAACCTTAAACCCAACTCTCTACCACTCTTGTCCTTAAAATAATATATTTGATCCTTGATTTCATCTCCTCCACTTCCTTTCGCAGACAATAACTTGAAATTTTCAAAGGCAGGAGTTTCGAAATTCTCAAAACCGTATTTTTCAAAGATCTTCTTGAAAACAGTAATTACATAGTCCAGTCTAATCATTTCTTCCGGTAAAAAGTCTCTTGTTCCTCGAGGTGGTTGAAATTTCATTTATATCACTTTAATCTTTAAGATTTCTTTAACTTTTTTAATATTTCTTTTGCTCTTTCAACTTTCACTTTACGTTCTTTTACCATGATTTCAGCAACTTCATCTATCAAATCTCCAGTTGCCCCAGCGATTATAGCTATATTCCTGGCATGCAATTCCATGTGACCTCTTATAATCCCTTCTGTTGCTAAGGCTTTCATAGCAGCAAAGTTATTTGCTAGTCCGACAGCAGCCATTATCTCTCCCAATTCTGTTGCTTTAGTAACATCAAGAATTTTCATACATATCTTCGCGATAGGATCAGTGGAAGTCGCACCCCCAACAGTAGCGACAGCCATTGGTATTTCGATCGAACCAACCAAATCCCCATTCTCATTTTTCTCCCATGTGGTCAATGATTGATAATGGCCAGATCTTGATGCATAAGCATGAGCACCAGCTTCTATCGCTCTGATATCTTGACTCAAAGCCAACCCAATTGCAATTACTCCGTTCATTATACCCTTGTTATGAGTAGAACAACGATAAGGATCAGCTTTCGCAAAAGCGTAAGCATAAATCACCCCTTCGATAACATCCTCACCTAAAATATCTTTGGAATAAACTACTCTAGCCCTCGCCAATCTTTCTGTTGCTAAATTAGATAATATCCTTAAGTAGACTTTCCCTTTTGTTGCCTTTTCAATTATCGGTGTAACTGCTTCAAGCATAGAATTTATAATGTTAGCACCCATCGCATCTCTAACATCGATGTACAATTCAGTTATCAACATAGAACCTTTTATCGTATCTAATAGCTTCACTTGTAAATCTTTAACACCACCACCCAATCTAACTATAGTAGGACTCTGTTCGTTTGCCTTTTCCGTTATATTTTCCTTTTCTTTTAATATAGTCATCTTTGCTTCTTCCAGATTTGGTACTTTTACTGTTTGGATTTGACCTATCATTATCGGATCAGTGTGAGAACATTTGAATCCACCAGTTTTTCTCGCCAATTTAGCAGCGTGTGAAGCCGCAGCAACCACAGAAGGTTCCTCTATTGACATTGGAATCAAATAATCTTTACCGTTGATAAGGAAGTTAGTGGCAATACCCAAAGGAAGATTCTTGAAACCTATGACATTCTCTATCATCCTTTCGGCTTGTTCCGTTTTTAAATATCCTTCTTTAGATAGCAGTTTCACTTCTTCATCTGTTAAATTAGCAAATTCCTTTACGATGTTCAATCTCTTTTCAGGACTTAGTTTGTAAAATCCTGGAATTCGGGAGGTTTTTTCAGACATAAAAGATCCTTGTTTAAATTGATTTACTATATTTTTCTTCTATACTTTTAATCTTATTGACTCTTCTTAAATGACGCCCTTCAGCAAATTCTGTCGTTAACCAAACCCCAATCATATCTTTTGCAGTTTTTTCATCTATCAATCTAGCTCCGATCCCCAAAACATTGGCATCGTTATGTTCTCTACTCAATCTAGCCATTTCAACGTTAGAACAAGTGACACATCTAATACCAGGAACTTTATCAGCTGACATACACATTCCAATTCCACTACCGCAGATGAGTATTCCCATCTCACATTCTTTTTTAGCTACGGATTCCGCAACTTTTAAAGCATAATCTGGATAATCAACAGATTCATTACTGTCTGTTCCAAAGTCTTTGTAGTCATGGCCTAAATCTTCTAAATATTTTTTCATTTTTTCTTTGAATTCAAAACCTGCATGATCTGAACCGATGGCAATTTTCATTTTTTCACTCCAGGTTTGCGTGTCTATCCATCATATTTACTTCATCTTCTCTAAAGATTTTCATCAGTCTCGTTATTATCGAATCTAAGAATATCATGGTTGATATTTCAAACAGACTCCCGAGAGGAGTTAAGGGTTCATGTACTCCTGTCAATTGACCTGTGATGTAATCTCTTTTTCCGCCCACTCTCCTTCCTTTGATGACAACGACCACGTCTGAAATTCTAGCTATGGGAGATCTAGGAAAAGAAGTTATAGTAGCAATCGTAATTCCGAGTTTTTTAGCTGTTTTAACCACAGTCAAAGTTGAATTCGTCTTACCTGATCCTGATATGGCTATGGCTAAATCACCCTTTTTAACCGATGGAGTGATGGTTTCCCCCACCACATGGACGTTGAAACCTAGATGCATTAATCTCATGGCAAAAGACTTAGCAACAAGGCCACTTCTACCCGCTCCCACGAGAAATATAGTCTTTGAACGACCTATTTTTTTCAAGAATTTGTCCACCTGATCTTCATCAACCTTATCTAAGACATCTTTAACATTTTTGACGACTTCTCTTGCTGTTTCCATTACCATTTTAATTCCTCCAAAACAAGTTTAGTTGCTTGAGTTGGATCAGTTGACTTAGTTATGAAACTCCCTATTATAATAATTTCTGCTCCAGCCTTTATAACATCCTTTACGTTTTCATTCGTCAAGCCGCCAGCAGCAGAGACTGGGATTTTTACTGTCTCGCATAATTTTTTCAGAGTAGGATAAGGAAAACTAGATTTGGATTGTTGATCTATGCCTAGATGAAGAGAGACAAAATCCACACCAAAACTTTCAACTTCTTTCGCCCTTTTAACAGGATTTTCTAAGTTAATCAAATCACAGCATATCTTGACATTGTATTTTTTTCCTGTATTTATTGCATTTTTTATCGTATCACCATCTGCCGCTGCAAGAATAGAGACTACATCCGCTCCTGCTTTGGCTGCAATTTCTGTTTCTAGATAACCTACATCCATTGTTTTCATATCCGCAACTATTATCTTATCAGGAAAACGTTTTTTTAATTCGGTCACTGCTTTCATACCTTCTGATTTTATCAAAGGTGTTCCTGCTTCGAATATTTCAGCATCAGAACATTTTTCAGCAATATCCAATGCTTGTTGAATACTCAAAACATCTAAAGCGACTTGTAGTTTAGGCATTTAATCATCCTGCCTTTTTACTTTCTTTTCTTTTCTTTTTGAAATCCTGGTATTATAAACAGGAAAATCGCTACTACGGCCACAATTCCTCCACCAAGAAACCTAGATGTAAAATCTGTCTGAGCTACGAAGAGATATATTGCTACAAGCAAGATTATTGCCCCTATAAAGAGTTTCCCAGTATCCATTTTTTACCCTTCCCATTTCTTTATTTAAAATTTCATTTTTCGTATTACCTTGTACCATACTCCAAATAAAATAATCCATGTAATGGTGTAACCAAGGAAAGCATGGATAGATGTCCATCCACTTGTATAAATCATCATACCGTTCAGTATCAGTAAATATTCTCCTAATGCCCCGAAGAAACCAAAAATCAAAACCTCAAATAACATGTATATTTTCTCGAATTTCAAGGGCAAATGCATAGCCCATGAGTATCCTCCAATAAAGGTAAGAACCATTATTTCAATAGGAACTGCTATTACTGGGAAAAGACTATTAGGACTCGTCCAGAATCTAGCGAAAAATCCAGCATTTTCTACCATAAAATCAAAAACCATAAGGAATAATCCTAAAAGAATTGCGTATTTTATTATCGGTCTTTTCTTTTCCTTACGAGTTTCATAAACAAACCAAAGAAAAGCTGTGAAGACAAGAATTCCATACAAAAAAAGACCGGCATTGGGTGTTAAAATCCAAAATAATACAGCTATAATCGAGAAAACTATTGTCTTAATAATTAATGCCTTAATTTCTCTTTCGTGCATACATATTATTTGTGATCATCTTATAAAAAACGTTGTTTATATAACTAAATAATAATCGACCAAATGTTCTAATCAAAGGTAAAGAAAATAACTCAAACTGAAGAAGTCAGAAGATCAATTGAATTATTGTATTTCTATTTTTTTTCTTTCAAAAAATTATTAACTAGCTTTTCTGCATCTGATTGTATGATTGTATGAACTTTAGTAGGTATAAACCCTGCCTTCATACTAATGGATTCGATTTTCCTGATCTGCTTTTTAATCTCTGATAAGGCTTTACAAGCTCTGAATTTATAAATGGCAGCAAAGGTTTTCTTCTCTGAATTCTTGAGATCAAATTTGTTTATCTCATCAACAAATTCCTTGAATTTATTCTTTGCCGAAATGTGCAAATCTAATAAATCGACCATTTCTGGACTCTCTAGAGTTAATTTTGGAACTTTTTCTATGCCCTTTAGTTTTTTCCTGATGGCCACCAATTCTGTATCTATTCTCTCGTTTAATTGTTCTAAACTATTCTCATCTAGTGGTTTTAATACGGGTTCAATAGGTACTGGCTTCAATTCCTCTAACACAGGAGGTTTTACAGGTGGAACTATTTCTTTCATTTTATCAAGGTCTTTAATCTCAGTTTTTTCTATAAGTTTTAGGTCTTCGATAAACTTAGGTTCTGTTAGAGCTTTGTCAATTCCTTCCATTGTCTGTTTCAATTTTTGTTCATCGACTTCTTTCACTTTTTTCTTAAACAAACCGAATGGCATAATATCAATAATTTTTTTGATTTAAGACTCTTTAAATTTAACACTTAATCTTAAATGAAATTTTGAAGATAAATACATTTATTACCTGAGATAAAGGACAGACTTAATAATTTTATTTTAATAATAATAAACATGCCTAAGGCCTACATTGCAGCCACCTTTACCAGTAAAATGGGAAATAAAAAACATGGTGTATACGGAGAAATCACGGATGAAAATTATAAAAATTTCTTGGAATCAATAGAATCTGTCGTTAAAAATGAAGGATTTTCTACAACGCTACCTCACAGAGATCTTTCAAATTGGGGTAGCATCCCAAGTCTAGACTTCCATGAATTGACTAAAAAATATTTTGATGAAATTGATTCTAGTGACGTGTTTATCGCTTATCCTGAAAAAGGTAGAGGTGTTCATGTCGAGCTTGGATGGGCAATAGCCAATAAAAAAAGAATTATTCTTTTGTTTAAAGAGGGTTTTGATTTGGGAACTATGATTCCTTGGTTAGAGGCAGTTGCACGAATAGATATTATTAAATTCAAAGACCTTTCAGACCTTAAAATAAAGTTAAAGAAATGTTTAAATAAAATAAGGGATTCGAATGATTGAAATCGTTCCTGCCATTCTTGTAAAAACACCAGAAGAATTAGAACAAAGGTTTAAAGAAGTTGAACCATACGTTGACAGAATACAAATAGATATAATGGACGGTAAATTCGTTCCTAATAAGACTATTCAACCTGAAGATATGAAAGATTTTAAGACTAATCTGGTAAAAGAAGTCCATCTGATGGTTAATGATAATGAAAAATACGTTGAAGATTTTCTGAATCTAGTTTTTGATTTGATAATAGTTCATTATGAATCTTGTAAAGATATACCAGGTATAATCAAAAAAGTAAAGGATAGAGGCAAGAAGATAGCTTTAGCTATAAATCCTCCTACTCCACTTTCGGCTATAAAAGATTATTTGAATGATTTGGATATGGTTTTGATCATGACTGTTAATCCTGGGTTTTCTGGCCAAAGCTTCGATTCAAGCGTTCTATCAAAGATTAGGAAATTGAGGGGTATGAAAAGAGAATTAGATATAGAAGTTGATGGGGGAATAAAAGTAGGAACTGCTAAACTCGCTGCAGAAGTTGGAGCAAACATTTTTGCTTCTTGTTCTGGGATTTATAAGTTCGAGGATAAGAAAAAGGCGATTGAAGCACTTAAGAATGATGCAACTACTTAAATCTTTTTCTGTCAATAGATAAACTATGAATTTTGACGAAGAAGAAAGCTTTAGGAAAACTCCTTCGAGAAGAATAGAGAAAGAAATCGACGTAGAACTCCTCAAGGATAAGATCAAAGAAGTTTCTAAAAAAGTTGATTCAATTTCAGAGCAATTATCGAATGCTTTTTCTAAGTCTGAAAAGAAAAAGGAACGGTTGAAAATTTTTCTCGATACGGCTGATGTTGAACAAATAAGAAAGGCTCATTCTTGGGGAATTTTAGACGGAATAACTACTAATCCAACCTTAGTCTCTAGGACTGGAAGAGGATTTAGAGAATGTATCGAAGAAATAGTTTCGATAGTAGATGGTCCTATCAGTACTGAGGTAGTCAGTCTTGATTCAAAAGGAATGGTGAAAGAAGCTAGAGAATTATCAAAAATTCATAAAAATATCGTGATAAAAGTACCTATAACACCCGAAGGTTTGAAGACGATAAAGATTTTAAGTCAAGAAGGGATAAAAACCAACGCAACTTTATGTTTTTCTCCTAATCAAGCCACTCTAGTCGCAAAAGCTGGTGCTACCTATGTCAGTCCATTCATTGGAAGGTTAGATGATATTGGGCATGATGGCATGCAGGTCGTCAGGGATATCGTTAAAATTTTCAACAATTATGATTTCAAGACAAAAGTAATAGTCGCCAGCATAAGGCATCCAATGCATGTAGTAGAAACAGCAAAAACAGGAGCACATATCGTTACCGTTCCTTTCAATGTTTTGGAAAAAATGGTAAAGCATGCGTTGACTGATGTTGGTATCAAAAGATTTTTAGATGATTGGGCAAAGGTTCCCAAAGAAGAACTTAAAAAATATCTTTGAAGGTTGACGAGGCGATCAGAACGGAGAAAATAACAGACGTATCTGAATTAAAAGAGATTGCAAGAAAGTTAAGAGTAGACATAATTAAGATGACAAATGCTGCAGGTTCAGGTCATCCTGGCGGTTCTCTGTCTTCGGCAGATATCGTTGCTGTTCTCTATTTTAACATCCTTAATCACAAGCCAGAAAATCCTAAATGGGAAGATAGGGATGTGTTCATACTCTCAAAGGGTCATTGTTGTCCTGTTGTGTATTCTGCCATGGCAAGGTCTGGTTATTTCCCGATAGAAGAATTGTTAACACTGAGAAAGTTAGGTTCAAGATTACAAGGTCATCCTCACTGTCGCGATTTAAATGGTATAGAGGCGTCTACAGGGTCTTTAGGCCAAGGTTTATCCATAGCAGTTGGGGCTGCATTAGGTATTAGATTGGATAAAAGAAAAAGTAGGGTATATTGTCTTATGGGAGATGGAGAGCAACAAGAAGGTCAGATATGGGAAGCTGCGATGTCAGCAACACATTACAAATTAGATAACCTGTGTGGAATTGTTGATAGGAATAGATTACAGATCGATGGTTTTACTAAAGATGTGATGAATTATGAACCTTTGGAGGAAAAATATAGATCTTTTGGATGGGATGTAATAACAATTGATGGTCATGATATCAAAGCGTTGATAAAAGTTTTCAATCGCGCAAAAAGGGTTAAGGGAAAACCAACCGTTATCATAGCAGATACAATCAAAGGAAGGGGAGTTTCTTTCATGGAAAATGTGGCTGTATGGCATGGTCAAGCTCCTAATAACGAACAAATGAAAAAGGCTTTGAATGACCTAGGAGAACTTCATTGATTTAATTTTTTTCCTAGAACAAAAATCTATCTGGTTTCCATTATTTCAATGTTTTTTGTTTGGGAAAAATAATTTAATTAAAAATATGCGGAAAAACGCAAAGCCGATTAATTTTAAGAAAACTTCAAACCCACCACTTTAAGGCCTCTACTTCTTCTACGAGCTCCTCCTCTTCATATACATAAAATTTGAGTCTTTCTTTGGGGTTAAAAACATTTGCATGAATATTTAAAACACGGAATACCCAAATAGCAGATTTTAAACGCCCCTCTTCTTCTAATTCAAAGTATTTATTGAGACTAATGGGAATTGGAGGGTCTTCTTCGTTATCTGGGTCTCTAGTGTCATGTCTGTGAGCGTACAATTTAATCTCTATACGCGCGTCTACTCCTTCATCCGTTTCCCTTCTTTTAATTCCATTGATATAACCCAAATAAAATTCATTATTCCATGGAAGATAAATTTGGACCAATTTCTGTTTAGGAAGACGTATGTATTTCCCGTCCGAGCCTTTTAAACCTTTTGTGCTTACCAGGGGGTTTAAGTCATCATATAAAGCTTGTAATAATGCTTCCTTGCTAAGTCCTTCTCTTAGTTTCTTCCCCAAAGGAACAAAATCTTTTAAACTAAGCTCAGTCCAGTACTCTATGTTAGGATTTTTATTATTCACATTAATGTTTTCATAAACCATACAAGATAATAGGAACATACTTAAAAATTTAAGTCTTATCCGATTTTCCTTATTTCAATGTTTTCATTTAAAAAATTCCTTCAGAGAAATTTAACAATGTTTAAATCCTTTTTCATCAATACTTGAATCAGTGTTCAGTATGTTTTGGACTAGAAAGAAAGAAGAAACTTTCAAGAAAAAAACAGAGATTAAACCAGAATTAAAGATAATTAAAGAAAAAATCTTAGAAGAAAGGCCTGAATTGGTTATAAAGAAACCTTTAAAGATTAAAGAAGTAGAAGGAAAGTATAATCCTACTCTCAATGAAAATCTGTTTGGTGAAGTGGAAAAAGCCAAAACGAGAGATGGATTTGGTGAAGGTTTAGTCAAATTGGGTGGAATAAACGAGAAAATCGTGGTTTTGAGTGCTGATTTAGCTCACTCTGTAAGGGCAATGTGGTTTGCACAAAAATTTCCTGAAAGATTCTTCCAGGTTGGGATAGCAGAAGCAAACATGACCGGCATTGCATCAGGATTAGCTAGAATGGGTAAAATACCTTTCATGGCTACTTTCGGAGTGTTCGCAACAGGGAGAAATTGGGACCAAGTAAGGATGAGCATAGCCTATCCTAAGATGAACGTAAAGATATGTGCGTCACATACAGGTGTATTTTCTGTCGGTGCAGACGGTGCATCGCATCAATCAACTGAAGATATCACATTGATGAGAGTATTACCGAATATGACTGTCATAATTCCATGTGATAAACTTGAGACGTACAAGGCAACTTTTGCTGCTGCAGAGATATTCGGACCAGTTTATCTGAGGTTCGGAAGAGAAAGTATGCCTATCGTAACCACAGACAAAACTCCTTTTGAGGTTGGAAGAGCAGAGACATTCAGAGAGGGTGATGATGTTTCAATAATCGCTTGTGGTTCGTTGGTTTATGAAGCACTAGTTGCATCAAAAAAACTCGAAAAAGAAGGAATTGATGCGAGGGTTATCAATAATCATACAATTAAACCGATAGATAAAGAGACTATAGTAAAGGCAGCGAGAGAGACTGGTGCGATAGTAACAGCAGAAGAACATCAAGTATTAGGAGGAATGGGAAGTTCAGTAGCAGAAGCTTTGAGCAATGATAATCCCGTCCCGATTAAGATGATAGGAATCTACAATAGATTTGGCGAGTCTGGAAACTTTAAAGATCTACAGAAAGCATTGGGCTTAACGAGTGACAACATAGTTAAAACAGTTAAAGAAGTTTTGAGTTCTGATTAATTCCTACTTTAAAGCTTCTACTATCAACGGTGCAACAGAAACGTTAGAAACCGGAGTGTAAATAGCATCTGTCACAACAAGATAATCAGTCAATTCCTTGAGTTTAATCAACGAATCCTTCATGAACAGTCCATGAGTAGCAGTGGCAACAACTTTTTTTGCTCCTTCTGATTTAACTTTCTTCACTGCTTGGGTCATGGTCTTACCAGATGCTATAATATCGTCCAGTATAACAACATTTCTATCGTTAAAATCCAGTTCACTCTCGACTTCAGTTATCTCGTATTTTTTCTTTTTTATCTTACATTTACATTCTTCTGCTGGTAGTCCACATATAGGACATTTTTTAATCTTCCTCATAATCTTCTCTTCACCGGTCGCATATTTTACTATCTGAGAAGACCCAAAATCTGGTCCTATTGTCATTAAATCATTACTTACTTTCTCATTGATATGTTCGAGTAATGACCTACCGGCAGATAAGTTAACACAGGGTATCCCGAATAAGTCGAATTCTCCAAGTTTCACATGTTGGTAATGAGTATCGACCGTTATTATTTTGTTCACACCAACTGATTTCATTAATTTCGCAACAGTCCTGATGCTCAGAGCCTCTCCAGGTTGAAACTTTCTGTCTTGTCTGGAATATGCCAAATAAGGAATCACACCGATGATTTTTTGAGCTTCCATATCTTTCAATGTGTCGGCTATTAGTAAGAATTCCATCAGAGAATCATTCTGGCTCGGGAACATAGTTTGTACTATAACAACATCCCTTCCTTTGACTTGGCTTTCAATTCTAACGTAAGTTTCTCCGTCTGGGAATATTCTGGTCTTAACATTCTCAAACTTTAATCCAAGACTTATAGCAATCCTCTCTCCCAGTGATTGAGAGTTAGAACCATTCAGTATTAGCATACTCATATCAATCAAATAATAATTGAAAAGATAAATGTATAAGGGTTTAATTCTTTATCGATTTTAACATTTGATGATACTTTTTAACTTCTTCTCTTGGGTTTTCAGCGTATAACACTGCTCTACCCAAACTAACTAGAGGATTAGTGGCGTACTTCGCTTTAGAGATTTCTCCGCCTTGTGGACCAATTCCTTGCATCAAGAATATGACTTTATCTCCGACGACTTCTTGAATGTTTTTGATATACTCTCCCTTTACAAAACCTGTCAAACCAACAACACAACCGTCAGCTTGCGATTGTTTAACCATGTCTGCGATGTGTAAGTAAAACGGTTTATTTTCAACTAATGTATCAACCATCATTTTTTCTGCTTCTGGATTAGACATTAAGGTTAGAACAATAACCCCCAAATCCTTTTTATGAGCATTCTCAACTGTTTTTTGTATATTTCCAGCAAATGGTGAAAAAGTGAAAGCATCAAATTCCATGTCAGATATCCAGAACAATGCCGATTCATTCGTCGATCCAATATCAGTCAATTTATGGTCCAATATAGCAAACATCCCTTCGTCATGTATTTTTTTTACTAACTTTCTTAAGATGTGATAACCGCCTAGAAAATATTGAGTGTTTGGTTTTATCGAACAACAATAATCACTGACTTGTTCGATTATATCTAAACAGAAATTTATCAGAGTGTCGGCATCTTCCTTTGTAAGAAATCTTTCTGGGATTATTTTATTATTTCTTTGTCTTGGCAATGCTGGGTCAAGGTTGATGTTAATAAAGCTGTTTTTTTCCTTTACTGTTTGTAAATATTTTTCGTAGAGCATTATTTTCTCATCTTTTTGAATTTTTCTTCCCATCCCGCAGGGTCTTTATTCCATTTCAAAACAATTTCTTTTTTTTCTGGTTTGATATATTTCTTTCTGACAGCTACGTCGACTAAAGTGGAAAAATCTGTTAAAGTGGTCAAAGTTATCTTGGCTTCTTCAAAACCCCTTTTCGCCTTTTCCATTTCATACGTGAATATGGCTAAACAATTCTTGACTATTGCTCTATTTTCTCTTATCGCTTGAGCTGATGAAAGAGAACTTCCTCCTGTACTTATCAAGTCTTCTATTATGAGCACTTCGTCATCGTGGTTTAGATGACCTTCAATTCTTGTAAATTTTCCATATTCATCAACTTTAGATTTAACGTAAATCATCGGAAGACCCAACCTTTCAGCAATGTAAGCAGCATGAGAAATTCCGGCAGTGGCTGTACCTGCTATCACATCTACTTTTTGAATTCCAATCTTGTTTATGATAGTGTATATCATCGAATCTATGACTTCTTTCCATTCCTCAGGATAAGACATCAATAGCCTGTTATCAGTATAGATAGGACTTAGTATTCCAGATACATATCTGTAAGGCTGTTTTAAGTTTAGGGTCACTGCCTTAATCTTTAAGAGTATTTCCGCTATCTTCTCTTTATTTTCTTTGAGTTTCTTTTCAATTTCATTCCTTCGTATCTTATCCCAATTTTTAGGATTCTTCATCCATTCTCGCACTCTTTCTCTTTCTTCATCCGTTATTTTTTTCTTAATAGATGCCACAAGTAGAAGAGCCTTAAGGTTAGTTAAAGCATGATACTTGATTTTTTCCTTCTCTAGAAAATCTTCTATGAATCCCAAATTATCAGTGAAAATCGTTAAACAATAAACGATTTTAGCACCTACTTTTTTGATGGCTTCAACACTAATTGCGATATCCATCCTGGCGCTGAATATGTCACCTATCAACAATACTCTATCGCCTTTTCTAAGAAGACCTTCGATTTGTCTTTTCTTTCCGTGATCTTTTGTAGTAGTTCTGATGTACGCCATAGGCATTTGAAGCCTTTGAGCGAGGTAGGTGGCTAAAGAAACACCAGAATGAGCAGTACCAACAATGACGTCAATATTCTTTCTACCGATTTTTTTATCGATGTGTTCGACAAGAAGATCAACGATTATTTTTCTTTTTTTTGGATATGAAGTCATTACCCTACAGTCTGTGTAGATAGGACTGAACATCCCAGTTGCATATTTGAATGGATTGGTAGGGTTTAAAGAAACAGCATCCATATCTAGCAGTATTTCAGCTACTCTTTCCTTTTGCATAAACACCCCTCCTTCTAATTTTTTTACAATTCAATATTTAAAATTCTACCATTGATTACAGTATAAGTTGGTGATCCGTTTCCTTCCCACCCTTCAAAAGGGCTCCACCCGCACTTCGTTGCTACATTCTCTCTTGTTATCTTCCATTTCTTTTTCAAGTCGACAATGGTTAGGTTAGCATCATTACCTTTCTGAATGTAACCATAGTTACCCAAATCAAATCTTTTTACAGGGTTATCATGCATCAATTCTATCACTCTATTGAATGAAATCATTTTTTTGTTAACAGCGTCTAGCATCAATTGTAAACTATTTTCAACACCAGGCATACCAGAAGGTGCTTCGTGAATACCTTTTCTTTTTTCTTCTAATGTATGAGGTGCATGATCTGTTGCTAGAATATCAATGGAACCGTCGTTTATTCCTTGTAAAATAGCTACTTGATTCTCTTTTGATCTTAATGGTGGATTTATTTTTAGTAATGCACCTTTCTTTACAAAATCATCTTGTGTCATCAGAAAATAATGAGGACAAGTTTCACAAGTTATATCCATACCTTCTTTCTTTGCATCTTTTATTAACTCTAACCCACCTTTTGTGGATAAATGGCAGATATGGAGTTTAACTTTTGTTTGTTTAGCTATTCCTATAGCTTCTTTTATCGCTTCGATCTCTACTTGAGGTGGTCTTGATAATGCATGAGCCATAGGATCATCTCTGTCTTTGTATTTTTTAGAGAATTCATCCATGATTTTCTGGTCTTCGGCATGAACACAAGCAACTTTATTTGCTTTTGATATTTCAGAAAATGCTTTTAACACCAAATCATGTTTATCTAGTATTAAAGTCCCAGTTGACTTTCCCATGAAAATCTTGAATGCTTTTACATGCTTTGCTAGTTCTACTATGTGATCTATGTTTTCTTCAGAAACTCCTCCGTATAGGTCATAATTAACCACTGATTTTTTAGCAAATTCCCTCTTTTCTAATACTCTTTCAACCGTAGTTGTGGGTGGCATAGTGTTGGGCATTTCCATGATATAAGTTATCCCACCTTTTAGTGCTGCTTTAGATTCTGTTAACCAGTCTCCTTTCCATGTTAGACCAGGTTCTCTGAAGTGAACATGGATATCGGTTAAACCTGGTAGGATTATATTTCCTTTTAAATTAATTTTCTCATCAGAAGGTGGGAGACCCGTGTCTTTAGATATAGATACTATTTTTGCTTCGTCTAAAGCCAGACCATACTCAATTAGTTTATTCCCATACCAGATTTTACAATTTTTTAGAATAGTATCTGCAACCATTAAAAAAGATAATTGTGTTTTAAATTTATTAAAAGTGTTTACTATAGTAGTGTAGAAATCTTTATATAGTAGTCACTGAGCAATAGTGACTACGGTGATTTAATGTTGCCCGAAGACATAATTGAAATTACACAAATAGAACAAAAATTTGGTAAACCTTTTTCTAATTTTGCTAGTCTTTATCTTGATTTGGAATTATACAAAGAATATAGATGGCCCTACCTTGAAGGTTTGTCTCCAAAAAGAAATTCTATTCTTGCCATTAATTGTACTTTGGATACTTTGTCAAGAGCTATAGAATCAATAAAATATACATCTGGTAGTGAAACTGTTAGAGAGCAAATGCTAAAGGAAGTTAAAACAGAAATTGGTAAAGTAGAGAAATATAGAAGAAAAATATTTGATTTGATTGTTAAAAGAGAACAGCCTGATATAGCATATGAGCATTTCAGAAATGGTCTTCTCAAAGCAGGAAAAAAATAATATGAAAACTCTTAAGATTCGAATTTCTAAAATAATCATATCATGACAACAAAAACATTCATAAAATTTCTACAACCTTTCGAGAAAGAATTTTCTGGAAAAATTAAGAAGAGAGGATTGACTATAACTGTTTCTGGCAATTCTGGTTCAGGAAAATCTTTAGGAGCGAAATCTATCGCTAAAGCATTCAATCTCAAGCATGTAAAAGCCGGTGAAATCTTAAGGGAACTTGCAAAAATGAAGAAGATAAGTCTTGTTAAAATGTCTGAAATAAGGGAACCTGAGGTTGATTATAAAATGGATAAAAGAAGTTTAAAATTAGCGATGGAAGGAAATGTTGTCTTGGATGCTAGATTATCCGGTTGGGTTGCTGGGAATTGGGCAGACGTAAAAATATTCTATGAATGTTCTTTAGATGTAAAAGCGAAGAGGGTCGCGAAAAGAGATAACATTTCTGTAGAAGAGGCCTTGGAAAGATTGAAAAAAAGAGATGAACAGGATCATGAAAAATATCAGAAGTTATACAATATCGATTCTTTTGACAAATCGATTTATGATATCATAATCAATAATGAAAAATTAAGTCTGGAAGAAGCGAAGACTGTACCAGTTAAATTAGTTAAAGAATTCTTGAAAAGGAAAAAGAATTAATGTAACTTAGGTTTTTCTAACCAAATATAACGTGGAAGATATTTTAATCTAACAGTATTCTCTCGATCGTTTATCTCGAATATTTCTTTTACCCATCTTTTCTTGAGAAATGAATTTACTTCTCTTCTTCTTATGTTTACGGGCAATTTATCTGAAACAATAAGTTTGAAATCATCTATATCAACAGGCTGTTTGTACCAACTATTATCAACTGCAGTAGTAATTGCCTGAAGGAGTATTTCGGCAGAATTTGTACCATAAGGGCGTTTCCATATTTTATTCTGTTCACCATCTGTTAACCAAAGATTTAAAAGATAGTTATTTGAAAAATCGAATGCCAAGTAGCCATCACTCTCAAGATCTTTAGATAATTCTATTGCCTGTCTTGCTTCTAATAAGCGTTTAAATCCATCTTTGCGTAATCTAGATTCCGTTAACCAATTATATTCATGCGAATAATTTTCAGTATTTGGGGGATAATTATACATTTCCACAACTCATAAATTTAAGAGAAGTTAAAAGATTTAACTTTAACATTTTTTTAAAAAATGAAAAATAATCAAAGTCAGAGAATTTTTGAGAAAAAACATCAAAAATGAATAGAAATTCTTATAAATTTTCTACTTAAAGTGAGTAGCGGGGAGTCTTGTCGTCTGCCACTAATTTAGAACATATATATCAAATTCCTAATTCAGATTTAGAACCAGACAGCATTGCAGTCTATGAATTTACAGATAAAGACATCACAAGACTTCTGGGAAGAATTAATCCTAATTTTCCTCACATCTTTACCGAGAGAATTTTCTGTTCTTATCTTGAATCCTTGGGACCAGGACCAGGATTAGATGATGTGCTAATTAGAATAATGAATGAGAATCCAGAATATTTTTCCTTTAGAAAAACTATTCCAGGTAATTTCAGGTCAGATTTTATGAGATTTTTAGGGCAAGATAAAACCTATGGAATCTTAAATTATATAAATGGTCGGCTATACCTTAGGACAATAACAAACATAGATGTTCCTAAATATGCACGTACCGTTCTTAATCGAGCTCATAAATATAGAGATGATGTTAGAGATGAATACAAATCTGCTGAGAAAAGATTAAAACTATTCCAAGATAGGTTGAAAAAAATACGTGAAGAATTGGAAAAGATAGGAAGTAAACCAGTAAGTCAGAGAAAATGGCTTGAGGACAGGAAAACCTTAGAAGAAAAATTATACAAACCTTCTCTCATCTTTGAAGGTTAAAAATAGACTTTCGACCCACTTTTATTTCTTTCAAAAACTCCAAACTCTGTCAATCTTCTCAATTGTTCAGAATTTAATACAGGTCCATCTTTACAAACTAAAATATCATCAATACAACATTGTCCGCATAATCCAAACCCACATTTCATGAATCTTTCTAAAGAGGCTTGACATTCTACTTCATGTTTCTCACAGATTTCAAAGACTTTCTTCATCATTATTTCTGGACCACAAGTATAGACTTGATCGAATTTCTCTTTTTCTAGCAACTCCTTTAAAACATCAGTAGTAAATCCTTTTCTTCCTTCAGATCCATCATCTGTTGTTATGATTAATTCAGAACACGATTCTTTCAATCTATCAATAAAGAATAAATCTTTCTTCATCTTTGCACCGACAATGGAAGTTATATCCAAATTCTTTTTCTTAGCAGCTTCAGCTAGGAATGCTATAGGTATAACAGCATAACCACCAGCAACCAAACAAATCTTTTTACCTCGCAATTCAAATCCACGACCATAAGGTCCTCTTATTCCGATTTTATTCCCGACCTTCATTTCCTGTAACTTTGTTGAAAAAGAACCTCTTTTTGAGACAGTAATTCCAAAAGGATCAGTATAAGAAACAGCAAAAGGTTTTTCATCCGACCTAGGAATCCATATCAAGACGAATTGTCCTGGTGTAGCTTTGATTGTTTTATGGAACAAGAAAGTCTTTACTTTGTAATTTTCCTCTACCACAGATTTTATTTCCAAAACTTCTGGAGTTTCCATCTAATCACTATGAGCCATTCCTATTATTTCTTTCAAGTTAGAGTAACCATGAGATTCCATGAATTCTATCATCTCATCACAAACTTTCTTGAAAATATTCATCCCCCGATAATAAATTCCAGTTCCTATCCCAATAGCAGATGCCCCAGCCATCATCATCTCTATAGCATCCTTTCCAGTCAAAACACCACCGACTCCTATGATCGGAATCTTCACAGACTTGTAAATATCGTGAACACATCTTACTGCTATAGGTTTTAGAGCAGGTCCACTCAATCCCCCAACTTTAAACGCCAATATAGGTTTCCCTGTTTCAATATCTATAGCCATTCCTGGACCTAGTGTGTTAACAGCATTGATGGCATCAGCTCCTCCCCTTTCCGCAGCCTTAACAACTTCCCCCAGGTTCATGACATTTGGTGAGACTTTCACGATTAAAGGTAGTTTGGTTTTTTTTCTGACTGTTGATGTTATCTCGTAAGTTGCATCAGGAGTTCCATGTCCAGCCATTATACCATAACCAGGAGTGTGTGGGCAGGATAAAACTACTTCTATGGCTTTGAATTTTATTCCCTTAACACCTTCAGCTAAACGAGAATATTCCTCTACATCCTTAGCAACAAGGCTACCAATGACGGGAACAGGAAAATCAGTCAAATCAACAAATTCTTTCTTGGCGGCTTCTAATCCTGGGTTAGAGTAACCAACTGCATTGAGGAAAGTTTCCTTTGTTACTTGAATGAATATGGGATTATTATGTCCTTTTTTGGGTTCAATAGTAATAGATTTCGCTGTTACTGCTCCAGCTTCTGATTTGGCGACTCTCTCCAATATTTTTTTTGAAATTCCTAAGATTCCTGCTGCCAGAATGGTTGGGTTCTTTAGTTTCAATCCTGATACTTCCGTGTTTAATCTTACAGTCATACTACAAAACGTCCTTCAAGTCTATTAATCTCTCACAATAATTGCATCTCAATCTAATTGGTTCTCCTTTATCAGTTAAGAATTTAGAAGTGACTGGCTCACTTGTATTCGTGACACACTTTCTATTAGGACATTTCAACATACCTTCAATTACATCTGGCATTTCTAGTTTGCTCTTCTTCACTACTTTATAATTCCTTATAGTGTTCCAGGTAGCGTTTGAAGCAACTAATGCAATCTTGTCAACTTCCTCTTTCTTCAACTCCCTGTTCTCTACCTTAACTATGTCCTTTCTTCCCACTTTTTTACTAGCTACATTCGTCAATAGAATCACAGTTTCAGGGAAATGAATCACATCTTCAGGGATGTTATCGACACTCAAGATATCCACAACTTTTTTTCCTAGACCCGTTTTTATGTGGTCGATTACTGTACCATCCTTGATTTTTCTAACTTTCAATTCATCTTTCATTTAATCACCCCACTTAATAATCCAAGTATAGCCATTCTGACCGGAACCCCATAGAATGCTTGATCAAAATATTTAGCGTATTTCATTTCATCCACTCTGGGATCAATCTCCATGACTTTTGGTAACGGATGGAGTAAAACAACATCATCGTTGCATTGTTTCAAGACTTCTGGTGTTATTCGGAATGCCTTCTGCATTTTTTCTGCTTCTGTTTTATCATCGAACCTTTCTTTCTGGATCCTACATATATATAATACATCAGCCTTTTGCAAACCCTCACCTATGTCGTTAGTTTCAAATGGAGTTATGTTGAATTTTTCCTTCATTTCTCGAATGATATACTCTGACATTTCTAATCCTGGTGGAGAGATCAGAGTTAATTTTGCGTTAAACATGGATGCACCGTAAGCTAAAGAGCGCATAACTCTACCGTGTTTTAAGTCTCCCAACAAAGCTATGTTTAAACCATCGATTTTTCCCTTCAATTTTCTTATCGTGTATAAGTCAAGCATTGTCTGAGTGGGATGTTGATTTGCACCGTCTCCTCCGTTGATTATAGGTTTTTTAGAAACTTCGGCTGCTAATCTTGCTGAACCCTCTACGGGATGTCTCATGACAATCATATCACAGTACTTTTCGACCACTTTAATTGTGTCTGTTAGGCTTTCTCCTTTAGCTATAGATGTCATATCCTTACCAACAAAACCCATCACTTGACCTCCTAGTCTTTGCATAGCTACTGTGAAAGATAATCTAGTTCTGGTTGAAGGTTCGAAGAACAAAGTTCCTAGTATTTTTCCTTCCATGAGTTTAGATATCTTTTCGCCTCTTGCTATAGGTTCCATCTTTTCTGTGGTATCGAGGATCAACTCTATTTGTTTTCTATTGAAATCTCTTATCGAGATTATATTCTTTCCTTTCAGATTCATTACAACCCCTCCTTGTTAAAAATGACTCATCATTAACTTCAGAAGGATAACCAAAACTAGAGACTTTGAATGTGGTTCCATCTTCCAAAATCAAGATTACATTGTTTATGGAAACCCACCAATAATTAGGTCAATAGTTTTAAAAAGAATTTGTTGGTTAGAGTAGGATAAGTTTAAAAAGTTCAGAAAACCTAAATATTATAACTGCCTTCTTGAGAGTTGATTTTTACTCGAGTTCTATTATGTCTCCGATTGTTAGACTTCCTTTCCCGGGTTTCCCTGTGATCTTCTTTTTTTCGTAGACTTTCGTTAGTTTAATTTTCAAGAATCTCTCTATCTTTTTCGTTAAAGCTTGGTTAGGTCTCATGTCTTCATGTTCTATCCTTTTTATTATGGATTCTTTTTCGTTGATTTTCTTGGCGAATTCCTCTCTCGTAAGGTTCATTCTTTCCCTTGCTTCTATTATTTTCTTCCCGTAATTATCGATGAAAATAGAGTCTTCTTCATCCAGAGAAGGGGTGTACATTTTTCTTTTTAATCTTATTTTTGTGGTTGATACAGGTCCTATTACTTCTTCACCATAACTCGTACAATCTCTACAAACTTCAAGAATGCTTCCTTCTAACTCTATTTTAAATGGTTTCTTGACTATCTTCCCACAAATATTACATTCGATGTTACTCGCCGTTCAGGATCTGCCTACATATTTAACTCTTATAAAACCGCAGTGTGTTATGAATTTATCTATTTCATTAACTTTAATAGTTTTCTCACAAAACTTTAGACAGTCATCTCCTACTTCCACTATCATGTTCTTACATATACCCAAATGTGGCACAGCCAAAAGTCTATTGCATATTAAACAAGTAGGGATTTGAACACCCACCCATCCTTATAAAAACAATAAGAACAGTTAAAGATAAATCCGTTTAATTTTGAGGTTTTTCAGGCTAAGGATGGTTTTTTATAGATTGTTTATTATTTACCACTTGTGTTTCGGATTTCTTGGTATAATTATCCACGCTATTATGTATGCCAATAACCCTGAGCCAAAGACAAAGAACCACAAGACCCAAAGTAGCCTTATTATTGTTGGATCGATGTCTAAGTATTCAGCTATTCCTCCGCAAACCCCACCCAAGACTTTTTCCTTCCCAGATCTGTATAACCTTTTTGTTTTCTTCATTTCAATCTCCAGTGGTCTCATTATCAACATTTTGATGGTTACAAAGGCATAACCTAAGACTAGGAATAAAAAGAAAAATCCTGCTAGGTTTTCGTAAAGAAAGTTTGACACGGTTAATATTAAGGTGCTTGCAACAGAAGCGTTGATTATGTTGAGTATCATTATAGAAATCCAGATTACGATGACTATGCCTATGCTGGTTGTTAGTGGAGAGATTATCCAATAACTCTTTGAGTATTTTTTGGAAAAGTATTCGGTGTAATTAGAGTAGACAAAAAAAGCAAAGAACCAATGAAGGTTTGTAAAAATAAAGTTTGTTAATCTTGAAATGAAATTACTGCCCATTGGTATGTTGATCCAGTTGAGTAACCATATTCCCAAAGAGAGGAATATAATACCAAAAATACTGCTGATTAAAGGGCCTATCAGACCGAAGGGCTTAGGCCGAAAGTGTTCCCATTTTTTTCCTTTTCTTTCCATTCTTTTGCCAAATCTTTTTCCGATGGCTTCTACTTCTTCAGCAAAGTCTTTAGCCCTTTTTTCGATTTCAGTTTCTTTTTTCTTTCTTTTGGGTTTTGGCATATTGTTAAAATGGAAATTAGAGTTTTTATTTGTTTAAAGAAAGATTAGTTTTCTATAATATATTGTATGGCTCTCAGTACGAATGCTGTGGCTGTCAGGGTTAAGGGTTGGGTTGAAGGAAGTAGTTGATTGTGTGGTGTTATTGTAGAGTTTTTTATCGTTCTAAAGGGTTAAATAGAGACCAAATAAATTATTAATACTTGCTCTTATTTCTAATTATTGGTGCAAAATTTTATCAACTCTACTCCAGAAAAAAACAATATAATATAAAACTGAGGATTGTTTAACTTTCTTAGTTCAGAACTTGAAGATTCAAATCACGGCAATGTCTATAATTATCTGTCATTAACCTATATTTTTTCCCATCAATTTCAAATTCTTTTTTAAAGCCTAGCATAGTTTTAGCTTCATAGTCATGTGGACCCCATTTCGGGTCAGAACCTGCATACCAATTAACAATTTGTTCAATTTCTTCTTCACTCAAAACACCAGCTTTCTCTAAAGGTTCAAGACCATATCTTACTATCCTCTCTTCCTCTTTTTTATTTTCATATACACCTTGAAGAGAAACGATACTCAATCCAAACATACTTTGGTTTTTTCCTATTCTTGGCATGACCTTTTTAATAAAGGGTAAGATGCCTGAAATCTTATTGTAACTCCATTCTGCACCCGGCCTTTCTTTTACTGTCTCTTCCCATTTTGCAACAACTTCTGGTGTAAACTCTCGATACATATCATTCATATCACACTGAATTTCAGAACTAACATCGAACCCTCTTTCTAATTTCACTATGGCATAAACATTTTTATCTTCAGACAATCTATCGAACCTTGCTTGCGGATTGACCCTGTCCCATTCGTATGTAGCAGTAGCTTGATTATTGAGTCTATGTTTATAATTACAAAATGGTTCATAACCCATAAACTTTGTTAAAAGAGGAACGACTTCTTCTTCGTTTTGTCCAAAAAGAGAAACTATTAACAAATCTCTATAACCAGACCTTTTAGGCGGGATTGACATAGTAAAGGGGTTACCATTAATTTTTCCACTCCAGGCACCACGAGGGGAATCGTTTACAACAACCTCTAATCCCACATCACTTAATTCGTTTTGTAGTTCTGCCCAATAGACTTTATCTGGTTCAGCCATTATACCACATTAATTAAGAAGAAGTAAAAAGATTTAAGGCTTTCAACCATCTCTTCACAGGAACTCTACCTACGAAGGAATATAATATAAAAACCAAATGCGTCATTCCTATCATATGGCAAAGCCCACTTTCTGCGGCTGAGCTGAAGGATACCGGTTTAAATTTTTGAATATCGCTTTCTATACTATGGAAGTGCTGAAAGGTGACGAGGTCTGGGAAGAGATAATCAAAAGGTACAACAAAAAGCCCTCGTCGTGGCGGGCGCTGGAGTACAAAAGCCCCGGGGGATTCTACGACCTTCTGATATTCAACCCCGACAACACGTATCTTCTCAAAAAGGACACCGTATACAAGCCGCTACCCCTAGTCATAGGGATGATACTTGACGAGACAGAATACCATAAAACGGTCTTTAACGAGGAGAGGGTAACGGCAACACAGGTCATCCGGTCGCCGGTTTACGGGTTCAGGCAGGTCTCGATAAAGCCGATTATGAAAAAGATTGAAAGGTTCGTGGACGAAGGCAGAGACCCTGCGAGGATATTTGACTCGTTCATCAGGATGATGCTGAAGGCGCAGGAGCTGGCCAAGCGTACGCATCCCGTGCCCACGGACGACCTGGAGATCATAGAGACAAACACTGTCACCGAGCACGGCGAGACGGTCCGGATGGTCACGAGGCACGCCCTAGTCGGGCCGTCCATCGAGGTAGGACTTGACGCGATTTCCAAGAAGCACCGCCAGCTGAGCGCAGAGCTGGACAAAGAGCTCAGAAGGCTCTTCCGCAAAGAGTATTCTATGTATGTTTAGTATTTACCGGAACTCCTCCTCCTCCTGAAAGGATATAAAAATAAGGGACTAATTAAGTACGAGAAATTCAAATCCCATACTAGGCGTTCTTTTCTTAAGAATCAGATAGATTTTTGTTCTGAGAGAAGGGTTTAAATCCTTTGTTTTAATTTTACGTGGATTTTTTAATTAAAACTGGTATAAAATACATATGGCCGAATATAGGAAAAGAAGCTTGGTAAAGGCTATTAGTTGGAGAGTAATAGCAACATTGACAACAATGTCATTGGTGTTTTTATTCACAGGGGAATTGATTCTAGCTATGGGTGTTGGGGTTCTAGATGTTATTTCTAAATTGATCCTCTATTACGGACATGAAAGGTTGTGGAATTTAATCAAATGGGGCAAACGTAAAAAAATATAAACAAGAAGAAATAACCCAGAATCAGATAGATTTTTGTTCTGGAAAATCTTCTCTACTTGGTAGCAATTTTCAAATAAGTTGTAATAAGATTTAAATAACTGAAATCAGATAATGTTAAAATCTTTAATTGTAATCGACGGTGATAATATGCCCAACATGCCTTTAGGTCCATTTGATATTTATCCACGTGGATGTCAGGTAGGTTATAACGAAAATGGTCAACTTAAAATGACAGCAAAAATGGATTTACATGTGTTGAACCAAAGGTTGTTTAATGGAAAACGTGCAGAACACCCTTGTTATGGATGTGAATTAGATTGTGATGTTAGACTAGTAGAATATCAAGACCCTCTAAAAAGATATATCAAAACGACCTGAATCAGATAGATTTTTTTCCTACTAATAAAAAAAGAAAAAAAGAAAATGTATTTTTCATCTAATTAAAATTCTTAAATAATTCAATGTATTCCTTATTTAAGGGAGTGTTTTGACTTCAAAACAAAATTTAGAAAGTGTTTCAGATTTTTTCCCTATTGATATTTCTTCAACAAAACAACTTGAAATCAAAGGCCTGAAACCAGATACAAAAATCTTTAAAGTAGATCTAAAAAAGTCCCCGTTGATATTGAATTATTCAGATGTTCCAAGCCCTTATGTGGGGGAATGTTATATCATTGACACTATCTCTGGCATGAGAATTGCGTGTCATCCACATATAGTTGGTGAAGAATTAGAGAAATTATGTCTTGATTCTGCAAGAGAATTCATCAAAGTATTAAAAAACATGCGTTTAATAAATGACTTCGATAGTTCAGGAATTCTACACATATTAAGAGCAGGACCTGGTTACAAAGTAGCCGATATTATTCCAAAAGTTCCAGTGATAAACATAAGGGCAAGATACAAACAAGGCGGCTATAAATTACATAGTAATGAAAAAACTGTAGAGATAATTTACAGCGATTATTCTAATGATGAAATTAATAATATTTCTACTTTAATAGTTCCTGATACTTATGCTACTGGAAGGTCTGCTGAAGCTGCGATAAATCTTTTATTGGATAATGAATTAAAACCGAAAAGAATTATTCTGTATGGTTTTATTGCAATTCCATCTTTGATCAGATTAGGAGAATTGGCTTTTAAAAATAGAATTGAATTGATAAGTTTTGCGATTGGCAACATAACTGGATTGGCTCGTAACAATTACTATATGCCTTTGTATGGGGTGGATGAAAGTTGGTATTCTATGAGTTCAAAAATAAGACTTATGGGAAGCATCGTCAACAGAAAGACATTAGAAAGATATTTACCTTTCTATATAGCCGGCTTGGATCAACCGGGTGATTGGTCGGAGAGACAGAGTTCGTTACCCACTGGCAAAGGTCATGAAAGAGGGAATATCTCTGGTCATCTAAAAAACAGTAAACAAAACATTGAATCATTAACTGAAATTTATTCTAAACATTTCAATGAAGAACCTTGGCATGAAAATTTCTGTAAAATAGCTTTGAGAGAATTAAATGAGTTGTCTAGACATTTATGAAAAGTCAGATTTATGGTTGATAAGGATCAGTTATTTCCATAAAATATGAATTTACATTTTCCACCGTTTGAATTCCTTTTTTAAATCCTTTTTTCGTCCCGACAAGGTTTTCTCCAAATAGAAGGGCCATACCATATTTAACAATTTCTTCACTGTCCTTTTTATCAGGTCTATTCAAAAGATATCCTAAAATCCCAAGGGCACTCAAAGTAGCTATAAAAACAGAATTGTCATTTAAAGACTGATAATTCGCAATATTATTCGTCACATATTTAGTTAAAATATCGTTCAAGGGCTGATAATTAATTAGCATCTTACCCGTTTCTAAGAAGTGTCGACCGATTAGATAATATAGAGCGGCCATAGTTCCGAAGGATGAGGCTAAACCCAAAGAAACTTTGACACTCCACTTATTTTCTTTATATTCACCTATGTTTTTGGCGGTATCTGTTATTTTGTCTAAATTTTCTACTTCTTTCAAACGTTCTTCTGCAACATCGTCATTTATCAATCCATCGACTTTAAATACTTTATCAATCTCTCCTTTCATCGTTCTTTCAAAATTTTCAAAGGGAGTCAAATCTATTGCCATTTAATCACAAAATTAAATACAAGGTTAAAGATTTAAGGTGACACGATGTTTCATAATTAAAACATTCAGTTCAAATCTTAACCTATATTATGTTTTAGACGTTCTAGAATTTAAGCCTTTGTGTTAAACTTAATTGATTATATTTTATGTTTATCATATATGTATATAATTTAACCCAAGGAATTCGAACAATTATTATAATACTGAGTGGAATATTATCTATTGATTCAATGGAAGTTAAAGTTTGTCCAGTCTGTAACAGTCGAGATATTAATTCATTACATAGCCCTTTGTCTAAGTGGGGACAGGCAATTGCCTATTTTAGAGACAGATGCAATAATTGTGGTTATGTCGGTCCTATGACAAAAATGGAAAAGAAACATGCGGATAAATTAAAAGTATTAAAACCCAGAAGACCCTCTAAATGACCCGTTAGACATCTAACTCTTAAATTTCATTCAAACTCTATAGTCGCTGGAGGCTTATCTGTGACGTCATACAAACATCTTACAACACTCGGTATTTCTTCTGTTATTCTCTTTGAAATTTTATCCAAGACTTCATAAGGTATTTTTGTAGCCTTTGCTGTTATTGCATCCCTAGATTTAACTACTCTAACCGTTATTATATTTCCATAAAGTCTCTTTCCTTGTTTAATGCCAGTAGCTTTATCACTATGTAGAACAGCAAACCTCTGGAATGCTTCAATCCCCTTTGTCTCTTCTTCAACGATTTTCGTAGCTTTTTTCAATATGTCTATCTTCTCTGGAGTTACTTCTCCTAATACTCTTATCGATAGAGCAGGTCCAGGGAATGGCATTCTCTCTGAAATTTCTTTTGGTAGTCCCAATTCTCTTGCTACCATCCTCACTTCTGGCTTGTACAATTCTTTCAACGGTTCTATTATATTATATCCGTAAGTCTCTGGATCAATTCCAATCTGTTCTAGAACGTTGTGTTGTGTTTTGATCCCTTCGACGGTTTCTTTAATGTCTGGTGCAATCGTGCCTTGAGCAAGATATTTTATCCCTTCTTCTTTGAGAACTCTCCCCAGTGTTTTATAGAATTTATCCCTGAATGCTTTTCTTTTCTCTTCAGCATCTGTTTTTCCTTTCAAAGTAGCGAAGAGTTCCTCCTTAACATCGACAACCCTGAGGTTAATGCCTAGATTCTTAAGAGTATTGACTACAAACTCTGGTTCCCCCTCTCTTCTTAAACCGTCATCTATGAATACAGCTAGTAAATTTTCCCCTATGGCTTTGTGAACCAGAGCAGTTACAGTGGTACTGTCTACACCCCCAGAACAAGCTGAAACAACTTTGTTGTTTTTAGCTATCGACTTTATCTCTTCCAAACTCTTTTCAACAAATGCTTTTGCATCGAACATTATGAATTTTTTGTCTCGAACTTTATAAAAGTTAATACTCACAATGCACCCACGCATCTCTATCTAGCATAATTTACATAACGGGAAATCTCTGATAATTCCTTCTTGACATGCTTCAGAAAAAATTTGAGTCCAATCTTCACTCTGACAAAAATCTTCAACACTGAGAAAATCAGATTTATTTTTCCCTAAACAATCGTCTGGACAATTACACGGATTTTCAATGTCTTCACAAATTCCATTTCCACAATTTATACAAGTTCCCACAGGAGATCCAGCCAATCGTCCAGTTTGATAACATTCATCTGCAATTGAAATACTTGTATCCATTCCAGAATGCCATTCTGTCAGTCCCTCACAACAATGATCCGGATAATCTTCATAGACAGATGAAAATGCTTCTCCTTCACTTGCACAACTTAATAGTACTCCCGTACATCTCCAGTTTATTTCCGCTTCTTTTGTTTCAACATTAATAACACATGCAGGATTACATCCTTCTTTCTCTATATCTAAATCAATCCAATAAGTACCTGTATCTTCATTACAGATATAAATTTTTTCACATGAAATGGATGGTTGTAAACATTTTGGTTCACTATAATAACATTCTGGGTTACATGAGTCACCTTCAAGTACATAACCTTCAGGACATAGACAATCTATTATAAGCCTATCTCCACATTCACTGGCTATAGCGATTTGTTTAGCCTCGGTTAAACTCATGCCACCGCAATATTCTTCTTTATCCTCAACTACAGGTTGAACACAACCCGAAAAAACCACTGAAATTAATACAAACAACGACAAAATGCCGTATTTTTTATTTTTCATATAATTTTGATTGTGTTGATCGTTTATAAAATCTTCTTTTTTATTAGGTCTTCACCGAAAAAATCAATCAAATTACAGAAATAATATCAGAAGGGGTTTTAATTTTAACATCTCTTTCTTCTATAACTTTTCCTATTTTCATAGCTTTAATACCATGCTCTCCACATATTTCCATCACTTTCTTGTCTTCTCCTTCAGACACAACAACAACGAATCCAATTCCACAATTAAATGTTCGATACATCTCTCTATCAGAGATATTTGCATTTTTTTGAATGAGTTTGAATATTTCTTTTAGTTCAGGTATATTATCTAAAGAAAATCCGACATTTGCCTTTTCTCCAATTCTCATCAATTTAGAGAAAGCCCCACCAGTTATGTTAGCCAAACCATGAACATTACATTTCTTAACAATTTCAAGAACTGGTTTTACGTATATTTTCGTTGGTATTAACAATTCCTTATAATGTTCTTTCGGAACGACTTTTCTCGCAAGAGTTAATCCGTTGGAATGAATACCAGAACTCTCTAAACCAATAACAATATCTCCAGGTTTCATCTTTTCTCCAGTTATTATTTTATCTTTGTCTACTACACCAAGAACAGTGACAGCTAAATCAAAACCTTTATTTTCCACTCCTGTTATAACGTCAGGCATTATTGCAGTTTCACCACCGATTATCACAGTATCAGCTTGTTTCGCACCTTCTACCAACCCTTTCATTATTTCTTGTATCATCTCATCGTTAGTTTTTTCTAAAGCCAAATAATCCACCAAAGCAATGGGTTCAGCACCAACACAGATAACATCATTAACTCCCATAGCAACAGCATCTATCCCTATAGTATCATATTTCTCTAAAACTTGACTTACTAAAACTTTAGTTCCAACACCATCTGTATGTAACGCCAAGACCTTTTTATCATCTATTTCTATCAAACCAGCGTAATGGCCAAATACTTTCAGAGGTTGACCAATCTTTCCATTCCTTAAACCAAAAGTCTCCATTATTTGATTCCAAGTTTTTTTATGAGATTTTTTTACTTTGTTTATATCAACACCAGCGTCGCTGTAAGTCATCTTTCCCATATCATCAATCCAATAAATATCTGTTTAAATTAGAATTAAAATAAATTGTCTTATATGACCGAAGTTAAACTTTCCGAAAATTTGAAAGAGCATTTTCCCAATATCAAAATAGGAATTTTAGAAGTAAGAAACTTGATAAATAAGAAATTTGATCCAAGACTAGAAGAAGAAAAAAGAAAACTCGAAACCTTCATTAGGAAGAATTATATTGATGTAAAAAATCTTGAAGTTATAAAGAACTACAACCACTTCTTCAAGAAGTTTGAGAAAACCTATCCGATCGAATTCCAGTTAAAATCTATATTAAAAGGTAAAAATCTCCCTTCAGTCTCCACTGTAATAGAGGCCATGTTCATGGCTGAATTGAAGAATATGTTCCTAACAGCCGGTCATGACCTAGATAGTTTAAAAGGAAATTTAGAAACAAAACTGTCTACAGGTACAGAAAAATACGTTAAAATAAACCTTAAAGAACACAGTCTCAAAGCGGAAGACATATTCACTACAGATGATATAGGTATAATTTCTAGTATCTTATACGGTCCAGATAATAGGACTAGAATCACAGAAAATACCAAGAATTATCTTTTCTTCTCGTATTTCCCATACGGGGAGGACAATGAAAACATCAAACAACACTTCAAAAACATATTAAATAATATAAGTATCTTTTCAGATAAGGAGCCAGAATCCTCAAAAATCAAGATATTCCAATTGTAAGTGTAGATTGATGAAAACCTGTTTATCCTCATAAAACTATAAATATATCGCTAAATTTCCAAATTTTTAGATAGGTGGATACAATGATAATCGCTGCCACGAGTGATATTCACTCTCCAAGATACTTTGATTCTTTAGTTAAATCTATAGATAATCTTCAAGTCAAACCAGACTTATTTTTTCTGGTTGGTGACATCATTTACAGGGGGAATGTTAATGAATATCAGAAAGTTTACAATGTCTTCTTCGGTAAAATTACTTGCCCGATCATAGCCTGTTTTGGTAACGAAGAGTTTGGACCAGAAACAAGAATTTTGATTGAAAATCAAGTTCCAGATATAAAATTCCTAGATGATGAAAGTTTAACCCTAGAAATAGACAATAAATCAGTTGGTATCGTTGGTAGTCTGGGAAGTTTAGATAGGCCTCCTTTCTGGCAGAGAAACAACATTCCAGGTATCTATGATATCTATAGAAAGAGGGTAGAGATTGTTGAAAATTTACTTTCATCCCTAAAAACTGATATGAAAATTCTACTCATACATTATGCCCCAACCTACAAAATACTGGAAGGTGAAGACCTAAGGGCATACGCGGAATTAGGATGCAACAATTATGAAAAAGTATTGATCGAACAAAAACCTGATATTGTATTAACTGGACATTCACACAAGGGCAAGAAGGAAGCTTGGGTGGATACCGTTCCAATATTCAACGTAGCTATGCCTTTACACAATGAAATTGTTATAATTGATACTGAGAAGGATTTAAAACCCGGGCTAGAGAAGTTCATTAATCCTTAAATATTTCGACATTATATTTTTCATGATGCCACAAGAAATATTGTTTCATCCTATTAAATTACAAGAGACAATAGATTTTATACCGGATATAAAGGCAATGTCATCTTCTCCTGAAAAGAGCCATCGAATAGGAAAGTTTGAATTCAAAATTAAAACAGAAAGGGAGCTTTTATGTTCAGCAAATCCTTTCCCAGGAAAAAAATCATTTGTTTATGTAGGAACTATAATCTTCGATGATGATTACATTCCCTATAAGGTCATTTTTCCTTATTCTAGTAATAAACTTTATTCCTACTCATCTATTGAGCTTTTTGATCCTGAAACCAAAGAATTTAAAGGATTTACAACACCGTATGAAGAGCAAAGAGAGTTTAGGAACATATTGGAACCTATGATTTTTTTCACTCCAGAAGATTTCAATTGCATGAAAAAATATTTGAGATCTTATAAATGGAGTTACGATGAAAATGGTTTAAGAATTTTATATCAGATAACTAATAATGATAAAATAACAAGAGCTGAATTATCGAAAAAATTGAAGATTAAATCAGATAAAATTCAGCGTTATGTTAATAATTTCAAAAAAAGGCGCTTGATTGGAGATAAGCATCCTTACTATATCACTGTCAATGGATTTCAACAATTAAAGACCTTACTAGGTTTTTCAAGGGATTCTATGAAATACGGTTTATAGTCACTCGTCTAATATTTAAATAGTAATGTGAAACTATTCCCTAGGTGCTAAAGATGCACGGTGAATATCGGGTGCAGAACTAATTTTCTAGATTTGTTTAATCATATTTTTAAGTCTTGTATTTCCTATTGTATTATTTGTCTAAGGTGGTTCGATGAACTTTAAACCTAGGATTACAGAGAAGAGATGGAACCCAGGATTAGAGAAAAGTATCAGAAAAACATGGGAAAAAGAAAAGATTTATGCTTTTAACATTCAGACTAAGAAAAAAATATTTTCTATTGATACCCCACCACCTTATCCTTCTGGACGACCTTGGCACATTGGAGCAGCAGCCCATTACTCACAAATAGATATGATAGCCAGAACTGCGAGAATGATGGGTTTTGAAGTTTACTTCCCTATTGGCATCGATAGAAACGGATTACCAGTTGAAAAGTATACAGAGAGAAAGTTTTCGATAAGTATACATGAAACTCCCAGAGAGAAGTTTATTAAATTGTGTATTCATGCTTTGGATGACTTAGAAGCAGAAATGATACAGATAATGAAAAAAATGGGAATGAGTGGTGACTTTGAAAATTATTATCGAACTGACTCTGAAGAATATAGAACTTTGACACAAACAACCTTCATCGAGTTATGGAATAGAAAGTTAATTCATGAAGACACTAGGCCCAACAACTACTGTATTGATTGTAAAACAACCATAGCAGATGCTGAAATCGAATATAATGAATTACCAACAGAATTAATCTATATCAAATTCAAACTTAAGGAAAGTGGAAAGGATATAATAATTGCAACGACAAGACCTGAATTACTTTGTTCCTGTGCCGCTGTCATCTTCAACCCTAGAGACAAAAGATACAAAGAGCTAGAAGATAAGCATGCCATAATTCCAATCTTTGATAGAAAAGTTCCAATCATAAGGAATCCCTATGCAAAAGAAGAGTTTGGATCAGGTCTTGTAATGATCTGTTCTTATGGAGATTATGCAGATGTCAGGCTTTTCAGAGAATTAAAGTTGAAAGAAATTATAGCTATAACACCTGAAGGTAAGATGGGAAAGAATGCTGGAAAGTATACAGGGTTAACGATAAAAGATGCTAGGAAAAAAATAATCCAAGATTTAGAAAAATCTAGACTAATTCACAAAAAAGAGAAAATAATGCATAGAACTCCCTTATGTTACAGATGTAAAACACCCATTGAAATCATCCCGATGAAAGAGTATTATTTGAAGCAACTCGATTTTGCCCCACAATTATTAAAAATAGCTAAAAAGATTCAATTCTTCCCTGAAAGACATAGGCAAATCTTAATCGATTGGATTAATTCTCTCAGTATCGATTGGCCGATATCGAGAAGAAGATATTATGGAACAGAAATACCGATTTGGTACTGTAAGGAATGTGGAAAGCCTTTTTTACCTAAACCTGGAAAGTATTATCAACCTTGGAAAGATGATCCACCTTTCAAGAAATGTCCTTATTGTAAGTCAGATAAAGGATTTGAAGGAGAAACTAGAACTTTCGATACTTGGATGGATTCGAGTATTTCGCCCTTGTTCATCGCCCGTTATCAAAAAGATGATAATTTCTTCAAGAAGACTTTCCCTTCTGGTATAAGACCGCAAGCAAAGGATATCATCAGGACTTGGTTACACTACACGATCTTAAGATGTTACCAATTGACGAAGAAACCAGCCTTTCATAGAGCATGGATAATGGGTTATGGAGTTGACGAAAAAGGAGAGAGAATGAGTAAATCAAAGGGAAATGTTGTTGATCCAATACCCATCCTGGAAAAATACGGTGGAGATATTTTCAGGTTTTGGAATGCAACTGAAGCCAGTTTAGGATCGGACTTTAGATACTCAGACGATAAGATAGAAGCATCTGCAAAATTCTTAACGAAATTGTGGAACATATCCAGATTCATCTCTATGTTTCCTGAACCTAACAAAGCAGAGTTAACTCAAACTGATAAGTGGATATTGTCCGAATTGAATCAACTTACAAAGAAATGTCTGAGGGGATATGGGCAATTTGATTTCTTCATCCCAGCAAATGCCATAAGAGAGTTTACATGGAATTTGTTCGCTCCTCATTATATAGAGATGGTCAAAACTAGAGCTTATGGTGAAGGACTCGACAAAAAAGAACAGGAATCTGCTTGGTATACTCTTCATCTTACATTAAAAACATTGTTAAAATTATTCGCTCCTGTTACTCCACATGTGACAGATTATGTTTGGAGAGAATTATATGGAAAAGAAAGTATACATAAAGAGTCTTTTCCGAAAACAGATTGGAATTATGGTTTAGATAATTTAACTGAACCAGTAATGAATTTTAATACGAAGATATGGAAAATGAAAAAGGATAAAGGAATAAGTTTAAAGACTAAAATAAAGATAAAAATACCTAAAGATCTTGAACAGTTTGAGAAAGACTTGAAGAAAATGCATAACCTTGAAAGTTGAACATGTTTTATTTACTCCAATTATTAAAAATTATATAGGAGCCAGATGAGTACTAAATTTAAGCCTGAAAAATTTGTTAATCCTAATCTTAAAGAAATTCCTGAAAGTCCTATATCTGAACTTTCGAAAAAAGCTCAAAGATACAAGAACGTCATAAGTCTCGGTCGTGGAGAGCCTGATTTCAATCTACCAAGTTATTTAAAACAGGCGATGGTAAGAGCACTGAAAGAAAATCAGACTCATTATACACCTGTAGGATCATTACCGGAACTAAATGAAAAAATAGCCAAAAAATTGGAAAAGGAGAACAAGATAAAAGTCAAAGCATCTGATATAGTGGTGGGTAGCGGTTCTTCCCCAGTTTTACAAGCAGCAATTGCGACTTTAACTAATCTTGGAGATCGCGTCATGATCACTGATCCAACATATTTGATGTATATCACGCTCATCCGATCCTTGGGCAGGGAGTGTACATTTGTTCCTGTTAATGAAAAAAATGGATTCGTACCTACATATGAAGATCTAAAAAAGGCCTACAAGAAAAAAACAAAATTAATTCTCATTGACTTTCCTTCAAATCCAACAGGTGCTACAATTACCAAAAAGAAATTACAAGAAATAGCAGATTTTGCTGTTGAAAATAATTTACTTGTCATCTCTGATGAAATATATGAAAAGATAATTTACGATGATGCCAAACATTATAGTATTGGCTCTTTTAAAGGTATGAAAAATAGAGTGATAACGATAAATGGATTCTCTAAAGCCTTTGCTATGACTGGTCTTAGGGTTGGTTATGCAGCTGGTCCAACAAAATTAATGAAGCACATCTATAACTACAATTACTTTGGTCATATATGTCCATCTGTTCCATCATTATACGTTGCGTTAGAGGCTATGAAAAATCCAAGAGCCAAAAGCTTTGTGAAAAGACAAGTAAAGGAATATGATCGTAGAAGAAAATACATTGTTAAGAAATTAAATGAAATGGATATTTATACACCCATGCCAAAAGGAGCTTTCTATGTTTTTGCCAATTTTTCTAAGATAGAGCGTAATTCCTACAAACTCTCCCACAGAATTCTTGATAAAGCAAAAGTAATAACAATTCCCGGTTCGGCGTTTGGACCCCATGGTGAGGGTTTCTTGAGATTATCTTATGCAACAAAATATGAACTGATAGTAAAGGCTATGGATAGATTGGAGAAATTGTTCAAAAAGTAAATATAAACATTTCTCTCTAATAATAATCAAGGAAATTTTGGGTGAATAGTATTTAACACAGAAAGTTTAATCAAACTCAGAAAACTCGTAAAAAATCTTGAAAAAATTAGAGGGAGACACACTGAGTTAGTTTCTCTTTACATACCTTCCAGTTATAATCTACAGGAAATTATGAACATGCTTAAGCAAGAGTATGCTTTGACTCAGAATGTTAAATCAAGAGTAACAAGACATAATGTTTTGAATGCCTTGGAAAAGATAATGAACCATCTAAGACTTTTTAAGAAAACTCCTAACAATGGTTTGATCGTTTTCTGTGGTAATGCTTCTAAAAAAGAAGGTCAACCCGATATTAAGATTTGGTCAATAGAACCACCGCAACCACTCGCCCAAAAAATTTATTGGTGTGATCAAACTTTCGTCCTAGACCCATTGAAAGATATGCTCAGAGAAAAAGAGATCTACGGTCTAATAGTCCTTGATACAGGCGGGGCAGATATAGGGTTGTTGAAAGGTAAAAAAATCGTTTTAGAAAAGCATATGGACTCTTTAGTTCCTGGAAAGACTAGTAAAGGAGGATGGAGTCAACAGAGGTATCAAAGAATAAGGGAAGAAGCTAAGAATGAACATTTAAAGAAAACGGGTGAAATCTCAACTAAAATCTTTAAACAAGAAAAGGATTTGAAAGGTATACTAATAGGTGGTCCTGGACCTTTAAAGGATAAATTCAATGAAGGAGAATACCTAGATTACCAGTTGAGAGGAAAAATCCTTGGTGTAGTAGATACTAGTTATACTGGGATGCAAGGTTTACAAGAAATTATACAAAGGGGAGAATCTCTCATCAAAGAAGCCTCAGCAGTAAAAGAGAGAAAACTCGTGGAAGAATTCTTCGAACATCTGAAAAAAGATGATGGTTTATGTGTCTACGGATTAGATGAAGTCAAACGTGCCCTAGATTACGGAGCGGTTAAGACATTATTGATATCAGAAGAGTTTGATTGGATAAGAGCAAAATTATCTTGTCAGTGTGGATACAAAGCAGAAGAAGATATGAAACCTGGAAAGATAAAAAAATGTCCTAAATGTAACAGTGAGATGAAAGTAGAGGAAGAAGTTGAATTGATCGAAGTCTTATCAGAGAAGGCAAAAAATCTTGGATCAGAGGTTGAGATAATATCTGTGGATACTAGAGAAGGTGCTCAGTTCAAGGAATTGGGGGGAATTGGGGCAATTCTAAGGTTTAAAGTTGAATAATTTCACAATTTAGATTTTATATAATCCTATAAGATGCATCAAATCATAGGCAGAGAATTCTGTACGAAATTTTTTTGCATATTTTCCTATTGTTACAACTCCAATTTTTGTAGCTTTTGCTACTTGGTCTTGTGTGACGTGCTTTGGACCTCGAATCCACTTATCTGTAAAATATATACTTGCTGCGTATACATGTGTTTCATATCTCAAATCTTTAGGAAAACGTCTAAGATATTCTTTGGCAAGTTTTATCGCCCCTTTCCATGACTCTTTAGGGATATTTAATTCTTCACTCCAAATAGGAACTTTCTCTGCCATAAAAAATAAGAATAAACTATTAAATTTAAATCATCCACTTCAAAAGTCTTTTATATTTAATTTTCCTTGTTATATTCGGGATTAATTGAAAGTAAGAGAAGTTCTTGTCCATAAACCTGGTGCAGAATTAAAAATAGTTAGTAAGCCAAAGAAATGGTTGTTTTCTGGGTTCTTTGATAACATGGAAATGCAGAGAGAGCATGATGAGTTAATTAAGATACTCCAAGAAGAAGGTGTAAAAGTCCATTATCTAAGAAGACCAACATCTACCAAACCCAAGCTTTATGTTATCAGGGATAGTGCAATAGTTTTGAATAAAAAGGCCGTTACTTGTCATTTCATCCATTCCATGAGGAGAGGTGAAGAACAGTTAGTAAAACAAAGGTTAAGGGAATTGGGAATAAAAATAGCCGGTCATATATTCGTTCCTGGTTTTTTACAAGGGAGTGATATCTTCTTTGCAGATAAAAACCAAGCTTTTGCAAGAATGGGATATGAAACCAACGAAAGGGGGATAGAACATTTATCTGATATACTAAAAATCGAGATTACTCCAATCGATATTGGAGGACTTTCTAACATTCAATTAAACTTCATCAATGGAACAGTAATTGTAGGTGAAGAACTATTAGAAAAACCAATCTATGATTTCATAAAAGAACGTGAGTTGGACATAGTAACTGCAACAAGAGAACAAGTAGAAATGATGAGTGTTAATTTCCTTCAAATAGACGATTATAAGATTATCAATGTCAGATCTGACTTAAACAAGAAACTTAGAATGATTGGATACGACGTGATAGAGGTCGATATCAAAGAATTAGTTAAAGGCCATTGTGGAATAAGGAATATGTGTTTGCCCTTCTATTAGGCAACCCAGTTAAATTAATAATATTTCAATGAATAATTATCTTTGGTTACCATGCCTTATTATTTCACAAAACACTCAGACATGAATGAAGTAGGAACAGGTTTTGTTGGTATCTTGGATATAATAACTGGTTTGATAGTTCATTACAGTCTCAGTTTTTCTTTCAGTAATTTTTCAATAGTAATTTTTTTGTCATTTTTCTATCTAAGTCTTGGAATTTGGTCTGTCATTACTAATGTATTGAAAGGGAACTATTATGACTGGAGAGGTGTTGTAGACGTAATCAATGGTGTGAGTTTATTTTCTGTATACTCGGGTAATGTATTCGATTTATTCAGATTATTCGGGATAATGATTATAATAAAAGGTGGATTATCTCTGTTTTTAATAACGGGTAGAAAATTTAATCAATGGTAGTTAATTTTTTATGACTCTCCTCTAGAGAAAATTTTATAAATTTGCTTTGCAATCATTAGAATACTTTCACACTTACATGACAAAGAAAGTAGACTATAATAATACTCCTGCCATGCTTAGAGATAATTCTATCGTTTTCAATCTTCTTAGTGAAAGACTACAAAAAATAATCAAAAAGAGAGGGTTTAAACGAGCTACATTAGTGCAAAAATTAGGTATTTCTCCTATACTTTCTGGTGAGAATGTACTGTTGATAGCACCCACTGGTGTAGGAAAAACTGAGAGTGCAATGCTTCCTATCTTCGACCTTTGGCTGAAAAAACATCCTAAACCCATCAGTATCCTATATATAACGCCTCTTAAAAGTCTTAATCGTGATATGTTAAAGCGTTTGTTATGGTGGGGTAATCAGTTAGATATTGATATTTCTGTCAGACATGGTGACACATCTACTTATGCGAGAAGGATGCAGGCTGAAGTACCACCAGATTGTTTGATAACGACACCCGAAACTTTGCAAGCGATATTACCAGCCAAAAAAATGGGACAACACCTGAAGAATGTTAAGTTTGTAATCGTTGATGAAGTTCATGAATTGGCGTCATCAAAGCGTGGAACTCAGTTGACAATCGGACTAGAAAGATTGAGGGAATTATGTAAAGATTTTCAAATCATCTCCTTATCTGCAACGATAGGCTCTCCCAAAAAAGTTGTTGGTTTTATCTCTGGTGGAAAACCGATGAGAATCGTGAAAGCAATAGAAACTAAAGAGATGGACATCCAAGTTTTACACCCGACACCGATTCCTTCTGATACAAACTTAGCAGAGCAAATTTTCACAAATAGTTTAACTGCAGCCAGGTTGAGAACAGTTCATGATTTAATTAGGGATAATACTTCTACGTTAGTTTTCACCAATACAAGAGACTTTGCAGAGGTTTTAACATCCAGGCTAAAGCAAGCCTATCCAAACATTTCTGTAGAAAACCATCACAGTAGTCTGAGTAAAGAAGTTAGAATCAAAGCCGAGAATGACTTCAAAAACCAGAAATTGAAATCAGTGATATGTACAAGTAGCTTAGAGTTGGGAATGGATATCGGCTCGATAGATTTCATCGTTCAATACATGAGTCCTAGACAAACTTCTAAAGCTATACAAAGGGTTGGGAGGTCGGGTCATGAATTGGGGAGAATTTCAAACGGTGTGATAATATCGACAGATGTGGATGATATATTCGAATCAGGTGTCATAGCAAGACAAGGTTTATCTGAACGACTTGAACCGATGAAGATGCATGAAAATGCATTAGATGTTTTGGCTCATCAGATAGTTGGAATAACAAGAGATAAGTATGGAGTTGAGTTAGAAGAGGCCTATAGAACAATCAAAAGGGCGTATCCTTACAGAAATTTGACAAGAAAACAATTCATGTCTGTTTGTAGACAGTTAAACGACCTCAGGTATATTTTTCTCAACGAAGACAATACAATAAATTCATCTAGGAAAGGATTACTCTATTATTTCGAAAACTTGAGCACGATACCGGATACCAAAAGTTATTTTGTTATTGATACTATCGCGAACCAAAGAGTGGGTTCATTGGACGAAGAATTTGTTGCTTTACATGCTAGCGAGGGCGTCACGTTCATAATAAAAGGTGAACCATGGAGTATCGTAACTGTTGATGGTAGAAAAATATTTGTTGAACCTTCAGGAAGTATAGACGCTGCAATACCTGGATGGCAAGGAGACTTGATGCCAGTTCCTTTTGAGGTAGCCCAAGAAGTCGGTTCTCTGAGAGAATGGATTTCTGATATGTTGTTTGAAAAAACAAATCGAGAGGAAATCGTTGAGGAATTAAAGAAAAAATATCCGATAGACGATAACTCTGCAAAAGAAATGATCGATATAGTTAAAAAACAAGTTAAGTATGGAATCGTCCCGACAAACAACAGAATGCTCATCGAAATTCATGATGATTCATTGATACTACACACTTGTCTTGGTACAAAAGGTAACGAAACCTTGGGAAGATTATTTTCAACTATTCTGGCTGCTAAGATTGGATCGGTTGGTTTGAAAACAGACCCTTATCGTATTATATTACAATTGCAGATAATGGACACTGATTTGATAGAAGATGTTCTATTCAAAACAAAACCGGATTCAGTCGAACCTTTACTAGAATTGAACCTTTCTAATTCAAAACTGTTTCAATGGAGATTTATCCATGTTGCAAAGAGATTTGGAGTAATCAAGAAAGATGCTGAATATGGAAAGACTTGGTTGAGTAGAATTATCGGTCTCTACAAAGGAACGCCAGTCTGGAAAGAGACTCTGAGAGAGATAAAAACAGATAAGCTTGATATAGAGATAGTAAAAGAGTTTCTTGAGAAGATACAAAAAAAAGAGATAGGAGTCATCTTCAAAAAAGGGTTATCACCTCTAGGAAAATTGGGAATAAAAGAAAGACCAGAATTGATTGGACCTGAAAAGCCTGAGTTGCAGATCTTGGACATTTTCGAGAAAAGATTAATGGAGAAACGTGTTCTTTTGATATGTTTGAATTGCGGTGAATGGACAAGGACTTTTCGCATTAAGGATTTACCCAAGGAAATAAAGTGTGGGAAATGCAAGGCAAAGCTCATAGGAGTTGTTAAACCAATTCAAACTGAATATCAGCATATAATCAAGAAAAAACTGAAAGGAACTGAATTAACGACGGAAGAGATGAGAAAGTTTGATAGAATTGAAAAAACTTCTGATCTAGTGATTGTTTATGGTACTAGAGCGGTTAAGACTTTGGCTGTTCATGGAATTGGTGCAAAAACTGCGAATAGAATGTTGAGAGGAATGTACAGTACGGAAAAGGATTTTGTTAAAGCATTATTGAAGGCTGAGAGACAATTCATAAGGACTAAGAGGTTCTGGGGTTAATTCATTCAGATTCTCCTAGACATTCATTGATATATCTCAAGGTATTGTTCATCATACCCTCTGGTGGGTTGTAATTACGGTTATTATACGTACTCCATAAATGTAAAAATTCTTTTTCTGGCATTTTCTTTTTTAATTGATCTTCATAATTGCGTAATAACTTCTGTATTTTTCGTCTTTTTTTCATACTATAACATCCATTGGCGTTTGAATTTCATCGTATGTATCCATATCAGGAATTGTAGGTGTGACAGTGAAAAGATATTCTAAAAATTCTTCGCCTTTTTCAGAAATCTTATAGCTACTACGGTTTCTACCATCAGTTCTAACTACTTCAATTAAACCTAAAGAATTATTCAAATGTTTGGGGTCACTCAAATGTTTGACCTTATTTGTTGAAATATCACACTTTTCGGCTATTTCATTAGCATTTATAGGATATTCTGAACCCATTATCACAAAAAGTGCTTGTATATACGGATTGAACATGAGCCTATAGTATGTTTCAATTTCTATGATTCGTCCTTCTTCATGCATTTTTAACAATTCAAGAAGCTCATACCGATCAGGATTGGTTCTTTTAAGTTGTCTTAAAATAATTTCCTTTTTCCTATTTCCACTAGCCAAATCTTCTACGTTATAATATGTATGTTGTAAAGTCATCATAATCACATCAAAACGGATTAGAATTAGAAACCAATGGAGATATTTCACTCTACAATAATAATAAGACTCAAAATCTGAATTCTTATTAAATTCTCCATAGTATAATATTAGTGTGCCTCAAAGTTTTAAACTTTTCGAACTGAATAGTTAGTATGAAAACAAGGGTTCATGTTTTTATTTCTGGAAGAGTTCAAGGAGTTTTCTTCAGGTCTAATACTAAAAGAGTAGCTGATAATCTAGGAATTAAAGGTTGGGTTAGGAATTTGTCTGATGGTAGAGTTGAAGTTGTGGCAGAAGGAGAAAAGAATAGGATTGATAATTTAATTAAATTTTTGAAAAAAGGCCCAGAAGCGGGAAGAGTGGATAATGTAGAAATAGAAAGCCAAGAGTATAAAAGCGGATTTCAAGACTTCAGCATAAGATATTAGTTTTAACTCGAATCAGGTATACCAGTTGTAGAAGAGTGAACAAAAATCTATCTGATTTAAAATAAATCACAAATCATATTTTTTTAGTGTGGCTTCCAAAGTTCCCAATCTATTTCTCAAAGTAACTTCTGTTACACCAGCCTCATCTGAAATTTGTTTTTGTGTTGGATGATATTGTATATCTTTAATCACAAAATATAAAGCGGCTGCAGCTATACCTCTCGGATCTTTACCAGCTGTCTCCTTCTCTTCCATTGCAATTTTCAATATCTCATTTGTTCTTATTTCATATTTTCTTTCAACACCGAGATTAGAAGCAATTTTTGAAACATAGCTTCTCGCATCTTGTACAGGCATTTGAAGGCCCAATACCCTGAGTAAAAACCTATAAGTTCTAGCAATTTCTTTTTTATCTCTGGGTGAGGAACTAGCAATCTCACTAAGTGATTTTGGCACTTTATTTTTCCTATACGCTGCATATAAAGATGCACCAACAGAAGCTTCTATGGACCTACCTCTGACTTTACCTTTTTCATAAAACCCCCTGTATATCAGAGCGGCTTCTTCTCTGATGCTTGTTGGTGTGTGTAAAAAACCTGCTAGTCTTTCTAACTCGGCCATGGCATTTGTAAGATTTCTCTGTTTTGAGTCGTTAAATTTGGTTCTATCGTGCCATCGTTTCATTCTATAGTATTTATTTGTTTCTTCAGGGGACACTCCATCTGTAGGTTTGAAGGTTGTACCCTTGTAGGTGTCTGTTTTAGAATCTGGTTTACCTACTCTGCTCCTCTCAATTTTTTCTTTGAGATTAAAGGCTCTCCATTCTTGACCTGTATCAATAATTGTGTCTTCTATTACAAAGCCACAGGACCCACAAACAGTCTCTCCAGTTTTTTGGTCGTGAATTAAATTACTCTTGCCACAAATGGGACATATGTGACTATCTCTATGCTGGGTTTTTTCTATGATCTGTGGTAGTATATCATAAGTTATTGTTTCCATGTTAAACACTTATCATTTACTTCTATCATCTTTCTTATAGATTGTTTATTTGATTAGAAATTAATAGTTTGTTGAATGTATTTTGAGTTTTTTAAAAGTGAGAGTTTCTATCTGATTCTGGGGTTATTTCTTCTTTTTAACTTTTATTGCATACATTACAACAAATGCTATTATCCAGCAAATCACTATGTCTATTACAAGGTTCGTATAATTCCATGTTGAAACTGGGTTTAGAACAACTGGAGTGTAATGGTATGCTAATGGAAATCCTCTGTTAACTGAACCAATCAGTGGACTTGAATAAAACCAAGTTAGTCCAGTTATTATTACTGCAATAATCAACGATGTTATACACAACTTATACATTCTTTCATCTCGTTTTTTCATAATAATTCTTTCTCTCCCCAGAACAAAAATCTATCTGGATTCTGGGTTGATAGAAAAGTTTTAAATTACCAAATTAAATGATTATTATGCCATCCGAATTAAATGCAAGAATAGTTGGTCTTTTAATACTATGCGGATTGATGTTGTCATTTACCTATCTATTCAATCAAAGCGGCGAGTCGATAATACCTTTGATTTTGTTTTTTATCGCAATAATTTCGGCATTAGCTCTGGTAAGCATCCTCTATAAAGCTAAAAAATGATATAAACCACTAATTAGTAGAATTCTTCAAGAAAATCTATATATCAAGAAGAATCTCCCCTAAAAACTACTACCTCAAGAAATAAACGCCCAGGGTGGGATTTGAACTAAAGAACAAAAATCTATCTGATTCTTTATTTCTCCCCTCTTTTTCTTCTTTTCCATTCTTCTCTTGCTTGTAACCTTCCCAATTCTTTTGCTTTTTCTACTTTCGTTATCTCCTTGGATTCTTTTTGTTCTTGTTCCTTTGTCTTCTTCTTTTCCTGATAACCCGTCACCATTTTATCCCCATATTAAAATTATAGAAAGTTGAGAACAAAAATCTATCTGATTTCCTTAAGCCTTTCCTTGACAATCGACATGAATTTCTCCGAGTCTTTGACTGAGAGGATTATTTTTTTCCAGTATACACCATCACTTTTCCTTTCGATTTCTACGCTTTTGCCGTGATGTGTCAAGAAGTACATTGTTTTCTCGCCTATGGCTTTAACTCTGAGGCCCCAGCCGTAATACCAAGGAAATCTTTCGATGAGCTTTATGTTTTTTATGTCAGAAATTGGAGTTGTATGCGTATATGGGAAAATGGTTAAAAAGTACGCTTCAACTCTATCCTCGTATATTTTAAAATTGTATGGAAAGATAAGCATGTGCCCCCTTTCTTCGTAAAGTATTCTTTCCATAAATTCACATTATCCTTCCAAATTTATATCTGATTCTGGTTGGTTGTTACTCTATATTGCATAAAGAGCCAAAATTGCTATAGTCACAAGAATTATTACCAATGACCAATATTTTGATTTTTTGGTTTTATCTTTTGTACTTATATAACCTATATACACCCATACTGGTCCATATAGAGATATAAAATCAAGTTGAACATTAAGAACATTTTTTGATATAATCGCTAGTGCCAAAATACAACCCGCAGTTACCAAAGATACTTTCACTTCATCTCTCATACTAAATATATAGAAAATTCAAGAACAAAAATCTATCTTATTTCCAATATTTTTTCACTACACCGTACAGTGACAACAAGTTAATCATGAAACATAGTATGAACAAAATAAGCCAATCAGTCCACCCTCTCCTCATGTAAGTCCACAGACTGAATACTAAGAAGAAACTTGTCAAAAAGCCATAGAACATTATCTTGTATCGGGGTTTTATTGTTGGTAGCTTCATAATTTAATTATATTCTTTGAGAACAAAAATCTATCTCTTATGTTTTTAATCAAGGTTTTAATAATTTTACAAATTTGTCAGGATTGGAAGGAGTGATGAGATAGTGTTTTTTATCTTTAGTCGTTATCAGCACCCCATCGCTTAGATTTGTTATTATCGCTCTAGCCCAACCTAAGCTTGGTATATAAAACCTCCCGGAATAAAAACTTGCTCCGACCCTGATGTGAAATGGAATCAGTGTCCTTTCAACCTTTTCAATATCCTTTAGTTTGAGGTTGATGATTGCAAACGGAGACCAAGAATACAAGACACCATCTTTAAGAGTGTATTTGGTTTTGTATAAGCTCCTTATCGTTAAAGACATTAGGGACAAGACAAAAATCATTACGCCGAAAAAGAAGAGTTGTGAGTAAATATCTTCTGATCTGATATCAGAATAAAATGTAATTACAAGGTAAATGATTGCTATAAAGATTGTTATAATGGTGTACAATCCGCCAATCCAGTTGCTGATTCGAGGTTTGTTGATCACGTTCTTTGACATAAACAAAATTATGTGTTTTTTAAAAGAAATAAGTTACGAAATTTAGAACGAAAGCCTATCTTTTATGTTTTTAAACTGGGCTGAGTCTCCATATGAGAAATTGAGAATTAAAGCCTTTCTTTTCTTATTTTTTAATCTTTTTTCTAACTCGCTTGATAATTTTAACATAAATTAACGCAATTATTCCTACTATTATCAGTATGTATAACCCAATCATCAAGTAACTGTTCCAGAAAAGGGCCTTCATTACTGGAAGGACAAAAACAGTCTTAAGTATTTCTACTGCTCCAAAGCGTTCTATATTTCCTATTGCTAAGGTGTAATCTTCTGAATTAGTGTCGCTGTGTACTTCAACCAAATAGATTCCTGCCTCAACATCAGCTTCATAGGTTGGTCCTTGAAGATACCAATCTCCCCCATATTCTTCATACCACTTGGTCCAATTTTGATAATCATGCATCATCACTATCTTTTTCCCATCCTTCATTATGTGGAACTCAACATCTGATTTTTCTTCCTGACCAACATAAGGAACCAGTAGACTTACGTACAGATGGAAAGGCTTTTCTGATTCTATTTTGTATATTTGAGGAGAACCATGAAGTTTTCCATAGTAAGCATAACTTATCTCAGGTTCGTTGACGATAATAGGTTCTATAGTATAATTCCTGTCCTCTACAACTAGCTCAGGTATATGTGCGGTTGCAACGGGTAATGAAAGTAAAAGAATCGTTAAAATCATTATCTTCATTCTTTATCACCTTTTTTGAGGGATTTCCCATCTTTCTATTTCACCTTCAATTATTTTAAATATGGGATGCGGTTCTATTTTTTTCACTTTCAGTAATTCATGGGTTAAGCCACCAGATAGATAAATTGAGCATCAAAGCAACACTAACCCAGACTATGTATGGTATCAATAACAAACCAGCTGTTTTGGATATCTTATAGAATTTTAGAATCGTGAATGCAATAGCAACCCAAAGAAAGACTATCTCTATTAAAGCCAGGAAAGGAGACCTTAACCCGAAGAAAAGTAACGACCAAACAGCATTCAGTATCAGCTGTAAGCCAAATAAATATAAGGAATTCTTAACTCGTTTGTTCCTTAATCCTTTATTCCAGACTAAATACAAGGAAATACCCATCAGAGTGTAAAGAATGATCCATACTGTACCGATAAACCAACCAGGTGGAGTGAAAGAAGGCTTCTGTAATGTTGTATACCATGTTTGGACAGAAGAGGAAGTGAAGATTGAGCCGACTATTCCTGCTGATTGGCAGATTAGGATTGCTAGGATTAGTTTGGTTATTTTGATTTTCATTGTCTTCGAAATAAAAATGGTTTGAGTGGAAATAAATAGGTTTGTGATTATTTTTTTCTGGAACAAGATAGTAACAAGTCTTTGAGTATAGGGTAGTTGTTAGGAAGGTTTTAGGTGAATCTTCCTTAGTTTCATTTATACTTAAATAAGTTTAATTCTTTCTTCCCACCAAAAATCTTTGACCAAAATCCTCTTTTTTGTTTTCGATAATTTGAATATGCAATTTCGAGAGCAATACCGAGATCATTTCTTATTTCTTCAAATTCAGGAACTAATGGTGTTTTAGAATCATTTTGTCTATATACATGAAAAACCATACATTCTTCTAGAAAATCACTCATAATATTGAAACATTGATTTCTATCAAAGACTTGTTTCTTTATCTCTTCCGCTTTCTTCTTCCATCTGTTTTTAAATTTCTCAAGAGTTTCTACCATTGTGTATTGGAATGAATTTATTTCTTTAAAAATATTATTGTTGGGTTTTTTGAACAAAAATCTATCTGATTATCAAAAAACTATCATTAATACTTTTTCCAACCATTCCTAACAGATACCTTTAAATATTAATTGTTAGAAATATATAACATAAAGTTAGAAATAACTAATAAAATATTACAAAAAAATAACACGGAGGTTAACGAATGAACGATAAAGTATTGGTATATGGATTGGGAATAGGAACACTCTTAGCAGTCATTGGAACAATGTTTTTTTACACATTGGGAGCATCATTAAACGGCTTTAACATATTCGAATACATGTCCATCGCAGGAGTAATCATTATAGTCGTAGGTGCTTCATGGCATTTAAAGGATAGAATCAGGAGCGTCAGAGCAGGTCTGCCTATAAAGGATGAAATGTCGAAGAGGTTCGAGCACAAAGCAGGATACTATGCTTTTTTGGCTTCAATCTATATTGCTCTAGGACTGACTTTTTTTGTAGAAGGACTAACAGCCAGTCAATTAGCCGGAGGTATAATCCTCTCGTCGTCAGTGATCTTCATGGGGTTGAACATTTACTATAGTAGAAAAGGGAGTAAAGAATAGGTGATGGTATGAACAGAAAACAATACACAATAATCGGGATAATAATGACAGGAGTATTGGGATACGTGATCGGATGGTCTATACAAACAGGAAACATCGTCTTACCTATTGTTGCTGTAGCAGTAGCAACGTCTCTCATCTATCTTTTAAAGAAGAGAGTAGACGAGGTAATAGAAGACGAAAGAATCTTTAGGATATTCGAGAAAGCGTCTGGACTTACCATAAAAATCTTTCTTCCGTTAATGGCAGTGATAGGAGTTGTTCTAGTTGCATCGAGTCAAGGCGGTTTGTATGATTTCGGAAGAGAGGGATACACACTGCTTTACACTACTTCAGCTTTGCTGATGGTTTATATGATTTTCTATATTTACTACAGCATACGCGTCGAGAAAGTTTGAAACAGTGATGAAAATGAAAAACAGAATGAAGGAACTCAGGGCAAGACATAATCTAACCCAGGAAGACCTTGCAAAGAAAGTAGGCGTGAGAAGAGAAACCATTCTATTCATGGAGAAGGGAAAGTACAACCCTTCACTTGGATTGGCGCATAAAGTAGCTAAAGTTTTAAAGACGACGATAGATGAACTTTTTATTTTTGATGACTAGTGAAAAAGGATTTAAATCTTTTCAAATATTTGAATAAATATGATTGAGATATCTGAATTCTTTGAAGAAAAGTCCGAGAGAACTTTGGATGAGCTAGAAAGAAAATTTACAGTAGAGGAGATACAAAGCATAGTTTATTCTCTTAGCTTTATAATCAAAAAAAAGCCCGACGAAAAAATATATTTCACATATCTTGGTAGTGATGAAACTCAAGAAATTGCAAGACGAAGGAAAGAAGCAGGAATAGAAGAAGATCATATTTTAGTGCCTTTGTTCGATGGATATTTTGAGGGAAAGCCCACTTATAATTTTGTCCCTATAGATGAAGTTCCTGAATTATCAAAATATCTGAGACCTTCTAGAGATTAATAGAGAGAATATTGAAAGAAAACAGTATATTTGATAAAACCCATATAATTATTGATAACATGGATATACCTAAAAAATTTGAAATCAACACAGAGGACTTCAAGATATATTTTGATAATAACAAAAAGACTCATGTTTGTGAGAATTTAGAAACGGGCGAAAAAACTAACATTGGGTTTTTTGGTATACTGCTGCAGATGGGCATAATTAAAGCAATAGACGAGGGGACAGATAACACGATGAAAAATATTTCAGAAAAGTTAGAAAGTTTGGAATCAAAGATAGAAACCTTAACAAGGAGAATCGATGAGATTTCTGTTGAACCTGAAAGAAATCAAGAACCCGAAAATATCCAAGAAGAAGTGGAAGAAACTCCAAAATCAGATATTAAGGAACGTATTATGAAGAATGTCTTAGATCAGTCAGAAGTACCCACAGAAGAGGAAGCTATCGAAGAGAAAACTCCAGAGGAAATACCAAAATCAGACGTCGTAGTCGAGAGTGACGAAGAAATTGATAACTGGGAAGACATTTAAGATAGCTTTTCTTGAACGATAGACCATACTTGAGCCTGGATTTCTTCTACAGTTCTTGTACCATCGATTACATACCATTCTCTCCCATATGGAGGATTGTTAGCTAATTCTAAAAATTCTTTTGATACTTTTTGTCGTAGAGTTTCTACTGGCTTTTCTTCTTTCATATCCAAGAACTTTTCTAAACTTTCTTGCTTAGGTCCTCTACCAACAGCTGTCATTTCAGGTACATCTAAAAAGATAACCACATCAGGTTTAATTATCGGTTCTTCAATAGATATCAACCATTCTTTGGACAAACCTAATGCAGACTGGTATGCGATGTTTGAGTAACAATACCTATCTGTAATAACTATCCAATTTTTTCTTAACCATTCCTTTATCCTTTTTTGATATTGCATTCTATCTGCAGCATAGAGTAAGGAAGCGGTTTCAGGACTTATGTCAACACTTCTTGACATCCAAGCCTTGATAACATTACCTATTTCTGTTTCGTAAGAAGGAAAGCTTATTGTCACGACCTCTCTGCCCAAGTTTCTAAGCATGTTTGCTAATAACTGTATCTGTGTCTTTTTTCCTGCTCTACCTATTCCTTCAAATGCAATGAATAATCCAGGCATATTATCAATGGGCTCGCTGAGATTTGAACTCAGGACCTTTCGGTTATCAGCCGAACGCTCTAACCTGACTAAGCTACGAGCCCTTGAAAAACTTATTTCTAATACTAACTATTTTAATCTTGTGGAGGATTTAAATAACACGGGCCGGTAGATCAACGGCTTAGATCGCCTGCCTCGCACGCAGGAGGCTAGGGGTTCAATTCCCCTCCGGTCCACATTGAAAAACTAGGATTAGAGAGCCTTTAGATGGCAAATTATGGGCTCTGTGAAAATGTAAGGAGATCGAACCCTTTCACAAATAATCAGATAGATTTTTGTTGTTGAATGAAAAAATTAGATGCAAAATTTTTTATATTCTATTAACTCAATCAAAACTATGACTAACAAAAAACATTTTACGGCTGAAGAAGCCAGGGAAATTGGTGAGAAATTAGGAATAGATTGGAGTGAGTTCGATGTTGAACAATTTAGAATGGGACTAGACGTAGAACTTGAACACGGTAAGATAGATCCTCATACCAACTTAACCAATGACGACCCGATAATGACTGGCAAGATTGCCCTAGCGCACTTGAATGAATTTTCGGATTATTACACTAGACTAGACAAGTTGGAAGAAGAAGCAAAAAAAAATTCAAATAGATAGATTCTGCTAAATTATAATTTTCGTATTCAGATAATTCACAACCACTTTTTTCTCCTAAAATAAGCTAACATTAAGATAGTTACAGCAGCCATAACAAGCCAAACTATAGGATAACCCCAACGCCATTCAAGTTCTGGCATGTATTTAAAATTCATCCCATAGATACCTGCTATTAAAGTCAAAGGAATAAATATTGTAGCAATAATCGTTAATACTTTCATAACTTCATTCATCTTGTTGCTAACACTTGAAAGGTAAATATCGAGCATTCCAGAGATCATATCCCGAAATGTTTCTACTGTATCGATAATTTGAATCGTATGATCGTAAACGTCTCTGAGATATATGAACGTAGATTTATGAACGAGCGATGATTCTCCCCTTTCCAAGCGACTTATTACCTCTCTTAGGGGCCAAATTGACTTTCGTAAGGTTATCATCTCTCTTTTAGAATTATGAATTATTTGCAAGGTTTTAGGTGTAGGATTAGTTACTAACTCTTCTTCGAGGAACTCTATTCTTTCTCCAAACTTTTCCAAAATTATGAAATAGTTGTCGACAATAGCATCTATTAAGGCGTAAGCAAGATAATCAGGCCCCATATTTTTAATACGACCTTTCTTCAACCTGATCCTTTCTCTGATTGGGTCAAAGACATCTCCTTCACTTTCCTGGAATGAAATAACATAATTCGGACCAAGAATTATGCTGACTTGTTCAGAATTTACTTCGTTCTTCTTTTCATCATAATGAAGCATTTTTAAAACGATAAAGATGTAATCTACAAAATCCTCGATTTTAGGGCGTTGTTCTGTGTTCACTATGTCCTCTAGCATAAGAGGATGAAAATTAAACTCTTTTCCGAGTTTTTCTATGACATCTGGTTGATGAACACCATCTATGTTTACCCATGTTACAGTTGGTTTATCTTTGAAGGGAAAAACTTCCTCAATCTTCTTTGCTTCCTTCTCTATAAATTGAATTTTATCGTAGTCGATTATTGTGATTTTAACCTTACTAGTTTTCTTCTTCCCAATAGGAACTAAAGATCCTGGTGGAAGCCCAGCTTTTTTAGATATTTTCTTAATCGATTTAGGCATTCAAAACTACCTCAATGACTAAACCTTGTGATGCAATAGAGGAGTGCTTATATCAATCTTGTGTTTTTTACACGTTTCCAAAACAGTCTTGTGTAAATCTGAGTCTATAAAAGGTAAATTCTTAATATCGTTGATAAAAACGTAGAGTGTGTATTCAACAGCATAAGGCTGAAAATTTGTTATCCAAACATAAGATTTAGGTTCTTTGAGAACACCTTTTGTCTTTCCAGCTGCTTCTAATAAAACTTTCTCTACTTTCTTACTATCATACTTAAAACTAGGAGTGATCGTACAATGCCTTCTTACTACATTTTTTTTACCGTAATTGTCTATCTCTGCTTTCAGTAATTCTTGATTCGGGACAGAAACAAGAACTTCATCCAATGTCAACATTTTTGTGTAAATCAATTCAATGCCTTGAATATCTGCAAACTCGCCCTTAAAATAAATCCTATCACCGACTTTGAACGGTCTGCTCGTCATTATTATTAACCCTGCTATGGCATTACCAAGGGTGTTTATAGATGCAAAACCTATGACTGTACCTCCAAATAAGGTTAGCAAACCTGCTACAGAACCTATGCTGATATTAAACTGCATCAACACAGCAGCCAAAACTATCAGACTGACTAACCATTGTGCTATTCTTCTTAATGTATAAGCAACATGATCCTCTATTCTTTTTTTATTCTTTAATTTTTCTATTTCTTTTGTGATGAGCTTGTAAATGCCGAATCCTATCGCGAGAGCTATAGCAGAGAAAATTAGTTTATCAAGGTTTGATAAGAACCATTCACCAAGAGTATTTATCATATCAGCAATGCGAACCATAAAACCAGTTATATTCATATAACCACCATGTTTAAGTCCTAATAATTGGATACAATAAATCTTATAAATAATTAACTAGTTTGTGTAACTTCAATGACTTTGAGAGTCGAATCCCATCGGGCCCATAAGGTTTCAAACCCATTTGTATTAGAGTCTATCGGTCAACATATTTAATAGGATATACGGAAAATACTTCAATAGAGTAACTACTAGGTATATCGATATATTTAAAAAGACTGAAAGCATCAAATAATTAAATCCCATTAACTGCTTGAGGAATTTTTTTATGCCACCAAAAAAAGCTTCAGATTGGATTCGCACTTTTGATATAATGGTAGGTTTGTTGACCGTTATTTTATCTGTTTATGTTCTAATTTATCCTGGTCTTGCTGTGAAAACGGTAATAGTCATATTGTCAATTGCCTTTATATCCATAGGAATTGCAAGAATCTTCGTCGGATTTATAGCCGAAAAGCTTTCAGACAAGTTGCGAGTTGTTAACATATTGGTTGGATTGATATTGTTTCTAATGTCAATTTTAGTAATAATGTATAATGAATTAACTGTTATTGTTTTAATCTTTTTCCTCTCTATCTCTTTATTGTTAAACGGAGTTGCAAGAATTGTATTAGGGGGGGCTATTGTGGAATTTCCTGGGTTTCTCCGAGGTTTACTTATATTAGTTGGTGTGATGTCAATCGGTTTATCTTTTTTAATTTTTATATCCCCAGGACTTGGTGCCGTAACTTTAGTTTTTTACTTATCAATTGTTCTTCTATTTAATGGAATAACTAGGATCGTCAGAGGAATAGTGGGTAAAAAAATATAATTTATTTAATTTTAAGATAGATAATAAAATCTAGGAGGGGTTAACAATGGGTGTAATATTGGAGGGACTTAAAGCCATTTTTGTTACAGTAATTGCATCGGTATTACTAATCTTATTGGCGATAATATATTTTGGATTAACTTTATGGATTATCAAAGGCGCAAGCGACCTATTTTTTGGAACTGGATTGGAAGCAAATTGGGCAGTATTGTCAGCTGTAATTTTATCAACAGGTAGTATTTTAGCTGGAGCTCTAGAAAAGAAACCTATTAAGAGGTAACTGATTTTTTCTTTTTTTCATTTTTTTAAATTAAAAAATCAACCAATCATTAATGATAAAATATTCATATAAGTGAATATTATGACACTGTTAGAATACCTCACTCCTTTAAACTTTCTGACAAATTTTTAAAATTATTAAAACCTTGATTAAAAACATAGATATAGATTTTTGTTCTTAGGAAAAGACTTAAATACTTGTCTATTCCATATAAATTAAATTCAAAGTACAAAGCCGTGACAAATGGCGTTAGTTGATTATACTAATTCTGTTGCTTTTGTGACTTAAAAAAAATAAAGAGATGATATTATGAAATTCGAGAATATGAATATTGAAGAGAGTATATTAGATTCATTGAATGATATCGGTTTTGAACAACCGACGAGAATTCAATCTGAAACTATACCTATAATTAAACAGGGTTATGATGTTATTGGTCAGTCTGAGACAGGTTCAGGTAAGACAGCAGCTTTCGGTATACCGTTGGTAGAGAAAGTTGTTAAGGGTAATAGAATCCAAGCATTAGTTCTAGCCCCTACAAGGGAATTGGCATTACAGATAGCAGATGATCTAAAAAAGTTTTCACGTCTTAAAGGACTTTACATACAGACAGTATACGGCGGAGTTTCTTTCGGACCTCAGATCAATGGTCTTAGACGAGCTGAGATTGTTGTCGGAACACCAGGAAGAATCTTAGATCATATGCAAAGAGGGAACATGGACTTGAGTAACCTGAAGATATTTGTTCTGGATGAAGCTGACAGGATGATAGACATGGGTTTCATTGAAGACATAGGAAAGATTGAAAGAAATACACCGAAAAATAGACAGACACTACTGTTCAGTGCGACCATGCCAGATAGTTTATTGAGAATCAGAGAAAGGTTTACAAGAAACGCAAAGAAAATCAAGACAAAAATCAAAGTGGAAGAAAATGTTTTAAAACAATATTACTGTGACATTGATTATAAAAGAAAGTTTTCATTGTTAGTCCACTTGATTGAACAGGAAAAACCAAAACTTGCAATCATTTTCTGCAATACCCGAAGAGATACAGATCTCGTTGCTAGAAACCTTCGGGATAATAACATAAATGCTACAGCTTTACACGGTGGTTTATCACAACAACGAAGAGAAAGAGTGATGGAGAACTTTCATAAGGGAATGACAAGATTTCTGGTTGCGACAGACGTGGCTGCTAGAGGATTAGACATAAAAAATGTGACTCACATCTTCAACTACAACATACCAAGGGACGCAGAAGACTATACTAACAGGATAGGAAGGACGGCCAGAGCAGGGGAATCAGGAAAGGCTATATCGCTTTTGATCAGGGATGATCACAATTCATTCAGAAGGATAATAACAAATTTTTCGTATCATATAAAAAAGATGGAAGTTTCAGATTTCAGAATTTTACCGTTCAACAGATACCAATCTAATAGAAACAGAAATTTTAAAACTAGAAGATTTTCCAGAAGAAGGTTCAGATAGATTTTTGTTCTAAGTTCAAGGACCCGAACGTATTTGGATTCAATTTCTACTTTAAAAGGTTAAATTGAAAATAGACTTTAAGAGAATTAAAATCGGATAGTACTCTATCCTTTCTTTTTACTCTTAACCAAGAAACAGATGGGTTAAGGTTAGAATATTATAATTTCTTAACGTTTTTTGCTTGTGGTCCTTTGGGTGAGTTTTCAATTTCAAATTCAACTTTATCACCTTCATTCAAATCAGTTCCAGGCGATAAAGCTGATTGATGGACAAAAACATCTTTTCCTTCTTCAGGTTCTATGAACCCATAGCCCTTCATGGAATTAAACCACTTTACTGTTCCCTTCAAATTATCACCTCCTTCTACTTTTAAATCGTCTATTAGAGTAACTCTCTTTACCTTTTATAATATCATAACATGATTTATGTACAATACCATAACCTTTGACCCAATTAGAATTGGTTGATTTGACTAATTGATTACAAAAACCACATTTCACGGTCAAACTACACATTGAATACACTTTATTGGTTACAAAGAATTAGAACTGCAAATTTACATTTGTAATAAACTAATTCTTGCTCTCGGAATAAATTAGTAGTTAAATATAATAAGCTTATCTTTTTCTCAAAAGACTTTTTCTCACAGCTTGAATTCAATTGAAGTAAATTTTTCTGACATGATCTGTAGTTAGTATAATAATCTCAAAATTCAAAATATAACAGATTTGAAATTGATAATAATGGTTAAAAAACGAGAAAAATGTAAATTCTGTGGGAAAAGTCGCTTTACTCAGTCTACAGAACAGAAAGGTAATGTGTGGGTCTCTAAAAAAATTTGTGAATTTTGTGGGAGAGTAGTAAAGATTCATACTTTTAAAAAGAGTGTGAAGGATACTGAAAGAAAATAATCCGAATAAGATAAATCTTTGTTGAGAAAAAAACATAAATATGATTTGACATTGGAGAGAAAAAAATGACAAATTTTAATATTAAAATTGAGAATATCGTTGCTTCAGCCGCTTTTGGTATAAGAATACCCTTGGAAAAAATGGTCGAACATCTGGAGGGAGCTGAATACGAACCACAACAATTTCCAGGTTTGGTTTATCGTGTAAAGGATCCTAAATCAGCCATGCTAATCTTTTCAACTGGGAAGATTGTTTGTACG
>Ga0209636_10000112_pt1 | contig 64085 bp, 60 predicted proteins | sample DeeMarSWOR152_54_FD_187464 | JGI IMG/M metagenome (GOLD analysis project Ga0209636, IMG submission 187464) | Marine sediment microbial communities from White Oak River estuary, North Carolina - WOR-1-52-54 (SPAdes) (version 2) | ecosystem: Environmental > Aquatic > Marine > Intertidal zone >...
CTTCATCGGTGGCTCTTTTATCATCGGCTGGTCAAATTGGTGGCCGCTGATCTTAATAGCTGTGGGCGTTGGAATCCTCTTATCTTCACTATGGAAGGCAAAAAGGCCAGAGTAGAGATATAGGATCTGAATAGGGGACTGTCTCCGTAGACATATTTATCTTTTTATTGAATTCTTTGGGAACAAAATAGGGGCCTGCGCCATAAAAAATGGAAATGATTCATCCCCTGCTGGATAAAGAAAAACAGCTCCAAGCCAAGCGCTATGAAAAAGAAAAGCGCCTATTGGGGCTTGCCAGCATGACTCTCTCGCTTGTTATTTTGCTCGGTTTTTATTTCAGTGGTTTAAGCGCCTGGCTTGCTAACCTTCAAATCGGAAACTCTATAATCTGGACTTTCCTCCTTTATGTGCTGTCATTCCAGACGATATTGATATTCTTTGGCCTTCCCCTTAGTTTTTATTCCGGTTATATCCACGAGCATAAATGGAATTTCTCGAATCTCACGGTCAAGAGCTGGCTCTGGGAGCAGCTTAAAGGCTTCCTGGTCGGGCTTATTCTTATGATCATCTTACTTGGCTTGCTGTTCTGGATCATGGCCGCATATCCTCAGAGCTGGTGGCTTATTGCGGGATTGGCTTTTGCTTGTGTGAGCGTTATCCTGGCTACAATTTTTCCTGTCGTTATTCTTCCGATTTTCAATAAATATACTCCTGTAAAGAATAAGGAACTGACGGATACTCTGGAGAGAATCCTCTCTGAAGGAGGTTTAAGAAGCAGCGGCTTTTTTAAAGAAGATATGAGCCGTCAGACAAAGAAGGAAAATGCCTTTCTGGCCGGGTTGGGCAAAACAAGACGGGTTGTTTTGGGGGATAACTTGATGGAAAACATGTCTGTCCCGGAGATTGAGTCAATCATAGCTCATGAGGTTGGGCACTACAAGAACAGGCATATCTGGAAAAATCTTGTTATCGGGACTCTGGAGGGGGTGATTGCCTTTTTCATATTGAACTTGGCAATGAGATCGATATTTTCTCAATTTCTCACCTCAACCGGTTGGAATCTTACCCTCTTTCCCGTATTTGTCATCTTGGCCGGGAGCATTTCAGTCTTTCTTTTCAGCCCCTTCAGTAATGCTCTCTCTCGCTATTTTGAGAAGAGAGCAGATCGCTATGCCCTGGAAAACATCCAAGATAAAAAAGCTTTTATGACAGCCATGGCAGGACTCGCTGACCGGAATCTTTCAAACGCCTATCCAGAGTGGTGGGTAAAGCTTCTTTATTATTCTCATCCTCCGGTTGGCGAGCGTCTGGCGATGGCGGAGAATTATAAAAAGGAATAAACGGCGGGAGTTATTTGACAGGAAAATAATATCTTAGCGGTCAGAAAAAGGGAACTTTTAAACAGGTGAGACCGAGCATGAAAAACTGGAAAAAAACAGCCGAAGTAGCCATCATCGGCGGCGGCATAATGGGAGTCAGTACAGCTTATTATCTGGCCAAGAGAGGTGTTTCAGATGTGATTATATTGGAAAAGGACCTTCTTGCTCAGGCTTCTACTGGATTGAGTGTCGGAGGTATCCGTCAGCAATTTTCCAATCCTGCCAATATTCGCCTGTCACAGGAATCAGTTCGGGTGTATGAGCGCTTTGAGGACGAATTCGGCTCGGACATTAAATTCCGCCAGGTAGGCTATATTTTTTTAGCCCAGATGGAAGAGACCTGGAATGATTTTTTATCCGCTGTTGAAACTCAAAGACAGCATGATTCTCCTGTAGAGGTGCTTTCTCCAGAAGATATAAAGCAGCGGTGGCCATACTTGAATGTTGACGATTTGAAAGGTGGGACATTTGGTCCAGAAGATGGCTATGCAGATCCTTATCTGGCAGCAATGGGCTTTGCGAATTCTGCGAGAAAGTTAGGTGTTCGGATTGAAGAGAAGACAAAAGTGACTGGCATTAGCATCGAAAGGGGAAGAGTCCAGGGAGTTGAGACAGCCAAAGGCTCAATCTCGGCTCCAGCTGTGGTTAATGTAGCCGGACCCTGGGGAGGAGAAGTTGCCAGGATGGCCGGGGCTGACTTGCCAGTAAAACCTTTCAGGCGCCAGGTATTCATGACCAAATCTTTTGATGCCATTCCCAAGCCTGTTCCGATGATTATTGATCAGGATGTCACTTTTTATTTCCGGGGTGAAGAGCCAGGCATTATCATGGGGATGAGCAACCCAGATGAGCCATCGAGTTTTAATCTGAATGTTGACCGGGATTTTCTGGAAAAGGTTATCGAGGCCGCAGTCCATCGTGCTCCTATCCTGGAGAAGGCTGAGATCTTACGAGGGTGGGGGGGACTTTATACTATCACTCCTGATGATAATCCGATAATTGGTGAGGCGCCGGGCGTTGAAGGACTCTTCTCTGCCATAGGCTTTTCAGGTCACGGGTTTCAACAAGCACCAGAAGTAGGCCTTATCCTGAGCCAGCTTATCATCGACGGTCACGCTAATTTTGACTTAACGCCATTTTCTTATGACCGGTTTGAAAAAAAGGAACAAGAAGGAGAAAAAAGGGTGGTGTAATAAGATGAAAATAAAAATACTTACTAGAGACGAAGTGGCTAAGGCCGTGAATATGGCCGAAGCGATAGAAACAATTAAAAAAGCCTTCATCCAGTTTTCTTCTGGGAAAGCAGAAATGCCTTTAAGGACTCAGGTTCCAGTGGAAAAGCGAAAGGGAGTAACTCTTTTCATGCCAGCATATCTGGCGGATAGCGATGCCATGGGAGCTAAAATTGTCTCTGTTTTTCCGAATAACCAAAAGATAGAGCTTCCCACGGTTCATGCCGTAGTGATTGTAGTTGATGCGGAGACAGGTCGGCCTACGGCTGTAATGGACGGTGCCTATCTTACAGCTTTGCGCACAGGAGCTGCCTCTGGCGTCGCTACAGATATCTTGAGCCGGAAAGATGCCCGCGTCGTCGCTATTTTTGGAGCAGGGACTCAATCCCGTACTCAACTGGAAGCGATCTGCACAGTTAGGTCCATCGAAGAAGTCTGGGTTTATGATGTTTTGCCCAGGGCTGCCGGTGATTATGCTGAAGAAATGAAAAAACACGGAAATCCAATTCCTAGAGATATTTTCGTCGCTGAATCACCCAAGCAAGCTGTAGGAGAGGCTGATATTATCTGCGCAGCTACCACTTCTTTTCGACCTGTATTCAACGATTCTGACCTTAAGCCAGGTGTCCACATAAACGGTGTTGGTTCTTATACGCCCGAAATGCAGGAAATTCCAGCGCGCACTGTCGTCCGATCCAAGGTGATAGTTGATTCTCGCCAGGCGGCACTTGCTGAAGCAGGGGATTTAATCATTTCTATAGATGGAGGACTCATTTCAGATAAGCATATTCACGGAGAGATAGGAGAATTAGCAGCAGGTATAATTTCTGGTCGTGAATCAGAAGATGAGACGACATTCTTCAAGTCTGTGGGTCTGGCAGTTCAAGACGTATCTGTTGCCGAGCTTGTGCTGCGCCGAGGCGGTGAAATGGGGCTCGGCCTTGATGTGGATATTTAAAGAAATAGGCCTTGTCTAAAAGTTGCTTGATTCCGTGTCATTGCGGGCATAGCGTTGCAATCCCATATAAATTTTCATTGCGAGGAGCTCAGCGACGCGGCAATCCTCCGTTGCGAGCGGCCAAAGGAAGCGTGGCAATCTCATAAAAAGGTAGAGATTGCCGCGCTTCGCTCGCATTGACAAGCGAAGGAATTTTCTTTGCTCCTCGCAATAAACTTATTATTACTCTGAGTAATAAAATTAACGAATTATTGACAATTATATAACTCAGAGTTATATTGGCTAAAAATAATAATTTATCTGAGCAAGTAATGCCTGGAATCCTAGGAACAAGACTCCGACGGGAAAGAGAAGAGCTCGGGATTACCCAAGATGCTTTAGCTAAAGGCGTAGGCTTATCCAGCGAATTCATCTCGCTCCTTGAATTGGGAAAAAGAATGCCAAGCCTTGAAACTTTAACTGCTCTGGCCGGTTACTTTAGAAAAGACGTCTCATATTTTTTAAAGGAAAAAGAAGAAACTTTTAAAATCATTCTCAGAGCAGAGGGCCTGGATGAAAAAGCGAAAGCGGAAATAAAAAAGTTCAAAAAATATTGTGAAGAGTATATTCATCTTGAAGAATTGACAGGACGCCACCTTGAGCCCGGTCCTATTTATGCCCATATATCACCAGAGAGAATGGCGGATGAAGAAAGGCGCAGGATGGGTTTTGGAGACGAACCTGTCCGGGACATTTTCTCTCTCCTTGAGCTTCACGGATTACATATTATAAGACAGCCAATCCCGGAGAAATCAAACATATCAGGCATATTTATCTTTTTTGAGGTAGAAAGAGCGGCCTTCGCTTTAATAAACAGCGCTCAAACCATCGGCCAGCAGGCCTTGATAGCAACCCACGAATATTGCCATTACCTCAAAGATAGAAACGCTGGGCCTATCATCGACAATCCGGATATTTTTATCGACGAGTATGTTTCTCTCTACCATCCCCGCGAAAAGTTTGCTCAAACTTTTGCAGTCCGTTTCCTTATACATCCCGCCAAGGTTAAAAAGATCATTGATAAGGATTTTCATTCAAAGAAGCTAAGTTTTGCGGATGTTCTTTACCTTAAGCGTTATTTCGGCGTAAGTGCTATCGCCATGCTTAGAACGCTTAAAGACTTAGAATATCTTTCGCGCTCCAAATTCGAGGAGTATCAGAAGCTCGATCCATCTCCTTATGAGGAAGTATTTTTTGGAAAGTTAGCTGAAGAAGATAGGTTAAGAAAAAGGACGAAAGGAGTTATTCTATCCAGTCGTATGAAGAGCTTGGCCCTTGAGGCTTATAAAAAGAAAAAAATCAGCCCAGAAAAGTTGTCCCGATTCCTTAAAAAGGATAAGAACAAAATCAATTCTGTATTAGGGAAATAAATATTCTGTGCGGAATAATTGTTATATGCTGGAAGCAATCACTGAGCCAGTAAACCTTCTCCCTTAGCGGCAATTCCCAACCTGCTGTCAAAAGTTAAGATAGTCAATTCAGGGATCTGATTTTGAAGCGCTTTTGCCGTAGCTAAGTGCCAGAGGTGCGTACCTCTCAATGACCATTTCTGAGATAAGGCTCTGAGCTTTTCCCATTCTGGCCAAGTATTTAGATGCCTCCATGGGCCTGTCTTTAGTGCCTTAAATGCCACGTCTATAAGAATGTCAGCTACAAGCTTTTCTCTTTTAATGCGAGATATCACTGCGCAAACCTCGGTATAGCATAGAGTCGAGATTAGATGAACCCCATTTTTTCCGAACCAGGTCATAGCCTCTTTACTGTGGGAATCTCTGAAGAGGACAGAAAGAACACTGGAGGAGTCCCAATAAACCGCGACAGGAACTATCTTCGTCATTGATTTCTATCCTCCTGGAGAAATTTCTGGGCAAGTTCGTCCGGAATTGGAATGGGAATAAGGAGTTTTTTCATCGTTTTCTTTTTATGGGGCTCAATCCAGCCTTGTCTTTCCAGTTCTCGAACGCGTTCAGCTAAAGGAAGAGAATCTGCGGGCATAGGAACAATCTTGCCCACAGGTTTACCGCGATCAGTTAATATAATTTCTTTTCCTTTTTGGACGTTTTTTAGCAGCTTGCTAAGATTTATCTTAGCTTCGCGAATTCCAATGCGCAAGGGTCTCATAGTTGTTTCACCTTTTTTTAGTGATTACAATGACTACATCAGAATAATAGTTATTGTAACTACATTTTGTCAAGCTTCTTGTATGTGGAATCGCGGCTTATCCAAATGAATGTCATAAGGGCAAAAGGCAGTATTGGGGTCAGGCCTTATCCAACTATATGCTCTAAGGGCAAAAGGCAGTATTGGGGTCAGGCCTTATCCAACTATATGCTCTAAGGGCAAAAGGTATGAAAGGTATATTTCCCGATGACAAGGCCTGACCCCATTGCAAGAGGTAAGAAAATATTCTTTCCCGATGGTAAGGCCTGACCTCAAGCGGCCGAAAAGAGCGAAAGAAGAATGGCGTTAAAAATCTGAAAGGGAGGGAGGCCATTTCCCAAAACCTTTTCTAATGACAGAAATGATGATGTTTACATCCAGAAAACTTTAATTGACATTATTCTCAGCAAGGTGCTATATTTTTGACCAAGCATGAGGGATACGCTAAATATGAAAAAAATCCCTTTTTTTCTTTCACTTGTCGGCGGATTTTTCATCATTCTCATAAGTATCTATGGATTTTCTTTGCTTCGCCAGCGACGTGGTCTTCCTCTTGAAATAAAAGATCTCATTGAGAAGGCAGATGCTAAGCTAATTCAGGTAGATGATATGCGTATTGAGCGAAAGATGGACATGGAATTCATCCTGAGCCAGAAAACCATAGGTGAACAATCAACTTTCCTTATTGAAATTGACGGCAAGATAGAGAAAAAAAAAGCGAAGTTTGGTTACTACTATTTTCAGAGTATTTTTCCTTTAATATATCTCTTTATAGGTGTTTTCTGTTTCATTATCGCTATCGTGGTTTTCCTTCTCCGTGCAGAAGATAAAAGAGCGCGCATCTATTATTGGGCTTCTTTTGCTTTCGCCTCAGCTGTCATAATAAGCGGGGGATTTTACTGCCTGAGAAGAGACTGGCTATCGTATGTCCCCGGGATTTTATATTATTTCTGCTATCCTCTGGCTCCTGCTCTTCTTCTTCATTTTTCTCTTTCATTCTCGAAGATAAAGCTCAAAATAAGCAAGCTCATTATTTACTCTCCGGCTCTTATTTTTATAGGGGTCCTGGAAACGGCATTTCTATATTCTGGTTTGAATTCTTCAATAGAGGCCCATTCGGTCTATGAAATAGCTTTTTTTGTCTTTCGCGGATATCTAGTTTTGTTTGTCCTTTGGGCAATTTTAAATCTTATTATCAGCCATAGAAAAGCTTCTCTTGAAGAGGAGAAAGCGCAAATAAAATGGATTTTTTATGGCCTTTTTGTCGGCTTGGTGCCGTTTGTTCTTTTATACCAGCTCCCCCTGGCTATAGGAATAAATCCCCTGCTGTCAGAGGAATTTTCCAACGCATTTTTTATCTTTATCCCTGTAGCTTTCGCTTTTTCCATTATTAAGTTCAAACTGATGGACATAGAACTTGTTATCAATCGAAGCATTGTCTATTCCATTCTCACTGTTTTCACGGTCAGCATATATCTTTTTTCTGTTTATCTTCTCGGTAATATTTTTTCTAAATTCTTTTCTGCCCGCGAAACAACAGTTTCTTTAATAGGAGCTCTTGTGGCTGCTGCTGTCTTTAATCCGGCACGGAAAAAAATTCAGGCATTTGTTGATAAATCATTTTTCCGTATGAGCTATGATTACAGGAAGAGCATTCTCAGCTTCAACGAAAGAGCTCACAAGATGGCAAGCAGTGACCATTTAGCTGATTTTTTCCTTTTAAAGATAAAGAAAACTTTGCCCCTGGAGCATATCGGAGTATTTGTTAATCTATTAGCTTCCGGAAAACAGAAGCTATTGATTGCCAAGAATGGAAAAGAGAATCTTGCCTCTTTAACTTCTCTCAGTCTCGATTCGGAAAAAATATTAGCCAAAAAAAAGGCAGTCCGCACGGAAGAAGATATGGATTTTTCAAGAGAGTCCCTCCTTGAAGAAAAAAAGTTGGAGTTAATTATCCCTCTTTCTTTTAGGACGGCAGCTCTGACTGGTTGCGTGTCCCTGGGCAAGAAAAGATCTGGCGAAAGGTTTACACGGGATGACCTTGAGCTTTTGCTCACTATGGCCCGAGAACTGGCTATAAACCTGGAGAGGATCAGGCTTCAGGAAGAAGTGTTTGAAGAAAGGGCGGTGAGAGAAAAATTGGATGAACTCAACCGCCTTAAAACGGAATTTGTCTCCTCTGTATCCCACGAGCTTCGGACCCCGATGAGCTCTATTCGAGGGCTGGCTGAAGTGCTCCAGGCAGGAAAGATAAAAGACAAAGCAAAACAGGATGAGCTCATAAGCCTTGTGGCTGATGAAAGCAGCCGTCTTTCCCGGTTCCTTCAAAACATCCTCGATTTTGGAAAAATTGAACAACAGGCTAAAACCTACAATTTTCAAAAAGCAGAGATACAGTCGGTTGTAAAAGAAACATTAAAACTTTTCCTGTACAGATCAGAATCAGATGAATTTGTTCTCAAGACAAATTTACCTGAAAATCCTCTCTTTTTAGAGATAGACAGGGATGCAGTAAAACAGGCGTTGACTAATCTTATCGATAATGCTATTAAATATTCGTCAGATAAAAAGGATATAGTGATTCAAGTCCTCGAAAAAGAAAAACAAGTAGAGATTCAAGTTAAAGATCAGGGACTTGGAATTCCACTCGAAGAAAAAGAGAAGATTTTTGAGGGATTCTATCGGCATGCTGAAGCGAGCCGACATAATCCAAGAGGTGTAGGGCTGGGGCTAAAAATTGTCAGACACATCATGGAAGCTCATAAAGGAGAAATCAAAGTTGAGAGTCAACCGAATAAAGGAAGCACTTTTAGTCTGATTTTTCTAAAGCCATGAAAAGAATATTAATCGTAGAAGATGATAAAGCTTTGCTTGAAGCCATTAAATCTTTCCTGGAAACTGAAAACTTTGATGTCGTCTCTTGCAGCGACGGGGAAGAAGGATTCCGGTTAGCCTGCCAGGAAAAAATTGACCTGATTCTACTCGATTTTACACTTCCTTCATTAAGTGGACTGGAAATATGCAAGAGACTTCGAACAAAAGGGATAAAGACGCCAATTATCATGGTTACAGGGGAGAAAAAGGAAGAAATTGATAAGGTCTTAGGCTTAGAGCTTGGAGCGGACGATTATCTGATTAAGCCTATTGGGATAAAAGAGATTCTGGCCAGGATAAATGCTGTGCTCCGCCGCACAATACCCGAAAAAGCTGATATTGAAGAATACTCTTTTGGTGATGTTTACATAAATTTTAAAAAGCAAATTGCCTCCAAAGGAAAGAGAGAGCTTTATCTTACTGCTAAGGAATTTGGCCTTCTTAAGCTTCTTACCTCTTGTGAGGGAGAAGTTGTTACCCGGGAGACTATTCTTAATGAGGTATGGGGGTATGACAAATTTCCGACAACAAGGACAATAGATACTTTTGTCCACCACCTGAGACAAAAAATCGAAGATAATCCGGCCAAACCGATTCATCTAATTACAGTTCCCTGGTCTGGCTACAAATTTAAAAAATAAAACATTTCTCTTCTTCTTGTCTCCCTGTCTTCGTGTAGGGATTTGATTTATCAAACCCGCCTTTTGTATAAAAAGTGGATGATCCCATTTTTAAATGGGAAGTGTCTGCTTTTTTTCCAAATCCCCATTTATCTTCATTTTCGCCATTTTTCAATACCCCTGCCTTTTTTAACAAACCTTTAACAATCTCTTAACAAATTTTTGACAACTTTTGCCTATAGGGGAGCTAAATTATCGATGAAAGATGGATGAATTGAAAAAGAAAGAAACAAAGGAGTAAGAAAATGATCGTACTTTTAAACAAATATTCAAACGGCGGTAAAAGTGTTAAAAGATGGGAGGAGTCTAAACCTGAGCTTGAAGGCAAGTATTTTAGAGGAAATTATACGTTAATTTCTGATTTTGAGGATTTTAGCAAAAGACTGCCGAGCGAGTTTGATAGAGGAGAACGAATAGTAATAGGAGCTGGTGGCGATGGGACGATAAATTTTTTATTAAATCAAATAATGCAGATGAAAAAAGAAAAGAGATGCCAGTTGACTATGGGAGCTATAGGATTAGGTTCAAGCAATGATTTCCACAAGCCTCTTTCTGAAGACAAATATCTCAATAGTAGAGTCCCGTTAAAACTTGATTGTGAAAATGCTGCTAATCATAACGTAGGACAGGTTGACTTCGAGGATGATAACGGCAAATGGAGCAGAAAATATTTTATCATCAATTGCAGCATCGGAATCATCGCTCAAGCCAATCATCTGTTTAATTCAAAAGAAAAAGTCATAAAATGGCTGAAGTCTAAGTGGGTTATGGGTACAATCTGGTATGCTGCGTTAAGAACACTGTTTGCTGCTAAAAATGTTCCGGCTAAGATTAAAGTTGAGAATAAAAAGATTTCTACAGAAGTTACCAGCTTGAGCGTTGTTATCAATCCTCATGTTAGCGGTAGTTTCTGCTACGATTTCAACATTAATTCCAAGAGTGATTATTTAGGCGTTGGTCTTTGTGAAAGGATGGGAATACTCGCAAGGTTAAAAACAATTATCTCTTTAACTCGCGGCAAGTTCACGGGCTTACCGAAAACTCGATCGTGGATGGCCACAGAAGTCGAGATTAAACCGGATTCTCCGACTCCTTTAGAACTGGACGGGGAAGTCTATCTAGCGCGAAGAATCAAGATCAAATTGCTTCAGGGAATTTTAAAAATTAGCCAATGATTAAAGATATTTTAAAAAACTAGCAGGTTTAGATAAGGGAAATAGGGCGAAAATCCAGAAAATAATTCCCTGTCCTTAAGGACATATCATGGCCAAGAATCAGTATGCGGGCATCTTGAGCATAGCTTTTTGGAAAGCTTTTTGGTCAACAATGAGACCCTATCTTATTTTTGTCTCTGGAGCCGCCGGATTGGTTGGGCTTGCATTCATTGAAGATCCAGGAATTTTCAGGATCGCCTTAGGCTTTATTCCCCTGTTTTTATCCTATGGATTAGGACAGGCTTTGACAGATTGTTTTCAGATGGATACAGATGCCCTTTCCTCCCCCTATCGTCCCCTTATAAAAGGAATAATTTCGCGTAAGCAAGTTTTATGCGTGAGTCTTGCAGGTTTGACTTTAGCCATATTAATTCTGACATATTTAAATCCCATAATCTTAGTTTTTGGAGTTCTGGCAGTTGCTGGTTTACTTACTTATACGACACTAAAGAGAACGTGGTGGGGAGGGCCGCTTTGGAATTCCTGGATAGTAGCTTTGTTGCCTGCTATGGGGAGGCTGGTGGATAGAGGCTATCGGATCAGGCAAATCTTTAAGTTAGGAGACTCTCGTTCTTTGGCTTTCCTTTTGGCTATACTCGCAATATTTATTGGCTATGCCAATTTTGTACTGATGGGTTATTTCAAGGATATTTCAGCAGATAAGCAGACTGGATACAGGACTTTTCCCGTGGTTTTTGGATGGCTGCCTGCTTCTGTTTACAGCGATTTTGTTGCCATCTCAGCGGCTTTTCTGACAGGCTGGGCGATGTATTCAATCGGCAATCTAAACATTTTTGGCATCGGTATTTTTGTTGTTGCCCTGGTGATTAATGCTTATGCTCAGATAAAGATACATCAGACTCGAGATGAAAGAAAAGCTCATGGTCCGGTAGCTAACGTCGTTCGTTCGTTTATTCTTTACTGTGCGGCAATTGTCGTAACTCTGAAGATAGATTGGGTGGTTTTTATCGTCGTCTTCTATTTTTTATTTGAGCTAGCTTTGAAATTTAGGCCTGAAAAAACACAGGTGTGAGACAATGAATATTCTCAAATTTTTACGAGGATCTTGAGGTAAGCCAATAATGAGAGATATTTTAGAAAACTTAATGATTGAAAAAATTGCCAATAATTTCCGCAAAGCTCCGCATAAGCTGAATGAAATTCATGAAGCAGATGCAGAATTGGTCGATATCGGAGGAGGGAGTGATAATTACCTGGCAATTACTACTGATGCTTTGGTTGAGGAGATTACAAGCGGATTATACGATGATCCTTATCTTATCGGATGGATGCTCGCCACGGTAAATTTTTCGGATTTAGCTGCAGTTGGAGCAGAGCCATTAGGTCTGCTCATATCAGTTAGTTATCCTCCAGCTTTAAACGAGGCCTTTATGATAAAGATCACAGAAGGTATTTCTGATGCTTGCCAGCGGCTAGACACTTTTGTTCTTGGGGGCGATACTAATCAGGGAAAAGAATTGTTCCTCTCTGGCTGCGCTACAGGACTTGTTCCCAAAAAATCGATCATTAAAAGAATCGGAGCAAAGCCGGGAGATAAATTGTATCTAACGTATCCCGCTGGCTTAGGGAGCGTATTTGCCTTCTTGCGATTAGCCAAGCAGGATGTCGAGCTGCCGAAGCTATCCTATCAACCTCAGGCCAGGATAAAAGAAGGAAAAATAATCAGGGAATTTGCAGGCTGCTGCATGGATACGAGCGATGGTGTAATCCACACAGCAGACACCCTTATGAGGTTAAATCGTTGCCAGTTTGTTCTGGAAGATAATTGGGACCAAATTTTGCATCCGATTGCCTTGGAGGTTTGCAGCGCTCAAAATTTGCCGCCGTGGCTGACATTGGCTGCGGTTCATGGAGAATTTGAGCTATGCTTTACCATGAGTCGTGATAATGAAAAGAGCTTCCTCCGGGAAGCAGTCAAAGCTGGTTGGACTCCAATCTTATTAGGTGAGATTGCCGAGGGAGAAGGTGTGAGGATCAGGAGCCGAGGGAGATTGGTTCCTGTTGACACTGCTTCGATCAGGAATTTCTCAGAGATAGCAGGTTCTGATCCAAAAAGCTACATAAATAAATTACTGGAAATTGCCCAAAAGGTTGAGATACGATAATCCTGATTTATGAATCTACAATACCCGGAGGAATAATTTCATGCTCAAGGATAAAGTGGTAATTATAACCGGTGCAGCTGGTGGCATCGGTTCAGCTACAGCGCATCTTTTTGCCAAGCATGGTGCCATTTTAGTTTTGACCGATATTAACAAAGAGGGCCTAGAAGATTTGGGGGCACTTTTAAAGGATTCGGGAGCGGAAGCAATGCTCATCGAACATGATGTCGCAGATGCTGAATCCTGGCAATCGCTCATGGAAAAAATCAGGAAGAAGTATGGCAGGGTAGATATTCTTATTAATAATGCAGGAGTTGTTCAACCTGGTGCTGCGGAGAAAATTACTTTGGATGAAGTCCAAAGCCAACTTTCAGCAAACCTTTCAGGAACAATTCATGGATGTCGAGCCGCTTTAGGTATTATGAAAGCTCAGAATTTTGGGAAGATTGTCAACATTGCGTCGTTAGGGAGTATTGTTCCTTTGCCAGGTGAAGCGGTTTATAGCGCCACAAAATATGCTATTAGAGGATATTCTCTTTCACTCTATGCAGAATTGCGTCGCTCTCCAATTGGAGTAGCTGTGGTTTGCCCCGATTCTGTGGATACTCCACAACATGCTTATGAACTTTTGTACGATGATGCTGTTCTCTCTTTTCTAGGAAAGCCCTTAAAGCCCGAACAAGCCGCAAAAGGAATACTCAAAGCTGTTCGTAAAAAAAAGCCAGAAGTGCTGATCCCGACCGGGATGGGAATCTTATGCAGAATCGGAATAGCTTTTCCCTGGTTTTTTTTCTCTCTTCTCCCCATGCTGGAAAAAATGGGAAGAAGCACTATAAAAAAAAGACGGGAAAAAAAGGAAAAGATTGACAAATAAAGGCAATACATTACTGATTCATCAAGCTTAAGGGAGATAAAGGAAAATGGATATTAAATATACAAAAACAGTAAAACTTGCCGCCATTATGGAATTAGCAATAGCTGTGGGAATTATTTCCTTTTGGATTGCCTTCTTTTCCGCAGATTTAGTGAACATAGATGATCCGCACTTAGAGGAAATTTATGTGGCCTTCGAATCAGCTTTTCCTGTGGCTGATATATCCCTATCTATAGTATTAATTATTGGGGGAATTGGTTTGTTGAAGAAGCGGCCTTTTGGCTTTTTATTTTCCCTTTTAGGAGGAGCTTCGCTTATATTTCTCGGGCTTCTGGATGTCTCTTTTAACACTAAGAATGGAATCTATCTTCTTGGAATCGGAGAGGCTATTCTGAATATTTTCATAAATTTGCTGTGTCTTTGCGGAGGAATTTTTCTTATTGTTACAGTATGGAAGAATAGAGCGCATTGATAAAATAGGCACAGCAATCCTCACATTCTTATTCTTGTCCTTTTTAACATACTTTTAACAAACTCTTAACAACTTTTTGACAACTTATGATTTGGGGGGACCATATTATCAATGAGAGGCAGAAAAATTAAAAATCTATGAATAAAGAGACGCATAGTATCAGTAACAGGATAAAAATGGCAAAAATTGATGGTTCAAGAATTCTCATAACAGGGGCATCTTCAGGCATCGGTAGGGCAACTAGCTTTGAATTGGCAAAGAGGGGAGCCATGTTGGCGTTAACGGCCCGCAGACTAAAGGCTTTGAGAAAAGTGTCTGGTGAGATAAAGGACGCTTTTCCTGATGTCCAGGCTCCCATTGCGATACCCTGCGATGTCTCCGATAAGGAAGACGTAATCAGGCTCGTTAAAGAGTGTGTGGACTATCTTGGTGGAATCGACATTCTGATAAACAATGCAGGCATGGGTGTTTATGGAAATGCTGAGATGACTACCTTAGAGGACTTTCGCTCTGTAATGGAAGTAAATTTTTTTGGCTCTGTTAATTGTATTTTGGAAGTCCTCCCTCATATGAAGGAGATAGGGAAGGGGCTGATTATCAACATCGCTTCTGTTGCAGCCTTGCATGGTGTTCCCTACTTGGGAGCTTACAGTGCAAGTAAAGCCGCTCTCGCCGCTCTAAGCCAGAGTCTTCGTGCTGAGCTCGCAAAAAGTGGTATCTCTATAATGGTTGTCTATCCGGGGTATACCCAGACAGAATTTTTCAAGAACGAGAAGAAAGTAGGAGGTGCCCGCCGGCCTGGGGGTCCCTATACTCCTGCTAAAAAGGTTGCAAGAGCTATTATCAAAGCTATTGAAAATGAAAAGCGGGATTTGGTTCTTTCTCTTGGAGGCAAAGCTTTGAAGTTTTCTAAAAGCTCAATGCCCTGGTTGGCTGAGAGAGCTATGCAAAGAATAGCTTTTAAACTTTCTGATAAAAAGGAGGTATAAAATGAGTAAGCCAAAATTACAGATAATCGTCCTTTTTCAAAATCTTGGAGATAGCCAGACTTATTTTGCCCGTTCTCCGGCTCCACCACTATCAGGTGCCCTTGTAGCAGGCTTAACTCCACCGATAGTAGAAGTAGATCTTCTCCATGAGATGGTTCGTCCTATTGATTACAACACTGATGCAGATTTCATTGGTCTTAGCTTTATGGATTACTGTGCACCGCATGCGTTTGAAGTAGCGAATAAATTTAGGAAGATGGGGAAGATAGTAGTAGCAGGAGGAAAATATCCTTCTACTTTTCCCGAAGAGGTGGTGCCTCATTTTGATTCTGTGGTCGTAGGAGAAGCGGAACCTGTTTGGCCTCAGGCTGTTGAGGATATGGTGCAAGGGAAGCTAAAGAAGGTTTATAAAGCTCCTGAGGGGCAATCTTTAAAAAACATCCCTCCTCCACGCTATGATCTTATTGAATCAGACTTTGCAGTTCCTGTAGTAACTGAAGCAACTCGGGGATGCAAGTACAGGTGCAGTTTTTGTCAGCTCACGATCAATCCCACACCGTATCGCCTTCGACCGATAGAGGATGTGATTCGTGACCTAACTGCCACTAATAAGCTTCCCTTCCATAAGCGCAAAATGGCCATGCTTCTTGACAACAATCTCGGGGGAGATTTGGGCTACGCTAAGGAACTTCTAAAAGAGATTGCTAAACTAAAGCTCTGGGGATTGGGTACGCAATTTAGCTTTGACTGTCTCCACGATGATGAGTTTGTGGACTTATTGGTTAAGGCTCGAGGTGCAATGGCCTTTATTGGTCTGGAGTCTCTGAATGAACCAAGCCTTTCATCAGTCCATAAGAGGCAGAATAAAGTTGAGGAATACAAGGAGCTTTTTGAAAAGCTTAAAAAGCGCGGGATTCTGACATTTACAGGCTTGATGTTGGCTCTTGATGAGGATACACCTGCGTATTATAAAACTTTGCCTAAGAAGCTTGATGAGATTGATCCGAGTTCAATCCTCCTCTCAATCTCCATACCGATTCCCGGAACACCATTCCATAAACAAGTAGAATCAGAAGGGCGCATATTTGACAAGGATCTTTCTCATTATGAGGGCGACCATCTTGTCTTTAAACCAAAACGAGTTACTCCTGATGAAGTCTTTGAAGCCTTCGGTAGAATAAATAGATATTTCTACTCATGGAAGAGCATTCTCAAACGATGGTGGAGGTTTATCTCCACCATGTCGGCAGGTAAGAACATACTTAAGCGGTTATTTAATTCCCTATTAATCTCTTTTATTCTCTTTAAGCTGTCTATTTTCCAGCGAGACCATGCCCAGAAAAAAGTGTATCCAATTACTGCTTAGTACAGATAAATTACGGGAAAGAAGGGAAAGGTTTTTATGCTCTGTAATCAGGTAGCTTTTTTGGTAATGATATTGAAGGCAAAAGTGTCAAAGCGAGCGAAGCGCAGCAATCTCTTAGGGGAAAATGCATCTCTTTTTAAGAGATTGCTTCATTCTGTTCGCAATGACATTATAAAACTGTTACCGGATTATTGTGCTAGTAAAACAGTTCCCATTTTTTGGGCAGATAGAATCTTCTATTTGGTGAGTATTAGAAATAAAATTGATGTTTTCGAGTATTTCAATTATGTTAAAGAGCAAAATAGGGGAAAAATGAAAAAAATGTTGTTTCCATTATTATTAGCTGCATTTTTTTTCTTATTTTTCTGTATTCCAAACAGTGCTAATGCCTTCCTTAAAAACAATATTGCCTCTCCTGAAGGCGCCAGTGCCTCCCAAGAAAATGAATATTTAGATACAAAAAAATCCTTTAGTGCCTTTCCGATTCTGATGTACGACACAGACATTGGCCTGGGGTATGGCGGAAGAGCAAAATTTGTGAACTATCTCTCCAGGAGAGAATCCTTTGACTTGATTGTCTTCAATTCAAGCAAGGGTGAGAGGTGGTATATCTTTGCGTTTTCTATTCCTGATATAGAAATTCGTCAGGGTAAAAGATACTTATTCTCTTTTGATTTCATAGCTGAATACGATAAATATTTAAAGTACTATTTTTATGGTACAGGGCCAGATTCTGAAAGGGATGATGAGACCGGGTTTACTTACGAAAAAAAGGAGCTCCAGCTGAGGTTTGGAAGAGGCTTTACTCCCAGTTTTGTGATGGAAGCTCGCTATATCCTCAGGAATATCAAGTATTATAAAGTCGAAGCAGGCACGCCTTTTTCAGAAATGCTGGAAGAAATAGGAGATCAGTTTTCACCTTTAGTTTCCCTTATTGCCCGCTATGATACCTCTGACAGCCAGATCCACCCGAAAAGGGGATTTCGTCTTATTTTCCAGAATGACGCGGCATCGAGCTTTTTGGGGAACAAAAATGCTCGCTTCTACCGCTTCACTCTGGATTTTAGAAAGTACATCCTACTCTTTGGAAATAGAGATGTTTTGGCTTTTCGTGCGCTTGTTCAAAAAATTTCGGGCAAAACCGAAAAAATTCCACTTTTTGAGTACTCTGTTCTTGGAGGAGGCTCAGAGATAACTGCGATGAGAGGTTACAGCTTAAATCGTTTTCAAGATAAGGGAAAATTTTTGTTTAATGCCGAGTATCGTTTTCCTCTCTGGAGGAAATTAGGAGGAAACGTTTTTATGGATGGAGGGCTCGTCTGGCCATCCTGGTCAGAAATAAGGCCCAGTAATGCTGTTGTTGATATCGGCTGGGGATTGAGGTATTATCTTCAAAACTTTGTTGTTAGGTTTGATATGGGTTTTAGTAACGAAGGCATGGGAATTTATTTTAATTTTGGCCATGTCTTTTGAAGAAGATCTTAGTGAAAGAAGATAAAGATATTCTTTGTTTCTGGCTGCTTGCTTATGGCTTTTTCTATGCCTATTTTCATATCGTGCCACCCTTTCTCAAAGCCGTTCTTAAGAGTCCTCTAACCTGGGGAGATACACTTGATTTTTTGACTCCTTTTGCGGTCATCCCTTTAGCCTATATTCTTTATTCACGTGCTTATAAAATCGCACACTCTCTGCAGCCTCAACAGTCATCAAATAGAGTTCTGAGGATTTTGCCCAAGGTCTTATTAGCCATCGGATTTCTTCTTTATGTGGATGGCCATGGACTCCATCTTTCTTCTAATTCAATTGCCAGGCTTCTTCATCACATGAAGGAGTCAGAATTGTATAAGGCTACATATCTTTTTGATGAAATAATCAGCCATTTTATATGGGATGGAGGAGTTTTCCTGATTTCTGTTGCCTTAATTATCGCAGCTTATAAGATTTCATTTAAATCTCTAACCTGGAAAAATTTTGCTTTTCTCTCATCAGGAGCTACTTTCTATGGCTTATCTTTTACAGCGAACGGGATTGAAGGGCAAACAGTAATTTTCACTTTTCCAGCTGCTGGCGCAGGTTTTCTTCTTGCTCTCCTCCTTTATTTTAAAAGAAATAAAGAAGGCAATCAGAATCCCCTTATTTTCTTTTTCATGAGTGGCTATTTATTGAGTTTAATTCTTTTTGCTTATTGGGGAATATCCCGCTCTGGCTTCCCTCAATTTAGCGAATTGGGCTGGATTTGATGGGGGTCAGGTCTTGTTTTTTGCATCCTGATGGAGGCAAGGTCTTTTTTTGCTCATCCCATCTTAGCCTAACTCGGACTTATTTTGTCTAAATCCCGATTTTTCCAATCAAAGCATAATTTAAAATTATCTAACTTAGGTGCAGGGATAAAATAAGAGAAGCCGACCACGCTTTTTTATCTGTGTTATAATGAGACAGAAAAGTTGCCTTGGAGGCCAATGGTGGTAAAAAATGATTTTGACATCTCGATCATTCGCCCTGAAATGCGCCAGGGAGACTTTAAGCTGAGAGGTCAGGGTCTGCCTTCGGCTAGATTAAAAAGGATAAAGGAAGGATTGCAAACCCTGCATACACTGGAGACTATGGCAGCCAATATCTACAAGTTCCAGATTACAAGAAAAGAGAGTGAACTCAATCTCCAGCTTATCGCTGCTATGGGCAACGAGATGACGCATCTCCAGGATTTTCAGATCATGCTTTTTGAATACGGTTTTAAACCCAGTATGCTCAGATGGTTGTACTGGATGGTGGGTTTCAAATTCGGATTTTTTTCGCGACTGTTGGGCACAAAAGCCATTCTTAGAACTGGTATTTGGGTAGAGAAGCAAGCTGTTCGTCACTACGATGAGCTTCTGCGGAAAATAGACTGGGATGAGGACACTCGAAAGATAATAGAAAAGGACCAGGCTGATGAATACGGCCACATCAAGCGGTGGGAAGCTTTCCTTAGTAAGTCAAAAGTTGAGACCTGAGGCCTTACTGAGCCAACTCAACTAGCAAGCCGGTTAAGAATTTCCAGAATTTTTCTACAGAGCCTGTATGAACCCTTTCCTCAGGAGAATGGGGGTGCTCAATAGTCGGGCCGAAGGATATCATATCCATCCCCGGGAACTTTTCTCCTATGATCCCGCATTCAAGGCCAGCGTGGACAGCACCAACCTCTGGCTCTTTTTGAAACATTTTCAGGTAAACCTCTTTTAGAGTCTTGAGAAGAGGGGATTCAAGGTTGGGCGTCCAGCCTGGATAGCCTTCAGGCTGAGTAACTTTTGCTCCCGCAAGCTCGCTCGAGGCTTCGATTGAATTTCTGACGGCCTCCAGGGCTGAGGCCACTGAACTTCGGCTGCTGCAGATTATTTGAGCTTTTTCTTTATGAGTGTTGACAATAGCCAGGTTTGAGGAGGTTTCCACAAGGCCTTCCATCTCAGGATGCATGGCTATAACGCCATGGGGAAGAGTGAAAATCAGGTTGATGAGAGTCTTCTGAGAATCTGGAGTTAAGGGATATTCTTTTTCCTTATCTGCTTTTTCGAAAGAAAAATTCGCCTCTTTCTCAACAGCTTTGTATTCGAACCGGATTTTGTCAAAAGCCTTCTGGAAAAATGAGGATAAATCCTGACTTTGAGCCGGGTCAACGAGGAGATCAGCCCATGCTTCCCGGGCTATTGCGTTTCTTTTGTTGCCGCCTTCCATGCGGACAAGTCCAAATTGAAATTCCTTCATGGCCTGCCAGAGCATGCGGACAAGTAATCTTAAGGCATTTCCACGCCCCTGGTCGATATCAATTCCTGAATGTCCTCCTCTAAGACCGAAAATTTTCAATCTGTAAGGCTCAACGCCCTTACTTTTTTCCCTTTTTAGGGATAAAGTGATTTCTGAATCAGCTCCGCCTGCACAACCGATAGTGAAAGCTCCTTCATCTTCACTATCGAGGTTAAGGAATTTCTTTCCTTTAATAAATCCAGATTCTATCTTGGTTGCTCCTGTCAGACCTGTTTCCTCATCAACGGTGAAGAGAAATTCGAGAGGGCCATGCTCTAAACTGTCATCCTCCATCACGGCGAGAGAAGCGGCTAAACCGATCCCGTTATCTGAACCGAGGGTGGTTCCTATCGCTTGAATCCAATCTCCTTTGATTTCAGCCTTTATGGCGTCTTTGTTAAAATCATGCTCAACATCAGAGTTTTTTTCGCCGACCATATCAATGTGCCCTTGGAGAATAACTATGTCAGCGTTTTCATGGCCCGGCGACGCTTTTTTTTCAGCGACAACATTCCCGACTTTATCCCTTTTCCAGGCTAAATTCCTAGCCTTTGCTACCGATATAATATAATCGCCTAAAGCTTTTTCATTACCTGAACAATGGGGAATTTTCAGGATTTGTTCAAAATGTTTCCAAAGAAGAGATGGTTTGAGTCCTTCAAAGATTGACGACATTTCAAGCCTCCTATCAATAAGTAAAAATATTCTTAAAAGAAGAAAAAAAATAATGACATAAAAGTCTTAGCGATTCAAGAAAAAAGATGTGGGGTCAGGCCTTGTCACCGGGAAAAGATATTTTCCTATACTTTGCTATGGGGTCAGGCCTTGTCACCGGGAAATGTGCTTTTCTTGCCTTTTGATCCTATGCCGTCCATTTGGATAAGGCCTGACCCCATGATATTTGACTTTTCTTTTTTGTTTTCTTTAAAATTCAGATAATTCCGGATGGAAAAATCATTAAGCCTTGTTTTTGCAGAAATCCATAATTCGTATCCAGAGGTAGTTTCTTCTGCACCCGGACGGATAAACATCATCGGGGAACACACCGATTACAATCAAGGTTATGTCTTGCCAGCAGCGATAAACTTGAAGAATTATTTTTTTCTCTCGAAAAGAAACGATGATATGGTTTGCATCTGGGCAGAAAATTTCAAAAAAAGAAAGATGTTTTCTTTGAAAAAAATATCTTTTTCCAAGCAGAATAAATGGATCAATTATGTCAAGGGTATTTTCTGGGCACTTCAGGAAGAGGGACTGGACCTACGCGGGATAAACGGCTTAGTCTGGGGGGATATTCCTCTTGAGGCAGGTCTGAGCTCCTCTGCGGCTCTTGAGGTGAGCATAATTCAGGGATTAAACGCACTTTTCAAACTTGGTCTGGCGCCCCAGAGAATGGCGGAGTTAGCCAGGAAGGCAGAGAATGATTTTGTCGGCGTGCAGTGCGGGATTATGGACCAGTTTGTTTCATTTTTTGGCAAGAAAAACAAGGCCGTGTTTTTAGATTGTGAAACTCTTGAGCATGAGCTAGTCCCGGTTAATCTGGAAAGAGAAGGTCTCCGAGTCCTTGTTTTTGAGAGCGGAGTCAGCCGGGAACTGGCCTCTTCAGATTACAACAAGCGCCGGAATGAATCTTTTCAGGCGCTAGAGATTTTTAAAAAAAACGGAGTTAAAAGCTACAAGCAACTAACCTTGAGCCTGCTCGAAAAGAGAAAAGATGATATGGATGAGGTGCTTCTTAAAAGAGCCAGGCATGTTGTGAATGAGAACGGAAGGGTAAAGAAGGCTGTTGAAGCATTGAGAAAGGATGATTTTCGCCTCCTTGCCGAGCTTATATTCCGCTCTCATGAAAGCCTAAGGGATGATTACGAGGTCTCCTGTCCAGAGCTTGATTTATTTTATGAGTTTGCCCGGGAATTTCCCGGCTGTTTTGGAGCCCGGCTCATCGGAGCCGGCTTTGGAGGATCAGGGATTGCTATGGTCAAACAAAAGGGAATGGCAGCTTTCAGGGAAAAGCTTCTTGAAGAAGCCAGGAAAAGAAAGTTTCCTCGCCCGAAATTCTATGAGATTAAAATAGGAAAAGGCGCTAAAGCTTATTTCCTTGATAAGGAGGGAAAAGGATGAAAAGGAAAGCGCTCCTATTTTTAATTTTCTGTTTTCTTTTTAACTTCGCTTATGGGAAAGAAAGGATATTCATAGAGAAATCTATCATAAAAAGCCAAGCTCTTCACCTGAGTCGCACTGTTCAGCCGCAACGATATTTTGATAGTGTTGGTCAGAAAAGTGCCATTTTAGGCAAAGAAGACGGAAAACTAGAAATCTGGATTTATCCCTATAAAGTTCTGCATAATTTTGAGCTTCACTTCTTGATTGAAAACGAGAATGAAATCGTAGAAGGGAGAGATGCGGTCCACAAAATAGATGTTTATCCCCATCAGACCATCCTTCGCTATGTCCATTCTTCCTTCAAAGTTGAAGAAATCTTCTTTTCTCCTTTAAGAGAGCCAGGGGTTGTTGTCCTTCTTTCGGTAGAAGCCATCAAGCCACTCTCTGTTGTTGCCAGCTTCACTCCTGATTTGAAACCCATGTGGCCTGCAGGCCTCGGAGGTCAGTATAGCTACTGGGATAGAGAAAAAAAATATTTTGTCGTATCCGAAGGCACCAGGAAAAATGTTGCCTTGATTGGAAGTCCTGCAGGCGAGAAGTACTCTTCAGGTCCGGCTCATGCCCTTCCAGAAGGAGATATGAAGATAAAAATTGATCTGAAACCTGAAGATTCGAAACGGACATTTTTTCCTATCTTCATTGCAGCAAGTCATGATGGAAGGAAAGAGGTGGATAAAGTTTATTCTCGCCTCGGAGAGAATTTTAAAGATCTTTATCTTGAGAAGTTCCGTTATTATGAGAAACTGACAAAAGATTATTTTTACGTGCAAACTCCAGACGAGAGATTGGACCAAGCTTTCCAATGGGCAAAAGTGGCTGTGGACAGGGCCCTTGTCTGCAATCCTCAACTGGGATGCGGTCTGGTAGCTGGCTATGGTCTTTCAGGAAGAAGCGAAAGGCCGGGTTTCGCCTGGTTTTTCGGGGGTGATACTTTTTTCAATTCCTGGGCTATCAACAGCTATGGCTCCTTTGATATGACGCGTCAAGGCTTAGCCTTCATAAGGAAGAATCAACGCCAGGATGGAAAAATAATGCATGAGCTTTCTCAGGGGGCTGCCTTTATCCCCTGGTTTGAGAAGTATCCTTACGGTTTCTACCATGCTGAAACGACTCCTTATTATATCGTCTCTTTATACGATTATCTGGAATGGTCCGGTGATAGAAAATTCATAGAAGAGAGCTGGCCTTCCCTAAAGAAAGCCTATCAGTATGTTCTTTCTGCAGATGAGGACGGAGACGGCCTTATGGAGAACACTGTGGCAGGATTAGCTGCCCTGGAGCTTGGAGCTTTTCTGAAAAATACGAAGACAGATATTTATTTGGCTGCCTTATCTGTGGAAGCACACCGGATTTTTTCAGAGCTTGCTGGCCTAATGGGAGAAAAAGACCTCTCCCGGAAGGCGAGTAAGGCCTACGAGAAAGCTTTAGAAGCACTTCGCGATAAATTCTGGCTGGAGAAAGAAAAGAAATATGCCCATGCCCTGACCGTCAAGGATAAGCAGCTTGCGGAGACTACAGTCTGGCCTTCTATGCCTCTTTTTTTTAAACAATTTCCCCCACGAAGAGCAGATTATATTCTGGATGTCTTTGCTTCCTCAGAGATGAGCACAGACTGGGGCGTGAGGTCTCTTTCTCCAAAAAGCTCTTATTATGATCCTTTAAACTATAATTACGGGACAGTCTGGCCTTTTCTTACTGGTTACGCGTGTCTTTCAGAATACAATTACGGCCGCTCTTTTGCTGGTTTTTCCCATCTCATGAATTTAGCCTACAACACTTTTATCGATGCCTTAGGATTTTGCCCTGAACTGTTATCAGGGGAATTTTTCAGCCCGGTTGAGGAATCTGTTCCCCATCAGGTTTTTTCCTCTTCTCCCGTTATCACGGGCCTGGTGAGGGGACTTTTAGGATTGAGAGGAAATGCTTTAAGGAGAAAGATTGAATTCAGGCCAAGCTTGCCGGGAGCCTGGGACAAGGTTAAGGTCAGAAATTTTCGTGTAGGAAAGGATATTTTCCATTTTAATGTGCAACGAGCTGAGAATAAGCTTATTTTCCAAATTGAGCCCAAAGCTCATGCTCCTTATGTTCTTCATTTCTCACCTTCCCTGGGCTATGGGACACAGGTAAGGTCTGTGAAAGTCAACGGTGAGGAGATGGATTTCAGGATAGAAAAGGAAAAAGGAGAAGTGCGTTGTTTATTCAACCTGGAAATAAAAGATAAAACAGCGGTCGAAATTATGACAGAAAAAAGTATTTTTCTTTATCTGCCTCCCTATTTTCCCCAAATTGGCGATAGAACTGCAGGGCTGAAGATTATAAGAACTCAATACAAGGATAATCAACTGAGTATTCTTGTCGAGGGATTAGGAGGTAAAGAGTATAATCTGATTCTTATAACTCCAAGGTCTTTAGTTTCGGTTGTAGGAGCTGAGGCAGAAAAAGGAGGAAACCTCGAGAAAAAGATAAAGGTACATTTTAAGAAGGAAAGAGAAGGATATTCGAGAAAAGAAGTCAAAATCATGTTTGAAGAGTAGGCTTCAATGTTGACATATTCCTCTTTATATAATAAAGAAAAGAGAAGGAGGAGTGGATAACTACCAATATTATTCTCGGTTGTGTTATTTCTTACTTAATTGGATCTATACCTTTTTCCTATATTATCGCTAAAAAAGTAAAAGGCGTTGATATACGTGTCGTAGGAGAAGGGAATGTAGGTGCCCGGAATGTCTGGCATGTTGTCGGAAAAAAGTACGGCATTATGGCTTTTTTCCTGGATGTTTTAAAAGGATTTTTAGCCCATTGGATCGGTTATCTTTTAGGGCTTTTTCCCGTGTGGATCTGGCTTTGCGGGTTTTTTGTAGTTTTCGGTCATTGTTTCCCGATTTTTCTCAAGGGAAGGGGAGGAAAAGGAGCAGCTTCGGCCATGGGTTTTCTCTTAGGAATGCAGCCGCTCATCATACTTGCCTCCGGCCTCTTAATAGGAGCTTTTTATATTCTTTTCAGAAGGTTCCACCTTGCTCTAAGCGTAGGCATGGCCAGTATTCCCATCCTCTGGTGGGTGGTGTTGGAAGAGCCTTGGCCAGAAATTATCATTTTGTGTTCGTTACTGCTTTTTCTTGGTTTAAAAAGACTTATCGATGAGCCTTATATGAAAAAGATAAAAAAGGAGTCTGGCTGGTAGGGAACGATGGAAGTGATTCAGGAAATGATTCTCCTTGTTTTGGTTCTTATTTTTTTAAACTTGCTTCAGAATCTTAAGAGGCTTAAAGAACAGGAAAAGATAAAGCCTAAAAAGCCCTTGCCTCTTGTTTCTGTCCTTATTCCTGCCAGAAACGAGGAAAGAAATATTTATAATTGTGTGACATCTCTCCTGCGATCTGACTACCCTCAGCTTGAAATCATTGTTCTTGATGATAACTCAACCGATGGAACTTATGATATCCTGAGAGAACTTTCTGAGCATCATGAAAAATTGAGAGTTATCAAAGGCGAAAAGCTTCCTCCTGGTTGGAACGGGAAAAACTGGGCCTGCCACCAGCTTTCTCAAGCAGCCCGAGGCGAATGGTTTCTTTTTACTGATGCGGATACGGTTCATAAGCCTAATTCTGTTTCTACAGCCCTGGGAGTAGCTCAGAAAAGGAAATCAGTTTTTGTGTCATGTATCCCGAGATTTATCACGAAAACGTGGTCTGAAAAGCTGTATTTTCCTGTTATTCATTTTGTTTTTGTTGCTCTTTTTCCTTATAAGCTAATTAGCTACTCAAAAGATCCGCGCCTTTCTTTTGCCATCGGACCTTTTCTGTTCATCAACAGAGATTTTTATTTTTCATGGGGAGGCTATGAGGCGATAAGGCTTGAAGTTGTTGATGATATTGCTATGGCCCGAAAAGTTAAGGAAAACAAAGGCAAAATTTCTATGCTTGACGGGACTGGGGTTTTGGATGTCAGGTTTTACACCTGCTTTAAAGAGGTGTGGAAAGGATTTTCAAAAAATTCTTATGAGGCCATAGGAGGAGCACCACATGTGCTTGCCCCCTTGCTTTTTGCCTGCTATTTTCTTTTTATATACCCATATATTTCTCTTTGGGGAGCTTATGAATCTCACCAGAGCCTGACAATACCCCTTTTTCAGGTATTGGTAATAGCTCTTATAAAATTAATTTTATCCCTGAGGTTTAAGATCAGTATTTTCTACGGCCAGCTCCATCCTTTTACTGTAATTTTTGCTGTACTAATCCTCCTCAATTCCTTCCGCCTCGCTGTCTTTAAGAAAAAATTCGAGTGGAAGGAGAGGCTCTATCCTGTGGAATGATAAGCAGGGAGTTTTATTCAACAAAACAGAAAATGCTTGGGAAAAAGATTTCTACATTTTTTCTTGTCTTTTTTTCAATCCTTCTACTTCCTAGGTTCCATGCACAAAACTTGGATGCCTATGAGAATTTAGATGCCTCGAAAAAAATTAAGATTGTAACCAGTGTTTTCCCTCTTTTTGAGTTTGCTGAGGCTGTTTCAGGGGAAAGGGGAGAGGTTAGCCTGCTTCTTCCTCCCGGCGCCGAGATTCATACCTGGCAGCCAAGACCGAGCGATATAATAAGACTCTCTTCTGCTGACCTCTTTATCTATATCGGTGCGGACCTGGAGCCCTGGCTTCACGATCTTCTGAAGAGCGTTACGAATCCCAATCTTAGAGTTGTTGAAGCAAGCCGGGGAATCCCCCTGATTGATGAGGAAGGCATCGTCCACTCCGGACAGGAACACGAACATGGAGCTCATGATCCCCATATCTGGCTGGATTTTAAGAACGACCAGATGATCGTCGACAAAATCGCAGCAGTTCTCTCAGAAATGGACCAAGAGGGCTCCTCTATTTTTGAAAAAAACGCTTCCTTTTATAAAGGCAAGCTCCAGGGATTAGACAAAAAATTCAAGGATGGACTCAAGGATTGTGTCCACCGAACTGTAATTCTTGGCGGTCATGCTGCTTTTGGCTATCTTGCCCGAAGCTACGATTTGCGCCAGGTATCTCTTTATGGGCTGAGCCCTGATTCCAGTCCTACTCCGAAGAAGCTCATCGATGTTGTGGAATTAGCTAAGAAGTATAGAATAGAGGTCATCTTTTTTGAGGTTTATGTGAGCGATGAATTGGCAAAAGTCCTGGCCGAGGAAGTTGGGGCCAGAACTCTTGTCCTGAACCCAGGAGCAAACCTGACCAAAGAACAATTGAAGTCGGGAAAGACTTTTTTTGATATAATGGAAGAGAATCTGGAGAATCTAAAAGATGGACTTATCTGCAAATGAGTCGAAGACATTGATCGATGTCAAAGATATATCTTTCAGCTATGGTCATATAAAAGTCTTGCAGGATGTAACATTTCCCATCCGGCGAGGTGATTTTTTAGCCATCATAGGCCCTAACGGCTCGGGTAAAACAACCTTGATCAAAATAATCCTGGGACTGCTGAAGCCCTCGAAGGGCAAGGTTCGCATTTTGGGCAAGCCTGCCCAGGAGTTTGAAGATTGGCGCAAGATAGGCTATGTTCCACAGCAAGCCACTCATATTGATCCCTTTTTTCCTGCATCTGCCAGAGAAGTGGTGGCCATGGAGTTTCTCGCCAGCAGGAAATTTCCAAGGTCGGCAAAACGGGAAGAGGAACTTTGCATAGAAAAAGCATTGAAACAAGTGCGTATGGAACATTTTAAAAATTGGCGCATCGGGAGTCTTTCAGGAGGTCAACAGCAGCGAATTTTTATTGCGCGGGCAATTGTAAACGAGCCTCACATTCTATTCCTGGATGAGCCGACAACCGGTGTGGATTCTGAAACTCAAGAACATTTTTATGATATGCTCTATACTTTGAATAAAAAGGAAGGGATTACGATTGTGCTGATCACGCATGACACCGGTATCGTCAACAAGCATGTCAGCCAAGTCGCCTGCCTCAACCAACAATTGGTCTACCACGGCACCCATGAAGAATTCTGCCGCTCCGGCGCATTTAAAGAAATGCTAGCTGGACATCACTTGGTCTCCCATCGCCATTAGATTTAGAAATGGAAGTTTTCCTTAGCTACGGATTCCTTCAGCGGGCACTCCTTGCGGGAATCTTTGTCGCCATACCCTGTGCGCTTTTAGGCATATTTCTAATCCTAAGGCGGGATGCCATGATCGGCCATGGTTTAGCCCACGTAACCTTTGCCGGAGTTGCCTTGGGGCTTTTTCTAAAGATTATTCCCTTGGCTGTGGCCCTTGTTATCGCAGTGCTGGCAGCCTTGGGTATCATGAAGCTGAAAGAAAAAGCTGGTGTTTATGGAGATACTGCAATTGCAATTTTCAGCAGTGTGGGGCTTGCTCTCGGGATATTGCTGGCTACTTTAGCCCATAGTTTTAACGTAGACCTTTTCAGTTACCTCTTTGGAGATATTTTGGCCATTGAAGCATCAGAAGTCTGGCTTTCCATCGGATTGGCAGCCATAGTTGTTTTTATCGTGATCCTGAACTACCACAAATTCATGTATATGACATTCGATCGCGAAGTAGCAAAGGCATCAGGAATCAAGGTTGGACGCCTTGATGTTCTCTTGACTGTGCTAACAGCAGTGACGATCGTTCTGGGTATGAAGGTGGTAGGAATCCTTTTGGTTTCAGCCCTGGTTGTCATTCCGGCTGCAGCAGGACTTCAGCTGTCATCCAATTTCAAACAGTCAATAATCCTCTCTTCGCTTATCGCTTTTATTTCTGTTTTATTAGGTCTTATCCTGGCTTTTTATTTGGACTTTCCCGCTTCAGGGACTATTGTTATCCTTTCCTTTCTTCTTTTTGGATTATTTTTTATATTCAAAAGAAGAAGGAGTATTCTTTAAGAAATGAAAATCTTTAAAAGAGTTTTATCCGGCCAATTCTTCCAGGGTCTTCTCGAAAACAGAATAAGCTTCCTGTCCGTAGAGACAAAAAATTATCTCTAGAGGGTATTCATGTTTTTCCATAAATTCCATCGCAGCCTTGAGCATGATTTCGCTGCAGCGTTCGATGGGAAAACCGAATATGCCGGTGCTGATGGCAGGGAAAGCAATATCTTTTATTTTCCTCTCTTCTGCAATTTTGAGGCTATTCAGGGTTGCGTTGTGGAGTTTCTCTTCTTCTTCCCCTTCTCCTGAGACAGGGCCGGCAGCATGGATGACGTATTTGGCCTTGAGGTTGCCTGCATTTGTTAGCGCTGCTTCACCGACCTGGATGGGTCCGATTCTGTTACATTCTTCCTGGATGGAAGGGCCGCCGTAGCTCCTTATGGCTCCTGCCACACCGCCCCCAAGGATTAAAGATGAGTTGGCAGCATTGACTACAGCTTCAACGTCGAGGAGAACAATATTCCCCTCAACAAGCTTTAATTTTTTGTTGTTTACAGTCAATTCTTTCATAGTACCCCCTAGACTACCTTTGCTGCGTAGATTTTCTCCATCCTTTCTACAGAGAATTGGTGAGACTTTTCATCGAAATCAGCTACTCCTTCTTTATAGACAACAACCGTATAATCTCTGTCTCGGAGATCTCCCACAGTGTCCATAACACAGATCGAGGTGCAGACACCTGCGACATGCACTTCACTAATGGCGTTATCTTTCAGGACATCGTCAAGGTTTGTTTTATAGAAGGCACTATAACGAGTTTTTCTTACGATCAAATCATCTTTTCCAACAGGAAGTTCGTCGATAATCTCAGCTCCGGGAGTACCCGCAACACAATGTTTGGCAAACACATTAAATTCTAAATCGTCTTCTTTGTGTGCATCACAGATGAAAACGACTAAATTGCCGTCTTTATGGAACTCTTCAATTTTTGCTTTGACAAAAGGTATAATCTTTCGGCATGGATCACCGCAGTAGAGCGCGCCGTCTTTGTTAATGAAATCTTTCAGCATATCAATAACAAAAAGAGCTTTCATTTCTCCTCCTTCTCCTTTGTTATTTAATTTTATGAGATTGCCACGCTCCCTTCGGTCGCTCGCAATGACCACTCGTCAAGCGACTTTGGGACAAAGACCAACATTTACTTCAGTTCCTTTTCTATAATTTCTCTCAGCTCATCCCCGAGTTTTATAGCTTTCTTCTTCAAAGATGTGGCTTGTTTTTTTATCTTTGATTTGAGTTCGCTATCCTGGAGGTTGGGCAGGTTTATCTTGATATTATAATAAGCGCCTTCAGCGGCAGCCTGGGCAGTGAGTCCTGCCACTCCTGCATCGCTCAGGGAGTTTTTATTTCCTTTAAGAGCAATCTCCCTTGCAAGGTTTAAGGCATTGATACTTTTTTCAAGCACTCCAAAAGGAACCATAGTTGCTTCTTTTACTGCTTCTTCAACCGCCTGATCTCTCTCTTGCTTCTGCTCTTCTGTTTTCTTAGGCAGCCTGTAAGCGTCCATGAGTTTGTTAAAGGCTATGGTATCTAAATCAACAGCTCTCAGGAATTCGTCCTTCAAAGATTGAGCATTTACAGCTATTTCCTTTGCGTCTTTCTGGACATCTTTGTATTCTTTTTTGCCAACTGTTAGATTGGAAACCATGGAGGATAGTGATGCAGATAAAGCTCCGCATAAGGCTGCTGTACTTCCTCCGCCAGGAGCAGGTGAATCCACGGAGAGCTCGTTGGCGAATTCCCGGAGATTAAAGTCAAGAAGAGAGCTTTCAGTTTCCTTAAACTGGTATTCGATGATTTTCTTTTGAGGATCAAAGGGCGCTACGTCGTCTAAGCCGAGGGAGGAAACAGCTGTCTTTATCAGGTCTTCCTCGGGCACTCCTGGGCTTTTTCCCTGTTTGGTAAGATAGTGCCTGCCAGCCATGAGAAGAGCTTCCTTGGGTATTAATCCCACTAATTCACTTCCCGTGACCCTTAATCCTAGTTTCTCTGCTTCTTTTATGGATTCATCGAAAACATCGTGGGGCGGTGTTATCTTGTAGTTGATAAAATTAATCGAAATTTGAGCAATTTCATAATCTTCTATATACCAGCCAACCGCTTTAACGGCTTTAAATTTGCCTGGAACCTTAATGGCTTTTCCCTCTGAGTCTCTCTCAATATTTCCGTCTTTATCTCTTTTTGCCCTTCCTCTCTCTCTTAGGTTGAGCGCAATCTCATGGGCAAGACGTCTGTCCCGGGTGTTTAAATTTATGTTGTAGGCGATTAAAAATTCCCTTGCTCCGATCACCGTAGCCCCTGCTTTTGGATTGAAAACAGGTTTGCCGTAATCTGGAGCCCATTCAGGGTCTTTAAATTTTTCAGGAAGGCCCTCGTATTCGCCTGCCCTGATATTGGCTAAGTTCTTTCTCTCTGGCTTCTGAGCAGCCTCTTCATACAGATATACAGGAATTCCGAGTTCCTTGGCGACTCTTTCTCCCAATTCATGGGCAAGTTGGATACAGTCTTCCATTGTTACTCCTGAAACAGGAACAAAAGGACAGACGTCTGTGGCTCCGATGCGGCTGTGGGCTCCTTTATGCTTGCTCATATCTAAGACCTCAGCCGCTTTTTTTATGGCTTTAAAGGCCGCCTCTTTTACTCCTTCGGGAGAGCCGATAAAGGTGACTACCGTGCGGTTGGTTGATTCTCCGGGGTCCACGTCAAGGAGATTCACATGAGGGGTGGATTCTATCTCTTTAGTGATAGCGCTTATCTTTTCTCTGTTTCTTCCTTCGCTGAAATTGGGAACACACTCAACAAGTTTCATTTGTCTTCTCCTTTTTTGATTGTGTACTGTAAAATTCCTTTGTTATTGTACACGAACACTTCTTCGAATTCTTGGATGTGATCGCTGATAATGTTTTTGTCTCCCACTATGACGACAACAGGAGTAAAGAACGGATATTTTCTCGCTGTTTCAAAAACTCTCTTTGAACTGACGAGCATAATGTTTTCATAGTATTTGCTCCAGTGTTCCTCTCCCAGGCCTAAAGCTTTGATCTCAGAAATTTTGGAGGAGAGCTTGTCATAAGTTTGGATTTGAAGGGGGAAATTTCCGATTAAATAGGATTTGGCTTGTTCAATCTCGGGACTTGGTATTTCTTCCTTGGTGATTTTTTCGATCTCCCGCAGAATTTCCATTATAGAAGAGTAGGTAACTTCTGGCCTCACCTTGGCTTTAACAAAGAAAACGCTGCAGTGTTTAAAAAAATCCAATTCACTGAAAGCGTAGTAGGCATACCCCTTTGATTCCCTGAGATTCATGAAGAGACGGCTGGTGTGCGTTCCTCCCAAAACCTGATTCAGGACTATAAAAGGGAAGACATCCTGTCCTCTTAAGGGCGTGACAATATTTCCCAGATAAATCGTCGCATCTTTGGCCTTTGGCAGATTGATCAGGCAGATTTTTTCCTTGTCGTAGGGCTCAGGAGGAGGGAGTGAAGGAACTTCCAATTCTTTTCTTCGCCAGGTGGAGAGGTATCTGCTCACTTTTCTTATTGCTGTCTGGAGATTGAGATTTCCGGTGAGTACAAACAGAGAGTTGTTAGGCCTGTAGTACCTATCATAAAAAGATACAAGAGCTCTTTGGTTTAAATTTTTTATGACATCTTCATTGAAGGTGCTTTTTTTATAAGGGTGGTTCCGAAACAGGAGTCGACCGAGCTGTCTTTCGGCAACAAATTCGGGGTCTTTATTTTTCTCTCGCAGGTCGTAATACATGATTCTTTTTATATTTTCGATTTCCCGTCTTAAAAATGTGGGTTGAAGCATCATCTTACTCATGAGATCAAGGGCTTCATCTAAAAATTCCTCTAAAAATGTAAAAGAAAACTCAGAATAATCAGGATAAGTATAGGTGGAGAAGTTCCCGCCCACAGATTCTATTATTTCCTCAATTTGTGATGCAGTTAGGTACGAAACTCCACGGCTGACCATATAGGCTGTAAGAGTAGCGATGCCCGGCTGTTCCCTTAGAGAAGGGCTTTCTCCAGCAAATATTATAACTTTAAGGCTTATAACCGGAAGATCCTCTCGCCGGATTACTGCGACTCCCAGGCCATTAGAGAGGAAGGAGGGTTGTATTTCAGGAAGCTTCAGTTCTGCCAGAGGTTCAGGATAGGGAGGTGATTTTCTAAATCTTTCTTGAGAAAGGAGAGGAGATTCCCAGAGCAAAATAGTCAAAAGAGATAGAATAAGAGTGAGTTTTATGTGATTTCCTTTATTCATTTTTTCTTGACATCAAAAACAATTTCATTGATGAAATATCTCCGCATAATCCTGATGAGGCTATAATGATCTACAGAAAGATAATTATCTAGCTCGTTCGGAATATCATCGAAGCTTTTTTTAGAGAGGAAAGCCTCGGCAAGAAAAACAGCCTTATCTGCTGAAGTCGCGTATTGATTAAGGTAATCCATCTTAAAGATATTCTTTGCCTTTCTGAGCTCTTTTTCGGGGACAAGGCTTGATTTAAGTTTGTTTATCTCTGAGAAAATAACTCTCTTGCTTCTCTCTACCATTAAATCATTGCTGCTCGAGACAAATATTTTAAAGGTGGCCAGTTCCTTCCTTTTTTCAATACTTCCGCTTAGGGATCTGGCAATTCGGCTTCTTTTAATCAATTTTTTGTATAAACGAGATGTTATTCCCCGCAGAAGAATATATTCAATTATTTTTAGGGGATAGAAATCCTGTGAATAGGGAGAAGCTATTCTGTAACCTATATGAAAGCCAGGCAAAGGAACAAGAAATTTCTTGGCGATTATAGGGTCTTCTTTATCTGAAAGTTTTGAAGAGTGGGGAAGAGGGATGTTTTGCCCTTTTTGAATTGTGGAGAAATACTTACGAATATCTTCCTCTGTTTTTGCTTTATCAATATTTCCGGCAATAGCGAGAACTGCATTGTTGGGTGTATAAAACGTGGAGTAGAAGTCTTTAACGTCTTCTACTGTGAGATTCCTCACGTCAGCTTCGTTCCCGATAACAGGATGACTGTAAGCAACATTTGGATACAGGAGATTATCAAAGCTCAAGAAGCTTTCAAAATAGGGCTCGGTTGCTTTCCGTTGATGAATCTCTTCAATAAGGGCTTCCTTAGCTTGCTCCACATTAGCGGCCGTGATTTCGAGAGATTTCATCCTGTCAGATTCAAGCCAGAGAACCAGGGCAAGCTGGTGGGAAGGAACTGTCTGCTGGAAAATGGTTTTATCTTCTGTGGTAGTGGCGTTCAGATCTCCTCCTGTCCTGCGGATAAAGCTTATGTGCTGCATCCTGCTTACATTTTGTGAACCCTGGAACATCAGGTTCTCTAACAAGTAGGCTAAACCTGTCTTTCCAGGTCTCTCATTAATGGAGCCGACATTGTAAGCAACGGCGACCGAGACAACGGGCAAGGAATAATCTTCAGAGAGAATAACCTGCAGGCCGTTTTCTAATTTGTACTGCTTGATGGGAAGAGAAGGACGTTGTTTCTCTTGGCTTAGGGCAGGAAAATGCCCAAAAAAGAAAAGCAGGAATAGACCGAGTATCGATAACTTGTATTTAGATATGAGGATTTTACTCATGACTAGAATTAGGAGTTTTTAAAAATAACACAAATATTAACTTAAATTCAAATAAAAGCAAATAAAAGGGGGGAGGCTACTTTTTTTGATAAAAGGATAAAATGGGCCAGGCCCCATTTTCCATGTCGTGATCTTTCAAAAAGTAGCGTGTCCCTTTTTTTATTGAAAATAAAGGCTTTTTGTGTTAATTTTTTCTGCTACGCAGGTCGAAAATTCTATCAGCCAAGCGAGGTGATATATGAGTAAAGAAGGAAAGCATCTATTCACGTCTGAATCTGTAACAGAAGGTCATCCGGATAAAGTTTGCGATCAGATTTCTGACGCCATACTCGACGATCTTATAAATCAAGATCCCAAAAGCCGCGTGGCCTGCGAAACTTTGGCAACCACTGGCCTTGTTCTTATAGCTGGCGAAATAACCAGTGATGGCTATTGTGAGTTCCAAAAGGTTGTCAGGGATACTGTCAAAGAAATAGGATATACCAATGCAAAATACGGTTTTGATTACCAGACATGTTCCGTCCTCTCTTCCATCCACGAACAATCTCCTGACATAGCCAGAGGAGTCGATGAAACAGGGGACCATGAACAGGGAGCTGGCGATCAAGGCCTGATGTTCGGATATGCGTGCACTGAGACAGAAGAACTCATGCCCATGCCTATAATGCTGGCTCATAAGCTCGTGAGGAGGCTGAGCCAGGTGCGGAGAGAAGACATATTGGATTATTTAAGACCCGATGGAAAATCTCAGGTTACCGTCGAATACGAAGGTAGCATGCCCAGAAGAGTAGAGGCCGTTGTGGTTGCTGCCCAGCACAATCCCGAAGTCAAAATGAATGATTTGAGAGATGATATCAAGCGTGTTGTTATAAACGAGATCATTCCGGCCGAAATGTTTGATAAGAACACAAAGGTTTTTATCAATGAAACAGGCCGTTTTGAGCAGGGGGGTCCCTTAGCGGATTCGGGAGTTACCGGACGTAAGATTATAGTGGATACGTATGGAGGAGTCGGAAGCCACGGAGGAGGATGCTTTTCTGGAAAAGATCCGACTAAAGTGGATCGTTCTGGTTCTTACATGGCAAGATATGTGGCTAAAAATTTAGTTTCTGCCGGGATTGCAGATAAGCTGGAAGTCCAGATGGCTTACGCCATTGGAGTGGTTCAGCCAGTATCGTTAATGGTGGACTCTTTTGGCACAGCCAAAATCTCAGAGGATAAGATAAAAGAATTAATTAAAGCCCATTTCGATCTTTCTCCGAAGGGAATGATCAAGACTTTGGATTTGCTCCGGCCTATCTACAAAAAAACAGCGTGTTACGGCCACTTTGGCCGCACAGAGAAAGAATTCACCTGGGAAAGAGTCGATAAGGCCGATTCTTTAAAAAAAGATGCGGGGCTGTAAGATAAAAGAAAATAATGACTAAGGATAAATATGGAGAAGAGAATGGATTATGATGTTAAAGATTTGAAGCTTGCAGATAAAGGAAAGCTTAAAATGGAATGGGCGGCAAGATACATGCCTGTTCTTGGCTTAATAAAAGAAAAGTTTTCAAAAGAAAAACCTCTCAAAGGAGTAAGGATTTCAGCTTGTTTGCATGTAACAAGTGAGACCGGAAACTTGATGAAAACTCTAAAAAAGGGAGGAGCGGAAATAGCCCTTACCGCATCAAATCCCCTCAGCACCCAGGATGAGGTAGCAGCAGCTCTTGTGAAGAACGATGGCGTTCCTGTTTTTGCTATAAGGGGAGAGGACAGTAAGACATACTACAAGCACATAAATCAGGCTCTTGATCAAAAGCCGCATATAACTATGGATGATGGAGCCGATCTGGTGTCTACTTTGCATTCCAAAAGAAAAAAGCTGCTTGAACATATCATCGGGGGAACAGAGGAAACGACAACGGGTGTGATTCGCCTCAAAAGTATGGCTATGAATAAAGTCCTTCGTTATCCCATAGTCGCGGTCAACGATGCCAATACAAAACATCTTTTTGACAACCGCTATGGAACAGGACAAAGTACAATAGACGGGATTCTCCGGGCGACCAATATTCTCTTAGCAGGAATGAATTTTGTTATTGCCGGCTACGGCTGGTGCGGTCGGGGAATAGCCATGAGAGCAGAAGGAGAAGGAGCAAAGGTTATTATCTGCGAGGTGGATCATCTTAGAGCCTTAGAAGCTGTCATGGATGGTTTTCAGGTTATGCCTTTAAAGGAAGCAGCCAAGATCGGCGATGTATTCGTCACCACGACAGGAGACAAGAATGTCATCAACAAAGATCATTTCTTGAGGATGAAAGACGGAGCTGTTGTTGCCAATTCTGGCCACTTTAATGTCGAGATCGACATCCCAACTCTGGAAAAGATGTCCCAAAAAAAGAGAAGAATAAGAGATTTTGCAGAAGAGTACAGCTTAAGGAATGGCAGAAAAATTTATCTGCTGGCTGAAGGACGATTGATTAACCTGGCTGCGGCAGAGGGGCATCCGGCCACGGTCATGGACATGAGTTTTGCCAACCAGGCGCTCAGTATTATATACCTGAATAGAAAGGGGAGAAGCTTAAAGAAAGAAGTTTATCCGGTCCCGGAAAAAATCGACAAGCAGATCGCCCGCTTGAAGCTTAAAACTCTAGGAATAAAAATAGATAGACTCACTCCTGAACAGAAGAAATATCTTGCTGGCTGGCAAGAAGGAACCTAGGGGGTCAGGTCTTATTTTTTGCTTGGTCTTGACTCAGGATAATTTTAAGCAAACTTTTCTATCTTATACAAACCTTATTATGACTATTAATCCACATTCAAAAGCCAATGCTTATTTTGTTAATTTTTTTCTTGTTGAGTGGCAAAAAACAAAAGACAAGATCAGACTTGATTCCTATTTATAAAAGCAAAAAACAAGACCTGACCCCTAATTAATTGGGGTTTGATTCATCAAACCCGCACTTTTTATATTTTATTTAATCAATTTTAGGTATTGCTCGATCTCTGCTTTCCTTGCAGGTTCGGCTACCCTCGCTAAAATCTTAATAAATATCTCTTTTGCCTTGTCGAATTCATTGTTTTTGAAATAAGCAACTGCAAGATTGAAATTGATATCAATATCCTTTTCTCTTGCATCCTCGCGAAGTGTCTCCAAGGCTATTTTGTAACTATCAATCGCCTTTACAAAGTCGTTTAAACCTTCATAAATAATACCCTTAAGGTTGTGAGCCATGACCATGCGTCTGTTTACCCCAAGAGCCATTTCCACATGATTTAAGGCCTCTTTAAGGTTGCCCTTTGTTAAGTATATTCTTGCCAGGTTATAGTAGGAGTTGTCCTTTGCTGTGTAGTTTTCATTTGAAATAGCAATCCTGAACTCTTTTTCAGCTTGATCAAGGAGACCCGTCTCCTGGTAAATAGCTCCGAGGGCGTTGTGGGCGTCGGTCAAGGTGGGATTAATCGTAAGACAATCTTGGAGATACTTAACGGATTCTTCGAGGTTTCCGTTCATTGAGTGGGATAAGCCAAGGGCATAGAGAGCGAGATCATAGCGGGGATTAAGCTCAAGGGCCCTGTTAAGATATTTAATCGCTTCATCAACGACCCCCTCGTTTAGGTAGAAAAGGCCCATATTATACTGGTATTGAGGATCATTATTCCTTGCATCTTCTATTTTTTTCTGGGTTGAGGCACAAAGGATAAAATTCAGACAGATAAAAATTATTAATATTAATTTGCATCTCATTTTCCTACTCCTTTCGAATCTTGTATTCACTTTTCAGTTTTCTCATCATCAAGTCTTGGAGAGCAGATCTGGGGTCTTTTTCCTTGTAGAGAACTTGATAAATTTGTTCGCAGATAGGCATTTCAACTTTTTCCCTTTTCGCCAGTTTATGGACACAATGAGTTGTGCTGATCCCTTCAGCCACCATTTTCATGGTTGAGACTATCTCAGGGAGAGATTTGCCCTTCCCCAATTCATAGCCCGTATACCGGTTGCGGCTCAATTTGCCCGTGCAGGTGAGGACGAGATCTCCGATGCCAGCTAATCCAGCAAAAGTTTCCATCCTCGCTCCTAATTTTACACCTAATCTTGTCACTTCTGCTATCCCTCTTGTTATTAAAGCTGCTATCGCATTGCTGCCGAACTGAAGAGCATCTGTGATTCCAGCTGCTATGGCAATAACGTTCTTAACGGCTCCGGCCAGCTCCACTCCTATTATATCCTCTGATGTGTAGGTACGGAAATATTGAGATGAGATAAGATGCTGAACTTTTTTAGCCATTTCCTGGTCTTTTGAGGCTAAGACCACTGCAGTGGGGTGATGCTCGACAACTTCCTTGGCGAAACTCGGACCGGAAAGAACAGCAATCCTGGCAACAAAGAAAGGAGAAAATACTTCCTCCATAACCTCGCTCATCCTTTTTAGCGATTTCTCTTCTATCCCTTTTGTAAGGCTGATAATCATATGATTGGAAGAAAGATTCGAAGCGAGCTCTTCATAAACACTCCGGCAGAATTTGGATGGGACGGCGATGAATACAATGTCTGAAGATGCCACAGCCTCTTTCATGTCATTGAAAAAGGAAACCTGAGGAGGAAAGACAAATCCTGGCAAGAAAGTTCTGTTTTCTTTGTGCCGCAGCGCCTCTTCGCAGACATCTTTCTCTCTTATCCAGAGCTTGGTTTTAATGTTCAGGCGGCCAAGATGAAGGGCAAAAGCGCTTCCCCAGCTACCGCCGCCAATAACACTTGCTTTCATCTCGATTTCTCTCCTAATTTTCTTTCCTTCCCTTGAACGAGCCTTTCAATATTATCCCTATGCATCAACATTATTAAAAAGAAAAGCGCAAAGCTCAAGTAGGCAATTTCAGCTTCTACGTTGAAAAGAAATATAAAGAAGGGAAAGCTCAGAGTAGCCAAAAGGGAGCCCAAGGAAACATACCGGCTCGCACCGCCAACGATTAAAAATACAGCCAGACAGAGGAGAAAAGGCTTAAAAGCCAAAATAGAATAGGCACCAAACGTAGTTGCTACTCCTTTTCCACCTTTAAACTTTATGTATAAGGGGAAACAGTGGCCTAAAACCGCTAAAAACCCGCAAATCAAGGCAAATTGTTTATCTTGAAATAATTTCAACGCAAAAAAAACAGGGAGAAATCCTTTTAGAAAATCTACTACCAAGGCCGGTAAAGCAAACTTCCAGCCTTTAAGGCGAAGCAGATTTGTGGCACCCGTGCTATGGCTCCCAAAGTTACGGATATCTTTTTTTTCACTGATATAAAAGAGGATATATCCCATCGGGATGGACCCGAGGAGATAAGAGAGGATGGCAAAGGATATTTTCATTTAAGTTCGAATTCAGAAAGAACATTGTACTCAGCCCCAGTAGGCTTGAGAATACTCTGGATAAAGCTGATTTTATCTGCTTTCATTTCTCCAAAATTTCTATCCCTGTATTTTTCAAGGAGCGAAAGGGTCTCTTTTATGTTAGATAGGCTTTTGACTCTTCCCAGTGTAAGGTGAGCGTGAAATTTCCGTCGCTCTCTTGGAAAACCCAGTTTTTCAAGCTCTCCTTCCAATTGAGATTGAAGAGCTGCAAGAGTTTCTTGTTCTTCGATCCCAACCCAGAGAACCCTTGGATTCTTCATCCCTGGAGGGAAGGAGCCTGTCCCTTTGAATTTCAGTGAAAAAGTACCATATCTTTTTGAAATTGTTCTCAAGATATTTTCAATCTCTGGAACTTTCTCCCTGCCTATCTCGCCCAAAAATTTAAGAGTTAGGTGCATTCCTTGATGCTTGACCCACCTGATATTTCTGTGTCCTTCATCTAGCTCGTCAACGAGAAGAGATAGAGTCTTTTTAATCTCCGGATCGAGGTCAATAGCGATGAAAGTTCTCATTTCAGCCCTCTTTTCTTTTTTTCGTATTTAACAAGATGCCTTCGCACCATGTCTAAGGCTTTTTGACTGGACTGATATTTTATTTTATCTCTATTTCCTAAAAAGAGATTCTTTATAGATTCTGATCCTTTATCCCAGGCCAGGGCGATATAGACAAGACCCACAGGTTTCTCCGGGGTTCCGCCTGAGGGACCTGCTATCCCGGTTACCCCAATTCCGAGGCTTGACTGAGCCTTTTCCCTAATTCCTTGGGACATAACTTCAGCAACTTGAGAGCTGACTGCTCCGTGTTTTTCGATTAAAGCCGGGGAAACACCCAGGGCGTTGATTTTTGCATGATTGCTGTAGGCTACTACTCCTTGCAAGAAATAATCCGAACTTCCGGGGACATCCGTCAGGCGATGACCAATAAGGCCCCCGGTACATGATTCGGCCACAGCCAGAGTTTTTTTGTTCAGTCGCAAAAGATTTCCTACTACCTCCTCGAGTTCTTCGCCGGACGTCGAGAAAACATTCTCTTTGAGCCTTTCCAGTATATTTTTTTCCAAATTTTGTGCTTTTTTGTCTGCTTGCTCCTGGCTTTTTTTAGAATGACTGCTAAGATGGATTTCAATCTGGCCTGGATGGGCGAGAGTAGTCAACCTGAGATTAGGATCATCAGGATATAAATCCAGGATGAGAGTTTCTATCTTGGATTCAGTCAATCCTGTGATTTTTAAGACTTTGCGAGCCGTGTAATCCATCTTGAATTCTTGAAGATGCGGCCTTACTGACTTGTCGAACATTGGTTTGAGTTCATGCGGAGGGCCGGGGAGAAGTACTATTTTGTTCGACCCAGTATCAAGCCAGAGGCCAGGGGCAGTGCCGTTTCTGTTTTCAAGTATTTCTGCTCCATCGATGACATAGGATTGCTTTTTGTTGACTTCGGGCATCGAAAGTCCACGGAGTTTAAACCTTTCCTCTATTCTCTGGAGAAGTTCTTTGTTGAAAATGAGTTTTCGTTCAAGAACTGTGGCGAACGCCTCTCTAGTCCTATCATCTTTTGTCGGACCGAGTCCACCCATGGCGATGATGATATGCGCGCGGGAAAGAGCCTGTTTTATAGAGAGGGCAAGATCATCCCAGTCATCTCCAACTATTGTTTTATAAGAAACCTCCATTCCCAGGTCATTAAGACGCTCTGTAAGGAAGAGGGAATTGGTGTCCTGGAAATAGGGAGTGAGAAGTTCCGCGCCTGTGGCTATAATCTCAATTTTAAAATTCTTCTTTGCCTTCATATTTAAAGGAAATAGAACTTCAAGAGCAAGTAGAGATGAATGATTATACCCGCATAAACCGCAGCCACAAGATCATCCATCACAATTCCCCATCCCTGTGGAAGTGTTTCAACTTTTTTTATGGGATAGGGTTTAATGATATCAAAAATGCGGAAAAGGAGAAAGCAGGATAAAAGAGGAAACCAGCCTGTGCCCCAGGATTCTCCTATCCGGAAGAGAACAATAAGCTGGCCGAATGCTTCATCGATCACTATCCTCCGGGGATCATCCTTTTTCAACTCTGTTGAATATTTTGTGGAAGTAAAAATGCCTACTAAAAACAGAAAGAAGATAAGCAAAAGGTAAATGGGCCAGCTTAATCTGTGAAGATAGAATTTATAAAGCAGAACTACAATCAGGCTTGTTAAAGTTCCTGGAGCAACCGGAAAGTATCCGACTCCGAAGAACGTGGCGATGATTTTTGATAAAGATTTCATTCAGCAAGTTTTCCGTATAAATCATATACATCCCCACCTGTGATTTCAACCTTTTGAATCGTGTTAACCACTTTTTCCCATTTCCCGGGGGCGTCGATGAGAATCATGCCGTCAACCTCAGGGGCCTGGAATCTCCCCCGGCCGATCAATATGTCGGGATTTTCTTTAGGAATCCCCTCAATCAAAACGTCAAGGCTCTGGTTCAGGTGCTTTTTGTTGTTCTCGAAAGACATCTCTGACTGAATTTCCATGATTTTATTTATTCTTTTCCTCTTTACGCTTTCTTTAACTGAATCTCCGAGGTAGAAACAATCCGTTCCTTCCTCTTTTGAATAAGCAAAGACTCCCAAATGGTCAAATTTGGCTTCTTCAACAAATTTTTCTAGATCCTCGAATTCCTTCCTGCCTTCACCCGGAAATCCGACGACAAGAGATGTCCGAAGGGCAACATCAGGAAGCTTTTCCCTTAGTTTTTTGATGAATTTGAGCGCTCTCCTCCCGTCCATCCCTCTTTTCATTTTTTTTATAATCTTCGAGTCAGAGTGTTGAAAAGGAATATCAAGATAAGAGCAAATTCTCTCTTCCTGCATTACCTCTAAAAGGGAGTCGCTTATTTCTTCGGGATACCCATAAAGGATTCGAATCCACTCGATACCTTGAATGCTCAGAAGCTCTTTAAGAAGGAGGGGTAAGCCGTCCTCAAACCCCTGATCGCGACCAAAGTAAGTTGTATCCTGAGAGATCAGGTTTATTTCTTTTACTCCCTTCGAAGATAGCTTTTCTACTTCCTGGAGAATGGATGAGACCGAGCGAGACCGGTAAGGGCCTTTTATAAAAGGGATGGCGCAGAAAGAGCACTCGTGCGAACATCCTTCGGATATTTTGACATAAGCCCATGCCGGAGGAGTTTGGATGACGCGGGGGGAGGTATGATCATACAGAAAGCAGTGCTGAGATTTTTTAAACGGTTTTCCCTCGACCGCCTGGACTATTTTATCGAAGTCATTAACTCCCAACCAAACGTCTATTTCAGGGTACTTTTTTATCAATCGTTCTTTATATCTTTCGACATAACACCCCACAGCAACGGTTTTCTTTCCTTTTCTTTTGAGATTAACAGCTTCTTTTAGAGCATCGCGTGCTTCTTGCTTTGCCGGTTCAATGAACCCGCAAGTGTTGAGAATCACGATATCCGCCTCTCCGGGGTTGGTGACGAATGTATATCCAGCTTTTTCCAGATAACCCAGCATAACTTCGCTGTCAACAAGGTTTTTCGCGCAGCCAAAACTTATAAGAGCTACTTTTTCCATAAGGCATAAATTGTAATCCGTTAACCACGAATAGTAAACAGCATTCAGCAATGAATTGGATTTGCCTATGAGTTAAGTGATGGTTTAAAAATAAGCTGATTAGATGTCATTGTGATAATTCATCTTGACCTATGCAGCGCTTTCATACATGCGAGGAACGTAGAAGATTTTTAGCATGTCATTGCGAGGAGCGTAGAAGATTTTTAGCATGTCATTGCGAGGAGCGTAGCGACGAAGCAATCTCATCGTTTTTTTGTAGGGGTTTGATTCATCAAACCCACCTTATACTACCCCAGCTCGCGAGACTCGAAATACTGGATAAAGGGCAAAAATTCCTGAATCCCCGCCAAAAGGCTTAAGGATAGATCTTGTAGAGAAGGCGGGGAAAAGGGATGGTTTCTCTTATATGCTTTATCTTACAAATCCAGCCGAGCATTCTTTCTATGCCCAACCCGAATCCAGAGTGGGGGACAGAGCCGAATTTTCTTAAATCAAGGTACCATTCGTAATCTTTCCGAGGCAGTTTGAATTCCTTAATTTTCTTCTCAAGAAGATCAAGGTCATGAATGCGCTGTCCTCCTCCGATGAGCTCTCCGTATCCTTCTGAAGCCATCATATCCACTCCCAGCACTAATTCAGGCCGCTTTTCATCAGGTTGCATATAAAAAGCCTTTATTTTAGCGGGAAAGTGGGTAATAGATACGGGCAGGTCGAAAATCTCAGAGAGAAGAGTCTCCTCCGGCGCACCAAAATCATCACCCCATTCCATTTTTGAGCCTTTTTTCTTGAGCATCTTTTGAGCTTCATCATAGGTTATACGAGGGAATGGTTTTTTTATCTGCTCAAGAGGTTTTGCATTTCGTTCCAGAACTTCAAGATCCTTCTTGTTTTGTTCCAAAATGCGCTCTATTATGTAAACAACAAGGTCTTCTCCCAACTCAGTTATATCCTCCAAAGTGGCAAAAGCCACTTCAGGCTCGACCATCCAGAACTCAATCAAATGCTTTCTTGTTTTTGACTTTTCTGCCCTGAAAGTAGGACCAAAACAATAGACCTTGCCAAAAGCCATAGCTGTGGCTTCGTTATAAAGCTGGCCGCTCTGACTAAGGAAAGCTTTTTGGTCAAAATAATCTGTCTCAAAAAGGGTAGTGGTGCCCTCGCAAGCACTGGGGGTCAAGATCGGTGTGTCCATAAGACGGAAGCCCCTGCCGTCAAAAAAATCGCGTATGGCTTTTATGAGTTCTGTTCTTATTTGAAGAATAGCGTGCTGTTTTTGTGAACGAAGCCAGAGGTGACGATGTTCCATAAGGAAAGGAGTACTGTGAGCTTTGGGAGTTATGGGATACTCATCAGCGACTTGGAGAATTTCTACATCCTTGATGGTTAACTCAAAACCTCCAGGAGCTCTTTTATCCTCTCTTACCTGGCCCCTCACGATCAGAGATGATTCTTGAGTGAGGGTGTCGAACTTTTTAAACAGGGGATCGTCCTTTTTAGGGCTGAAGATCGTCCCCTGGATAAGTCCCGTACCGTCTCTTATAATCAGGAAACGGATTTTTCCGCTTGAACGCTTGTTAAAAACCCAACCTCTGATTTCAACTTCTTTATCTTTAAAGTTTGAAATGTCTTCTATGTAAGTCCACTTCATGTCTCAAGAATTATAAAAAATAGAAAAGTTAAGGTCAATTTATATTATTCATTGACAGGAAGCGGGCTGTATGATAAGTGCAAATTATTTGAAGATTGGTAAAGACAATAAATTATCAAGAACTATAATTCCTGATGCTAAAGCGATGATTGCTCGCTCAAGCAAGATCAAATTTGAGATCAAATTGCGTCTTTAAATTAAGAATGTGAGATGAATAAGTCGATTGGTGTCAATCAAGATTTAGAAAAGATCATAAAGGACATAGCAGAAGTGGCCCGGATGCTATGGGAGCTTGGATGGGCGGAGAGTAACGCCGGCAACATTTCTGTCAATGTCACAGAACACATTCCTGAAGATATTCGAGAACTTAATAAATTCCCTTCTGGAGAAATCGATAAAAGCTATCCCGAGCTATCCGGATATTCCTTTTTTATTACTGGCGCTGGCGCAAGGATGCGCGACTTGGCAAAGCAACCTTCTGAGAATGCATGTATACTGCGCATCGCGGAGAAATCAAACAGGTATTATACTCTATGGGGGAAAAGGTCCGACTCAGGCTTTGCACCCACATCTGAGATTCATTCACATCTGAAGGTCCACAGCTTTCTGCTCGAGAAAAAAGCTTCACAAAAGGTCGTAATCCACGCTCATCCGGAAGAACTGACTGCTTTGACGCATGTTAAAGAATATAAGCGAGAGAACAAATTAAACCGCCTGCTATGGTCAATGAATCCAGCGGCAAAAATTATCATTCAAAAAGGTGTTGGCCTAGTTCCATACGTTGTTCCGGGCTCCGATGAGCTTGCTCAGGCCACAATAAAAGCTATCGAGAAACATGATGTCGTTCTATGGGAGAAGCATGGATGCTTGGCCATCGGTGCGGATGTGCTTGAAACATTTGACAACGTTGATATCCTAAACAAGGCAGCTCGAATATTTTTCACATGCAAGAGCGCTGGTATTGATCCCGAAGGATTGTCCGATGCTCAGCTGGAAGAGATTGAGCGCCTATTTTCGCACAAGAAGTAAAGGAATGAAAACTCATTAATCATAAAAAAGATTAAGTGAAACTCGCGCAGGGAGAAACTAAATGGCGTCTGGAATAGTTTATATCTTTAGGTTATAATACATTTTTCTTTGGAAAAGGAGTGCATATGAAATCCAGAAAAATGATTTTGATCGCGGCCCTATTATTCTCGATTCTTGCCGTTTTGATAGCTCAAAACCAATTAATAGGCATTGATATAGAAGAAGTGCTTACCATCGAAGGTTTAGGCGAAAGTCTGGTATATCAACGGGGTAGTGTGACAACCGATTATGAAGGGAATATCTATATTACCGATTTAGAGGATAATTCGATAAAAAAATTCAATAATATCGGCGAATTAATCGCGGTTGCCGGAAAAAAGGGCGACGAGCCGAGAAAGTTCCAGGGTCCGAACATAATAAGATATTATAGGGGCAAGATATATGTATCAGAGGTTTACAATCCCGGAATTCAGGTGTTCGATGATGATTTGAACTTCAAATTTGAAATTCCAATTCCGTTTACCATGACTGATTTTAATGTTCTGTATGAAGATCGCATTGCAATTTCAACTTTAATAAAAGATAGATCTGAGACCGGCTTTATTTATTGCATATATTTCTATGATTCCAAGGGAAACAGAGAAAAAAAAGAAGAAGAGGGAGAAGAGGAAGAAGAAAAAAAAGATGAAGACGACAAGATTGTATACGCCACTGACAAAGATTTTACGATGTTGAATACGGTTAGCTTTCAAGATTATAGAAAGAATTATTTTATGATAGCTTATAACTGGAAAGATAAAATTGATAGGTACTATAAAAGTGGAAGATTGGTATGGACAAGAGGTCTGCTGAATAATGAAGATGCCCAAATAAGAAAAGAAGGATACTCAAAGCGTTCTTTCGGCGTCTACCCGGTTGAAGCAGTTTACAGAGCAATCGCTCTGGACAAGCAGGGGAATCTGTTTATTTTGTGTGGTGATTTGTCAAAAAACATCAACCGGGATGTATATGTATTGAGTAAAGATAACGAGTTCATTTCTACATTTACCTTACCCGAAGCCTCCCGGACTATACACATTGACAGGAATAATTTTCTCTATTCGAGGTCTGAGGATGGGAAAAAATTAATAAAATATGCAATAGGATATATTTTTGAATAATTAAGCTCTATTAGTTTTGCGCACGATATGAATTCCCGAAATCCCCCCAGAGTTAATGCACCAATATTCAATATAATTCCATCAAATCTCAACCATGTCTTAACACTTCCTTAATATATCTCTTTTTTAAGGTCTTTATTTTATAGATGAAACAAATTTAAGTAAGAGAGGTTGAGGAGGATCAAATTAGACTTGCTTCCATAAATATAGAAATTACTGCAAAGTAAATCTTTTCTTCTCATCTGCAGTTGCCTGGAACATTGATCTTGTTTCTTTCACTTTCTTTTCTATTTCACTGAATATCTTTTTAACATCCGTGTCTGAATAATCATAATTTCTCCTGTTAGAACAATTTCCAAGGCTGTCTAAGGCATCCAGTAACCGGTTGACTCTGTTTTCTGCTATCCTTACGAATCTCTCGCGGTTCGCTTTTTTTCTTCGGGCGGATCTATCAGGCGTTTTATTCATGTTGCCTCCTTTTTATTCTTTGAGGTTCCCTGAAACTTTAATCTTGTTTCTTTTAATTTTTTTTCTATTTTCTCGAATGTCTTTTTTATATCTGCATTTGAGTAATCGTAATATCTTTGCTCAGAACAACCCCCAAGCTTATCTAAGGCATCCAGTATCCGATTAACTCTTCTCTCTGCCGTCCTTACAAATCGTTCCCGGCCAGTAATTTTCTTCCTGTACTGCTCATATATTTTATTCATATTAACCTCTATTATAGAGATATATACCAATATTATAGAAATATGTCAAGATATAATTTGCATATATATCAATTAATAATGTGATATATATATGATATATTTTAGATAATTAGTTAAAAATGTAGATTATTAAATTCTTAATTTAATTTCATTCTGATAAGAAGAGCTGATATTAATTGTTCATCCGTTATTCCTTCCTTGAAGATAAAGATCGAGTTTGATAAACTCGTAGTCACCAAGAGGCCAATGTCTTCAGAAAGTGAAAAGAAAGTATACGAAGCCCTGGATAAGCTCGGTATTGCCTATACCAGGCTGGAACATCCGCCTGTTTTTACAGTCGAACAGGCTGAGAAACATTGGGGAAGCATAACCGGCGCCCATTGCAAGAATCTTTTTCTCCGTAACAAGAAGGGTAATCGCCATTACCTGGCCATTCTGGAAAGCTCCAAAAGCGCAGATCTAAAAGCACTGACAAGAAAATTGGGTGAAGATAGACTCAGTTTCGCGTCCCCGGAGCGGCTAATGCGCTACCTTGGACTGGAACCCGGTGCGGTTTCTCCTTTTGGGTTGATTAATGACAGTCAAAAAGAGGTTAGGGTAGTTATTGACCAGGATTTGAAAAATGCGGAGCGCATAAATTTTCACCCCAACGTTAACACGGCAACAGTAGGGGTCGAGCTTTCGGATTTTGATAAATTTCTGGCCTGGTGCGGAAACAGTATCCGTTATCTACAGCTCTGAGATTTTCTTTATTCTTTAGCTTGGGACATCAGTTTTTCGTTTTCTTAGGCTTTTTCTCTTCACTGCTCAATTTCTCCATTATCCTGATACGCCAGACCCAGATTATAAAAATAACCAAAGCAGCTAATATTCTTAGCACGGACGAAGTAGTGAAAAAATTGAAAATTCCATGAAAGAAGGCTGCAAGTAAAATTCCCGTTAAAGAAGCTTTCAATATTGGTTTTTTATAAATTCGGGCATTTCCAACTGTATAGCCCCAAATTGAAGAAAATATTGTGTGCGTTAACGGTGAAGTAATAGCACGGCCAAAAAGCTCAAAACCTCTCATATATACCAGATAACCCATGTTCTCGTAACTTGCGAATCCAAGCGCAATTACAGATGCATAGACGATTCCATCTATTTTTTCATCAAAGGATTTAAAGGCTGCTATTATGACTAAAAAAGGAAGAAATTTAAAAAACTCTTCTACTATTCCGGTGACGCCAATACTATAAAAAAGGAACTGAATTCTGTGGCTTTCCATCATGAAACTGGGATCATCCGGTAATCCTATAAGAGGAAGGATCGTATAGAATCTTGAGCAAGCACAAGCAGTTAGAATACCAAAAATATAAGTCACGCCTAAATAGGCAATAGGCTCCGGTCGGTAACGGTCTTTATAGTAGAAATAGAAAATCCAGAAAATTGCTGGACCAATAATGGCTGAGAAGAAAATCCAGAGTGTCATTTGGATGAAAAGTAGCTTATTTTATTTCAGAAGATATAGAATGCGGAGTAATTTCCCGCCTCTTAATATGCTTACATTAAACTCACTATCATTTTTGAATCTATCATACAAATCAAATATCATTGATACATTATTCAGCTCAACTCCGTTAATTTCTTTTATTACATCATTCTTGACAATCCCGATTTCAGTTAAGATTGTATTCTCTGGAAAATTGAGTATTTTAAATCCGCTGATGTTCCCTTCAAGCATGTTGGGAACAAATCTTGTTTTTTCCAGAATCTCCGCCCATTCCCTCTCGAGCCTTCTCTCGACTTCAGACCTGTTAAATTCCTTTCTTATTATATTAGGGTCTAAGCCAGGGCTCTCTACAGGCTTATCTTCTGGCAAGGGAATCTGGACCTCGGCCGGTTTCCTCTGAACCGGTTGCACAGCTTTTAATACGCTCCCTTTTCCCAGAAGAATCTGGAAGCTCCTTTCTCCTTTTTTGAGGATAATCCTGTTGTTGAAAACTTGATCCAGGGTGAATTCAAGGATTCTTTCTCCTATTCTTAATGTATAAATTTTCCCGTTTTGTTTATTTTGCAGGGTAGCTACAGAGGAAGAAGCGTTTTTTGACACCACGACTCCAATCAAGGCCAGAGAAGGCAAGCGGATTTCCTGCTCGCTTGAAGCAGATATTCTCTGAGAGCTGAATGAAACTGGAATAAGAAACAAGAATGTAAACAGAAGAAAAAGAATAATGCCGGAACTTACTTTCTTGAATAAGCTCATTTTCCGGTTAATTTGGCAATCCTAAACAACCTGGCTATCTGAAAATAACTTTAGGTTTTTTTATTTGTTCTAGCTAACCTTACTTTAAACCTATAACATAGGGAAAAGCCTAGGTCAAATGCCTGTATGGGTATGTTCTGTTCTGTGATTGGAAAGGTTTTTGGGAAATATCCTCGCTCTTAATGAAAAAAAGGCCTGGCCCCACTTTTTTTCCATTTTTTGATTTCCCAAAAACTATATCGCCAATATAGGAATCAATTATCGCGGATTTGGTAAAGGAAATTTCAAACGGAAGGGAGAAAATATAAAAAAAATATGTTATTTAATATTTCTATTTCTTTTCATGTAAAAATTTGGATACTATATCTATGATGATATCCTTGCATATTTGTATTTATACATATAGATTGCCTAGTAAAACATTAAAAGGGAAAAGATGAACGCAGACTTTATGAGGTTTATTGATCGCAGGGTAGGACTCCCCATTTGCTTTGCCCTTTCTTGCGTTCACGAATTAAGAAAAATATTCAGCAAGCCGAAATTCATAAAGAAACCAAATAAGTTCCTATTCATAGAACTCTCTGAAATGGGGAGCATATTGCTGGCTTATTCTCTTTTTAAAAAAACAAAAGAATTTTTTCCGGATGCAGAGCTTTATTTCCTAACTTTTAAGGAGAACCGGCAAGCAGTAGATATCCTGGATATCATTCCGGAAAAGAATGTGATGACTATTAACAGTCGCAATTTCTTCAGTCTGCTGGGTACAACCATCGGCACCTTATGGACATTAAGAAGGAAAAAAATAAGCGTAGCCGTAGACATGGAACTCTTTGCCAGGTTCACAGCTATCCTAAGCTACTTGAGTAGGGCAAAAAATAGGGTAGGGTACTTCAGGTTTCACAATGAAGGATTATACAGGGGGAATTTCCAGACACACAAAGTCGCATTTAATCCACATCTGCATATGGCCCATAACCTGATGAGCCTTATTTATGCGTTAAGTTCTTCTCCTTCAGATGTTCCTTTATCAAAAACCCAAGTCTTAGAGAAAGATATTATCGTTCCAAAAAGAGGGATAGCAGACAACGCCAGGAAGGTGCTTCTAAAAAAATTGGAAGGTGAGAACGAGAATATAGCGGAGGCAAAGAAGATTATTCTGCTTAATCCGAATGCAAGTGATATAGTCCCTTTGAGAAGATGGCCTTTAGAGAATTATACGCAGCTTGCAAAGCTGCTACTCAAACACGAGGGAGTTTACATTATTATAACCGGGGTAGAATCCGAGAGAAAAGATATTGACATCATCTGCGATGCTGTAAGCCCAGAAAGATGCATAAATTTTGCAGGAAAGACTGCTTTTTCTGAGCTTATAGATCTCTACAACATATCAGACGTTCTGATTACCAACGATAGCGGTCCAGTGCATTTTTCTTCTATGACAGATATAAAGGCTTTTGCCTTTTTTGGCCCTGAGACACCCAAGCTGTACGGACCATTGGGGAAGAATTGTCGTGTATTCTACTCTAATTACGCCTGCAGCCCTTGTGTATCCGCATTTAATCACCGGAAGTCTCCATGCAGCGATAATAAGTGTTTAAAAGCAATCTCAGTCATGGAAGTTTATAACGAAGTGAAGAAAATATTAGTCTGAATAACTGTTGAAGCTATGCGTCTGAAGAGAAAGAAGCTTCTTCTTATTTTGTTTGCCTTCATCATCCTCCTCTCGCTTTTTCTCCTTAAAGTCAAAGAACATATGATTGATTTTGAGGTGAATTATAAAGCAGGGAAAAGACTCAGGGGGGCAGAATCCTTGTATCAGGTTGAAGATGGCCACTTTATGTTTAAATATCTCCCTTCCTCCGCTCTGTTATACCTTCCTTTGTCTTTTCTTCCGCTTAATGCAGCGAAAGCTTGCTGGTACTTTATCGTTGTCTTTTGCCTTTGTTCCCTTGTTTATGTCTCAAATAAGATTCTTCCTTCGGAGGAAAGAAAATCCGTATATCTGCTCATTTTACCCCCTTTGATACTGGCCAAATTTTTCTTAAGAGAGCTCCATCTAGGGCAGATTAACGCCCTGGTCACGATGATCCTGCTTTTTATGATCTGGTTTTTGATATGTGAAAAAAACACGGCGCCTTCACAAAAAGACATGTACGTCGGCCTTCTCTGGGGAGCTGCAACTGCCTTGAAACCTTATACCTTGATTTTTTTACCCTATTTTTTATTAAAGAAGAAGTGGAAGTCCCTCTTATCTGGACTGGGCTTTTTATTCCTTGCTCTTCTTATTCCGGCTGCTTTTTATGGTTGGCGCGGAAACATTATTATTCTTAGGGAATGGATATCAACTCTTTCCCGATCTACCCAAGCTCTTCTCGATTCTCAAGATAATATTTCTATCATAGCTTTTTTTATGAAATGGACGGGAAATCGAAATATCTCTCTTTTGCTCTCTATGCTGGTAATAGCCATCCTTGCTTTTCTCGTCCTTACTGTCATTCTAAAAGGAAAAAAAATAAACCGGGCCTCAGTGCTCGAGTGTTCCATTCTTCTTATTCTTATTCCCCTGATATCTCCCCTGGGATGGGATTATACGCTTTTGATGTCTGTTTTAGGGGTAATGATAATCATTCATAATTTCTCTGGCTATTCAAAGTTTTGGAAGGGGATTCTTGTTTTTAATTTCTTTATCATTACTTTTTCTTTATATGACATCATGGGAAGAGATTTCTATGCAAGGTTTATGTCTTGGTCTGTTATCACCATAAATTTCTTAATCCTTGTCGGATATCTTACTTTTCTTAGGTTTCGAAAGATTTGTTAAGGATAAAAAGTTAGGCAGGCTTTCTCGGCTAAAATTGGAGAATGGAATTTGATTTAATTAGTACGTTATGTTTTTGATAATCTGGGAAGTTGAAACTTAGGGATTTGTATGAATTCTTAAAACTTATAGATATACAAGGCACGTAAAGCAGGTTTCGCATCTGTAAAATATCTTTCCTGAAGTGATGCATGCCTTAAGTAATAATCATATCCTAGGCTTATCTGTGATTTTTCTGACAGGTTGCATTTGATATCTAAAGTTAAAATTGCCAGGAATTCGTCTGCGTCTGTATATATGGAATGTACCCAATACTGGGAGAAGCCAGTCTCAATACTGCCAATATTTTTCTTTCCAAACTCTAGTTTAACTCTTCCTAGAATTCCAGGCCCACTGTAGTATGGATCATCTACTTTCTTCCCAAAATGGGTATTTTCTGAGTCAATCGACGGACTGGAGCCACCATAAATTAGAGAGAGAACTCCAGAACTGTTAAAAAATAGGTTCGAATCACTAATAAAAACAGTAACCAGGCCAGGACCCATACCAATAGCGGAAATCCTGTTAGCAAAGTTGGATTCTATATAATCAAAAACTCCAAAGAGACCAGCCAGGCCGTTTTTAATCCTTTTCCCGGCAATAATTCCCGTTGTGAAAATTTCACCGTGGCGAATAATATTGTCTTGAATCCCTAATCTGAAATCAAGCGAGAACCAGTCATAAGGGCTTATTCTTGAAAAATCTTTCCTAAGATAGTCTTTATATTCAAGGTCTGCTGCGATAAGAAAGCCCGGCTTATCAGAGGATACACTGTAGGCCCCAAACGGCAAGCTAAAGTCATAATGGTGTTCATGTTCAGGATTTCCAATTTTGTAAGATTGGCCCGATAAGGCCTTAATTCCGTAAGCAGGATTGAGGATGTAGGCCAAGGATTTTCGAAATATTCTTTCGATACCGGTCGAATTCTCATCTAAAAGCATATCTCCAATTTTAAATAGAACTTCACCCAGCATTACGCCTCCCAGGGTATTAAGAGCAAGATCATTTGAAGAAGGATGGATCGATTCTAAAAAGACCTCCCAAGTATAACTCCCAAAAGTAGAACAGATTGTGGATTCCAGGAAATTTAATCCATTTGCCCTTCCTATAGAATAATGAATTGCTCCATGATAGGGGTGGGCTAATTTGTTCATTCTGTAGGTGTCGATATCCAAAACAAAACCAGATGAGAGATTTTTTAAGATGGATTTCAATGAAATTTTTGACCACGGTCGAGGATCTATAAACCTACTAAAAGCCCATAATGTCACATTAATGGAAGTGATTTCTAAGGCTGCCTTTGAATAGCTCTTCTTACTTCTTTTGAGGGAGATTGTTTTGGAAGGGGTTTTAAGGGAAAAGGTAGCTGGATACATTGCTGCCAGACTAAACAGGGCTGTGGAACCGTTTTGTCGTTGAGCGTAATTCTCCGCTGACAAAGATTCATTACCGTCGGGACTTAATATATCAGTCGAGTTCTCCATATCGTCGGAGACAGAAAAAGAATGAGAATTGATTTTGTAATCAAAGGAAAGTTTTTGGTAATTGGATGATAGAATAAGAGTTTCATATGGTTCCGCTGCATATAGGTTTGTAAAACTTATCAAACTGAAAACCAGAACTGTAGTTATAACAATTTTTTTCATTTTTTCTTATTTTATTCTGGTAAAGTACTCACGGGCTATCTAATTGCGCTCTTCCAAAACGCTTTTAGCTAACTGCTTTTACCATAAAAAAGATAATGGTTTTATCGATATTTGTCAATAGCAAGGGAAATTAGCCAGGGTAAAGCCTCGCCATCGGGAACGTAAATTTTCTTCCCTTGACATATAATCTAAATAAATTTAATTTTATATTCGCGCCTAAAAAACTTAGAAATCGTATTTATATCAATGAATAAAGTTAAAGAGCACTTATGCGACGATGATCCTGCTAAGGGCCATCCTGATGTCCGAACGGAGCTCAAAGATGTTTCTTATTTTTTTCTCGGTAACGGACACATTCAGGCTGCTGTCCAAATTGCTCCTTCCGGTGAGGGAACACCCATAGGCCTATTGATCATGAACCCGGAGCATCTGGGGAAAAAGAGAGAAGCTTTAACCTGTGAGCCAGATTCTGGTCTAGAAAACACGATGATTCGCCTAATCTCTGCGCAGGCCGCTAAAACCACAGGAACCAGGGCTTTTGAGGCCGGTTGGCTTGAGGGATATGAAATCCCTGTTGCCCAGATCATATGGCGCGCCGGCAATTTCCAGATCGCTGAATACTTTTACTGCCCGAACTTGACTCATCCCGTGCTTATGCGCGAAGTACGCCTAAAAAACATCAGCAATATTACGATTCAGGCTCGCCTGAGAACAGGAGTTCCTGATAAAACTATTGACGAGGAATTCTATTTAGAACCTGAAAAAATTAAAATAGTATTTCTCCGCTATACTTTAAATAGTTCAGGGAAACATGTTAATCTTGATTTAATACCGGAAGCAGGAGTAGAGCGCAAAGCTCTAGAGTATTGGAAAGAGAAAGCCTGCGCCTCGTTTGGTTCTCCCGTCCTGGATCATTATTTTACTGCATCACAGTTTCAATTGCCGGCAGTTATCTCAAAGTCTGGGAAAGTGGATGGTAGTATCTGGCAGCATAACCGCGAGCGGGCAAGGGATCAGGCGATGATGGCGGTGGGTTTGACTCTAGCAGGTCACCATGAGATTGCTTGCAGGATACTCAACCGCATGTTTGAAGAATTTGTGACTAAAAAAGGGGATATCACAAATTCCGGGAAAGTGAGAGGTCCAGATGAGGTTGAATTAGACCAGAATGGAACGCTTCTCTTTGCCTTGAAAAATTATGTTCTCTGGACTGGCTCCCATGAAATAATTACCAAACACTGGAACAAAATTGTAGCTGCTGCCGAGTTTCCTTTAGCTGATGCTTTTATTCATAGCCGCTCTGGCTTATTAGCCAACAGAAGGGAGTACTGGGGGCGACACCAGAATCATGGGATCGTAAAAGGGATGGAGCTAGCCCATCAATTGTTTTCTGCCATAGGGCTTTCGGCAGCTTCTACCTTAGCCTCACTTGTTCCCCGAAAACAAGAGGCCTTACACTGGAAGCAGAAAGCAGAACGGATAAAAAACGCCATGTTAGACGAAGCTCAATACGGCCTGATTGATAGCCGTGGATTCATCAAGAGACGCGGCATCGATGGAGTTATTCAGGAAATTGTCAAGCCTTTACCCAAAGCTCAATTAGTTGAGGGAGTACCCTTAGCTTCGAGGGGAGAACACCGCCTCAATCCTGATGCTACATCTGTTCTACCCATCGCTATGGGCCTCATATCCCCAGATTCTCCTCTGGCATTATTGACATTGGATAGTGTCGAAAAACTTTGGAATCAAGCTTGGAAGGACGGAGGCTACGGGCGGTATGACGTAAGTTCAGAACCTGATTCTCCTGGCTCCTGGCCTATTGCTTCTTTATTCATTGCCCGCTCTTATGCTGAAACTGGAAATTTTGATAAAATGTGGAGAACCCTAGAGTGGCTTAATTCAGTTCCTTGCGCATTGTCCGGTTCATGGTTTGAATTTTACGGACAACGTTTAGATCCGCACTTTTCTCAGGAAGGTATTGCACCTTGGATTTGGGCAGAAATGCTAATTCTGCTGATTAACCATATCATCGGGATTCAGCCCGAGTTAGACCACATCCGGATACGTCCAAAATTGGTCCCTGGAGTAGAAAAAATCACAGCATCTTTCCCGTTGAGAGAAAGAAAGATAAATATCGAAATTAAAAGTGGTCGCAAAAAGAAGTCTTATGGTTTTCGATCGGACGGGAAAATCATACAGTCATCAGAAAAGGAAGCCTATATTTCTTATCCCGAAAAAGACATTTGGGTTGAAGCCTCTCTACCATAAACTGGGGTCAGGCCTTGCCCTCAGAAGAAGATATTTTCTTGTTTTTTGTCATTGGGGTCAGGCCTTGCCCTCAGGAGAAGATATTTTCTTGTTTTTTGTTTTTGGACAATCTATTGGATAAGGCCTGACCCCAGTGGATAAGGCCTGATACCGATATTTTTGACATCAAATTTTTCCTGTGCTATAGGATTATTTGAAATTTATTCATGGCTCTTAAAGGAGAAGGCAGAATGTATAAAAAAATAGCTCTTATCATTGCTTTTATAAGTGTTTTATGGGTGAATTACGCCTGCGTTGGACAAGAGGAAAATATTCGTTGGATTACTTTAAAAGATATTGCTGGAAGTCTGGAGAATCAACCGCCGATGAACGTTGGATTCGATATTGATGATACTGTGTTGTTTTCTAGCCCAGGTTATTACTATGGGCGGCAGAAATATTCCCCGGGAAACAAAGGTTTTACAATTATGGAAGAATTTTGGAACGAAATGAACAACGGGCTTGATCAATTCAGTATTCCTAAAGAATGTGCCCGGGAGTTGATTGAATTGCATAAAAAAAGAGGCGACTCAATTTATTTTGTAACTGCGAGAACAAAAACAAAAACGGAATCAGTCACTGATCTTCTTGCAAAAACTTTCGATTTGGAGAATCCCCATAAAGTGATTTTTACTGGCTTCAAGTTAGGGGAAAATTTGAAAATCAAGCCGCTAAAAGAAAATAAAATTCAAATATTTTATGGAGATGCAGACTCAGATGTCGAAGCTGCTTTAGAGGCGGGCGTCCGAGCGATTAGAATTATGAGAGCTGTTAATTCCACAAATAAGCCTTTGCCCCAAAACGGAAGCTTAGGAGAAGAAGTTCTGGTGAATTCAGAATATTGATAGGCTCTATTTTAATCCTAAAATGGCCGCAGCGTTTTCGTAGAGGATCTTTTTTATAGATTCTTTAGCCAGGGGAAGCCCTTTTATGGCTTCAATGTTGCTGTTGATCGTCTTGATCCCAGGCCAATCTGACCCGTAGACAAATTTATCGATGTCTTTCTCCATGTCGGGAAAATAATTAAGCAGATTTTTAGGGGGCAGCCCTGATATTTCAAGATAAAGATTCGGATGAATCCGAGAGAGAAAAGATGCTTTTTCATACCATAAACCTCTTCCGCTATGAGCCATAAGCAGGAGAAGATCAGGAAAATCGGACGCTACGTCATCCAAGTAGATAGGATCAGCATACTTTATTTTTGAACCTTTAAACACAGAGGATCCCGTATGGACGAGAACCGGCAGCTTATGTTCTTGAGCCATTCCATAAAGAGGATAGAGACAGCTTTCGTTTGGGTAGAAGTGATTGTAAGAAGGATAAAGTTTTATTCCTTTTGCGCCCATCTTAATATATTTTCTAAGTTCTTGGACCGGATGACTGACAAGTAAAGGATTGACGGTGCAAAAAGGAAGGAAAATGTCGTTGCCCTGGCAAAAATCCATGACATATTCATTAGAAACAACACCTGTAGTTATAGGGCTTATTTCAGGTAGGATCACGGCCCTTTCTATTTGATGGCTTTTGAGGTAGGCAGCAAACTTCTTCGGATCAATCATCTCCTCGTAGCGTTCATAGTACTCTGAACGAGCATCTTTTTGGTACGCGTGGATCCATTCATACCAGTGTTCTTTGAGTCCTATGTGGACATGAAAATCGATGATATTTATATCATCTAGTTTTTTCATTTTTATTAGAAGATTAAAACCGAAGAGTTATCTATTTCTAAAAACTTCTGGAACGTTCAATGCTTTTGAGAAAAGAAATGGGATATTAGCATTTTCCCGGGTTGGAAAAGATAGGAAGACAGGATGTGTTATTAGATTTTGGCTTCCGGATTTCTTTTATGTTTGCTCTTCTATTTTGCTGCTGTTTTCTTCTTTTTTGGCCTTTAATTTATCTTCGAGTTCTTTTATCTTTAGGATGAGTGTTTCTTTTTCTTTTTTCTTCATCTTTTTTAGAATTCTAACGACCACTCCCACAATACAAGCTATAATTAGAATGTTGATAATAGCAGAAACTGAGTATGGGGACTTCATTTGCATTGTGAAAAGGATATCCAATTGTGCTAAGAATAATAGAATTACCAAAACAAGCAGTATCAAAACCCACCAGAGCATTTGGCACTCTCCTTCGGGGTAATGAAAATTCCCTTTTCGAGTTTAAATGCAGTAATTTCTTGTATAGCTTATATCAAAGGAAAACTTGAAGTCAAGAGAGCATTTTATTCATGGACATATTTTATTTTTAATTTTTTAAGGGTCACTCCCTGCGGCTGTAACTTAGATTTTTATCAAAAACCTGAATGCCGGGTTTAAACTGATCAGTGACATAAATAAGCTCGCCTGAGATTCCTAAATAACGGGGAGCCAGAAATTGCCCCGGACCCTGTCCTTTTCGCCCTGTTTTCTTTATTAGATTTCCCTTGGCATTTAATCTGATTAATTAAATAACAACAAATTATACAGGTGTAACATGACATAGTATGTGACATTATTGACGTGGGGATTAGACTTTGACCATGGGGTGACCATGGGGTCAGACCTTTCTAACTTTTATAGTTTGTGCGACATTGAGGTAAGAACTGTAAAACTTGAATCATCAGAAAATGGGGAAAGGCCCAATTTTCTCCTGATGTTAAAATAGGGGATTAGGTCTTTAAATAAGAATTGGATTGGAACGGAGTCAGACTTTCCAGACTATTATAACATGGATATTGAAGTTCATTTAAATAGGAACGGGGGATGGGAACGAGGTCAGCATTTCTGTTGATTTGCTGCCTTCTTTTTTGCTTCGTTCACATGCAAACCTAGATAATAGGGCTTTTGAGCTGCGAAGGCTTTAGCCTGGTCGAGTATTGCTTCTTCAACATACTTTGGACTGTAACGCCATGTCAAGTAATTAAAAGTCACAGAGCGCGTGAAATAAAGAGGCTTAAGGGCTTCTACAATATCTTTTCTGGTTTGTGGAGAACCATTTCTGTAAGAAAAGAGCAGATGATAAACCAGCTGAGTCCACATGAGAATGTCAATGTTGTAAATATCGCGATCAAACATTTTTGTCAGGCTCGAACTGGCATAATCACTTAGAATCCTTTTGAGAAGCTTTTCTCGTGGATAGTATTCTTTCCTCAATTTATCTTTTAGCTCTCTTATGTCGATTTTCAGTTCCTGCGGTTGGCCGAGCTCTTTAAGGCCAAATCTTTTTTTAGGCTTGGGCTTTATCACTGGAAGGCTTATCCATGATGGCTCTCGGAACAGAAGGAGATTGAATAATGTTGTAATCACTTGAGTAAACATAGGCCCGAGTTTTGGCGCGCTGGCTTTATGTATTTTTGCTCCAAGACCTGTTTCACAAATCTTGAAGTTATCGAAAATGGCATGGAGCGTCATAAAGACATCAACCCCATACTGTTTTGCCTGAACATCCCATTTTTGCTTTAACCAGTGATTCATAAGAGCCGGGGAAAAGCCAAGCTCACCACCAATAGGCTGCCGCACATCCTCACCTAATAAACCATAAAAAAGTGGATAGCAGATATGATTTGTTATTGTTCCGTCGAATTGATGCCTAGAATAAAGGGGCAAAGTGAAATCATAGCCCTCAAGAATTGGCTCACCCAGATACTTTACCCACTCAGGAGTAATCGAACGCAGATCAGCATCAACAGTTATAGCTACTTTCAGAGTATCAGCCTGGCTTTTCGCAAACTTTAAAAAATTAAGAAGGTTATTTCCTTTACCTTTCACTCCTTTGGGAGTTGTAATGTAGTACTTTGGGATTTTGGTATCCGTAGAAAGAAATGCTCCCTTTGTATCATCTTCGCTATTATTATCAACGTTAAGAATAATTGACTTGAGATTCCCAAAGTATTTTGTGAGTCCGAGATCAACCTGTTTTGTAACAAAGGGGATCGTATCCGCTTCCATGTAGGAAGGAATTGCCACTATAAGTTCAATACCAGACCTTAAGTTTTTCATCCGAAAAGTTCCTCCTCTTCCTCTTTTCTTTTATGTTTATAAATAATCTAAGAAACTATCAAGCAAGGTCGTTTCATCAATAATTTCTATATCGAATATGATATCTCTCCGGTGGCAAGGTGCACATTATAGGCAGATTTTATATTTTTGTCCATTATTAAAAGCATTCTTCTTGATGTCTTCTCTTCCATAAGGCTTAAATCGGCTACAAGTATATTTAATTTATAACTTTTGTCAAAAAGTACATGATAAAGCGACACAGAGCGATTAAAGAAGATACTTAGATTTATTGGGAACTGCCATGCTTATCTTTCCCATCATTCAAGCTAAAAACGGCAGAAAATAGACGGAATCGGCATTTAAAACTGTTAAAAAAAGGTCATTTTTTTCTTGAATAAATTTTATTTTTAATTTATAAGTTATATTTCGACATAAGAAATGGCCCTGCTTTATCGGGGGTCGGCTTTGCTCTAAAGGATTTTTCGCTATGACAGAGCCGCGACCTAAGGCTTGGGACCATGAGTTAAAATTATTCAAAGGAGGTCGAAGCTTTGCCGAAAGGGATCGTAAAGTGGTTCAACGACAAAAAGGGATACGGCTTCATTAAAGAGGAAGACGGTCGGGATATATTCGTTCATTTTTCCTCAATCACCATGCCAGGCTTCAAAACCCTTGCTGAAGGCGAAGAAGTCAGTTTTGACGTGGAAGAGAGCGACCGAGGACCCGTAGCTAAAAACGTCGTTAAGTCTGAGCAATAGCACAAGAGCAAGGTCTTCAGATCTGAGGTTTGAAGGGGCAACCCTTCATTCTTTTCTTGCCGCTAAAAGAGTTCTCTGTCTTGATTTATCTGCTAACCCGGGAATTAGTGCATCTTTTTGACAGAAAGACAAATAACAAAGACAATATGATTATAGAAAGGATAAAAAAATGAGTGGTCAGCAGATAATTTTTGGCTTGTTAGAACTTTTAGTTTCAGTATTCATAAGTTTTATTCTTATTTTTGGCAGCTATCGCCTTTTTCTAATCCTAACTCCTCGTTTTGATGAAGAGAGGCAGCTAAAGGGAAAAAATACGTCCGTGGGGATAATTTTAGGAAGTATTCTCTTGGGAGAAGCACTGGTTGTTAAACAAGCGATTTATCCCGTCATGGCTGTTATCCAAATTTTCGTCCTAGGCCAAGAAAGAAATATTCTGAACTTTTTGAAAATGCTGGGTTATGGTACTGGGTATGTTCTCCTGGCTGGAATCCTGGCTATAATCTGCATCCTATTTAGTTTATGGCTGTTTAATAAACTAACCCCTCGGATAGATCATTATCAGGAAATAAAGGATAACAACATAGCGGTTGCTATTTTTATGGCTCTTTTTATTATCGGGATTTGTCTTTTAATAAGCGCTGGTGTTTCTGGCTTAACAAGGGCTTTGATTCCTTTCCCGGAAGTCGGGTCGATCCCCTTTAAGTAAATCTTAAATGAAGACGCCCTTTCTACCCATCTTTTTAATTTTGTTCTTCTTGATCAGTTTAATATTCTTGGCTTCCTTTTTGGGTGAAGATAATATTTCTAATAACAGCTCTATGGCTAAGTCAAATTTTCTCAATCTAAATCAAAAAATTGGATCCAAACAAAGCCTGAATATTTTTGAAAAAATTGATATAGAAACAGGTTATGAACTTACCTACGGCTGGAGGGATTACAGAGGAGATGGTTACACCATGACATTTTCCGTTTCTAAACAGCAGTTGTCTGATGCAGAGGAGGAGTATGGCTACGATCCTGATGAATTGGAGAAATACCTGGACGAAAACTATGAAAAAATGAGAAAAGAGATGATGATTTATCTCGAGGAATTTGCAAGGCGGCTAATAGAAAGGAGTAAATTTCCTCAGTATATTCTAATCGAAAAAATTGACGCTAAGAAATTCAGGGTAAAAATTTCAGTCCCCTCCGCTCTTTATGAAGAAGTGAAAGCTGCGTCCGAGAAAATTAAAGATAAACTTACAGCAGAAGAAGACGCTTATTTAATAAAGATAGATAAAGAGCAAAAAAAGAAAGAAAAAGCATTCTTAGAGAAGAGAGGATTTCGAGTTATCGGAGACAGCATCGGAGTGGATTATTCTCGCTGTGTTCGGAACAATCGTCCCAGAGTAAAAAATGTCGTGGAACGCATGAAGAAAATGAAGAAAAGAATGTCTCTTCGACAGTTGCTGTTTTTAATGTCAGCTTTTATCCAGGAGATTAAATACGGCATCCCTGCCTTCAAAGAAAATAATAAAATCATAGCGGGATTCTGGGTTCCTCCTAAAGTCCTGGTCTACAATCTTGGAGATTGCGATTCAAAGGGAGTTACTTTTGCCTCCATGTGGACAAACTTTAAGAGGTATCCTCTTATTTTGATAAAGATTCCAAATCATTTGTTTTTAGGGTTAGCTATTCCTTCGATTGGAAGAGATGAGATTACGATTAACGGGCTAAGTTATACTCTCTGTGAGGTTACAGGTCCTGATAAAATACCACCTGGGTTGATTACAAATTACAGCCGCTTTTATCTCGAAGGCGGGCGATTCAAGTATGAACTGATAAAATAACTCAGGTATGAACTGATAAAATAGCTATAATTGATGTAGGGGCTTGATTTATTGTAGGGATTTGATTCATCAAACCCACATTTTTATCTATATTTTTTTTATAAATAGAAAGCTACCTTACAATTTTTTAAATTTGATCTCTTTTAAAT
>Ga0209636_10000113_pt1 | contig 63892 bp, 66 predicted proteins | sample DeeMarSWOR152_54_FD_187464 | JGI IMG/M metagenome (GOLD analysis project Ga0209636, IMG submission 187464) | Marine sediment microbial communities from White Oak River estuary, North Carolina - WOR-1-52-54 (SPAdes) (version 2) | ecosystem: Environmental > Aquatic > Marine > Intertidal zone >...
CTAACAATACAGGTAGCACCACTGCCCATCGTATGTCTTCTCCAGGTACGTAGAATAACCAGTTCCATGAATCTGATGGTGGAGGAAAGAATAACCAGTAGACATATGCTACACCTAGTACTAAACTTAATAGAAATATCAATGTTCCAAGCGTTTTATCACTCATAATTCATACTTCACCTTTGAATTACTTTTTAGTTTAAATACAAACTTAAAGCTTTCGAGTCTCCTTTTCACTAAGAATGAGAGAATTTTTCAGCTAGCTTCTTTGGAAGCAGCAGGGTAATAGATTTATGTTATTGTTTGATGTTGCTGATTTCTATTGATTTCATATTTATTACTCGTTTTTTGGTAGTAACATTAATATAGGTAGAAAAGAGAGCGTGAGTGCAGTGCTTGTGTTGAACGACAAAGAGAGTCCCACAAAGAGAGTAATTTTCGTCGCTATGATGAGTGCACTAGGCAATGCTCTATCCCTTTTATCTATAATGATCACTCCAATAGTACCATCGATCCCAATTGGAGCATTAAACGTATCGATCGCTTTTGATCTGTCTCATTTAACTACCTTCGTAGCTGCGTTATTCGGTGGACCTACTCTGGGAGGAATGACGGGGATGGTTGGTGGTATTGTTGCTGCTTATGAGTTTGGTTTTTCAAAAGGAAATTTCATAACAGGTTTTGGATTGCCTATAGGGAAAGCATTAACAGGCGTAACAGCGGGTTTTATCAAAAAATGGTTTAGCTTCTCCAAGAATCGTCTGTGGATTCTAATACCGATAGTTTTAATCTCCTATATTCCGGAGGCGGTGTATACAGCTTCTCTCTTTATATTTATTTATCCTGTAGTCTTAGGATTCCCTGTTTGGTTGGCTACAATCATAACAATGCAAATTATCGTAAAAGCGTTCGTAGAAATGATGATTATGGGATTAATACTTGTTACGTTGTTTAGAAATCAAAGTTTAATTAAATATCTGCAGAGCCACTTTCAATCATAGTATAAATTCCAGTATTCAATTATTCAAAATTTATTCACAACTTTCAGTCTTGCGTATTGCACGAACCTTTTTATTTATAGTAAGCTAATCACTATCTTCGGTGTTTAATGGTGCAAGGTGACTATAAAATTTAATACTGTTCTTTACAACAAAAGAGACAACTATACAACTCTGGAAAATTTTCTCTCACAGGTTAAGGATTGATAAAGGATGTTCAAAAAATTAGATACTCCAGTAAATTTTCCAGAGCTTGAACATAAAATCCTAGACTTCTGGAGAGAGTCTAGAGCTTTTAAGAAGAGAATGGGACTTAACAAAAGTAGAAAACCTTGGTCATTCATTGATGGCCCGATAACTGCTAATAATCCTATGGGTGTACACCACGCGTGGGGTAGAACCTACAAAGACCTTTTCCAAAGATACAGAGCTATGAGTGGCTATAATCTTCGATACCAAAATGGCTTCGATTGTCAAGGTCTTTGGATTGAAGTGGAGGTTGAGCGTGAATTAGGATTCAAAACCAAGAGAGACATCGAGGCTTATGGAATCGCAAATTTTATTATAAAATGTAAACAGAGAGCGCTACATTACGCAGCGGTTCAAACAGAACAATCTATTAGACTTGGATACTGGATGGATTGGAACAACCCTATAGAACTTAGGCTATTAGCTGATAAGCTTGAGAAACCAGATCAAATCATAACTCTCCAGAGAGAGCATGGCAAAATAAAAGGCTCTGTTGAAAAATTTGTTAGTCATCTTGGAAACGATGAGCTTGGGGGCTCATATTTTACCTTCTCTGATGAGAATAACTACATGATCTGGGCTTTTCTGAAGAAGTGTCATGAGCGTGGTCTTATTTACAAAGGTCGGGATGTTATGCCTTGGTGTCCAAGATGTTCGACAGCTCTCTCCCAACATGAGATCGTTACCGAGGGGTATCAGGAACTAATTCACCCTGGAATTGTCGTGAAATTTCCTCTGAGATCTGAACAAAAATCATCTTTGCTAATATGGACCACAACACCTTGGACATTATCTTCAAACGTTGCTGTTGCTGCACATCCTGATTTAACCTATGTGAAGGTTAGAAGAGATGGAGAGGACTATTATCTTGCTAAAAAAGCTCTCGATTACGTTTTTCCTGATGGACATTATAAAGAACTTAAAAATCTTCAAGGAGTAGACTTAGAGAATTTTGAATATGATGGACCGTTTGACGAGTTACCAGTTAACAAAGAAATGGGAGCAGTTAAAGCGCATAAGGTAATCCTCTGGGAAGAAGTTAGCGAAGAAGAGGGCACTGGTTTAGTACATATCGCTCCAGGCTGCGGTAAGGAAGACTTAGAACTAGGTAAAAAATACAATTTACCAGCAGTAGCCCCTCTCGATGAGTACGGTGTTTTCATTAAAGGTTTCGGATGGTTAACAAACATACATGTATACGAATCAGTTGAACCCATACTCAAAAATTTAACAGATAAAGGTCTTCTCGTCAAAAAGGAGGATTATCGCCACAGGTATCCTCTATGCTGGAGATGTGGAAACGAGCTAATCTTCAGATTGGTTGATGAATGGTTCATCTCAATGGGCGAAAAATTAAACAAACCACTTGAAGAAGTAACCGGGGACGATAAGGCGAAGAATCTTCGTTATCAGATCATGGATGTAGCAAAAAAGGTTAGATGGATTCCAGAGTTCGGTTTGAAATTGGAGCTTGACTGGCTTATGAACATGGATGACTGGATGATCTCAAAGAAGAGGTACTGGGGTTTAGCTCTACCTATCTGGGTGTGTCCAGAATGTAAACATTTCGAGGTGATAGGAAGTAAAGAAGAGTTAAGGAAACGAGCAGTCGAAGGCTGGAAGGAACTTGAAGGGCACACTCCTCACCGACCGTGGGTTGATAAGATAAAGATTAAATGTCCAAAATGCAACTCAATTGCATCGCGTATACCCGATGTCGGTAATCCATGGCTCGACGCTGGAATAATAGCATACTCTACACTAAAATATCGAACAGATAGAAAATATTGGAATACTTGGTTCCCAGGAGACTTTGTCACCGAATGCTTCCCTGGCCAGTACAGGAATTGGTTCTATGCAATGTTAACCATGAGCACAATAATGGAGAACGAGACACCCTTCAGTACATGTCTCGGACACGGTCTAGTTCTCGCTGAAGACGGAAGAGAGATGCATAAATCTCTTGGAAACGCTATCTGGTTCAATGACGCCGCGGAAACTATGGGTGCAGATGTAATGCGGTGGATGTACTGCACAACTAGACCTGAGAATAATCTTCTATTTGGCTATAAGAGCGCTGAACGAGTTAAAAGAGAGTTCTTCATTCCTCTGATAAACGTAGCTAATTTCTTCGCTATATACGCAAACCTAGACAACTGGTCACCAGAAAAAAGTTCAACTGTCTATACGCCTCTAGACAGATGGATACTATCTAAACTTCAAAATCTCATAGAAACGGTGACAGAAAGTCTAGACGTATTCGATCCCTACAAAGCTGCTGTCGCGATTCAAGCTTATGTTGCTGCTCTGTCAAAATGGTATGTGCGTCGTTCAAGAAGAAGATTCTGGAAGAGTGAGGACGACGCCGATAAAAGGGTGAGTTACACAACGCTTTACGAATGCTTAGAAAAAACAATTAAACTTTCTGCTCCCTTCACTCCTTTCATATCCGAAGTCCTCTACCAAAACCTAGTGAAACACGCAGAACCAGAATCACCGGATAGTATTCATCACACTAATTGGCCTACTGTTGATTCATCATTGAAAGATGAGAAGTTGTTAAAAGCCATGGAACTTGCAATGTTAATAAGTAGTCTTGGCCACTCAGCACGAAATAACGCTGGAATAAAACTCAGGCAACCCCTTCAAGAGGCGTATATTATCTCTGAAGAACCAATATTGGAGAGTCTGAAACCGGTGAAGAACATCATAAAGAACGAATTAAACGTAAAAAAGGTAAATCTGACCTCAAATCAAGAAGAGGTCTTTAACTACGAGGTTAAACCTATACCTCGAATTCTGGGAAAAAAATATGGAGGTCTCTTTCCTCGAATAAAAGAAGCTGTTTCAAAGTTAGACGTACAATCCCTCTCTAAAATACTGATGAGAAAGAAATCTTTCAAAATTAAGGTAAACAACAAGACTGTTGTTCTTAGATCTGAAGAAGTTGAAATTGAAAGGAAACCCAAAGTGGGATATGTATGTGCTGAAGGAGAGAGCGTTATCGTCGCAGTCTTTTCTGAGATAACGAATGAGTTGAAGATTGAGGGCTTATCCCGAGACATAGTGCGACGCATCCAAGCATTGAGGAAAGAAGCAGATTTCCAGATCGATGATCACATAGAGACATACTATGAGACTTCCCCGCCTCTTAGTAATGCTTTCCTGGTTCACAAAGAATACATAATGGATGAAACCTTATCAACTATCTTAAAGGAAGCTCCTCCACCAAAAAACTCACATTTCGGTGAATTTGAAGTGGAAGGAACATCCCTCAAACTTGGTCTGGTAAAAAAGAAGTAATTTTTACCAAAAATGCTTTGGCTTACCATAATAATATCCAGAGTTAAATATACAATACTTTATCTTATTTCTGAGAAAAAGAAATTTAAGTTTGCTAAACTTCTAGCGTTTTATTATAATCATCTTTTGTGGTCCCTTTGGCAAAATTCATCTTTGTTACTGGAGGAGTACTGAGTTCTGTCGGTAAGGGTGCTGTATGTGCGTCGATAGGTAAGATTCTTCAAATAAGGGGTTTTGCTGTCACAGCTGTTAAGATCGACCCTTATTTAAACTTCGACGCAGGAACCATGAATCCTTTTGAGCATGGCGAGGTCTTCGTCTGTGAAGATGGAGGAGAGATGGATTTAGACCTTGGTACGTACGAGCGCTTCTTAGATGTAAACCTCTCTCGTGATGCCAACATCACAACTGGGCAGATATACGGATCGGTTATTGAAAAGGAACGGAAAGGTGTCTTTCTTGGGAAATGTGTTCAAATAATTCCTCACATCACAGATGAGATAAAAAATAGGATAAAAAATGCAGCTAATCGCAACAGTGTTGATGCTGTTTTAGTTGAGTGCGGAGGAACGGTTGGAGACATAGAGAGCCTACCATTTCTAGAGGCACTCCGTCAGATAAGGATCGAAGAGGGGTATATTAACACACTTTTTGTGCATGTCCCATTAGTACCGATATTAAAAGCTACTAAAGAGCAGAAGAGCAAACCTGCTCAGCACAGTATACAAGAACTTCGAAGAATAGGTCTGCAACCTGATATGATTGTAGGTCGTTGTAGTGAGATTCTGAAAAAGGAAACGATAAGAAAAATAGCTCTATTCGGTAGTGTTGATGAGAGGGCTGTATTCACTTCTCCAGATGTGAGATCTATATACGAGTTACCGTTCATTCTCGATGAACAGGGGTTAGGAGACTTTGTTTGTGACAGGCTTAATCTGAATCATAGAAGTTACGACTGGGCAAACTGGCTAAAAATAATCACGTCGATCGTTAATGCTAGGAATGATGTTAAAATAGCAATTTGTGGAAAGTATGCAACATTTGTTGACAGTTACATCAGTATAAACGAAGCATTGAAGCATGCAGGAGGAGCATGTGATACAATAGTTAATGTAACTCTGATCGAAACTGAGCTATTTGAGAAGAAACCAAAATCGCTCAGATCTTTAAAGAATTACGATGGTATTCTTGTACCTGGCGGTTTTGGAGTGCGGGGCACCGAAGGTAAAATAAGTGCAATACAACACGCCAGAGAGAACAACATTCCATTCTTAGGAATCTGTTTTGGCTTTCAATTAGCCGCTGTAGAATTCGCAAGAAACGCATGTAAATTAGAAAAAGCAGATAGCACCGAGATAGACAAAGATACACCCCATCCAGTTATAGATCTGTTGCCAGAACAGAGAAACCTCAAGTATAAAGGGGCAACCATGCGATTGGGCGCAATGCCCGTCACCATCATACCCAACACATTAGCTTACACTCTCTATCAAAAAAGTGAGATTATTGAAAGGCACAGACATCGCTACGAAATAAACCCTGTGTACCACTATGCATTAAAGGAGAGAGGACTTGTTTTTAGTGGTTTAACTCCTGATTATAAAAGAGTTGAAATACTTGAGTTACCAAATCATTTCTTCTTTTTCGCAACCCAATTTCATCCAGAGTTCCTATCCCGACCTGGCAAACCAGACCCATCATTTCATGGGTTCATTAAAGCTGCTCTGGGAAAAAAAATTGGCACAAATAAATTTATCTTCAATAATTGAATGCACTTGGGTTCTTCAGCTTCGAATAGAAAATTATCTATTTAAAAAGTTACCCAGTTATCGATTTAGTAGAGAATTATTGAGAAAAAGGCTCTCTTAATCCTTCTTCAATGTTATCTCGAGGGTTGAGACATTTCTGACATCGTTGCCTTCACCTATCATATCCGTCCCAATCTGGATATCATTGACTTTCAAAGTTTGATCAAGGAACTTTTTCCTAACAACCTCCGCTACATCAACTGCTTTTGAAGTGGCTCTGCCACGCGCTTTCAATACGACTTCATCTGCACCCTGATTGAAAGAAGTCATAAGGGCAAGCACATAGTTCATGGTTGGCTTTCTTCCGACGTATACTACATTTTCTTCGCGTTTTTTCTTAGTCTCAACAGTCTTGACGGTTTTTGGCTTTTCTTCTTCTTTTTTTGCTTTAGCCTCTGTTTTTGGTTTAACTTTTTTGTCACTCTTTTTGGTTTCTTTCTTCTTCGACATTTTTTGCTGCACACTCTATATTTTCTGTGTTCTTAAGCCTCTTAATTGTTGAATATATATGTCTTTGGGTTTAAACTATTAATAATCTCTTTGAAGCCATTTTAGAGGAATGTCTTGATGAGTTCCATCTGGAAGAGTTCTTCTGATAGTCATAGGTAACACTCCTGCTTCTAATTCTATTAGTGCCAGATCTATTTGAGTTGTAACTCGATCTGGGGGTTTGATGAGTAAGGGTGCTCCCATTGATATCTGGAGTGCCCTAGATCCAACTACTCTTGCTTTCTCAAATCTTGTGAGTCTAGGTGGTCCAATTATTTCAGGTATTTCTTCCTTTCTTGTTTTGGACTTTGACTTTTTCTTGGACACTATCAGAACCTCTCATACTTAAGAAAAAACATTTAAAATACTATCTATTTTGCCGCACAAGCGCTAAATATAAATTTTTTGACCTTAAAGGTTAAATTCGATTCATTTACACAATAGGTTAAAACCTTAGATCAAAAAGGGTCGATCTTTTTTGGATTTAATTCGATACGGATGATTGGAGAATTAAATATGGTTAAAGCGTCTAAGACGAAAAACTCGATTCCTATAAACAGGCCGATGTTGGGTGATGAAGAGATTCAAGCTGTTACAGAGGTTATGAAAAGTGGAATCATATCGAATAAAAGTGGCAGTGGTCCTCATGTTTTAAAATTTGAGAAAGCTTTTGCTCAATTTATTGGTGTAAAATATGCTTTAGCTTTTAACAATGGTACCTCAGCTTTACACGCTTCACTTTTAGCAGCAGACGTGGGTCCGGGAGATGAGGTTATTGTTCCAAGTTTCACTTTTGTGTCTACAGCAGAAGCTGTGGTTTTAATTGGAGCAAAACCTGTTTTCGTTGACATTAACCCAAAGACATATTGTTTGGATCCTGATGCTTTCAAACGTGGTATAACAAGGCACACAAAGGCAGTAATTCCGGTTCATCTCTATGGTTTGCCTGCGGATATGAATTCGATTATAGAAATTGCTGAGAAGAATGATATCGAGGTAATTGAAGACGCAGCACAGGCTCATGGTGCAGAATATCATGGAAAAAAAGCAGGATCTTTGGGTGACATGGCGTGCTTCAGCTTCTACGCTAGTAAGAATATGACAACCGGAGAGGGTGGCATGGTTACCTCTGATGATAGGAAATTTATCGAGAAGCTTCATTTAATACGCGTTCATGGAGAACGAAAGGAGTACCGATCAGTAACGGTTGGACATAACTATAGATTACCAGAGATCGAAGGTGCAATAGGCTATATTCAATTGTCAAAACTACCAAAGTTCTTAGAAAAAAGAAGAAGAAACGCGAAGCTCCTCACCGAGAAGTTGGATGCGGTGAAACAACTTGAGCTACCATTTGAGTATAGTGGTTCTAAACATGCCTGGTATGTCTACACTGCTCGATTAAAGGGTGCAAACAGTGGTAAAAGGAATAAACTTGTAAAAACCTTGAATAGACACCGTATTGGTGCTACTGTCTATTATCCAATTCCTATACATAAGATGCCATATTATCGTGAGAATTTTGGAAATTTCCAGCTCTCCATTACAGAGAAGGCTTCCAGACAGGTCTTTTCTTTACCCGTTCATCCTGGAGTTAAAGATGAGGAAATCGATTATATTGCAAAGACCATCACAAGAACAATTAACAAATAAGTTGTACTTACAAATTGTGAATAGCTGATTTGACTCATTTTCTTATTAGCCAAGGATACTTTCAAAGACATCTTTATCTACATTCTCTATTAAAGGAATATTTGTCACCTTTGAAGTTCTCTCGGTCAACGAAGCGATGTCACTCCTGTCAATTAGGTTGAGCTTCCATTTTCTAACTCCTGCCATAAGTTGTTGCAATCCAACGCTAACTCTCTCAGCTAAGTACGTGTAACAGCCAACTGCAGACCACGGTATCTCTTTAAATCGTTCCCCATACTTCGCTTTTAAAGTAGGTACAGTAATGAAAAACTGCTCAGGTTTATCCCCAAAACGGTCAGTAAAAGTTTTGGGTAAATTCTTATTATCCTCTGTGAAGTATGTGGCCTTCATGGTCGCGGTGATCGGGCTTCTTCCCATAAGCACTGCTTTAATGTAAGGACCTTTCCCAAAGTTACTCATAGCTACAGCCTTAAAGAGCTGGCTTTCATTTATGAATCCCCCTGCTATTATTATGTCAGGTATATGCCGTCCCTTCTTCTCTAACAATTGAATACAGTTCAGCACTTGTGACTCTAACACAATTGTTGGTGTTCCCATCTCATCCATATGTGGTTCAGGGCTCATACCTGTGCCTCCTCCAGCGCCATCAAAAGTAACCGCGTCTATTTTTGCCTCAGATGCCACTTTCATGGTGAAAGCTACTGCCGCGGGCCTGTAAGCACCTGTCTTCAAAAAAACTTGCTTTGCACCTTGATCTCTCAACCAATCAACATCTTCAATAAAATCTCTCTCTTTTGGCATTCCAACCCTGCTGTGTCGTTCAAAGCTTCTGAAGACACCTGTTTTGAAAGCTTCCTGCACACTCTTATCTTCTGGATCAGGGATAACAATATATCCTCTTTTTTTCAAAGTTTTTGCTCGTTCTAAGCTCCAAAGCCTAACTTCTCCTCCAATTGATTTTGCGCCTTGCCCCCACTTTCTTTCTATAATATTAACCTCAAGATTAGAAAGAGCATAAACGTCCTGTCCTAAACGTTGATCTTCAACGTTTGTCTGAACTACAACATCACCATATTTCCCATCCCAAAATTTTCTAAATAAATCAACTCTTCTTTTAAGCTCTACTGAGTGAATAACCTTACCATTCTGAAACTTTGTCTCTGGATCCATTCCACAGATATTCTCTCCGATTGTTATTATTATCCCCGATAGAGCTGCGCCGATAGCTAATCCTTCCCAGTTGACTCTTCCGACTTCAGTTGAGCCATAAGCTCCAATTACAATGGGTGTCTTTAATGGAACTCCTCCAACATTTGACTCTATTTCTACTTCTGAGAATATTGCTTCGTCAGAGTCAGCTTGTATTCCTTGAGCTCCAATGAGAGCTGGTAGGATATTGATTTGTGACCAGTCAAAATATTCGTCTTTCAACCCTCCGGCGGTACTGCATCCAAAAAATCTGAGATCTGGGTAAAGGGCTTCTCTTCCCCTGAAAGCTGATAGGCTCACATCACATAGAAATGGGCACTCCTTTATGCATAAAGAGCATAAACCACTAAGTGGGCTTACATCTTTCACCCTCGTTCTAGTGCCAGTTAGAGATTTTTCATTTAAGTATGATGAATTTTTTTGAACACGTTCTGGCATTTTTCACTCACTTTTTTCAATTTTTTTTCAAAAAAGTGTTTTTTCCAATGATAATTTATCTAACTTTTATCTTTTTTGGTGATTTTTATATATATTTTTAAAAATGGAAATTGCTACTATTTCAAGAGGCGTTTCCATGTCTGAGGGTAGTGTTTCACGAACACCTATTAGAATCGTAATTCAAGGTTTAGGAGAAGCAGAAGGCGAATTGTTGAGGTACTTAGCTCCAAGAACAGTAGAATCTCTAATAAGAAATCTTCCATTGGAAGGACGCGTAGCCCTGTGGAAAGAAGAAGTATATTTCAAGATTCCGATAAAGATGGGGGGTGAGAAAGCTGTTAAAACTGTTAAAAAAGGTACTTTAGCTTACTGGCCCCAAGGCAGCTCCTTATGTATCTTTTATGGTGAATCGCAGCCCTATAGCCAAGTGAATTTAATTGGAGAAATAACAAAGAACCTCGAAGTCTTCAAAGATGTTAAAAGTGGCATGATAATAAAGGTGGTAGCGTTTTAACTAGCTACTTTATATATTCTCAGACGGCTGTTTCCTGAAACTGTTGTAACCACTCCTTTCTCTTCAAGTTTGTTTATCAGCTCCTTGGCTACACTTTGCCTCAGATTGTATTTTGAAGCAACAGTATAAGGCGTGATGGCTTTCATGGCTTTAAGATCTGCCAACAGGTTTTTTTCAGATACGTTTGGTAAATCTACATCTCCAACCATCTTTTCAATCGTCTTCTGTTTTTTCCCTTTTTTGCGGGTTTGAGCCTCTTGCTTCTGGGCTTGTTTATGTTGCTGCTTTAAGGTTTTCGCAATAGATTTTTTCTTTGCACCACCCATCTATCTCACCTTGCTTATTTGATAGGTTACCATCAATTTAAGATTTTTATGATTTATGCATTCCAATTTTCATTTTGTTCTGAGGACGAAATATTGGGGTGCGATCATGTGTTTTATTCCACTCTTTTATTGGAACACTGTTTTCTTCTTCTATACGTTTCCTGTGAAGTGTATTCATTGTGCAGAATGGAATAACTTTTCCATTTGGAACAGCGAAGTGTATGCAGCACTTTTCAGCTCTTTCAACATCAAAGTTGTAACCATCCATGAAATGCATCATCCCAATCATGAGCATCTTACGCATAAGTTTACCAAGTGCCTTGTAAGTTCCTTCTTTTAGAACGGCGCCTGTAATATCGCGAGTTAGTCCAAACTTCATATATCTTAATGCTTGTAGCATTTCAAGTTTGGCTTTCAATGTTGAACCATTGCTTGCTGCCTCGTATACATCCTGCATTTTTGATAGAAATTTTTCAACGTCACCATAATGAGTGATCGGTGTTAGTTTATCTCCTTCAATAAAGGTGAATGTAGCCATACCGCAGTGTTCATGAGCTGTGAAGTCAAGGTACCTTTTCTCTTTTATTGCTGATACCGCCCGCGAAACTGGTACAACACATGGGACAGGATAAAAGTCAGATTTTTGAATTTGCTCATCAGTCTGCTTCTCGATCAGTTCAATGCACTCTGGAATTGTTATGCGCATCTCTTTTCTCTTTTTATGGGCAATTCTTCCGGTTATTGAGACGGGTTGGAAATTCACGCATCTTATGACATCTGAATTCTCTGCCGCGAACTTTATGATGTCTCCTAGTTGGTGGTCGTTAACACCCTTTACGACCGTGGGAACAAGAACTGAACTATCGTAACCTGCTGTTCGTATGTTATCTATTGCCTTCAACTTTACAGGTAACAAGTTTAACCCTCTAGTAGCGATGTAAGGCTCGGGTGTTACTCCATCAAAAGATAGGTAGAATGAGCTAACTCCCACCTCCTTCATCTTTCTACAATAATCCACACTTTCAGCTAATTTGATTCCGTTAGTGTTAACTTCAACGTGGTTAATCCCTATCTCCTTCGCCATCTGAACGAGCTCGGGAAGATCATCTCTTATGGTTGGTTCGCCACCACTGAATTGTACAGCTTTAGCTGGCACAGGTTTTATGTTGCGCAAGGTGACGAACATCTCTCTTATCTGCTCCTTCGTTGGTTCATATACATACCCGCTTGTTGCAGCTATAGCGAAGCATATTGGGCATCTGAGGTTGCATCTATTTGTAACGTCGATAATAGCTAACCCTGTTTGCGATTTATGGTTTGAGCACAAGCCACAGTCATAAGGGCAACCATCTGCAACTTCTGTCATAGGGTTTTCAATTCCTTCTCCAGTTACAGAGTATTTTTGTGCTCTAACATACTCTTTATAGTCGGACCAGTAGACATCCTCGAAAATACCGTGAACTGGGCACTCCTTTTTGATTAATACCTGACCTTTCTCTTCATATATTGTGGCATCTAGAAGATCATGGCATTTTGGGCATATACTCTTAGTTTTTTTAAGCACTCGCAAATTATTGTTACCACTAGGAGTTGTGACTTTTATATAGGGGATTGAAGAGTTCTTTAATAACATTTCCAACCCTTTAATCTGGTGAAAAAGGTGATTTCATGTCAATAAGCAGTAAGACCAGAAAAGCACTTCACGAAGCGGGTTTAACGGAGTATGAGTTGAGGGCTTATGTGTCCCTTCTAAAATATGGGCCTATGATTGCGAATGAAACAAGTAATGAGTCTGATATTCCATACTCTAAGATCTATGAGGTTTTGAGAAATCTGGAGAAAAAAGGTTGGATTGAAATCGAAAGTGGAAGACCAAACAAGTATTACCCCAAAGCGCCATCTGAAGCCATCGAGGCAACTAGGATGCGTGTGGAACGTATGTTGAGTAACTTTGAGAACCAAGTTCTGGAAGAGTTGCAGCCAATATATCAGAAGAAAGGAATACGTGAGCGACCTGATATATGGATTGTTAGAGGTGATTTTAACGTTATACAAAAAATCAGAGAGGTGATAAAAAAGACTGAGAAAGAACTTGTCTTCGCTATACCTGTTCTTAAACCTATTTTGTATAAGGATTTCAACTCGGATTTTATCCGTATAGGGGCCTCACGGATACAGTTTAGGTTGATGACAACTAAGACTGCGGATGAAGAATTACTAGCAGAGATCGGGAAAGTAGCTGAGACAAGAATTCGAGATCAAATGTTTGGAGGAGGTCTCATCTCAGATAATAACGAGGTGGTCTTACTTCTTGGAGAGAGTGGAGAGGAGACAATAGCAATTTGGTCTGATCATCTAGGACTAATTAGATTCGCTAGAGAATATTTCGATTATCTTTGGGATGGTGCAGTACCTTTATGAACATTTAGTATACAGTTGTCCCATTTTCTTTATGCTCTTCAAATTTTTTCATTAATTCTCTTGTTATCAAACCAGGCTTTCCGTTTCCTATCTTTCTTCCATCAACCTCAACTAGTGGCATCACTTGAGCAGCTGTTCCAGTGAAGAATGCTTCATCAGCATTATATAGGTCGTGTAATGTAATATCTTGCTCCTTTACTGTATATCCTGTTTTCCTAGCTAATTCAATCACAAAGTTTCTAGTGATGCCAACCAGAATATCCGCTGATGGCAAAGGTGTCATAACCACGGAATTTTTTATGATGAATAGGTTATCGCTTGAGCCCTCGCAAACAAGTCCATGCTGGTTTAACATTATCGCTTCTTCTACATTGGCTCGGTTGGCTTCCATTTTTGCGAGAATGTTGTTAAGATAGTTGAGCGATTTTATCATCGGATTAAGAGCTGTAACAGCATTTCGTCTCGTCGAAGCCGTTATTGCCCTCAAGCTTTCTGCTTGGTATATTGATATTTTATCCGCTATAATTATGATGGAGGGAGAAGGGCATTTTCTGGGATCTAATCCGAGGTCACCCTTACCTCTGGTAACTACAACCCTTATGTAAGCGTCTTTCTTCAACTCGTTTTTTCTCATAGTCTCCAAAATTTTTTGTTTCATGTCATCTTGACTTAGGGGAATTGTCAATCCTATCGATGTAGCTGACTCGTATAAGCGGTTAATGTGTTCATCTAGTTTGAATACGTGGCCATTATAGGATCGGATTCCCTCAAATACTCCATCACCGTAAAGAAATCCATGGTCAAAGACTGATATTTTTGCTTCATTTTTAGGTAAATATTTTCCATCAATATACACATGGTATTCTTTTTCAGTCATCTTAATCAACCTTCAGTAGTAAGAATATATCAAATATTCATTTCATTCATGTTTTAAGAGTAGCGCCCTTATCAGCTGAGTTAACATTTGAAGCGTATCTTTTCAAATACCCTTTCTGTATTTTAGCTTTTGGCGGTTTCCACGAGGCTAGTCTCCTATCGATATCGTCATCGTTTATCTTTATATTCAGTTGCCTTTTTGGAATATTCAACTCGATTAAGTCGTCATCCATCACAATTGCTATTGGTCCTCCTTCAACTGCTTCTGGTGAGACGTGACCTATACAAGGTCCTTTTGTGCCTCCAGAGAATCTCCCGTCAGTTATAAGAGCTACAGATTCTGTGAGTTTCATTCCTACTATTGCTGAAGTTGGAGAGAGCATCTCCCTCATACCTGGACCACCCTTGGGTCCCTCATAACGTATAACTACTGCGTCGCCACTCTTTACTTCTTTAGCCAATATAGATTCCATCGCTTCTTCCTCAGAGTCGAAGACTTTTGCTGAGCCGGTGAAAGTCATCATCTTTGGCGATATCGCTGCAGTCTTAACAACTGATCCGTCAGGAGCAAGATTTCCATAAAGAATTGCTATCCCTCCTTCCTTGTGGACTGGATTAGCTAGGGGTCTTATTACTTCGTTACTCAAAACTTTGACGTATTTCAGGTTAGTATGAACCTTTTTACCTGTGACAGTGACCGCGTTTAAGTGTAGATGTTTTTCAATTCTCTTCATCAAAACAGGAACACCACCTGCTGATTCAAGGTCTTCCATAGTGTAAGGTCCGCTGGGGTACATGTTTGCTAAGTGGGGTATTCTTCTGCTTAAATCGTCAAACATGTTTAGACCGAGTTCTACTCCAACTTCATTTGCGATAGCTGGAAGATGTAAGACTGTGTTTGTGGATCCGCCTAACGCGAGATCAACTATTATAGCGTTCTCGAACGCTTCATCTGTGAGAATTTTCGAAGGGGTAATCCCTTCTTTAATTAGTTTCATTATTTGTCTACCAGTTGCTCTTGCTAACCTTAGTCTTCTTGCGTCCACAGCTGATACGGTTGCTGACCCAGGAAGAGACATGCCTAAAGCTTCACAAAGACAAGCCATTGTGTTAGCTGTAAACATGCCGTTACATGAGCCACAAGTAGGACACGCAACGTCTTCCATAGCTTCCAGTTCATCTTTAGTAATTTTGCCGTCTTTGAACTGTCCAACACCCTCAAAGACAGAGATAAGCCCAACTTTTTCTCCTTTATAATAGCCTGATGGCATTGGACCGCCAGTTATTATTATTGCAGGTATGTCCATTCTCGTAGCAGACATTAACATACCCGGTGTGATCTTGTCACAGTTAGTAACCAAGACGACGCCATCAAATCTGTGAGCTTGAACCATCAACTCTACAGAGTCAGCAATAACCTCTCGAGATGGTAAGCTGTATTTCATTCCCTCATGGCCCATTGCTATTCCATCGCATATTCCTATGATGCCAAATTCAAAAGGAAGTCCTCCTGCTTCTCTGACTCCTTCGCATACCGCTTTGGTGACTTTATCTAAGCATATATGTCCCGGGACAATGGTGTTATAACTGTTGGCAACACCGATGAAGGGTTTAACAATATCTCTATCTGATAAGCCTAAAGCTTTTAAAAGCGACCTGTTAGGTGCTCTCTCTACGCCCCTTTTCACGCTCTCACTTCTAAACTTCATACAATTCACATCATGCTTTTCTCTTAGTATGCTTTGAAAGAAGCATATTCATCCCACTCAGCATAGCATCAACACTCGCAGTAACTATATCTCCGTGGACGCCAGTGGCGGTCACAATTCTTTCATCCCGTCTCAAGCGGACAACTACTTCGACGACAGCATCGCTTCCGCCAGTGATAGCTTTAACATGGTATTGTTCAAGTTTTATATCTGCTGTTTGTGATAACGCTTTTCGAATCGCATTAATCGCAGCATCAACAGGCCCAACACCCGTACTTGCTTCTATATGTGAATTACCATTTATATTCACCTTTACAGAAGCTGTTGGTGTAACCTTATTCCCTGTTATTACAGTCAGTTCGTCAATTTTTATAGCCTGAGTTTGAGGAAGCCCCATGACTGATAAGGCTATAGCATAGAGATCAGCATCCGTAATTGTTTTACCTCTGTCACCAATCCTTTTGACTTTTTCGAAGATCTCCCTTAATTGTGTGTTTGTTGGATCCAAGCCAATATCGTTTAAGGTGGCTTTAATTCCGTGTATACCTGAGTGCTTTCCAGCTTGAAATTTTCTAGTTGCACCAACAATTTCTGGAGATATTGGCTCGTAGGTTAAAGGATAAGCAAGAACACCATGTGTATGTATCCCAGCTTCATGCGTGAAAGCGTTATCTCCAACTATTGCTTTATTCAAAGGTACAGGTACACCAGTTAAGTGTGATACGAGTCTTGAAGCGCTGTAAAGTTGTCTGGTTTTTATCTGAGTTTTCACCCTGTACAACGAGTAGAGTGTCATAACAACCTCTTCTAAAGAAGCATTTCCTCCTCTTTCTCCAAGTCCGTTGATTGTTGTATGAGCTTGAACTGCTCCCGCTTGAAGGCCTGCTATCGTGTTTGCGGTAGCAAGACCAAAGTCGTTATGACAGTGAGTGCTTATTGGAACTTTCAAATACGATTTTAACTTCTTAAATAAAGAATATGCTCTCTCGGGGGTTAATACACCAACAGTGTCGCATGCACATATCCTGTCAGCGCCCATTGCGACCCCAGATGAAAAAAGTTTTCTCAGAAATTTTATATCCGCTCTCGTACTATCTTCCGCAGAGAGTTCAATGATAAGCCCGTGATCTTTTGCGTATTGAACACAGTCAAGAGCAGTCTTAAGCATCTCTTTTTCTGTCTTCCTGAGTTTATGTTCTAATTGTATGCTAGATGATGGGACGACTAAATGTACACTCTGTGCTTCGCTTTTAAGAATCGCATCGATATCAGCTTGGACCGCTCTGGCCATACTGCAGATCTCTGCTTTTAAGCCTTGTTTTACGATAGTTCTTATCGACTCGATTTCGCCCTCTGAAGCAGCTGCAAAACCTGCCTCTATGACATTGACTCCAAGCTCATCGAGTTTCAAAGCTATCTTCAATTTTTTATCAGAGGTCAGGGATATGCCTGGACTCTGTTCCCCATCGCGCAGAGTTGTATCTAAGAATCTTATCTCAGTTGGAAATTTACCTTTAAATAAAACGATACCCCATTGTCCACCCTTCTTCAATGAAACGTGCATAATGTTATCAAAGTATTTAAAATTTAACTCTAAACCTAATGATTTTTATATGAGTTCGCTTGTTTAAGTGAACATCAATTCATTTTGCGGTGGAGATGGGATGAACAGGAGTTGTTATGTTCTCTCTGCGACAATTGTTGGGGAGTTCTAACTCTCCGCTAAAACTGATCACCCAATCTCTTAAAACCGCTTTTTACAATATTTTTTATATAGTGAAGATTCTGTATTGGAGGATTTTGAATGGTTAAAATTACAGGTGCGCAAGCAATAGTCCAATCGTTGAGTAGGGAGAAGATAAAATTCGTTTTTGGAATTCCAGGAGGGGCCACTCTTCCCCTTTATGATGTTTTTTATGATTCAAATATTAGAACCATTCTCGCTCGACATGAACAGTGTGCTGCCCATATGGCTGATGGTTTTGCTAGGGCAAGTGGTCGAACTGGTGTTTGCGTGGCTACATCGGGTCCTGGTGCTACAAACCTTGTTACAGGAATCGCTACTGCATACATGGACTCATCTCCAGTTGTAGCTTTTACGGGACAAGTTCCGAGGAAGGTGATTGGTAAAGACGCCTTCCAAGAGGCAGATGTAATAGGTATAACGACGCCAATTACAAAGCATCATTTCCAATTAAAGGATGTTCTTGAGATACCGAAGACCATTAAAATGGCGTTTCACATCGCCTCGACTGGGAGACCGGGACCTGTACTCATTGACATGCCTAAAGACATACAGATAGAATCAGGCGATATGAAATTCCCTGAAAAAGTGGAGATTCGTGGCTATAATCCAAATTATAAACCTCACCCGGTTCAAGTGAAAAGAGCAGCACAACTTTTAATGAACGCGAAACGGCCTCTGATTATCGCTGGTGGTGGAGTTATAATATCTGAAGCAACAAATGAACTGATTAAAATCGCTGAATTTCTAATGGCGCCAATAGCCATAACATTGATGGGGAAAGGGTGTGTGCCTGAGGATCACCCCTTATTTCTAGGGATGACTGGAATGCATGGCACTCCAGACTCTAACATACTTGTTAATGAAGCTGACGTAATCCTGGCGGTGGGCACGCGATTTTCAGATAGAACAACTTGCAAATTGGAATGTTTCTGTCCAGAGGCAAAAATCATCCATATTGACATAGACACTGCGGAAGTAGGGAAAAATGTGAAGGTGTTTCTCCCATTAATCGCTGATGCTAAGATAGCTATAATGCAAATCTATGATGCATTACAAAAAAAATCTGTTAAAAGAAAATCTCAGTGGTTTAAGAGAACAAAAGAACTTGGAGAGTATATAATGTCACAAAAGAGTAATAATGATGGTTGCATCAATCTTGTACAATTAATATCGGAGTTACGTAGATCTCTTCCTCTAGATTCGATCATAACCACTGAGGTTGGTTTAAACCAGATGTTGGCTGCTCTATACTTCAAGATATTGAAGCCAAGAACGTTCATAAGTTCTGGTGGTCTCGGAACTATGGGATTTGGCTTCCCGGCTGCTATTGGAGCGAAGGTTGCTCGGCAAGATGTTCCAGTTGTTGACATCGCTGGTGATGGTAGCTTTTTGATGACTGCTCAAGATTTAGCGTGTTCAATCAGCGAGAAGATTCCAGTCATAGTATTAATCATAAACAATAAAATGCTTGGTATGGTGGCTCAGTGGCAGAGACTCTTTTATAACCGAAGATACTCGGCGACTGAGTTAAAAGGTATACCTGACTTTGTTAAGTTCAGTCAAGCGTTTGGTGCTGAGGGAGTTAGATTAGAATCGCTAAAAGACCTGCCTAAAATCATTAAGAGAGCTATAAAAAGCGATGTTTCAACTGTTATCGATGTGCCTATCTCTCCTGAAGCGAACGTATTTCCTATGGTTCCAGCAGGAGCACCGCTAAAAGACATTCTTTGGGGGGAGAAAAATGGCTGAGATGCATATAATCTCCATAATTGTTGAACATAAACCAGGCGTTCTATACGAAGTTTCAAACATGTTCAGACGTCGTAACTTCAACATCGAAAGCATAACAGTTGGAACAGCAGGACAAGAGGATCTGGCAAGAATGACGATCACGGTTCTAGGAGATGAAAGTATGATAGAGCAAATTACAAAGCAACTTCATAAACTCGTCGATGTAATAAAGGTCGCTAGATTGGATCCAAGCAATTCAGTCATACGGGAGATGGCTCTCATCAAGGTTCATGTTGCTGACTCAAACGTTAGATCCGATGTAATACAGTATGCAAGTATTTTTAGAGGAAATATAATAGATGTTTCAACTGATTCTCTCGTAATAGAGATAACGGGCGATCCTGAAAAGATTAACGCATTTATTGAACTCATTCAAACCTTCGGAATAAAAGAGATCGCGCGCACTGGTTTAACAGCGCTGCAAAGAGGCGGAAAAGCGTTCAGAGCTTAAAGCACTAACAAACAGGAGGTGAAAGAAATGGTAAAAATCTACCATGATAAAGATGTTGATCCTAAATATCTTAAAGAAAAAACAATCGCAGTGGTTGGATATGGCAGCCAAGGTTATGCACAATCAAATAATATGCGTGATTCTGGTGTAAACGTAGTTCTTGGATTGCGAAAAGGCGGAGAATCTTACAAAAAGGCTAGAAAAGACGGCTTTGAGGTCATGAGCATTGAAGAGGCAGCAAAGAAAGGGGACATTATCCAGATGCTCATCCCCGACACGTCTCAAGCAAAAGTTTACCGCGAGCAGGTGGCACCGTACTTGAAAGAAGAAAAAACACTTGGATTCTCACACGGGTTTAACATTCACTTCAAACAAATCATCCCTCCATCTAATGTTGATGTGATAATGGTTGCTCCGAAAGCACCAGGTCCATCGCTTAGAGAATATTACCTGAAGAAAGCTGGTGTGCCTGCATTAGTCGCTGTGCATCAAAATTCTTCAGGAGATGCTCTGAACACCGCTCTCGCGATGGCTTTAGCCATCGGTTGCACCAAAGCAGGGGTCATCGAAACAACCTTCAGAGATGAGACAGAGAGCGATCTAATCGGAGAACAGATCGTTCTGGTTGGTGGCATAATTGAGTTGATAAGAAATGGATTTGAAGTTCTCGTTGAACTAGGCTATCCTCCAGAACTCGCCTATTTTGAAGCTTGTAACGAAGCGAAACTGATAATTGATCAGATCTTTAAGGGAGGAGTTTTAGGTATGCTTCAAGCTGTATCTGACACAGCCAAATATGGTGGTATAACCGTCGGTCCAAAGGTGATAGACGAACACGTTCGAAGAAATATGCTTGAGGTTGCTAAGAGGGTTCAAAACGGTAGCTTCGCGGAAGAATGGATAAATGAGAATGAAGCAGGGAGGCCTTTGATGAATAAGTTGATGGATGAATGGCGGGATCGCCAGCTGGAAAAGATTGGGAAAGTGATAAGGGCTATGTACACTCGTCCCAAAGAGGATAAGATAAAATGAATCTGATTGAGAAGATTCTCGCTAAAGCCTCAAGAAAAAGGGAGGTACACCCGGGCGATATAGTGGAAGCAGAGGTCAGCAAAGCCATGGCAAACGATATAACAGCTCCTTTAGCGATAATCTCGTTCAAGAAGATGAATGGCAAAAAGGTTTGGGATAAAGAGAAGGTGATTCTTGTAATCGATCATCTTTCACCAGCGAGTAGTGAGGAATCAGCAGAGTTGCATAAAGCGATGCGAGAGTTTGCTGAGGAGCAGACGCTGAAATATTTCTACGATGTAGGAAGGGGCGGAGTATGCCATCAAGTCATGGTTGAGAAACATGTTACACCGGGTGATGTAATCGTTGGAGCCGATTCGCATACTACAACATACGGTGCTCTTGGAGCTTTCTCCACAGGAATCGGTTCCACAGAGATAGCATCGGTCTGGCTTACTGGTAAATTATGGTTCAAGGTTCCTGAAGCAATAAAAATCCTCTTTCATGGCAAACTTACTGAGCACGTTTATCCAAAAGACGTGATACTATTCACTATAGGACAACTTGGAGCCGACGGAGCGACATACAAGTGTGTAAACTTCTCTGGTGATACCATAAGAAACATGGATATTGAAGGAAGATTGACACTATGCAATATGGTAGTAGAGATGGGAGGAAAGAATGGAATAGTAGAACCAGATAAAAAATTATACAAATACCTGGGTATAGAAAACATAGAAGCTTGGAGAGATGATGAAGACGCAGAGTATCACAAAACACTGGAGTACGATGCTTCACAGCTTGAACCTATGATCGCTTGCCCTCCAGCAGTTGATAATGTGATGCCAATTTCAAAGGTTGAAGGAACTGAGATTGATCAGGCATTAATAGGCTCATGTACAAATGGTAGACTCAGCGACCTGAGAGTGGCTGCAAAAATCCTTAAGAACAGAAAAGTGAAGAGAGGAGTTCGAGCTCTGGTCGTACCAGCTTCACAAGAAGTCTACAAAAATGCTCTTCAAGAAAAGCTGATTGAAACCTTCATCAAATCTGAAGTTATGGTATGTAATCCAAACTGTGGACCCTGTTATGGAGGTCATTTAGGACTTCTCGCTCAAGGCGAAGTCTGTGTTTCCTCATCTAATCGAAATTTTATAGGTCGAATGGGAAGCTCAAAAGCTCAAGTATATTTAGCATCGCCAGCTGTTGTTGCTGCATCTGCGATTAAAGGAAAAATCAGCCATCCAGCATCGGTGAAAGTGTGAAGATGAAGATAACTGGAAAAACCATAAAATATGATGACAACGTCAACACCGATGTAATAATACCAGGGAAATATTTAACGTCAACAGATCCATATGAACTAGCAAAACATGCTATGGAAGGGTTAGATCCAGAGTTCACCGAGAAAGTGAAGACTAGAACAATAATCGTAGCTGGACTGAACTTTGGTTGCGGATCAAGCCGTGAACAAGCACCATTAGCACTCAAGCAGTCAGGTGTGAAGTGTATTCTTGCAGAGGGTTTTGCTAGGATCTTTTATCGAAATGCTATCAATCTTGCTTTACCAGTCCTAGAATGTAAAGGTGCCTCTACCAAAGTTAAAGATGGAGACGAATTAAGTATAGATTTAAAGTCTGGATTGGTTCAAAACTTTTCAAGCAAAGAGATTTTGAAGTTCAAACCTATGCCCGACTTTCTTTTCAAAATTTTAGATAAGGGACTTATCGAGTATATGAGACAGAGGGTAAGGAATGAAGTATAAGATTTCTCTGATTCGTGGAGACGGTATAGGACCGGAGCAGTCCGAAGCAACCTTGAAGGTATTGGATGCCATTCAAGACGTAAACGCTTTGAAACTTGACATCGTTGAGGCAGAGGCAGGAGACACCTGCTTCGAGAGGAGAGGCATGGCCTTACCAGAAGAGACGATTAAAACCATTCAAGCTTCAGACGCATGTCTCAAAGGTCCCGTGGGCGAAACAGCTGCTGATGTTATCGTGCGTCTCCGAATAATGTTCGATCTGTACGCGAACATTAGACCAGTTAAAACTTATCCAAACGTTAGAGCTTTGAAAGAGGATCTCGACTTCACTATAGTGAGAGAGAATACAGAAGATGTCTACAAAGGCTTAGAGGTTAATATCGACGAAGGCACCGCTGTCTGTTTACGTGTAATCACAAGGAAGAACAGTGAGAGGATAGCTAGATACGCGTTTAACCTCGCGGAGAACAGAGGGAAAAAACGATTGGTTACAGCTGTACATAAATCTAATGTGATGAAGAAGACATGCGGATTATTCGCAGAAGCATGCAGAAGGATAGCAAATGAGTATCCTAAGATTGGATTCAATGAATTATATGTTGACGCTGCAGCGATGCAACTCATCAAGAATCCCTATCAATTTGACGTTATTGTTACAACAAATATGTTTGGTGATATATTGTCAGACGAAGCGTCAATTCTAGTGGGTGGATTAGGAATGGCTCCCGGAGCGAATATTGGAGAAGACTTTGGACTATTCGAACCAGTTCATGGATCTGCGCCAAAATATGCTGGAAAACAAGTCGCAAACCCCTGTTCAATGATTCTTGCTTCAGCGATGATGTTGCACTGGCTTGGTCAAAGGCATTCAGATGATGAATGTATAGTGGCTTCAAAGACGATAGAGAAAGCAGTAAGCGAGACCTTAAAAGCGGGAATATTGACGAGGGATCTAGGTGGTGATGCGAAGACTAGTGAGTTTGGTTCTGCGGTCTCAAATAGGGTGATAGATAAAAATGGGTAAATCAAGATCACTAACCATATTTGATACAACGTTAAGAGATGGTGCTCAAAGTCCAGGTTTTTCACTATCTTCAGATCAGAAACTTATCATAGCGAGACAGCTTGATAGGTTGGGAGTTGACATTATTGAAGCTGGTATGCCAGCCTCTTCAAAAGGTGAGTTGGAGTCATTCAAATTAATAGTGCAAGACAATTTAACATCCAAAGTATGTGCCCTTGCTAGATCAGTTAAAGCTGACATCGATGCAGTTATTGATAGTGGTGTTGACTATATTCACCTCTTCATCGCAACCTCTGATATTCATTTAGAGCATAAGCTTAGGTTGAGTAGAGATGAAGCGCTGAGAAAAGCTATCGATTCAATCGACTACGCAAAATCTCATGGTATGTATGTGGAGTACTCAGCTGAAGATGCTACTCGTACAGACATCAATTTCTTGAAAGAGTTCTATAAATCCGTTGAGAAAGCGGGAGCGGAGACCTTGAATGTTCCTGATACAGTTGGCACAATGTTACCGGAGCAGATGCGTAATCTAGTGAAAGAGATTAGAAGCGTTGTGAAGACACCGATAAGTGTACACTGCCACAACGACTTTGGATTGGCTGTGGCAAATACTATTGCTGGAGTTGAAGCAGGTGCGGAACAAGCGCACGTTACGATTAATGGGTTGGGTGAAAGAGCTGGAAATGCTTCTTTAGAAGAGATTGTTGTCGCATTTAATCTACTCTGTGGTGGCAAGACCAACATCAATACGCAGTTAATTTATCAGATATCTCAACTCGTCTCAAAGCTTTGTGGGATACATGTACAACCAAACAAAGCAATAGTTGGTGAAAACGCGTTCACGCATGAGGCGGGGATACACACTCACGGTCTTCTTGCTTCCTCTTTGACTTATGAACCTATCAAACCTGAATATGTTGGCAGAACCAGGAGGTTTGTAGCGGGCAAGTTTGCTGGTTCGCATGGGATTCGAGCTAACTTGGAAGATTTTGGGCTTTATCCTGATCAAAAACAACTGAATAATATTGTTAATTTAGTGAAGGAGAGGGGTGACTTAGGAAAAAGGGTTACTGATAATGATCTTCTTGAAATGGCGAGGTCTGTGATGGGTAATGTTGTTCCTGTGAAGAAGATGATAGAACTTCAAGAACTTGCTGTTATGACGGGGTCTAAGATGACGCCTACAGCATCAGTTACCTTGCTATTGAATAAGAAAGCCTTTTCATCAGCGGAAACAGGAGTAGGTCCTGTGGACGCTGCGGTGCGTGCGATTCAGAAGATAACAAGTAATGTGATAAACGTTAAACTCAAAGAGTACCAGCTGGAAGCCTTAACAGGTGGATCGGACGCTGTAGCAGAAGTTGCCATTAAAGTGGAAGATAATAGGGGAAATATTGCTTCAGCAAGAAAAGCTGGAGAGGATATCGTTAGAGCTAGTGTAGATGCGATGCTTAATGGAATTAACACTCTCCTGATAAAGAAGAAGAGGTCAAAAAAATAGCAATATCAGAACGTGTGTTTTATGGATGGGAATGAAGAACTTAAAAGGATACGCGAGAAAAAGCTAAAAGAGTTAATTAACAGAGCAAGGAAAGCTGAAATGAAAAGTACATTTCCAAGTGAACCAATAGTTCTAACAGACAATTCATTCAACGAAGTAGTAAAGAACCAATCGCTAGTTGTTATAGACTGTTGGGCACCTTGGTGCGGTCCCTGCAATATCGTCGCGCCAGTGATAGAAGAGTTAGCTCGAGATTACAGAGGTAAAATAGTATTCGGAAAATTGAACGTCGATGATAACCGTGATACTGCTTTAAGGTATCAAATCATGAGTATTCCCACTCTTCTAATCTTTAAGAATGGGAAACTCGCTGATAGGATCATAGGTGCTATGCCGCGATCGCTGTTGGAGCCGAAAATTACACGTTATCTTTAAAATTCTCAGTTGTCATTTCGTCTCATTTATTAGTATTCAGTTACTTGTCATTAGTACTCTTTTTATTTGTTTGACGCCTCTTATCGTCAATTCTTTGCTCAGTCTTTTAATCTCTTCCGCTTCTCCCCTGACTGCAATTATCTGAAGGCAGTTCTTCTTATCGAGATGAATGTGCATTGTTGATCTTATGGCATCTTCGTGGTGATGTTGAATATCAGTAAGTGAATCATCCAAGCCTTTTATCTGGTGGTCATAAACCATAGCTAGTACTCCTGCCACTTCACTGCTTTTTTGATTTAACCACTTGGATTCGGTGACAAAATTATGCATCGCAGCTCTGATAGCTTTAGATCTATCTTCGTATCCTGCTTCTTCAACCACTTGGTCAAACTCTTCAAGTAAACTCTTTGGAAGAGACATACTAATTCTTATCGTTTCATCTTCAGACATTAACATCACATTGTTAACCATTTATCGAAATGGCTGTACAATAACAATACAACCTTTACCCTGTTATAACTTTTCTACCAATTCCAATCGAAATTAGAAAAAGGCAACTTTCACTTGTTTAAGATAATTGATAATAACATGAAGTAGAATCGAGTAAAAAACGGATTCTATCGTGAGCTTCATCATTAAAGTCGTGACAATACCAATCGCAGCACTTTGCGGTATGTGAAGAAAATTTGTGAACCAGATATAATCTGAAACGAATACATATGGCGCTTGAATACACCACGCAATTATGCCAAAAAAGAACGGGTTCATTATTCTCGATAATATTCCTCAGGCTCATCCAATAATAGCTAGACCAAAAATAATTAACGGAATCTTTATTGCTGCCATGTAAATTCTCTCTACCGCACATGTTAACGCTCCCATGCCTAGTTCAGCAAGGACACCTGATAGGGATATTAGTAATTTCAAAAAATGTATTGCAGACTCTAACGTTCTTATAGTTAGAGAGATCGCAAAAGGAGGGAAAGAGAGTACGTTAGCGGTTGTGGCTATTAATGCTTTTTATCCCTTAAAATGGTACATTCTCTTCTACGTTAGCTTATCACAGTATTACTTGTAACTAATTTCGTAATAATATATTAATATAAAAGTGTTACAGAATAGAAAAATAAACAGAGAAATAAAAAGAAAATAATGGATCTGTCTATAATGTGCGAGTTCAAAGTTATGAAGCAAGATAAAATCGTTTTTCAAGATGCTGTGTACGCTAAATCAGATGGAGAAACAGTGACGGTGAAAGATATTCTTGGATCTACTAAAAAGTTTGATGATTGTAGAATAGTGGAAGTTGACGTTAATAACACGCGACTTGTATTATCTTGAATAGAAAAGAGATTTATTTCTACTATGCTTATTCAGTATACTCCAAGAAGAGTTGAAGCACAAGGGGACCAGCCAAAGAGAGAACCTCCTCAATGTGTGGTTCACGGAAGAAAAATATTGGCTTTTTCAGTCCAAGAGTGAAACCTATCTGCATCAGAGTACCTGAGCCAATGTACTCCTTACCTTCTTTTTCGTTGAAGACATACACAAAGTCGCTTTCACGAATCTCGTCCATGAATCTGTCGAATATTCTCCTTATCTTCTTCATTGTCTTATCTGAAACTGCATGTTCATCTGATAACTGGATAATTTTCGCCAAGTTTTCAAACTCCTTCCCACTTGGAAAAACCTCAAATCCTCGCTTACCTAGTTCGTCGATGACTTTACCAATCATTCTAGTATCAGAGTAAGTGCCGATTACTACAATCCTTACCATTTTTATTTCCTGACCTTATAGAGTAGTGTTTTCTTGATACAATGTTTAATATTTAAAGCGTTTGCACAGAGGATTGAAAATGAATTTTAATCGGTTGTTTTTTCTATATGGAATTTTTTCTGAACTAGTTAAAACAATAAGCTGTAATCTTAAATTTCCATTATTGTGCATTTAATATGCTGAAATAAGTCTGTCATATTCGAAATAGGAGTCTAGAAATTGAAAAAGTTAAAAGTCGCGTTTATTGGGGGAACTGGAATGAAGTCCTTCGTAGAATTTGAAAGTTTCACTAGGGTTGGAACTCCGTATGGTCCTTCTCCCCTTATCTCTTTTGGAAAACTTGTAGGAGTTGAAGTAGCATTTCTTCCGAGACATGGAGAGCTGCATGAGTTTCCCCCTCACATGGTGAACTACAGAGCGAACATCTGGGCTCTCCGCTCTCTTGGCGTTGAACGGATTCTAGCAACCAGCGCAACTGGAGCTATTAATCCAGATTACAATGTTGGTGATATAGCTATATTGAAGGACTTCCTCGACTTCACAGCGGTTAGACCCAGAACATTCTATGACAAAGCACCTGTGACGCACGTCGACTTTTCAGATCCTTTTTGTCCGGAATTAAGGGAAGCACTTATCAATGCGGCTGGAAAAAAGAAGCAGAAGATTTGGAAGGATACAGTATATGTTTGCATGGAAGGACCAAGATACGAGACGCCAGCTGAAATTGAAATGCTGCGGTCATTAGGCGGTGATCTTGTTGGTATGACTGTGGTCTCAGAAGCGGTTCTAGCACGTGAACTTGAAATGTGCTATGCTTGCTTGAGTTTTGTGTCTAACATGGCTGCTGGGATGCAGAAAAGAATCACGTCAGATGAGGTTGCAGAGGTAAGTCGAAAAATGATGCCTAAAATTCAAGAAGTACTTGAGGAGACAGTTAGGAACATTCCTAAGAGGAGAAGCTGCTCCTGTTCATATACTCTGGAAGGGGCGCGGCTTTAAAGGTAAAATGATAGTAATTCGTCACTATGACAATCATGAAAAATCCTGTTCGGGTTTGAATCTATGTTAAAAGTAGCTTTTCAGGGGGAGATAGGTGCATATAGCGAGGAGGCTGTTCACTCCTTTTTCAATAATTCAATTCAATCTGTTCCTTACATGACTCTAAGTGAAGTCTTCAGCGCAGTTGAGAGATGTGTAGTGAACTGTGCTGTTGTTCCTATCGAGAACTCCCTCGAGGGAAGTGTCAATCAAACATACGACCTGTTCCTTGATTCGAGTCTTATGGTCAAGGGTGAGTTAAATCTGAGAATTCGACACTGTCTAATAGCTCTGCCAAGCACTAGTCTAAGCGACATCGAGACAATCTATTCTCATCCTCAAGCTTTGGGCCAATGCAGACGTTTTCTTGAAGAACTGAAATGTGAAGCCATCTCGACGTACGACACTGCTGGGAGTGTTCGGATGCTTAATGAAAAGAAGATTAGGAACGCTGGCGCAATAGCGAGTGAGAGAGCAGCTGGAATCTACAAATTGAAGGTTCTTAAACGGGACATTCAGGATAACCTTTACAATTACACGCGGTTCTTCCTGATTTCACATAGCGATGCGGAACCCTCTGGAGATGATAAGACTTCAATCGTCTTTTCTCTCAAGCATGTACCCGGAGCTTTATACAAGGCTCTTGAAGAGTTTGCTACCAGAGACTTGAACTTGACGAAGATCGAGTCCAGACCAACCCGACAGAAGCCATGGGAGTACAATTTCTATCTAGACTTTGAGGGTCATAGGAAAGATGATAAATGTAAAAAAGCTTTGGAAGAACTTGAAAAACAGGCTGCTTTTCTTAAGGTTCTTGGATCGTATCCACGAGCTAAAGACAAAAAGGGTTTATAACAACAATTATCAGTGTGCTTCAGCTGTCATATCTATTATCTGGTCGATCTCTTCATTCAATTCTCTTGGTAAACCCATGATGCTCGTGTCCATAAATCCTCGTATTATCATTGAGATTGCTTCCTCCTCGGTTAACCTTCTGGTCATCAGGTAGGTTATTTCTTTCTCAGAGATTTTACCGACAGACGCCTCATGGGATAGTTCGGCTCCCTCTTTAGTAGCTATTAACTCGGGGATTGCGTGAATGAAGGATTCACTATCTAGTAGTAGACCTTTACATTCTAAATGCCCTCTTGCTTCTGGATGGTTGCCCTCTATTTTACCTCTAATGTACATATGTGAACCTTTTCTCGCTATAGCGCGTGAAGTCATCTCGGTGCGACTACCTTTTCCATTCAAAACTGCTTTTGATCCCACATCAAGTAATGAGCTACTTTGACCATAAAGAATTGTGTTGAAGCTTGCCTTGGAATAATCACCATTGCAGTAAGCTACAGGATACATCTGCGAGTCTCGAACGGGCCTAAGACAGAGATAGTTTGATACAAACTCTCCCCGCTCCTCAATGAGTGCTGCGCTTCGTGGTCTCACGAGAGTGTTTTCTTTCCAGCTATGGATCATAGTGAAGTTGAGTTTTGCACCCTTTTTGATATAAAATTCTGAGATGCCAATATGAGTGGAGGAGTCGATCAGAGGGTGTTGTAAACAACTCGTGATTATATGGGCTCTTGAGCCTTCCTCGGCTATGATTATGTTGTGAACACGTTGCTCTAGCTCGTTCTTCGTAATTATGAGACAGGACTGGAGTGGAAAGATTACCTCTGCATCTGGTAGGATTCGCATGAAGTATCCTCCACTGTATTTTTCCGCTGCTTTCTTTGTGAATTCGTCTTTATCTTTATCGACGAGTTTCCAGTAGTAATCTTTTAGCCACGGATATTTTTCAAGTGCTTGTTTTGTGTCCATCATCTCTAATTTGCCTTTGTACTCGTCGTTAATCTTGGAATAGAGGGTAGTTTGATCCAGGTGTATGAATGTTCCTGATCTTGCTTTCTCGTCTTTCTCTATTCCTGCTTTGTATGCTTCTTTAAGTATCTCGTGTGGTATCTTCGTTAAGAATGACTCTGCCAATTTACCACTCCTCGATTACTCTTTCTTGACACTGAATGCACTCTTTGTACCCCTTCGCCTTCAAAGTTTTAAGTATCTCTTTTGGGTCAGGGAAACAGTGAATTTTACTTTCAAGTAGTACACATGCGTGTTTCGCATCCAAGTACTCTAGAATGCCTCCTTGATGGGTTACGATCAATGCTGAGCTCTCAGTTGTATCGACATACTTCTGGATTTGGTTTCCAATGAGTTTTAAGCTCTCAACATCAACGCCTGAGTCTGGTTCGTCAAGAATGAGAAGTTTCGACTTCATGAACATCATCTGTAGTATCTCAGCTCTCTTTCTCTCCCCCCCAGAGAAGCCGACATTGAAGTCCCTATTTGAGAACTCTGATAGGTCGAAGTCGTCAATTCGTTTTTTCTCTTCGCTGCTGAATTCGTCTTTAAATGATTTACCTAAGCATAACTTTAGTATATCTGCCAGTTTTACTCCAGTGATCTCTGGTGGCTGTTGAAAGCCTACAGATATGCCCAGTCTTGCGCGTTCATCAACGGTCTTATTGGTTATTTCTTCTCCCATGAACCGAATTATGCCAGTGACCTTGTAAGTTGGTGTTCCAATTATTGCGTTTATGAGGGTCGTCTTCCCGGAGCCATTTGGTCCAAATAGTACATAAGCTTCTCTTCTACTGATTTTGAGAGATAGGTCTTTTAGTATGGTTTTACTGTCAACTTTGACTTGTAGGTTCTCAATTTCAAGGATATTCATTTTAACCATCGAGAACTTTTAAGTCACTCTTGCTCCGTTTTCGATTTCTCTGTCAGTTGTTAATAGAACTACTTTATCTCCCATCTCTGCAGCTAAGAGCATACCTTGAGATGTTTCTCCTGCAATTTTTGCAGGCTCTAGATTTGTAAGAAATATGATGCTTTTGTGAAGAAGTTCTTCTTCATTGTAATAGCCTACGAGACCTGAGACTGTCTGTTTTATTCCTAACTCCCCTAAATCAACTTTAACCTTGTATAATTTTTTTGTGTTTGGTACTCTTTCAACTTCTACAATGATGCCTGTTCTCATATCTATTTTCTTGAAATTCTCAAAACTTACTAGACTCATGGTTGATCATTAAAGAAAAGGCTAACAGCTTTCAACTTATAAAATTAAGTATAATTTTGAATCATTTCTTAAGCGTTTTCTCGTACATCTTTTCGAGTGTCCATCTTGCTGAAGATTTTAGCTCCATCAAGCGTTTATCATCACCATAGTTATTGATTACTATCTCACTGAGTAAGCCATTCTTATCGTTTACCTCGAAAGATAATATTTTATCAGGTTCGACTTCTCCTTTCTTCATCTTCTTTTCATCTTGTTTTTGCATCGTCTCAAGTATTCGTTTAACAAGAAATGTATTGAATGGAGGAGTTGCAACGTTAAAGGTAATATCTTTCTCTGGTTTAATCCTTGCGTAGTCGCTCCTAACATACATTTTTGCTAAGACTACGCCTGATCTTGTTCTGAGGGGTATGACCTGTTCTTCTTCTACCTGTGTTGGAACTTCAACTTTTTGGAAACTCTTAGAAATAACAGCCTCATCAACTGCATCAAGGAAGCTCTTAATCTGTTCAACCTCTCCTTCAAGACTTCGAAGACGGGCTTCGAGGTAACTTTTAAGATTAACGAGCTTTTTTAACGATTCTTCCTTTGCCTCTCTCTCATTCGACTTAGCCAAAATAGATTCACTCGTTTATTGAATGAGCAGATAGTGCCAAATAAACTTCACCAACTAAAGCTTCTTCATTTGCGATTCATAAATCTCAACAATTTCCTTAACCGTTGTAGCATCTTCAGGAGCCTTATCATCTCTCCATCTTCTTGTAAAGCGTGGAAACCTTATCGCTAAGCCAGCGCCCTCTTTAATAGTATTTAGTCCACACGTGTGTAATGGGCTTAAGGTTAATTCCGCTCCTACCACTTCCAACACTATTGCTGGTGTAAACCAGTAGTCAGCTTCAATCTGTGAGTCAACCCTTGGGTGAGGGTGTTCAATCAGGTAAGGCTTTAAAGTCGTTGGGAGTTTAGCGAGTGTCTCGTCATCGAAGCCTGTTCCAAGTTTACTGACTGTTTTAAAACTGTCTGATTCATGGTCGTAGGCAGCCATCAATAATGCACCGTACGTTCCTGCTCTTCTTCCTCGACCCGCAAATGCGCCTACTATAACAAGGTCAAGAGTATCTGTTAGCTCACTCTTATAGTCTCTCTTGTATTTGATCCAGAGGAAGCCCCTCGCTCCAGCTTGATAGACTGAATCTTCATTAAGCGACTTTATGACCAGTCCCTCATATCCTTTATTCACAGCTTCTATCATAAAACGATCAATCTCTGCAGGATCTTTTGTTATTATCTGCTTTGAGAGTTTAGTGTTCTCTGTTTCCTTCACAATTTTCTCTAGAATTTTCCGTCTCTCAGTATAAGGAGTGTCTAACAAGTCTTCTCCGTCAACATGTAAGACATCGAAGAGAAAGATAGTTGTTGGAATCTCCTCAGCCATTTCTTCTACTTCGTATTTTCTTCCTCTCCTCCGTGTTAAAACTTGGAATGGCTGAATCTCTCCGGTGTTCGGATCTACAGCTACACATTCTCCTTCCACAATTACCTCCTCAGCTTTAACTGCTTCTTTAAGGGCATCAACAACATCGGGGAACTGGCTGGTGATATTTTCAAGTCTTCGAGAGAATAGAAGAGTTTCCTTTGAGGAGAGGTGGGCTTGTATTCTTAAACCATCATACTTGTACTCAGCAGCACCTCTGCCATCCAGCTTATCTAAGATCTCCTTGGCTGATGTGAGCCTTTCAGCTAGCATCGCTCTCACGGGACGTCCAACTCTTATTTTGAAGGAATGTATTCCGTCAAGCCCTTCTTTAGCCAAAGTTTCAGCGACGAGGCCAAGATCAGAAGAAAGATTGTACGCTTTTTCAACCTCTTTACGGGTATTTTTACTACCGGTGTAAGTAATTGCTAGCGCGTCGAGAAACGTCATATCTCCCACACCTAGACGCAGCTTTCCAGTAACCATTCTAACAATATACCTGGCTTCCTTAGGTGAAGCTTTTTTGAGCAATTCAACGAGGAGGTTTATCTTCTCTTCAACAGAGCCCTTACCAGTCGTATGAGCAATCCTATCAAATGTATTATATACTTCTATTGTTTCTAGAGGCATTTCTGAGGGTGGTTTATTGGCCAATAAGTTCTCAGCTGTAGTTCCCAGATCACCGGTTCTCCGCCACTCTTTTACAACCACGTCTTTATCCACATCCGAAGCTTTCGCAATTGCTTCTGTAACCATCTTCTCAGCCATACCAAGCTCTATACCCTTGAAGTTAGGGTATACCCTGCCCTGTGTAAGGTAAGCGATTTTACCGATTAGTTCTCTAGGTATCTCTGAAATCAGATTCACTAAAAGATCTGTCATCTTCAGTCTCTTACTTGTTCGCTCGATCTTCTCGTAAGCATCAGCAATCAGAGCATACTTCATTTCATAATCATAATGATGATCATGGGAAGACTCAATTAAGACTTATGTCTAATTTTAACAGAAAAGATGCAACCTTTTAAAAGCGAAGTATCTTTATATGAAGTATCTCCATCGCAGTGAAAGGTTGAAGTGGCTTCTTTGAGTGAAGAACGAAAAATAAAGAAACAGATCGTAATGGTTACAAAAAGCCTCTATGAGCGGGGATTAGTCACGGCTTGGGGCGGGAACGTCAGCGCAAGACTCGAGGGTGAGGATGAATGCTGGATCACTCCAAGCAGGATCTTTAAACGCGATTTAAAACCTTCGTATCTTGTGAAGATCGATTTTGAAGGCAACGTCATCGAAGGCCTTTACAAGCCTTCGATCGAAGTACCTTTTCACACAGAGGTTTATAAGAAAAGATCAGATGTAAATGCGGTGGTTCACGCTCACAATCCAGTTGCAATAGGTTTAGGCAATGCTGGAATCAAGATTAAACCTGTTCATCTTGAAGCAGCATTACTTGGTGATGTCCCAATAATTCCCTTTGCTCTGCCAGGATCTAAGAAATTAGCGCAGCTAATCAGCGACAACATTGGTAACCATAATGCCATGATAATGAAAAATCATGGAGTAGTTGCAGCAGGAAAAAATCTGATCGATGCAATGTCTATCATTAACAATCTTGAAAACACAGCGATTACTATGTTAACTTCTCAATTTTTAGGTAACTTAGGTGAAATGAGCTCAGAGGATTTTGAGGCACTTAAAAAACAATATCATGTAAAAGGCTGACAAGTTATTTTTAAATGGTGATTTTAATCTTATTTAAAACATTCTTCGAGGTGTATTAAATTACCAAAAAAACCTGATGATGAGAGCTATAACAATTTAGAATTAGAAGTCACAGCACTAAAAGAAAAAGGACCATTAAAAATTAAAATTGTTTGTGGAACAGAAAAGAACAAAGTTATAGAGAGAATTCTTCAGACAGCGAAAAACTACAGCCTTGAAAGCATCCTTATTAAATTAGCAGATCTAACTGAGGATACTGAGGAATTAATAAAAGACGTTATAATAATTGATGATGTTGATTTTTTCATCTTTCAACCCCCTCTAGGAAGACTGTCACTACAAAAGAAGTTAGAGAAATTCCTTGACGAATTGAAACCGGGATCAGGGAAGCTTCTAGTATTTGGGTTTAAAGCTGAGGAAGCATTGAACTATTTTAAAGGAAAGTTTAAGGCTCTTCACTCTGAAGCCGAAATAATTGATATCAGATAAGAGGTTTTTAGTCGTTTAAATCTGGAAAAATAATTTACTTGGTAAGTCTGCTTGCTGCAAATTATAATGAATAAATTTCTAAAAAAATGGAAATTAAAATTTCAATTTCTTTTTCAAAATTTTCAATATCTCAGATTTCTGTTTTGCTTTAACCAAATCCTTCATTGTTTTTGGCTTCTGGAAAATATTGTCCACAAGAAATCCAAGGAATTCCACGTACTTGTGTGCTTTAGTTATTACCGGTATAAAGATCATCTTTACGTTCTCAATCCGCTCTTCAGGATCAGCCATGTTCCTGAATTCAAAAGCTTTCTCAAGTACTCCAACAGCTAATGCTGGTCTTAAGACATGTTCAATATCTGCATGAGGTAATGCAACATTGATTTCCCCTTGTAACTTCAATCCTGTAGGAAACTTTTTTTCACGTTCAATTATCGCATTGCGGTAGGATTCCTTCACATAACCTTTCTCTAGAAGCATAGCGCTCATCTGTTTTAGAGCATCTTCAGCAGTTTTAGCCTTCATTTTATACATAATTTCAATATTCGTTGTCCCATGGCACCTCTTTTATTCAGGGAGATATTCTTCAAGAACCACCTAACTAGACAACTCCGTAATCTGGTATAAAATTATTAAGATAAAGATGTAGATATCAAAATTTGTGAGTAAATACAAAAACATTATTATCTAAATGGAGGAAAAATTCTTGTCGCTTGGGAAACCAAAGGTCTATGTTATTTCAAGATCTTTTGGCAGGTATTGTAAAGAAGCCTTTCAGTTAGTTAAAGAAGTAGCTGATGTTGAAGTTAATCCTCTAAATCGAATAATGTATAAGGATGACATCTTGAAAATTGTTGAAAATGTTGATGGAATAATTGGAAACGAGTTGTTTGACAGAGAGGTTCTTGAACACTCAAATAGATTGAAGATAATTTGCAGGCATGGGCAAGTTGGTGATGAGAACATTGATTTAGACGCAGCTACAGACATGGGCATCGTTGTTACCTTCACACCCTATGTCTATGCAGAGTCTGTTGCTGACTTCACTTTTGGATTGATAATAAATCTACTAAGGAAAATAATTTCCTCACATCTTTCGATGAGGAGGGGAAGATGGGAGACAACAAAATACGTTGGTTTTAACGTTCATGATAAGACTATTGGTATAATCGGGCTTGGCAGTGTTGGATTAAGAGTAGCAAGACGGGTAAAAAGTTTCAACATGCAAATCCTAGTTTACGATCCGTACGTCGAAGAGAAGAATTTGAAGGAAATTGGAGCAGAAAAAATTAATCTTGATGAACTTCTTAAACGCTCGGATATAGTCTCGATTCACACTCCATTGAATGATGAAACCCGTAACCTGATTGGTAAACATGAACTTTCATTAATGAAGAAAGATGCAATCATCATATCTACTGCAACAGGTGGAATAATCAATGAAGACGCACTCTATAATGTTTTGAAAACCAAGAGCATTCTGGGAGCAGCCTTAGATGTTTATCAAAAAGAACCTTTAAACCCAGAATCTCCCCTTCTCAAGTTGGACAACATCCTTACTACCCCTCACATCGCTTCTTACACTTACGAAGACATGCGGGAAATGGACCTTATGAACGCGGAGGACGTGGTTAGGTTTTTCCGAGGAAAAAAACCAAAATATGTTGCTAACCCGGAGGTCTTAGAGAAACTCAAACTTAAATGATTTTAATCTTTTAGAAAAGTGTTTAAAAGTAAACAACGAAAAGATCAAAATGGAACCATTCTAAGCCCTGTTTATTTTAAAATAACAGCTTATAGGTAGAAAAAATATGAAGATTGGCGCATTTTATAGTTTTGAAGATATACGCTGTGAAGAAGCTCCTATTCCAAATATTGGCTCCGGAGACATCCTCGTTAAAATGAGGGTTTGCGGTGTATGTGGCTCAGAACTGCATCCTGAATATGTTAAAAACAAGATTGAGCAACGTGGTAAGAAACCTGTTATTATTGGTCACGAGGTTTCAGGCGAAGTCATCAAAGTTGGTAAGAGTGTGACTAAATTTGAAGTCGGAGACCGCGTGGCTCCTCACCATCATGTTGGGTGTTTATCCTGTTGGTATTGCAATCATGGCGCGTATGCTGTTTGTCCAGAATTCTATTCCTCTAACATCGAGCCAGGTGGCTTTGCAGAATACTTTCGGGTACCAGAAAGATTAGTGAAGAATGATACGCATCTAATTCCTGATAACCTTTCATTCGAAGAAGCAGCGCTTATGGAACCAACAGGGTGTGTCATACGGAGTATTATGAGAACTCCACTGAAACCGGGGGACGCTGTTGCGGTCTTAGGAACCGGACCAATGGGTCTAACTCATATAAAACTTTTAACAATATTTGGTGGTGGCGAGATTATTGCCACCGATCTCAGTGATTTTAGATTAAAAGCTGCAAAAAAATTTGGCGCAACATTACCAATCAATCCTGGACTAATGGACCCCGTGAAAGAGGCGAAAAATATAACTGATGGAAGAGGAGTTGACGCTGTTTTCGCGACAACCATAGCAGCTGAGGCTATTGTTCAAGCAATAAAGATGCTTAGACCCGGTGGAACCCTGCTACTGTATGGAGGGGATGGTGTGATCTCTCCAAAATTCAAATTAACAATATCTGAAATATACCAAATGTGCCCAGAAATAACCATAACTTCAATTCGCTCTCCATCACATATAGAAACTAAAATGGCTTTAGAGTTAATGCGTACTAAAAGGCTCAAGCTCGGAGATCTTGTGACCCACCGTTTCACTCTGGAAAAGGTTGATGAAGCATTTAGTTTTGCTCAAAAAAGAGAAAATTCACTGAAAACAGTAATCATTAACAATTAGGCTTTCTATCTATTTGAATTGGAGTATTAAGTCGCCAAATTTATATTTATTTTCAACGTAATTTAATTCGAGTAGAAAAGGTATGGTTACCTATAAAATTCTGATTGTAACTGGAGCTGGGACAGGCGGATGGACTTCACACCAAGCAGCTAAAAGAATAGTTGAAGAACTGAATAAAAAAGGATTCGAAGATGTTGAAACCAAACTTTGCCGTGACAATGAAGCACCAGGGATTGTGCAAACTTGGAAGCCCGATGCAGCTATTACGATAATTGGTAAACCAGAAGATCTTCAACTTCCAAAAGAGCTTCCTGTCTTCATGGGCGTCCCATTGGTTTCAGGAGTTGGAATGGAGCCTATAGTGGAAGGCATAGCAAAGGTCTTGAAAGACCCGCACTGGGCTGGTATTGAAAGGTCCTAGGGAAGTTCAATCATCTCAAATCTTTCAAACTCTGCATCAAAATGAGAGATAACCTCTTTCTCGAGATTAGATGATTCAATTCTCTGTAGTTTTTCAACTAAATCAATATCACTTAGTAAAGGAGTCACTTTATCAATCGTTTTTAAATACTTTTTCACATCTGTGACTATTACCATTATGATTAGAAGAGATTCAACCTCTTCTTTTGCATTATCCATACGACCAAAAATTAATGGCTTCACAGGTCTAGCGATTAAAATAACAGGTTTTTTTGTGTGAATTACGTCTTCATGTGGAAGAGCCACTCCTCTCAAACCATTCACAGGAAAACCGGTCGGACACCTATCTTCTCTTTCTAGTAATGCGGTAAGAAGTGATGGCTTAGCGTAGCCCTTATGTACCGCGTAGTTACAAAGTTTTGTAAGAGCGTCTTTCCAATCAGTTGCGGAAAGCTTTGAAACTATAACAAGATCCATATGTTGATTGGGGAAAAAGAGAAATTTAATGATTTGCTTTCAAAATTTTTTTACCCTTATGTATCAGCTAGAGATTTTAACTTCTAAAAACGGAGTATTTTTTGTTCTATTTTTATAGAATAATTATTGTAAACTTATAAAGGCAATGAAAATCTTTTTATATTTCAAAAAGAGAGCTTAAAACACATAAAAAAGGAGGAAAATGACAATGGATGTCTTATTTGAACTAGCTTCAGCATTCAATGCGCTACTTAATCAAGCTGGACAAGCGGTATGGTTGCCTGTATTCCTATTTATAATAGCAATGATTATGGGTGCAAAATTTGGCACGGCTTTCCGAAACGCGATCACGTTAGGTGTAGGATGGATTGGTCTGCAAGTCGTGTTAGGCCTTTTCTTCACTGCTTTAGTTCCACCAACAACAGCGATGATTGAGAACACAGGTGTTTCTCTAACAGCCATCGATGTTGGATGGCCACCAATGGCCGCGATCGCATTCGCCTCAACAGTAGGTGTGCTCATGATTCCAATCGGTCTTGTTGTAAACCTTGTTCTGTTAGCACTGAATCTAACAAAAACATTGGATATTGATATCTGGAATTTCTGGCACTGGGCGTTTGTCGGAGGAACAATCATGCAGTTCACAGGAGACTTCATGTTCGCAATATTATCCGCTGTCGCATACGAGATTATGTGCTTAAAAGTCGGTGATTGGACTGTTCAGCCTTTGTGGGATCTTTTCCCAGGATACAAAGGATACTCACTTCCTCACGGAGGAGGCTGGGTTGGAGCAATTCACATAATTGCAATATTCAAACCAATAGTTGATAGGATTCCAACGCCAGTGACAGACCCAAAGACAGTAAGAAAGAGATTGGGTGTTCTAGGTGAACCCATAATCATGGGTCTTATATTAGGTATCGTGATCGGAGCCCTCGCAGGATACGATGTGCTTGAAATCGCTAAACTAGCTATGAACTCCGCAGCAGTTATGTTACTTCTGCCACGGATGATTGGTATTATCATGGAGGGACTTACCGGAATATCTGATGTAGCACAAAGCTACATTAAAACTAGATTCCCAGGTAGAGAAATTTACATTGGCTTAGACGCAGCAGTTGCTATCGGTGACGCAACAAACGTGACAGTTGCTTTAATAATGATACCATTTGTACTCCTATTTGCAATTGTGACTCCATTCATCACTGTCATGCCCTATGCTGACCTTGCAGCAACCCCATTCTTCTCAGTTGCCTGTACGCCATTCATGCATGCAGACCTGATAAAGTCGTTAATATTGAGCCTGATTGTAATGTTCTACTGGCAAGTTGTTGGTTCCTGGTGGTCTCCAATAATGACTGACCTTGCTAAAACAGTAGGTGCAATCGCACCTGATGCAGAGCCAATCGGAAGCCTGTGGTTACAAGCAATGATTCCACTTGCCTGGCTCGCTGCTCAATTCCCAATTGCAGTAGGATACGTTATAATGGCTGCAGTCGCATTGATATTCCTGTTTGCTGATAGAGTTAAAGCACTCAGAGATATTTTTGGTAAACTATACCCGTAAAGAGACAGAAAGACCTAAATTTCCCTCCCTTTATTTTTTATAAATAAAGCATTACGATTTATAATTCTTTCAAAGTAAGGTGGAACAATTGCCAGGCATTGAAAAAAGAGTTTTAATAGCATGTGGTACAGCCATAGCAACAGCCACTCACATAAGAACTAAAGTTGCGAAGTTGCTTGAGGAAAATGGTATAGAAGCTGATCTGACCCAATGTAGAGTAACTGAAGTACCTTTTTTCTTAAAGACTAAAAAAACCCATCTTATTCTAACGACCAGTAATGTTCCAGATATTGAAGACATTCCAGTCTTTAACGCAGTTCCATTATTAACAGGTATTGGCAGGGAAAAACTTGAACAAGATATTCTCAAAGTCTTAAAAAAGGAATAAAACTTTTTAACTTGATACTTTTTTTAATTCTTTCACAGTCTCTTTCATATTTTTCTGAGAAAATAATGCAGATCCTGAAACGATAGTATCAGCCCCAGCATCAGCTATCTTTGGAAGCAACTCTTTAGTCACTCCCCCGTCAACCATTACCTCAAGATTCTTTTTAAGTGTCTTTTTAAGTTCCTTTGCCCTTCGAAGTCTATCTAAAGTAGGTATGTAAAATTTCCTGTCTTGCCAATCTAAGAAGCTTGAATCGTTATTCGAAAGAATAAGTAGCTGATCCATCTCCTTCAAAGAGTCCTTCAAAACATCAACTGCGGTAGCAGGCAGTATTGATACACCAGCTCTTTTACCAAGGTTCTTTATTCTTCTGAGGGTTCTAATCAAATGCCTACATGCTTCATAATGGACTATTATGCTGTCTGCTCCAACATTTGAATAAACATCAATAAATTTTTCGGGCTCTTCAACCATCAAATGGACATAAATTGGAAGATTTGTTGCTTTTCGTAATGCTTCAACCAAGTACGGCCCTATACCAATATCTGATACAAAATGACCATCAGCGACATCAATATGTATTCCGTCAACTTTGGCTTGTTCTAATCTTTTAATTTCTTCTCCGAGTCTCAAAGGATCCGCAGCAACGATTGATGCTGTAATCTTCATGAATGAACCTCAAAAAATAAAAAAGTGGGAAAAAGTTAATTTATTCACCGCGTACTAATTTGAATTTTCGGTCCACACTCTCAATGAATTTGATCAGCAGTTTCTCTGTTAACTCTATATCTTTTATTGCAACAACTTCGTTAGGGAAGTGTATGTACCGTCCAGGGATGCCAATATCTATGCATGGGATTCCGCCCTGCTCCAGTTGGATGAATGCGCTCTCTAAGAGGGCTCCTCTAGCAACTTCCCATTGGAATGGTATTTTGCTGTCGATTGCTGTTTTTTCCAAGAGTTTTCTCAGATGGGGATGCGGAATGTTTCCAGCTAAGGTTCCTCTTCCATGGAAGGAGAATCTATAAATTGCGGGTCCTTTTCCCAGTCTTAAGTCAGCAGCCACATTCTTCATATCTGGTGTGTCTGTTGCGAGAGCTATTTCAAGAGTTATAGAGAATCTTGGTTTATATCTTTGGAGAACAGGTATAATGCCTCTAATGCTGAACTCTTCTTGTACAGATGCGACGAAGTAGATTGTAGCTTTAGGTCGATTCTTGCTGAAGTATTCTAGCGCTTCGAAAAGTACAAAGACTCCTGCTCGGTCATCCATAGTTTTACATGAGATGAGTTTGTTATTCAATATTCTAAAGTTGGGCATGTATCCTATGGTATCTCCAACTTTTATTCCTAGTTTCTTGATTTCTTCAGCGCTGCTTGCTCCAACATCAACGTACAAATCCTCGTACTCTGGAACAGTAAGTTTCTCCTCTGGTTTTAATACGTGATGTGACTTTGTTCCAACTATTCCCTCTACAATCCCCGTGTCTGTCATTATTCTTATCTCTCTTGACATTAAACCCTTAGTATCTATGCCTCCAACACGTTCAACTCTCAAGAAACCATCCTCCTCAATCCGTCTCACCATCAATCCAAGCTCGTCCATGTGCGCCTGAACCAGTATCTTGGGAGCTTCTTTATCTGTACCCTTTAGTATTCCTACCACGTTTCCCATGTCGTCTACGTCGATCTCATCAGCATATTTTTCCATGAACTCCTTTGAAAATGTGACGAGTTTGTCTTCGTTTCCAGACACAGCTGGTATATCTGCAATCTGTTTGAATAGGTCTAAATCCATTACTTCCTCACCTTTTCTACTACTTCCATGAATTCTTTAACGCGTTTCTCTTCCACTGGATTCCATGTTAATCCGTCTTTCTTTAGGCTCGTGCCTACAATTACACCATCAGCGTGAGGGAGAAGATCTGGGATGTTTGTCTTCCTCGCACCAGTGTTTATAAATACAGGTAAATCGGGAGCACCTTTTTTTGCGTTTTTCAGGTCATCGATACTTATTGGTAACCCAGTCGCAGGGCCAGAAATACATAAAACGTCTGCTATGTCCATGAACTGGGTAGTCTTTGCAACCTGTTCAATTGGTCTGTTCCCAAGAGAAGTACCGAACTCAGGATTCAAATAGACAAATCGTTTGATATCTTCAGCTTCAATCCTCTTAACATACCTGAGAATTTCTGGGCATTTGACATCGATAAAACCAATATCACTCGAGAAAACTCCAATTAAAAAAGTTCTAACAAATTTTGCTCCAGTTGCTTTTGCAACAGCAAACGTTGCATATGGATCCCATAAGATATCAACACCAAAAGGTATCAAAAGTTCCTCAGAAACTTTGGTGACAAGATAAGACATCGATGCCACGGTCTCAGGACCAACGCTTAATGAATATGGGCGGTCTCCTTCATTCGAGATGAGTACACCCTCAACTCCTCCTTTCTGAAGAGCTTTAACATCGTTAACCGCTCTCTCGAGTGTTTTCTGTAGGTTTTGTTTGTAGAATGGTGCTCCTGGTAGCGCGTTGAAATGCACCATCGCAATAACGGATTTATCTACTCCAAATACATCTTTCAACCACATAGAAACCACACGTATATTTTTTCATAAAGATTAATAATAAACTTTTTTTTAAATTCCACAAATTTGGCTAATGATCAAATTTCACCTCACTATTTTCCTAATAACTGGTTAGCGTTTCTATAGAATATCTTTTCCACATCTCTTTTATCTAGATTCAATTCTTCAATTGCTTTTTTGAAGGATAATAGGTTCTCGTAAACTAATGGAAGGAGACTTTGAACATCTTCATTGTACAGTTTCCTATCTTTCTCTTTCACCCAGGGGTACCTCTCTCTGACAGCCCATATTCTTCTTGGGCCATCACATATAATACGGCATCGCAAAAGACTAGCTGGTAAATCTGTTCCGAACACTATTCTTTCAGGCGTAAACTTGTTAATAGCATGTTTGAAAACGTTTGGATTTGTAGTTAAAGAGGTTTCCACATAAACATTTTGTAGATGAGCAACTCCATCGATTCCCTTCTTGATTTTCGGAGGACAGTGAACTCTCCCTATGTGTGCCAAAACTAGTTTTAAGTTTGGATGCTTCGCAGCTATTTCCCGTATCTCTCTTTGCGTCTCTGGATCAGCGAGTCTCATATCTTTAGGTACATGTAAGAAGATCGGAATATCATGCCTATCTGCTACTGTCATCATAGAAGAAGAAACATAGTCGTAGATTTTGATGTCATTCCATGATATTCCTGTTACTCGATCAGGGTAGGGTTTAACGCCTCTAAAGCAACCCTGTGAAACCCACTCTTCCATTTCTTCTTCCGAAGCGTCAGGATCAGCTAAAAAGAACCCTTCAACATCATCATAATTTCTTATTGTTTCACTTACATACGTGTTTGCTTCTTTTGCCTTACATTCCCTGAAGGGAAAGGGGCACACAACTGTCTCAACTTTCTTGTCTTTGAATAGCTTCTCATAGACTAAAAATAGTTCACGGATTGGTAGATGGTGTGCTATTGCAACTCCAATATTCTCCTTTTTTCTATGTTCAGTTACCTTATCAAAATGTTCTTGTAGACCAATATGTGCGTGAAAATCCACAATTTTTGATGGTAAGAAAGGTCCAATTACGTTATTAAATATCTCTTGTTCTCTTTTCTCCATTTTTCCAATTATAGGTAAAGACAAATCTTTTCCTCTCTGTAACGTTTCAGTAAATCTTCATATTGTAATACCTAACACAAATACTTAACTAAAGAAATCTTATGCCTTTTTAGGGCATCTAGATGTCGGGCAGGTTTTCTACATGAAGATGAAAGCTAAAATGCTTTATGGTTTAAATGACATCCGTCTTGTTGACGTAGACGTTCCAAAACCTGGGCTTGGAGAGGTCTTGGTGAAAGTTAAAGTAGCGACAACATAGTTGCGCACAATACAGCTCCATGCTTCGATTGTGAGCTGTGTTTGAAAGGTATGTTCCAGCTATGCTCCAACAAGAAGTTCAACTATGGAGCATATCAGGAATACTATCTGATCCCAAAAGAGGTGGTTAGAATAAACATGTTCAAGATCCCTAACGGTATTACTTTTGAAGAAGCTGCGCAACTTGAACCGTTCTATTGCGCCGTTTTCGGGGCTGCATTGTCGAATATCGAGTTTGGTGACACCGTTGCTATTCTTGGTGCGGGAGCTCAGGGACTCTATTTCTTAAAATTGGCAAAATTAGTTGGGGCGTCAAGAGTGATTATGATGGATTATTTCACTTATAGGCTAGATTATGTGAAGAAATTGGGGGTGGACGAGGTGGTTAATAACAGGAGTGAGGATGGGAACGAACGATTAAGAGAATTAACTGATGTAAGAGGTGCAGAAGTTGTTATTGTTGCAGCTGGAGCCCCTACGGCTTGGGAAGATGCTGTGAAGATGGCGGCAAGAGGTGACTTGGTCAACAAGTATGCTGGGTGTACGCCAGGTTCTACCTTAACGATTCCAACGGAGAGAATCCATTATGATATGGTTAAGATCATAGGAACATATCACACAACTCCTGAATGTGTTCACAGAGCGTGGCATTTGATAAAGACTAGAGCAGTCGATCTACGACCAATTGTGACTCACCGAATGCCCCTCGATGCTATTCAAAAAGCATTCGAGCTGTTAGCTACATCAAAAGAAGCCATAAAAATTGCCATATTACCGTAGAACATCTATAAGGAAGATATTATGACTATGATTTTTTCTTCTTCTTTTTTCCTCCCACTGTTTTATGGATTTTCCTTCCTTCCATTTTTGATTGAAAGCTTTCTCTAATTTCTCTTTCTCCTTTCGACTCTTTACCTCTTTTAGTGATTCCCACTCTTTCTTTTCAGCTTTCCACAACTTATGCTTCGTTATTGCGAGCCGATAATTCAATTCACCCAGTTCTGTTGATAATACCTCATAATTTCTTGCTGTTTTTTCTTTTATGGTGCTCCACGTTCTCCTGAAGCGTTTGCTCTCCCCTATCTCGTTTGAAATTAGTACTTGTATTCTCACTCTGCGCCCCAATTTAAAAAGGCTTTCAAAGACTTCTTTTTCAGTGGCCCAAGGCTCGACAATCTTAATGTAATCCTTTGCTTTGGCGACAATAGCACCTATGATCGCTGGAAAGGCAGTGTAATGTTCACCGCCTAAAAGACCTGGTTTCCCGATGACCATTATTCCTTTATAGTCGGGGTTCTCTAACTTTAGTTTGTATTGTCTTGGATTTTTGTTTTCTAATCTGATCTTATCACATAGATGAAAGATCAGCACCTGAATAATCTCATCAATCTTCCCCAAACCTCCAGTTTCTTTTCCCCTCACTTCTTCTATCTTTCTTCTCTTCACAAATTTGTAAATTGGATGTAACATTCCCAAAAGTAGTACAATTCCTAATGTAAAAGGATGAATAATCAATAGCTGAAGTTGAGGGATTAATAGAACTGAGATGACGTAGCTCCCAAAATATGACATTATTGCAGCGTTAGAAACTGTCTTAAGCATTCTTAGAGTGCGGGTTTGAGTCTCTCTTTCAATGTATATCTTCTCTACATCTTCTCGTATTCTATTCCACGTGCGATTTAGATAATCAGATTTAGTTCCCTTTACTGCGCTGTCAATTGTCTTTGGATCGCTGAATTCATTCATGAGATATCCGCTTAGATAATTGATGGCTGTTGCAAGATCACCCGCTTCGTCTTTAGAAGGCATTAGACTCACACGTTCATTTTGTTAATCTAAATCTATTATCTTTTATACCTTATTACCCATCAAAATTTCTACCGTAACTAGTTCGAGAGATTTAAAAGCTGATTAATGGGTATTCAATTCATCCAAAAATTTTAAGATTAATGTAAATCGTGACCGTGATATGAAGTTATGCATAATTGGCGAGGACATCCGTCAGTTCGAATTCTTAATATCAGGATTAACAGAGGATTATCGTAAGGACTATCATATTGATGAACTTGTTTTATACAATTCTGAAAAAGAGAAAATCGGAATAATGGGTAATTGGACAAACCGTTTTCTTAAACATAGGAATTATGATGCAAAATTGGTAGTCGCTTCAGATGCGGAGGAAGCGATAAATGACTCTGACTTCATCATCACAGTAAACCGCGCTGGAGGGAATGAGAGTAGATGGCTCGATGAGCACATCGCTTTCAAACATGGTATCGTCGGAGCTGAACAGAACGGTCCAGTAGGAACAATAAATGCTTTAAGAGCCATCCATCTTGAGATGCGATATGCTAAGATAGCGGAAAAAGCAGCTCCTGATGTCTGGTTTATAAATTACACAAATCCCGCCTCGTTCGTTGCTGAAGCTCTTCAACGATTCTCGAAGATTAATAGTATAGGGGAATGTAGTTTATGGCCTGAGAGAATCGCGTCTATAGCTTGGGATTTTGGATTACACTATGAGAGGGTAAGAGACCTCTTTCCTCGGATCAGAGTTACATCTTTCGGATCGAATCAAAATATGTGGGTAAAAGATGTATACATAGATGGAAAGAATGTAATGAGCGAATGGATAGAGAAGCTGAATCGGAAGGAGCGAACAAAAAAAGAATCATATTACGGGTTGAATCCAGCAGAAGAAAAGATTGCTCTCAGAAAATTAACAGGGATGGATTCACTATGGTATGTTCTGGGGGTAACATTCTTCGCCAAATACGACCTTGATGAGTGGAATAGAACTGGAAAATCCCGATCAGACTACGTTATACCTTTAGAACAGAGACACTTTGAAGAAGCCATCAACCCAAAATTCGTTGATATAACACCATCTGTATGGGAAAGAAGTGGAGTAAAGGATCTCAAAGAGGCACTCAAAGAGAAGAAACCAAGTCTAAAACGACCTCTTAATCCCTCTGACCTTAAAGAAGGATACAACTTAGCTGCACCCTCAGTTGTGAACGCCATTATAAACAACATAGGCGAACCTTTAGTCTGTCAAGTAAAAAATAATGGAACAATCGAAGGTATGAAAAACTACATGGTACAAGAAGTACTGTGTGAAGTTGATAAACATGGGGCTCATCCGGAGCCTGTGGGAGAGATCCCAAAGTCGATAAGAGGTATCGTTTTAGCTGCTGCTTACTGGCAGAGTTTAACTGTTGAAGCTGCTATAGAGGGATCGTATGACAAAGCATTGCTTGCTCTTCTAAACTGCCCGCATATACAACACCCAGAGAAATTTAAAGTCAGTAAAAGAATCTTAGATGAGTATTTAGAGGTTCACAGGGAATATTTGTCCGAATTTACATCTGAATCGGGATTATATCCCTGATTCTTCATTGTATTTAGCTATAAATCTTATCCAATTGAAGACCCCTAGGTAATAGAAAATACCATCTCACTACTAAATGAACATAGAAAGATGTATTGTTACTCTTTTTTCTTTTAATCTGCTTTTCTACTCGATCCCAACTCTTTTAGTAGCTTTAATAAGGAGGAAGATTACGAAGGCGACGATTACGAACTCTATTAAAGCGCCGATGAAGTGTCCTATCCTGAAAACGCCAATTTGTATCATTTCCCATTCTATGTTTGGAATTACCAGATTTATTAGAGGCATAACTAGATCATTGACAAGCGCTTGAATAATGTCAGCTATATATAAACCGATGATGAAGGCTACTGCGAGCCCCATTACCTTATACTCCTTCACGAACTCGATGAACTCCTCCAACACATTTTTAGGCTCTTCACTCTCTTCCTCTTCTTTCTCTTCAAGAAGCTTCCTGATTTGTTTCAACTCTTTCAGTATTTCATCATCTTTAGCCATCTGTCACACACTTCAAAGATTTATTGAAAATGGGTTAATATAAAAAATGTGGGATTAATAAAAAAGGGGGGGAAATAGGATTATCAGATGCTGACTGAAGTCATTTGTTCTCTTTTCCTAAAGAATGATAATACAGCTGCTGCTATTATCATGGCTAAAGCGATTCCCTCGAGTGGGAATCCTGGTATACCTGGGGCTGCTGGGGGTGGTGCCTCTTCTTGAACAGAGTATGACGAAACAGCAGATTCTTTTGTAAATCCTGCGTTATCTCTTGCCACTATCTTATACTGGACAACTGTGCCTTCGGCTTGTTGCGGAATCACTCCGCTATAAGCTGAGCCACTAATCATGAGAACATTTGACCATGACGCTCCACCATTAATAGAGTATCTCAGAGTCACATCTAGAATGCCAGAAACATCATCGGTTACATCAGCGGAAACCGTGACACTGTCATCAGACCCAGGATCACTTGGGCTAATTTGAACATTAGATATTGTAGGAGCCTCATTATCGAAAGCTAGGGTCATCCATAGACTTGGATCTGCTTGGATATCAACATCCGTAGCGGTTGTATATTCGTATTCTGGATACCAGTAATGACCTTGAAAACCATCGACAGGGTGATAATCGCGTAAACGTATTAGAACATTAATGTAGTCTGTAACATCGATGTCAAGATCACTGGTGTCGCTGGAAACTCCATCATCACCAACGAAAGGAATCTTAAACTCAGCCTCCCATCTGTTCGTGTGATAGGCTATGTCTGCTTCGAAACTTATTGCATCTGGAGTTGCATCTGTCCATACATACCAATAGATTGGATCGGGACCAAACCAATATCCATCTTGAAGTGTTCCGTCTCCTTCAATACTTTTGTAGTCTTCCTGCCCGCTCGTTAATACCTCATCGCTGGATCCGCTTCCAAAACCTCCGTCGTCTCCCTCATCAAAGAACAACGCAATTCTGTCCTGTGAATTTACCCCAGCATCATCTTTGCTGGCATCAGTAACACGGATGCCAATATAGAAGTAGTTGTCATCATGCATCAGGAAAACATCAAATTTCCCATCGTTACCAACATTCTCATAGACGTTTGCATCTTCCCACTCACTTGCTCCTATAGCACCATTTAATGAAGGAGAAATGTCTGTAATTCTGGAATAAATATAAATTCTTCCTTCAGCACTGTGGAAAATAGAAAAAGTTGCAAGAAAAGTGAAGCCTAGGATCAAAGATAACAAAAGAAAGCCACATATTTCCTTTTTTTTCAACATTTTAATCAAAATAATATCACATCGAAACGATATTAATCTTTTCTACAATCTTTGTGATTGGATCAAAACGCTAAAAAAAGGGTCAAGAATCATCTTTTATTGAGGAAAACAGAATATGGACATAGTATTCTCAGAGGAGTGTCTTGAGTACTCCTATTTTGGTCATATTGAAAGCCCTCAGCGAGTTAGAGAGGCGATCGACATTTTTAGAGGAAAAGGCCACTCTTTTATTAAGCCTGATCCTGCGTCTCAAAGGGATCTTCTGAGAGTTCATAGTGATGAATGGGTTGACAGAGTAAAGGCAGGCGGGTTTTTCGATGCTGATACGCCTGGGGGGAAAAATATTTACAAATATGCTGTGTTGTCGGCTGGAGGAGCAATCAGAGCAGCTGAAGTCGATGGTTTTTCATTACTGAGGCCACCCGGGCATCATGCTGGTAAAAACGGTGTGGCTTTGGGTGCTTCAAGTCTCGGGTTCTGCTATTTCAACAACATTGCGGTAGCGATCAAGAAGTTAGGTAAGCCTGCTATGGTCTTGGATATTGATGGTCATCATGGAAACGGAACTCAGGAGATTTTCCTTGGAGATCCTAATGTGACTTTCATCTCTATTCATCAGTCTCCCCAGTATCCTGGTACAGGTCTAGCTTCAGACATGAATTGTTTGAACTTTCCTCTACCATACAACGCAGGTGATAGACTTTACTTGAAGACACTACAAAAAACGTTTAAACAGGTGAATAATATGGATGAGATTGAGGTTGTTGGGATCTCTGCTGGTTTCGATGCTCATGAAGGCGACATAGCATCTCTGGGTTTAACGTCCCGTTGTTACACAGAGATCGGTGAGAGAATTTCGAAGTTAAAAAAGAAAGTGTTTGGTGTTCTAGAAGGAGGCTATTCAGGCGAGAATATTGGTGCTGATTTAAATAACCTCATTCAAGGTTTACAACGATAGCGATTAAATTACCAGATGGGAGAATAATACTCTCTTCTTCTAAATGATGCACCGATCTTGTTTGCGTATTCCTCAATCTTTTGAAGGTCCACTTCAGGTAAAGCTACTGCTGTGATTTCTGTGTCTATTATGTTTCTAGCCTTTTCAATAAAATCTAAAACATGATCAAAGGCATCTTCGAAAACTGGCTTAGATATCCTATTATAAACATTCTTGTCGTGAGCATTAAGACTAACACTTAACTTGTCGATAGCCGTATCCTTCAACTCCTCAATAACCTTTCGCTCTTTATTTAAAAGATAACCGTGACCATTTGTGTTAATCCTTATTGGCAGTTTATGGTTCTTTTTTATCAATTTACTCACTTCGATGATACAATCTAATCTTTCGAGTGGTTCACCAAAGCCACAGAAGACGACTTCCTGCCAACTTCTTCTTTTCAATACACTATTTAATTCGTTGATTACTTCATCTATATCGGGTTCCCGGTCAAGTGTCAGATTGAAGTTATCTAAACCGTATCTGAAGTTGCGTACACAGAAGTAGCAGTTATTAGAGCATCGATTTGTTAAGTTTAAGTATACGCTGTCACCGAGCCAGTAAACTATGCTAGGCTTCTTGTTCATCATTAACGCTTCAGTTGAATAGTACCAAAATACTTTCTTAGATTATTGATTGTTCGGACAAAGGATACAATCCACAAATATAGAATATTGACTAAATACCCATGTAATTACACGATTAACCACTTCAATAACTCTGGACACGATTAACGTAGTATATTTCACCAATTTAGTCGCAATATCCGTATAGATTTTCGAGGACATGTTGTACGCCCATTTCAGCATCACTGAAAAACTTCGTAGAATAACGCATGTAACCACAGGAGCAAAAGTTGCGAAGACAAGTACTGTGATTAAACCAAAAACAAGTATCGCCGATATAGTGTTCATTCTTCTTCCTCACTGGAAAATCCCGTCTTCATATTTATAAGGTTATTTTTGCCGTTAAAGAAATGATTATCCTAATAAATAATGTGAGCGATGGCTTCCATAATGATTGATTCTTATGCCTTTGGTAAGATCGTTATAGATGGGAAAGAGTACGGTAAAGATGTGATCATATTCCCTGACCGTGTGAAAGCTAACTGGTGGCGTAAAGAGGGTCATAAATTACATGTCGAAGACATAGAAGATATTCTGCGAGAAGAACCTGTATTAGTGGTCGTTGGAACAGGGAAATTTGGTCTAATGCAGGTACTGCCAGATACGGAACAAGCAATAAAAGAAAGAAACATTGAACTTATTGTGGGAAAAACAGCAAAGGCATGCGAGATCTACAATGAACTTTCTAGGGATAAGAGAGTTGTAGCTGCGTTACACTTAACTTGTTAGTCTTCGCTACGAAATCTCAAAGCTTTTCATTTTAAATCTTCATTTCCGACCTTGTCTAATCTTTAAATTGTTACTGATTAGTTTAGGTAAGTGTTGTGTAAAGTATGGCCCGCTCAAAGCTTCTGAAACGTGATGAATCTGTCTTGGTTGTTGTTGATGTCCAGGAAAAATTGATGACAAAGGTTACAAATAGAGAATCTGTCATAAGGAACATCGTAAAACTCGTGAAGATTGCGAAACTTCTGGGAATCCATGTGATAATTACGGAGCAGTATCCTAAAGGTCTTGGAAGAACTATTAGTGAAATTAAAGAGTTGGTTCCAGACATTGAACCAGTTGAGAAGTTGTCGTTTAACTGTTACCTTTCAAAGGAATTCGTAAAGAGAATAGAAGACACCAGAGCGACAACATTGATCTTGTGTGGAGTGGAGGGACATGTATGCATTACACAGACAGCGTTAAAAGGTGTTGAAACTTTGAAGGTGTTTGTTGTTTGCGATGCTGTGTCTTCGATAGATAGGAGTGATCTTAATATAGCGTTCGAGAGGATGAAGCAGGAAGGAGTTATTCTAGCGTCTACCGAGATGGTAATATTTGAGCTGTTGGAAAGGGCAGGAACAGAAGAATTCAAAGAAGCGTTGGAAATCATTAAGAACTAGATCCCAAACAAGGAACTGATATTTATGGATCGCTCTTCCGTTAATGCAGTGCTTCAAGGATTATTGGTAACCTTCTTGTGGTCATCATCTTACATTCTTGTAAAAATTGGACTGGTTAATCTATCACCTTTCTTCTTTGCGACTGTTCGATACACGCTTGCTTTCGCTCTTCTTCTTTTATTAGTAGTTCTGAAGGGTGGCACTCATTTTAATTATGACAGGAAACATCTAGCATATCTTGTAGTGGTTGGTTTAACAGGCTACACGTTAGCTCAGGGCTTAAATTTTGTCGGTTTATCTTTACTTCCAGCTGTTTCTGTTACTTTTCTGTTAAACTTTACTCCCCTCTTTGTTACCCTGATAGAATTCGTGTTTTTAAGGGTGAAGATTTCAAAGACGCAGATAACGGGAATGCTCGTATCGCTATTTGGAGCGTACATTTTTTTCCCTGTTGAATTCTCTATGGAAGAGCTATCTGGAATCGTTATAGTCCTCGTCTCAGGGGTTGCTTGGGGATCCTACATGGTTCTAACTAGATTCTCTCAAAGTGCTCACAAGATTGATTCTTTGGTCTTTACTACCTCAACGATGGGGGTGGGCTGTTTAGGATTAATGAGTTTAACCTTGTTTTTTGAAAGCCTACAGCCACTACAAGCCTCTAACTTTTTAATTATTGTTTGGTTGGGTTTAGTGAATACCGCTTTTGCATTTTTCCTTTGGAATCATGTCTTAAAGTCTCTTAAAGCATATGAACTCTCTGTTCTTCAAAATACTATGCTCGTTCAGATAGCTGTTTTAGCTCATATCTTTCTTGGTGAGGAGATCACAATTAGAATGCTAGTTGGAATGATGCTTGTGCTGATAGGGGTGACGATGGTTCAACTGAGAAGGATTAGACAGAGTGAATGATTTTCTTCATACTCTTCCACTCTTTTGTTTAATTGATGAATAAAAAATTGTAAATGTCACGTTTGCTTTAAGACATTAAGCTTTTTTATTTCAATATTGAATAAGTCTGCTGTATGGTCTATTGATCAAGAAAAGTTTAAAAGAATATGTGAAGAAGCATTCACGTTAAAGATTGTGTGGTGGAAATAAATGCTTGAAATCTTATCTCAAGATGTAATCGAATCCATCTTCAATACGCTGCCTGTGGATATCACTTTCGTTGATGAGGATGAACGAATCCTCTATTTCAGTCAATCAAAAAATAGGATCTTTGCTAGAAGCAAGACTATCATAGGAAGGAAGGTTCAAAAATGCCATCCGGAAAAAAGTGTGCACATCGTGGAGAGTGTACTTAAAGCATTCAAAGAAGGCAGTAAGGATGTCGCCGAATTCTGGTTCCATCTTAATGAAAGATTAATATATATAAGATATTTTCCAGTCCAAAACCACAAAGGTGAGTATCTGGGCTGTATAGAGGTTACTCAAGACATTACAGACATTAAGAAGATTGAAGGGGAAAGAAGACTCTTAGACTGGGAAGCGTAATTCACAATTTCATCAATTTCCTCTCGTGTTTAACTTGAAGAAAGATGAGCCACGATTAGTTCTTTTATACAGGGGCGAGTTTGGAGAGAAAGTAATTAGAAATCTGATCAATGATCCAAGTTTCTGCAAGTCTTGTGGTCTTCAATGCGATTACTGTAAGTACAGTGTGTACAGTTATGTTCGTAACATAAAAGCTGCAGTGGAATTACAAGATGAATCAAAACTTCCGGTCTTCATCGAACAACCAGAAAAATATCTACCCAAGAAGATTCCTGAAGCTGATCTGTGTGTAGCCTCTGGAATACATAAAGATCTTCTGTTGGAATTACCCCGCTATCTCGCCCAATTTAATGTCAAGGGTCTAATAGTACCTATAGAAGACTTCATAAAAGTACCATCTGGTTTAAGAAAGCAAGTTGAAGAGAGATGCGAGGAACATGGATTAGAGAGTGCTTTTCCAAAACCTTTCTGCTCACTTCTACCGAATGAAGATAAGCCAATCATATCAAATTTTATCGTTAGGATGCGAGTTGGAAGACCTCTACTCGAAATCTCTGTTGCAGAAAGAAGTGGGCATGAGGTGATAGAATCAACCGTCGTAAAGAGAAGTGCTCCCTGTGGTTCCACATGGTATATTGCAAGAAAGCTAATTGGTATTGAAACAACCAGAAGAATTCTTTATGATTCAATAGCTAAGGCTCATCACAGTTATCCCTGCACCGCAACTATGGCGATAGATCCAAAAGTAAAAGAGCCCATACTCCATATTGGAGGGCACATCATTAGAGAAGAGGTAGAGAATGCATTAACCCCTTAAAACATATTTCAAACTAATGTTAGGTTCAATTTTATATCAAAACTTGACCTAACATTTAATCGGTTTAATGTTGTTGAAGCACATGAACTCAGTTACAAGCCACTTGAATTAATTATAAACGTAATTTTGTAGGCCTCACAGTTAATTTTAAATTCTACTCTGTATCTGCGAGAATCATGGCTCTCTACGTTGTTTATACAGCTTCAAAGGAATCACGAGACCGTAGTCTCATTTTCACTCGGTTAAAGGAACTGGGCTGCAAAAGGATTCATAGATCATTTTGGGAGATTAAAGAGGGGAAAACCAATAAGGTTCTCCAAGTCTTGAAGAATAATCAGCCCATCCTGTTAAGAAGAATAAGAAACCTCGTGAAGCCTTCAAATTCTGACAATAGAGTGGATGAGATTGGAAGCCTGATTGTAATCACGTATTCATTACCGAGACAAACAAGAAGAGAGAGAATAAAGAATTTCCTCAAAAAAGCACCTTGCATACGACTCGCGAGAACAGTTTATGCTTTTACTCACTCTCACCACATCTTTGATCTCAAAAATGAGTTGGTGGATGCAAATCGGTTTGAAGCGTTCATAAATGAGATCCATAAAGATGTAAACGCGGTTTCAAAATTAGTAATAGTAAACACTGGTGTAAATGATAGGCTTATTGAGGAAGTGAAACTGAGGATTAAAAGAGAGACTTATCACATCATTACATCGTGCAAAGAGTTACACAGAAGAATTAATGAGGGTGAAATTAAAAAGACGAAGATTCAGAAATCGCTTTCATTGAAAAAACGCAGATACAGAACTTTAAAAAAGGTCACGAATTTTTACAAGAGATGGCTGAAAATAGATTCAACGACTAGTCTGATGAAGGCTTACAGGGCAATAGCAAAGGTAAACACACAATTAAAGAGAACCCTGTCTCAAGTAACGGTCGAGAGTAGGAATCTACATAAATAAATTTGTCGATCTTTCAACATTATTTTAATTTCATATGCAATGTTGATAAGTTTAAACCATTATTCGAGTCTGTGATAAATTATGAAGGAATCATTTAGAAAGGGTTTTGGGTTTGGATTAACATCTGGTACAATTACTACATTAGGTATGATCGTTGGTTTACACTCAGTCACCACATCTAAAATGGTCATAATTGGAGGCATCTTTACGATAGCTATTGCTGATGCACTATCAGATGCTATGGGAACTCACATCTCAGAGGAGTTTGAAGGTAAACACTCAACGAAAGAGATCTGGGAAGCTGCAGCCTCAACCTTCGTGGCTAAACTATTATTCGCTTTAACATTCGCGGTCCCAGTTTCTCTACTAGAACTCCCAACTGCGATAACTGTTAGTGTGGTGTGGGGTCTATTTGTAATAATTGTGTTCAGCTTCTTGATGGCCAATCAACAGAAAGCAAACACATTACACATAGTTCTGGAACACTTAATAATAGCAATAGTGGTGATCGTAATCACTCACGAAGTTGGAGATTTAATAGCCACATTAACCTAAGTTTCGAATAATACTAATAATCTCAATGGTGGGCGAACGCCTACTAAGAAGATAGTTTTATGCGCTTGTCAGACCCCAATCGCAACTAAGACCTCTTCGTTTCAGTCTAGACAGTATATTATGAATATAAACCAAATTGCGAGGGAGCATGGTCTTAAAGTTGAAGCGAAAGCAATTACAACGACTGGAACACAGATAGAAGCGTATACTCAAAAAAGGTAAACCAAGCCTTATAATCGGTGATCCAGTTTAAGAACTTAAAAGGAGTGTGCCAGGCGTGTCTGTTGTTTCCAGAATGCCACTTTTCACTAGAATCGGGAAAAAGCAACTTGAGTAGAAATCGTTACAATTCTAAAAAGTAAATAATGTTTTAGCAGCTTTTTCCATTTTGAAAGTTTAATATAATTACTACGCGTGTGAGATTAAAGAGCAGACTGGATTAGAATATCTGTAATACTGTAGCTTTTTTCCAATACCTTGTCTCCCAAAGCTCAACGCCACCTTCAACAACTCTGAAAATTGGATGTGGTTCTGGGAACAGAAATTGCTTCTCAAGTGCTAGAAGTTCTTTAAGTTTTCTTAGGTTTCTTTTTGTCAATCGTTCTTTCAGCATCTTAAATTCGTAGTTGAGTTGACCATCTGTAACGGTGATCAACCGAGTCTTATTCACCTGTTTATTGATCTTTGATATATTATAATTATAGCCTCTGTTCTTTGCTTCTTCATATATTTTAAACAAATAGAATCCGATGGCAGATAACGGATTTGGGTGATTCTTAAATCTGAGCAGTTGTGGATGATTTTTCCATCCTCTAGTTGCACCTGCTAATACTTTCTGAGCTAGTAGACTTTCCCTCCATAGACCTCCTAATCCTTTCGCGTCGAGGTATTTTGGACTAATTGACCAAAGACGCATCAGTATCACAGTTTAAAAGTGTTCTAACGTTTTTTGGGTTCAGTGATAAAGAAGATAAAAATGATTAACAGAGGAATTGCCAAGATGAGATTCACATAGAATGGCATCTGAGGGAATAGAGTCGTATAGAAAAAGCTACCGAGGAAAGCACCCAGCGCAGACATAATGTAGCCTACAAAATTTGTGAAGCCATTTATTTTGCCTCGGCTTTCGGGTGGAACAAGATCTGAGATTAATGCTTGTGTTGTTGATAATATTAAGAGAATTGAGATTCCAAGCAGACACATTGAAAATATTACGGTCGTGAGATCACCGTTCACGAATAGAATATTCATTAAACACCATGTGGCTAATCCGAGAAGTAGAGGCGTCTTCCTCTTCGTTCTATCGATGAATTTTCCGATCGGATAAGAGAACACGATCATTGTCAAGCTCAAGGGTATAAAGACGAGCCACCATTGGTTTTCAAGAATACCCAGAACGTCTCTGGCGTATATAGCGTTTATGACTTCAATGTGGGATACTTCGAACCAGAATATGGTCTGTGCGACAAAGAGCCAGAACATTGATCGTGGAACTGCTTTCCATACTTTGAAGTTCTCTTTTATCGCTTTTGGATATGAGGATAAGAAGTATCTGAAGCGCATCTCTTCAACATTATCCATTGTCTCATTTAGTTTGAGACGCAGTACAGCTGCAGCAAATATACACAATCCAACTATCAAATAAATGATCTTCATGCTCGTTACAAGTCCAAACTGGTAGAGGAGCAACCCAGCAATTAATGGCCCTGGCGTGTTAAAGGTACTATGTATCAGTTCTACAATTGCAGATGCGGTGCCTTTCTGTTCTTTCGGTAGTGAATCTTGGAACATAGCAAATAAGGCTGGCTGATATATCAAGCAAAAGCTACTCATAATGGTGCCTAATAGTAGAAAGTGCCATGAAGGAGCTAAAGCAAATAATATTTGAATCGCAGCCATTCCAAAGGTCATGGTTGAGACTAGCCATCTCCTGCCATATTTGTCTGCGAGATAGCCGCCTGGAAAAGATACAAACGCCAGTCCAAGCCAACGAGCAAGACCAATTAAGCCAAGGGTCGCCGCTGTGCCACCGAGGGCTTCAACATAGAACTGGAAGTTTGGCGTCGGCATCTCGCCTGCAAGATCCATTATCATCCAGCTGATGACGAGAATTCGGTAGTTTCCAGTGAAGAAGGAGAACTCACGCTTCAGAGTCTCTATTAACCCCAACCTGTTAACCCTCTTTTTTTCCATCTCCTAAAGAGCAGTAAAATATAAACCTCATCTTACCGTAAACCCGGGGCTGATCTTAGTCAATCTTAATCGTAACGCCAAAGGTGTGAGAAACTGATTTGACAAATTCAAAATTTAGAAAATGTTAGAAATAAAATAAGGGCGTACTCCTTCAAATACTTCTAGTAGAGTTATTTAAGAACAGATTTACACATTAGGTTATTTTGTGATGAGTGGAGAAGGTATTATTAGATTCATTGGAATAGTAGATGAAGCTGGAGAAGTATCTGTAATCAAGATATTTCCCAAGTATTTGAAAGGATTGCGTGGAATTACGGATTTCTCCCATTTGATCATTATTTACTGGTTTGATAGAAGAGATACCACCTCATATCGGGAAACCCTAGTAGTTATGCCCCGTATGCATAGGGCTAAGGAGATGGTTGGAGTCTTCGCTTCACGGAGCCCTAGCAGACCAAATCCTCTCGGTCTGTGTGTTGTCGAACTCGTAAAGGTTGAAAGCGATAAACTCTATGTGAAAGAATTGGACGCTTTAGAAGGCACTCCAATCGTAGATGTGAAACCTTACATCCCTAATGCTGATGCCTTGCTTGACGCCCGTATTCCAGAATGGGCTTCACAAGACTAAAAACCTAGATGTGTCTTATTAGCTGGTTTACTTTGCGTATGCTTCAACAAGATCTCTTGCTGTAATTATACCTGCAATTTCGTCATCTTTCATGACTGGTAGTCGCCGTATGTGCTCCTTGGTCATTATGTATGCTGCTTGGTGGATGGTGGTTCCACATGGGATTGTTATTAATGGTGAGGACACAGATCCGTAAACGCAGGCGTTCATATTTCCCTCTTTTGCTAGGAAACTTGTGAGAAGATCACGTTCAGTGAATATTCCATAGTGCCTTCCTTCTCTGTGAACTAGTACACTGCCAATTCTCTTTGTTCCCATTATTCTGGATACGGTTATGATTGTGTCTTCTTCATCTACTGATACTATGCGTTTTGTCATGAAGTCATCTACTTTGAGCTTGGTTTCAGGTTGCTCTGGTAAGCTCTTGATCAGATCAGAAGCCGTGACAATTCCAACAAGCTTCTTTCCTTTGAAGACCACGAGCTTCCCCTTCAAGTCAATCATTTTCTTTGCTGCCTCTTTGATTGTGGCCTCTGGCTCAATTGTTATTAATGGTGTGGACATGGCATCTCTGACTTTGACTTTTTTCGGTTCTTTATTCTCAGCTAGAACACTGCTAAGTAGGTCACGTTCAGTGACTATGCCCCATATCTTGCCCGCTCTTGTCACTATTAGGCTTCCGATACGGTTCTCTCCCATGATCTTGGCTGCTTGAGCCATAGTAGCGCCTTCATTGATTGTTAAGGGGTCTTTACTCATGATCTGAGCTACAGTTCTAACTTCAGAAAGCTTCTCTATGTGCTGTTTAAACGCCCTATCGTAAGTGCTAGGAAACTCCTTTGAAAGGTCAACCTTCACTTCCTTCTCCTCCGTATTATTATTTAGAGAAGGAAGTATATGAATTTGCTTTCTTACCTCGGGGATATTGGTATCGTCTGCTTCTTAGAGATGGTAGTATTGGTATATGAACTCGCTATCCTCATAACTGAGTCAAATAAGGATTAATGCTCTCTTCGTCTCTCACTCAAAAAAATAATAGAAAAAAGGGAATTTTTAATTTTCAGCTGTTATGTGTTGATTGAGGTCGTTAAGAAGCATATCGGTTTTAATACCGTAGGTTTTTGCTATATCTCCGATTTTGAGAAACTTCATCTCAAACGCTGCTGCTGGACAATGGAGACAAGGGAGATTATATTTTGATAATATTCTCTCAGCACCTGGGTTGGTTAAGACCTCAGCTAACGTCGTCTCTTCGGTGATTTTTTTTGACATCGTAACATTCCATTTTTACGTTTTATGTGAAAGATTATTCACATGTTAATAAACCTTCCTGTATTCGTACAATTTACCAGTTAAATAGTATTTAATAAAAAATTTGTGATGACGCCTTAGCATCGATTAACAACTACTGATTTTAGAAATATTCGTCTAATCATTTCCACCTTCCTATTCCACTAAGAAGGATTCTATTTCATATGCACTATCAATTTTTCGATTAACCATTTGACCTTTTCCTAGTTGGTTTACTATTTTCACTATCGTTTATCCAATCGAGTTAAACCTTCCTTTAAAGCGAATTGAATCGCCTCTTCGTATTCTCGACGAGTGATATGTCTGTCTACCTCTGGGTATTCACTTGCTTTGTAGCAGGGACGATATTGATCCATTATGTTGAGGTATGTATTCTTTGATATCTCTTCAGCTAAGAAATGTACGATCTTCTTTGTTCCAGCTAAACCATTAGGTAATACGAGGTGACGCACAAGTAAGCCTCTCTGTGCCACTCCATGTCTATCTAATACGAGATCACCTACCTGTCTATGCATCTCTCTTACCGCTGCTCTGTTTATGGTCGGATAATTCTTTATCTTTGAATATCTGAGAGCTGTTTTTGCGTTGCTGTATTTCATGTCAGGCATGTAAATGTCAACCACTCCATCTAGGAGCCTCAATGTTCGCAGTGAGTCGTAGCCACCAGTGTTGTAGACCAGAGGAATTTTTAATCCTGCTTCAACCGCGATGATCAGAGCACCCAGTATTTGTGGGACAACGTGGGTAGGTGATACAAGATTGATATTGTGGCAGCCGAGGTCTTGAAGATGCATCATCATAGCAGCGAGTTCGGGTGAACTCACCTCTTTACCCATACCAAGTTGACTTATGTCATAGTTTTGACAGAACTGGCATCTCAGATTACACCATGTGAAGAATATGGTGCCTGACCCGAATCTACCTACGAGTGGGGCTTCTTCTCCGAAGTGAGGACTGTGACTAGATACAACGGCGTTTTTCCCAGTGTGGCATGAAGCGCCTTTAGAAGTTACTAGTCTATTCGCTCCGCACTCTCTTGGACACATGTCACAGGCTTCGAGACGTAAGTACGCTTCCTTAACTCGCTTCTTCAACTCACCGCTACTGAACAACTTCAAGTAAGCAACTTCAAAATTGTTACTTTTTGCCAGAAAACGGTCCTCCTCTTCCCAGTGTTAGATTAGCGCTTCTCTAAGAGGGATTCGACTTCTCTATTCAGTTCCTTTACGAATTCAGGTAAGCTGTCTTTTCTTATTCTGCCTCCCGCTGCCGCGGGATGGCCTCCCCCACTTCCAGCAAATTTTGCTGTCAATTTACGCAGCATCTTATTGAGATCCACTCTCTCATCTCTCCTTCTCATGCTGATCTCTATGATCTCATTCTGATCATCTGCTGCTAGCGTTACAGGTAAGTCTGTGAGTTTTTTAATGTATGACGCGGTTTTTCCAAGCGATAGTGGAAAGTTGCAGGAGTATGCAACGTGCCCTTCAACGTGAATCTTGGACTTTAAGTCTTTCAAGAGGTTCTCCTCTCTTCTAGTGTAAAGTAGCGCCATGTTAACAAGCTCCTCATCCAGGCTTGGCGGAGTCTTCTTTGCGAGATTGGTGAGTATCCTTCTCTTCGATTCATAGTCGTTCTCTAAATACTCGATTCCCTGGGTGAGTATTCCTGCTTCGAAGTAGATGGTTCTCTTATCCCATTTCTTAATGAGATCTTGAATCACCTGAGTATCATCCATGTAATCTCCTATCGCACCGTAAATCGCTAATCTAGAGTAGAACGCGTCAAGTTTTAGTTGGAAGTGAAGGTAGGAGAGCTCCGATGCAGCTGAACCCACTTTGTGAACTGTTCTTCGAGGCATATCCGCTATTGAAATCTTTTCTGGTAGTGGATGATGATCGATGTATGTGAGATCTCCCTTACTCGATACATCTCTAAGTCTTTGTAACGTAGCATCTAGGTTACTTTCGTCGAGTGATATGTCGCAGATTATGATCTTATCGGTGTTTCTTGCTCTACTCAAATCCTCAAATAAGCCTACTGGAGTGGTGAAGTAGACCTGTGCTTTAGGGTAGACAGCCAGGGCTAAAGCGCCAGCACATATCCCATCGACGTCATCATGGGTAAAAATCCACTCATCCACTTAAAAAAACCCTCACAGTCTTGAAACTTTTTAGAATTGTGATCTTGTTATCTTTTGATTTCTAAGCACATGTAGGCTTTTATGAAATAATTCATTCTCTTCCAAAGTATCTCTTCACATGTGGTCTCATGAGGTAATATAAAACCAGTATGTTTATGAATAATCCCAGCAAGCCATTTGGAAAATCCATTAGGTTCAATATGAGCCCAATCACTTCCAGTAATATCCCAACAAGCCACGCCCAGCTTTTTCCGTACCAAAAACCATAAGCCAGTAAAAAGCTAATAAAGCCAAGAACCAGATATACTACTCCAAGAAGGAAAGCCATCGTACTGATGATGACTGGTAAAGGCCAAATATTAGGCTTGTAAAACCCCTGAAAGAAGCCAAATAAAATCGCAGCGAGAACCAGCCAAATTATCCCACTCAGTACTTCCAAAAATGAAAGAAGAGCGACTCCCGCTGGTCTCTGAGGTCTCTCTGCAGATTCAGGTTTAACCATAGTTGGCTTCTCTAGTGATAGTTCTTTTCCGCAGTTAGGGCAGAACTGTTGGCCCTCATCCACTTTTGATCCGCAATGAGGACAGAAAGGCATTTTTGCTCTTCTCTCATAGTACGATTTCGGAGACTTTTTTAAAATTATTCT
>Ga0209636_10000114_pt1 | contig 63889 bp, 70 predicted proteins | sample DeeMarSWOR152_54_FD_187464 | JGI IMG/M metagenome (GOLD analysis project Ga0209636, IMG submission 187464) | Marine sediment microbial communities from White Oak River estuary, North Carolina - WOR-1-52-54 (SPAdes) (version 2) | ecosystem: Environmental > Aquatic > Marine > Intertidal zone >...
GAACTGTTGGGTTGCCTAGAATTGTTGTTGGTAGGAGTTCTTGGGGGGTTAAGGTGGTGGATGGGTTTGTTCCTGAGATGTCGACGGGTGAGGTGAAGAGTCCTGGGAGGATTACGAAGGCTATGATTGCTGCTGTTGCTATTACAGCGATCGCCACGACTGCAATTATAGCTATAATTTTCGTGTTCATGTTGATTCGCAACCTTTTCAATAGGATAGTTTGATTAGTAGATAACTTTTATGGAAAGATTAAGTGGAGCCGTTGTGTCATGGTGCCATAGCTCCATAGTGCCACAGTGACGGTGGAAAGCGGAAAGGCAAGGTTGATTCAGGGAGAAAAACCTCTATTCCAATAGATTATGCATAGTCATTCAAAGGTTTGGTTGAAATGAAAGAACTAGTCAGAATTATGGAAACGGAAAAGAGGTGATAGTTGAGTTGAAAGAATACGAATGTGTGGAAGTTAAAGACCACAAGGATGTCGGTAGAACAATTGAGCAATGGCAAAAGAATGGATGGCATCTACACACCTACACTTGCACTCAATACGGAATCGGTGGCGACGTTCATCACCACTTGTTATTTGAAAAGGGCGAGTAAGACAAACTTTTTTTGTCTTCATTGAATTCGAATACCAAGCATGAGCCTCGCCAGCTGGCACTCAACGTTTCTTTTTCCCAAGCGTGCGTCAAAAGGTTGGTACGCAATAAAACTTTACTCCCAACCAACCAACTAAACGGTTAAGTTGAAAACCCTACCAACGCACGGTTAACGGCATTAAATTTTGATCCAACCAACCAAGGAATTCAACCGTGGATTTGTGGAAGGCATTGATAGGCTAAAAGCAACCTGAAAGGCATGTGAGTTGGAAGGGAGAAGGCAGATTGCGAGGCGAGTGCGCGCGTATTATCAGAAGCAGTGATCAACTGTTATCTGAAGCGTTGTGAGGTTTGCAGTCATGTCATATACATGTCCCAAGTCGGTTTCATCATAGCCCCAAGCATAGTGTGCCTTTATTTGAGTATCATCAAAGGTTAGAGTATCAAGTCGACGCCAAACATATTCTCCCTTAACATGGATGAAAGTTGTCCCCGCTATCAATTCAGCTTCTTTCTCAGTCAAGCCATCGCTTATGTTGACGCACACGAAGACATCCACGCTCCACATACCGTTGACAACGACCTCGAACTTGGTCACACCCGAAGATGCTTCTTGGTTCTTTTCAGTCCACACGCCCCTGTCCATTTCAATCCAAGCGTAAGCTACCAAAGGAAGAGCGATGGCTACCATCATTCCCACAACCAGCAGTTTCTTCCTCAATCTCATCACCAAACAAGAAGAAGATCAAAGAAGAATTTAGTTCTATGCAATAGAACAAATGTTCTAAATCTAGAACAGTAGGTAATATGTGCTCTGGAGCGTCCGAAACTTATAAGCCAAGCAATTGTAGGTTGTTCTGAGGGCTATCAATGGAGGACCGTGAAACGAAGTTGAAAGGAACGACGCTTCGGGTTTACTGGCATCTTGTGAGAAGCGGGAAATCAACCACCATCAGGCGTCTTCAGAGAAGTCTAGGTTTTTCAAGTCCAAGTGTGGCATCATATCATCTTGAGAAGCTTATGGACATGGATCTTGTCAAGAAAAATGTCATGGGAGACTACGAACTGAAGAAAACAGTTAGCTTGGAGGCAATGAGCTCCTTTGTGAGGATCAGCCATCTGATGATTCCGCGATACATATTCTACACAACCTTTTTCTTCACTCTTCTCATAGTGTTTGTAGTTGGATATGCTAGCTCACTATCCCTGCAAGGTGTCTTCGCTTTGGTCTTTGGAGTGAGTGGGCTTGTTATCACAGGATACGAAACGTGGAGGCAGTGGAGGCTGAAACCTGTTTGACCAGTGTTCTAAAGAATAGAACTATAGCCACGAAAAACTATAAACAGTGAGAAGATAAACATGCAATTCAGACTGTTGCACGCGATTCTATCTGGAATAGTAATAGCTATAGTGCTTGGTTTCTCTCTGATTCCCACCACATGGCAAACAATCAGCCAAGAACCAACCTTTGGACCAACGATTGATGTCACAACAATCATCGGAATAATCGCCTCAGTCGCTATCATGGCAATCACTCTGCTCTCGTTCAAATTAGTGAGAAGAACAGAAGAGTAAACAAAAAACATGATTTTGCGCGCGCAGTATTAAGCAATTTATCAGCGATTCGTTTGATTAGCTTTCGATAATCTAAAGAAGCCTTTTATCCGATCATCTTGATTGCTGAACACTATTCTAGGAGAAGTTTTGCCTCTCTTAAGCGATACTCTTATTCCACCCAACAAACACAACCACCATTCCAGGGCCAAAGATCATAGAAGCAACCCTATTCCCAATGTTATCAACATTCACCAACTTCCCATCCCCCGTAACCGCATTAATGTTTAATAGGTGCAAATCTTTCTACTATTCTAGTGCGCCAGAAGTGGACATGGAAAAATGAGACGCCTTGCATTTTCTATCTGCTTTCTCATCTTTTTCCTATTCATCAGTGTAAGCTATTCAATAGAACCCGTCGTCATCGAGTTCTTCTATTATAAACCCTGCACATGCAAAGAAGAAGAATACGCGATATACGTGCACAACAAGCAGGTAGTAGCTGACATTGAAAGCGACTATGGATCAAAAGTCATGGTCAAAAGAATATACTTCTACTCCATAGAAGCACAAAAAATCTATCAATATGGCCTTGGACTCGGAGACTGGAATACCGTCGTCATAAACTACGAAAGAGTAATCGATAGAAACAACGTCAACGAAACCCAAGTAAGAGAAATCATTAACGCATATCTAAACGACTCAATACATGACATCACCATAATCAGAATTATACCGTCCAACTCAACAGTTGAAATCGGAGAAAAAATAAACATCATCGTCTCCTCAAAAAACCTTGGAATCGAAACTGAAGACTTCAACGTGAACGCTTACTGCAACGACTCTCTAATTGGAACACAACTAATCACGGATTTAAAGCCACAGACTGAGTTCACACTGACCTTCGTTTGGGACACAACAAGCCAAACCCCAGGAAACTACATCATAAAAGCGGAAGCCGAACCTGTCTCAAATGAAACCATCTTGGAAAATAACACCTATGTTTATGGTGAAGTTGAAGTCCAAAATCCATCCTTCAGCAGCCCGACAGCAATGTTCATGCTCGCCTTCTCCTTTGGTTTCTTTGAAACCTTCTCTCCATGCCTAATCATACTACTATCCTTCATACTCAGCTACACAATAGACAAGACAACACGCTTCAAAGAAGGATTTTCAAAAGTCATGATCTTTGGAACTGGCTTTCTATTTGCCACCTTACTTCTCGCAGTGACTCTTGGATTGATTTTTCTATCTATGCCAATGCTTCAATATTCTTTAACATGGGGTGTTTGCGTCTTCGCTCTCATTTTTGGCCTGAATCTACTGGGCATCTTGAGGTTCCCTTCTAAGATATCCCTTCAATCAAAACCTTTGATCCAAAAATTGACTGGAAAGTATGTAATAACATACGCTGGGCTCTTTCTTCTCGGATTCACTTTCTACTTTCTAGACCCATGCATCGCTCCCATCTTCGTTTCAATGATACCTATACTGCTCCCTGAAATGCTCCTCTTCACTCTTTCTGTATTTTCCCTAGGAGCAATCATTCCCTTCATTGGAATTGGACTTTTTGCTGGCTCAGTCTCAAAGCTAGTCAGAATCACTTACAGACATCGATTTAAAGTAAGAGCAATCAGCGGTCTGATTCTGATAATTTATGCCCTATACGTCATCATCTCTTATCTTCTTCCCACCTAACCAAATAACCCCTTTTAAAAGCTGAACCACCCTCCCACGATCCAAAGATCATAGAAGCAACCCTATTCCCCGTACCATCAACATTCACCAACTTCCCACCTCCAAAACAACATTGCTACAATCAAGGAGTTCACATTTTTCAATATATAAACAAAAAAAGAAGCGAGATTCTAACCTTTTCTCCTTGAAAAAAGATTTTTTGCCACTCTTTTTTTAAACGAAATATATAAATACACGTCGCAGTGCCTTTAGAGATTTTTGGAGGACAAAACCATGGAAGAAGAAGACTGGGAAGAAGAAGAGGAAGAAGAAGAAGAGGAGTGGTAAAACAGTGCCAAAGAAGAAAGGAAAGAAAGGAAAGAAAGCAAAAGAACAATAAAACTCAACTAACGTTTCTTACACTCCCCTTTTTTTCACTTTCAAATAAAATTTATCCACGCAGGCATACAACATTTCTGAAAGGGTTTCAAGCCCGCGCAAAAAGTCTTCTAAGACTTATACCAACCCAAAGAGAAAACAAACTTAGTCCCCTCTTTATTCAATGAAAAGAACTGCTAACACTAACTCAACAATGCTTATTAACTTGGAAAGTAACGTTTATATTTGCGAAGACCAGCCACTAACGGCTACTATGAATCGCACAAACTAGCCGTAACTATCGGCGGCTTCAACCCAGACAAAAAGGCGAAAACGCCCCACTGAATGAAGACGGTTGACCTCCAGTTACGGCAACAAAAAATGAAGACCTAAGCAACGTTTTAGGTCCGAAACAGGCTCAAAAGGCGCACAACCCCCCCAAATCCAACCAACAACAGGCCAAAACTCCCAAAAAACAAATCCGGTTGATCCTGCCGGACCCTACTGCTATCGGGGTGGGACTAAAACATGCTAGTCTAACGTCTCCAAGCCACGGAGGAGACGTGGCAAACAGCTCAGTAACACGTGGCCAACCCAACCTTGAGACAGGAACAACCCCGGGAAACTGGGGACAATTCCCGATAGGCGAGGAACCCTGGAATGGGTCCTCACCCAAAAGGTGTCCGAACCATGCTTCAGACATCGCTCAAGGATGGGGCCACGGCCGATCAGGCAGTTGGTAGGGCAAAGGCCTACCAAACCTATAACCGGTACGGGCCGTGAGAGCGGAAGCCCGGAGATGGGAACTGAGACAAGGTCCCAGGCCCTACGGGGCGCAGCAGTTGCGAAAACTCCGCAATGCACGAAAGTGTGACGGGGCTACCCCGAGTGCCGTCCGCTGAGGATGGCTTTTCCACGCCGTAAGGAAGCGTGGGAATAAGGAGAGGGCAAGTCTGGTGTCAGCCGCCGCGGTAAAACCAGCTCTCCGAGTGGTAGGGATGATTATTGGGCTTAAAGCGTCCGTAGCCAGCCTAACAAGTCTCTCGTCAAATCCAACGATCCAATCGTTGGACCGCGGGAGATACTGTCAGGCTAGGAGGCGGGAGAGGCCGACGGTACTCTTGGGGTAGGGGTGAAATCCTATAATCCCAGGAGGACCACCAGTGGCGAAGGCTGTCGGCTGGCACGTGCTCGACGGTGAGGGACGAAAGCTTGGGTAGCAAACCGGATTAGATACCCGGGTAGTCCAAGCTGTAAACGATGCGGGCTAGGTGTTGGGGTGGCTACGGGCCACTTCAGTGCCGCAGTGAAGGCGTTAAGCCCGCCGCCTGGGGAGTACGGCCGCAAGGCTGAAACTTAAAGGAATTGGCGGGGGAGCACCACAAGGGGTGAAGCTTGCGGTTTAATTGGAGTCAACGCCGGGAACCTTACCGGGGGCGACAGCAGTATGATAGCCAGATTAACGGTCTTGCTTGACGAGCTGAGAGGAGGTGCATGGCCGTCGCCAGTTCGTGCCGTGAGGTGTCCTGTTAAGTCAGGCAACGATCGAGACCCGCGTCCCTTGTTGCCTCTGAGGAGAATCTCCGATGGGCAAGACTAGGGAGACTGCCGCCGATAAGGCGGAGGAAGGAGCGGGCCACGGCAGGTCAGTATGCCCCGAATCCCCCGGGCTACACGCGAGCTGCAATGGCAGGGACAGTGAGTTCCGACTCCGAGAGGAGGAGGTAATCTCGAAACCCTGTCGTAGTTGGGATCGAGGGCTGGAACTCGCCCTCGTGAATCATGGAATCCCTAGTAATCGCGCGTCATCATCGCGCGGTGAATACGTCCCCGCTCCTTGCACACACCGCCCGTCGTTCCACCCAAGTGGGGTTTGGGTGAGGCGTGGTCTTCTTGGCCATGTCGAATCTAGGCTTCGTGAGGGGGGAAAAGTCGTAACAAGGTGGCCGTAGGGGAACCTGCGGCCGGATCACCTCCTATGTAAGTGTGGCTGTGTTGGTTGGAGGGGAAAGTTGCGCCTTAAATGAGCCAAAAAACATTTTTTTGGTTCTTCATCTTCATTTTAGTCTCTGTGTTAAAAACATTGAGGAAAAATTTTGGTTATCATTATCAACTGGTGGAGACTGTTTGGTTTTAGCTGTCTGAATTTGAAATAGACACCTTTTTTGGTTCTGTTCGACGACTCTCCTATGATATTAAATTTTGACGCCGCGTTGTTCCGCTTCGTTGCCTCTTGTGCAGTAGTAGAGGCGTGTGAGGCCAATGTGGGTTACGACTGGGCATAATCCGCAAGAGCAACCCATCTCCTTACCTATTATCTTGCTTTTTCCAATGCCGCAGAAAAGGAGTTCTGTTTCACCTGTACCTCTATAAGATGGGCAGTTTTTGCAGATACACAGGCTCTTGGACAGTTCCGTCCGTTTCATGCGTTCTGCCTCGGGCATGGCCATTATCTTCTTCTTCATCTCTTCCCATTTGTCCACTGTTGGCTTCCCCCAGTGTCTTATTATAGTATGTCCTGAATAACTTTTATTTGGTTTATGAATAGAATTACTAAACCTGTTGGGCCGGTAGTCCAGTGTGGTTAAGACGTCGCCCTCACGTGGCGAAGATCGCCGGTTCAAATCCGGCCCGGCCCACCACAACCGTCATTTTATTTTAGTCTTGGTGGTATGGCTACTGCGGTCTGGGTTCTTTGAACTCCCTTCAGGGACTGGAATCTACCCAAAATCTCCCTAAGCTTGTCCATGTTGGCAAACTCAACATACGCAACGACATCAAACTGACCAGTGACTGCATGAGCTATCTTCACACCATCAATCTTAACCGCATTTTCAGCTATCTCCCACACCAACAAAGGATCACAATTAACGAAAACGTAGGCTTCCAAGAAGCATCACCCACATCGATTTACAGAGCAGGACACATATATTATCTTCGTTGGGTCTTGAAGTCTGCACGCGCTATTTTCTCGCCCTTTCCGCGAATGTAAAGATCAGCCACGCTATCACTCCATAGATCACCCCGTTGAACACCGCAGACACCAAAGTTGTTACAGGCACTCCAAGCACTGGCTCCTCAGTCTCCGCAACGCCCAACAAGCCGTAGAGCTGTCTTCCCGGCGGCAGATCCGCATATCCCAAAGTAACTGCTAAGAACACCACAAAAACCACCAAGAACACTACTACACCCCTTACTTCCATTCCATGCCACCGAAAAAGAACCGTTTTAAACCATATTTAAAGATTGTGACACAACCTTCATGCAAAGTCACCGCAACTATCTTAAAGCTTAGATGACTTCTTCCATATTTACTTCACAGGAGACAAAAACACATGGGATTCAAAGCAGTTCCACTCTCCAAAATAAAAGAAGAAGAAGTCAAAGAACCTGAATTCAAAGGCGTCAAAGTTCGATGGCTGATAACAAAGGAAGACGGCGCAGAAAACTTCGCCATGAGATGCTTCGAGATTGAACCTGGAGGCCACTCTGCCCGCCACTCCCATACATGGGAACATGAAACCTTCATCCTTGAAGGAGACTGCCTAGTCAAATGTGGGGACACAGAAAAACGTGCGAGTTCAGGCTATGTAATTTTCATTCCACCCAACACTCCCCACAACTTCAAGAACGTAGGCAAAAAGACTCTGAAGTTCCTTTGTCTAGTTCCATACCATAAATGAATGCTTATCTCAGCTAACCTTGATTTGGCAACGTTTATATAGCACACTTGAGCCTTCAGATGAGAAAAACGGGAAAGGGATTATCAAATGGATTCAGTATTATGCGAACTATGTCTTCTTACAGACACGTTAGTGGAGGAGCTAATCTCCACTGATCGAATGTAAACAGCTACTCTACTGCCCAAAATTTTCTATCCATCTTCCTAGGAGATTTCAAAATGAACGAGAACATCCGCGAAAATCTGTTGCTCGTGCACATGTCAGATATGCACTGTGGCCCCAAATTGGAAGGGAACATACTTCAGCAGGCGATAGACGAGATAAATGCATTGAGCCCAGACATCGTAGTCGTAACCGGCGACCTCACTGAAGAGGGATTAACCAGCGAGTTCCAAGAAGCAAAGCGTTACCTAAAACAACTGAAATGCAAGCACATAATTGTGGGTAGTGGAAACCACGACTCGAAAACAACAGGCTATCTGCTTTTTCCAAAATTCTTCGGTGAACCCTCCTCAGTCACAGAGATCGGAGACATAGCACTGATTATGTTAAATTCGTCTCGACCAGACCGAGAAGACGGAGAGATCGGCTACAACCAAGGACTATGGCTGAAAAAATGTCTGAATCAACACGAAGACAAGTTCAAGATCGTAGCCCTCCACCACCATCTTATTCCAGTGCCGGACACGGGAATGGAGAGAAACACAGTCTCTGACGCCGGCGACCTCCTCCGAACCCTCACCATAAACGATGTCAACCTGGTCTTATGTGGGCATCGGCATCGCCCTTGGATGTGGACGATTGGAAATCTACCGATAGTCTATGCAGGAGCCGTATCGACCAATAGGCTTCGCGGTTTTTACCACAACGCCTATGGTGTCATCCGAATCAATGACCGAAAAGTCAAGGCTAAACTGAAGGTAGTTGGAAACAGAGAATACGACTTCCAGATATTTGCACAGGGCAACGATTCATTGCCAGAGTCTAGCATAAGTTTATAAGGTGATTCTTCCATGTTAGCATTCAAGAATTAGGGTTCATGGATGAAAACTAGTTCTTCCAGTGCATAGGAGGTGCAATCTAGATGTCGTATAGAAGAAGAGAGCCAAGGGAAATGCACAAGGCAACCTGCGCTGATTGTGGCCAAGAATGCGAAGTACCATTCAAACCCGATCCGAGCAGACCTGTCTACTGCAAAGAGTGTTGGGCAAAGAGAAGACCACCGAGAAGAGACCGCTACTGAGACGCTTAATCAATTAACGTCTTATCCAAAGCCTCTCAATCATTTTTATAGCTTCCACTAGATTCTCTGTCACTGCATCCGAGAACTCGCTGCTACCCATTTTATGCTCCATATCTAAAAGTATAGTGTGTATACCAAGTTTTTTTTGGATCAGGATGTCTATGGGGATGTCGTCTCCGATCATCACTGCTTCGCTTGGTCTAACATTTAGGATTTCTAGTGTTCGCTTGAACATTTTTGGGTTTGATTTCTCGCATCTTGCTTCGTAGCCAGTGACAACGGTGTCTAAGTGTGGTAAGATTGGTTGTAGGGCTTTTTGGAATTTGAAGCGTGCTATAGTGGTGACTATGGCTGTCTTGAGTCCATATTCTTTCGCTTTTTTCACGGCTTTTAGGGCGTGTGGATAGAGTTCAAATTGACTTCGTTCATACAGTTTGGCTAGTCCATCTAGCGTTTCTTTGTCGACTCGAATTTTTATTCTCCATAGAAGGCGTTTGAGGAAAGAGGGATAGTCTTTGTATCCGTGTTTTGGGTAGTCTATGAAGGCTATGAATCGCCACGCCGCCATATAGGTTTGGGGATAAACTTCGTAGCCACGGCTGATAAGGAAGTTGGATGCTTCTTGTTCGGTTACTGGATCTCTGACGTAGGCAAGAGTGCCGTGAAGGTCGAATAATATGGCTTTGATATTCAATTGACGAGCGCCTTCAAGACAAATGATGTAGATGCGAGTTAAATTAGCTTCGAATACCTGCATTTAATACGATTCGCTGAGGCACAATGCTTAAGATTATGTGGAGACGAACGGTGAGATATGGAATTAATCATCTTGGGTTCTGGTGGATCGACAACGATTCCTAGGCCTGGTTGCGAATGTGGGGTCTGCACCGAAGCGAGAGTAAAGGGTATTCCATACTCACGTTCTGGGTCTTCTATGTTCGTTAAAGATGTAAACTTGCTTTTTGATACTCCAGAGGAGATTGCTTCTCAGCTTAACAGGGAGAGAATCAAGAGGATTGACTACATTTTCTATACGCATTGGCATCCAGACCATACGTTTGGCATGAGAATAGTTGAGAGAATGTACAAGTTTTGGTTAGACATGTTTGTGAGAGGGAAAAATCCAAGAAACAAGGTTACGATATGTGCTTTAGGTAAGGTTATGGAAGATTTGAGATCCATGGGGTACAGAGGTGGGTCATTCTTCCGATATTACGAGAAGTCTGGTCTAATTGAAACTGTAGAATTGAAAGACGAAGAAGCCCTCAGGGTCAGTAATTTCGTGATAACACCCTTTGAGGTCCAGGCGACCTACAATATTTCCACGGTGTTCCTCATCCAAGAAAGTCATAAGAAAGTTGTTTATGCACCTTGCGACGTGAAACCTTTCCCTAAGAACCCAAAATTGGAAAATCTGGATCTATTGATAATTGGCTCTTTCCATCTAGAGGGTCCATTGAAAGAGGGAATAATCATCCCTCCGAACAATCCACTTAGAGAAGAGTTGTTCTCACCTAAAGAATTACAAGAACTTGCGCAGGAATTGAATGCAAAGAAGACGTTAGTGACACATATAGAAGAAGAATGGGGAAAATCCTATGATGAATACAGACAATTGGAAAAGGAATATAATCTAAATTTTGCTTATGATGGAATGAGGATAGAAATCTAGAATCTATGTGGATTTTTTCACGACTAAATTATTCGCTAATGCCGCATACGCATTGAGGTAAGATGTAAGTAGTTGGAAGGTTGAAGTGACTATGTTCAAAGACTTCTTCTGTCCTGTAGGAGTCTCTATGTATTATTTAATAAAGAAGGTTACTAAAGGCTTCAGTGACAAGGTTAAGACAGTTGAGATTGAGGCGACACTTGAAACTGTGCGGAGATATGGGACCACAGATCCTGCAGATAAATGTTAACAAGCGTCTCAAACGATATCAAAGGGGTCTCGCCAGTGACCGCTCTCCAAGCAAGAAGCAAAACACCTCGTTTCGATGCCTTCTTAAATCTTCCATAGAACGCTTTGATTTTTCCTAAAACCTTGCTCAAACTTTTCAACCAAACAACCCTAGCTAAACCATTCTTTTAAGTCAAAATTACGTTAAAACACAATATCACCAACAAACTGAACATCTTTTACTTTCACCCAGCTCTCCCCACTCCCTTGCTTGTCGTTCAGTCGACTGCCTTAAATGCACAAAACCATCAAACTCTAACCAAGGAATACCCCATGACCAACCATGTTGAACGTTGCAGAAACCCTTGGAACGGTGAATGCAAAAACACAGACATAGAAGTCTACATATACTACAACGGCAGGCGACAGCCAATCTGCCGAAACTGCTGGCAAAAAATAGCCGACAAAGACCTCGAATGGTGAAGAACATGACAAGCTATGAAGAAGGCTTCGAAGACTCTCTAGAACTCTGCCTTAGTGAAGTAAAAGAATCTAGCAATAAGAAAGACGTAGTTCAAAGAATAAGATACCTACTGGGACTGGTCAAGGAACACAAATTCGACAGAGTAAAACAAATCATAGGCGCCATAAAATAAACCCTAAAGACTTTCTAACACCACAGGCAACTCATCTAACTCACTTACCACCGCGTCTGGGCTTTCAGTCTCCTTTTCTCCAGTCAAAGCCTCTCTCACCAAAACAGTCCTCATGCCCACCTTTTTCGCACCTTCAATGTCATGAAGCAGCGAGTCACCCACAAAAACCGTTTCAGCAGCACCCACCTCCAAAGATTCTAAAGCCTCCAGGAAAATCCTCGGACTAGGCTTACGCCACCCAACATCTCCAGAAATCATTATAACGTCAAAAAACTTGACAAGATCAAAACGTTCCAATGTCCTCATTAAACTCGGTGGATAGGCCAAGTTAGAGACGATTCCCAACTTGTATTTGCTACGGAGTTGCTTAAGAACCGTTGGAACATATTTTTTCATTGTCATTTGTCCAGCAAAGGCTTCTGAAAAGGCGTCGGCTGCTCTAACAACCTTCTCATCAGTTTCGTCAAATGCATATCCAAAGTGTTTGAGGATTTCCGAGATTCGAAGCAAGAAGTTGGCCTCTTCTAAAGTTTCTTCAGTCTCTCTGTAAAGACGGTCTCGAGTCTGAAAGTAAAGTTGCCTAAACTCTTGGAAGGGAACCACTATTCCATCACGTAGAATGCTTTCATGAAGTTTTGACAAACAAGCGTCATAATCAAACTGGTCAGTACTAATCAATGTATCGCCAAAATCGAACAGTATCGCCTTAACAGCCACCAGATAATTCTCCCTCTTATGATCTTAGGATTTTCTTAATTTCCGTGAGATATTTTGCGATTTCTTTTCCTTTTTGTGTTAGTGTGAAGTTTCTTGTGAATGGAAAGTCACTGCTTGTTTTTTCTTCTATGAGTTGAAGTTCTGTAAGCGTTGATAGGGCTGTATATACTGCTTTTTGACCGACTGGTATTCCCTTCATGAAGCTTGTGAGTTTTGCCTCTTTATTCTCGTGTAAGTATATTAAGACTCGTAGTGTGGCTTTGACTTCGTCTAGTTTGTCGATTTGGCGCAAACAGATTCCTCATCAGCGTATATTGGTTATGCGTATATGCGCAAAGCTTATATAACCTTTTTCACGTATACTACCTTTGCGTATACTAAAAAGCAACATACGTGATAAAAACGCAGAAACCACAACTTCCCCAACAAAACCTGCGTCTGCGTCCGCATGAAGCCACGTTATTAGTGAAGATACTAAAGGTGTTAGCATATGAGTCAAAGAGCACTATGGCTATTTACCGTCAACTTCGAAACAACATTGGCTTCAGAAACCATCACAGCTTCTACCGTCAACTCAACTTCTCCATAAAACATCGCCTCATAGAGTTGGCAAAAGTAGAAAAGAAATGGGGGATCCCAACGAAAACATACCGCCTAACAGAAAAAGGAAAAAATCTCCTACAGTTATTAGGTGAAACAGCAAAATATAGGTAATTTAAGTCGTTACCATTATGTTCTCTGCATACGTTAAGAATTTCTTATGGCTTATTTTATCCAGCGCCTTGTCAGTGTTTCCAGCATTACACTAGTGGATTCCTTTTCTGTATGAAAGACCATGCACGTCAAGGTTTTCTCTATTCCCTTCACCCTTCTCAGTTTATCTATAACAAACTTTCCAACAGCATCCACATCCTTATCCTTCACTTTCATTAAGATGTCCCAGTCTCCAGTGATTATGTGAACCTCTTGCACCTCAGGCAGTTTTGAAATCTGTTCAGCAAGCTTTCTCTGGGACGGTGGCTCTTGGTTTTCTTGTGTTCCATAAGAGAAGGATGCCAAAATGAATGCTATGGTTCCTCTACCCAATTTTTTGGCATCTAAGATCGCCTTATATCCTTTAATTATCTTTAGTTTTTCCATTCTCTTAATTTTTGCAAACACCGTTGTTATTGGAGAGTTAATCTCCTTCGCAATGTGCTTAGTAGTTGTTTTACAGTTTTCTTGCAGAACCCTCAGTATGCTAATATCTTTTTCATCTAGTTTAGGTTGCATATTGAAAATATTACGAAAAACCTCCCTAAAAACTTAACTTTTTTGAAATAACTATATAATTTTCTGAAATACGTTTATATATCATGAATTACAAGGCAACTTATGGTGGAATCCTATGAGGCCTTGCAAAAATTGACGCCCACCTGCTCTCTTCCTTAAGAAAACGTTATCAATTTTTGAAACAACCAACAACAATAACCGTTTTAAAGATTCAAGATGAAATCCTCTCAAATATTCGAGATTTCCTGCGAAACGAAGGCTATTTAGAGGTTCTTGCACCCATCATTGGGCCTGTCACCGACCCCGGCATACGAGGCGCCAAACAAGCAACCATCGACTATTATGGCGCTTCCTTTAAGGTCATGAGCAGTATGATTCTGTATAAGCAGATGGCTGTCAGAAGTCTTGAGAAGATATTTGCCTTGTCGCCTAACATCCGTTTGGAACCCATTGAATCTGTGGCGACTGGGCGCCACCTAGCAGAGTTTCGACAAGTAGATGTTGAACAAGCAAAAGCCACATATCACGATATCATGTGCTTGGCAGAACGATTACTTCATTACATTTGTCAAAGGATAACAGAAAAATTTGAACAAGAATTAAAGCAACTGAACAGAACTTTAAAGGTTCCCCCAGTTCCCTTCAAAGTGCTAACGTATCAGGAAGCGTTGGAGTTGTTACATTCCAAAGGTTTTAATGTAGAATATGGAAAGGAGATTCCGTGGAAGGAAGAAAAAGCGATATCAACGATGTTTGAGGAACCGTTCTTCATTGTGGACTATCCGATCACTGCTCGAGGCTTCTACGACATGGAAGACCCTGACTCTCCTGGCATCCTAAGAGACTTTGACTTAGTTTATCCTGAAGGGTTTGGAGAAGCAGTCTCTGGAGGAGAGAGAGAACATACTTACAAAGGAGTGATGAAACGAATGCAATTGACAGGTGAAGAACCATCTAAATACGGTTGGTACCTAGAAATGTTAAAAGACGGTGTTTGTCCTTCTGCCGGTTTCGGGATAGGTGTTGAGAGACTGACAAGATGGATATGCGGCTTGAAAGCCGTATGGGAAGCGGTGCCTTTTCCAAAAGTTCCTGGCATTGTATCACCTTAAATTGGTCTTGGTCTCATTTTTTATTAAATTCATTCTTCTTTTCAATTGCATTTCTTGTGTTTCGTTTAGTGGAAAAGCCCAAGTAGTAACTATACTCTCTGGAATTGGTAGATTAAACAGATAAGCAAAGGCAACCAATTGCCCATGATGAAGAATCTCATGTTGAATAAGGAATTGAAGATGCTCCAGCACGTTTGGATTCTCTTTTCCCAACCCCCAATCTATCTCCCTATTAACATCCTTTATACCTTTTAGGACATTGACCATGTAGTCGTCCATTTTCTTGAAATGCGCTCTAAGTTTTATTTTCTTTTTATATATTTCTGGTTGGTCATAATTCCCCACCGAAAAATCAATCTTGCCAGTCTCAAGAGCTTTAATGTAGGCTTTCTGCACCTCTCCCATTTCTAAAAAATGCTTCCCGAAAGTGTCAAGGTCTGGTCGAGGCAATTTATAACAAATTTCTTCTTCAGTTAAAATCTCCAGAAAATCCAAAGTGTGACTTCGATAAAATTTCCAGTTACTCAAAATTCTCTGCAGATTCTCTTGCATAATGACACCCCACTTTGATGCCTCTACATAATAAATGCCCAAGATAACATTTTTGTTGCTTCCTTCAAACGCTGGTCTCTCTACAGACTCTTTATATCCCTCCGCAGTCTCTAAATTTTCAGCTACAATTAGAGTTCAAGAAGGTGTTTGGTTTTTGTTTTATACCCAAAAAAACAGGGGAACCAATAGTATTTTTTTATTGAAAAAGGATAAGTAACTTACATCTTTGCCAGATACCATGCAACAAAACACCCTATGGTTCCAACAATCACATCTATCGTCCCATCGATATTCTTCAGAGTAATCGGGAAACTGAAGAACGGATCAGGCATACGCCCAAACGGAGAGAACAAAGGGAAAACATATAGCTCACCGAACTCCCACAACACGCCTCCAATGAAAAGGAATCCCAACAATCTAATCAGCAGATCTACTCGACGTGGATCCTTCAGCCGAAATTTCCTTCTAAACAACTCATCCAAAGCTATTAAATTGGCGGTCTTGCCAGCGAATTCGGATAAAACAAAACCAAACAGAAAATGCTCGAGTACATCAAGTTCTGATACAATTGGGTATAAGAATAGGAAATCCAGAATAACTAAAGCCAACAGTAAGAACCCAACTGAAACCAGTCTCTTGTCCGATAAGATTGCTCGAAGTGTTTTCCACATTTTTTCTTCGAACATGTCTGTATTACAGAGGTATTAGATATAATTGTGTTAAAGTTCTGTGTTACGTATCACAGAATCAGGAGGATGCGCCAGCAAAAGGACGAATACAATATTCTAGCTCAACGCGTGCTTATTTTAATGTTTTTTACTCTTGTAAAATTCCTCTGCTTCTGCTTCCATCTTCTTAAGTCTCGTATAGTAATCTGGAAATTCATTCAAGTGTGCTAGAGCTATTTTACCAGTCATAAGTGAATTATCGTTCGTGACATTAGTAGCAAGGTCTTGAAGTCCATGTTCCAACTCTACATCCATTCCTATTCTGAACTGTTCTACATCAAACTTACTCCAATCAACATTAAGCGCTTCACCAATTTTCTTTGCTTCTTCAGTTGAAAAACGTTTTTTGATTTTCATAGTCTTTATTGAGTTGATAGAAAATAAAAAATTATTCCTCCTTCCTTGGAACTGTCAGACGTCGGTTGAGCTTTAACTAGTTGCATGTGAATTTTTGATAATATCCACGTGTTTCCTCTGGTTGAAAAAAAATAGTTTGTTTAGATTGAAGATTTCTGCACAAATCATAAAAACTGAACCCCAAGGTATAGTGAACAAAGTGATGTAAGTGAATAGAACTGTTTCAGCTTGCTTTGCAATCTTGTGTTTGTTTTCTATAGTAATCTTAACGGGATTAGCTTTTGTTGTTCAGCCAATAAGAGCAGATACTAAAACTTGGATTGTGGATGATGATGGACCAGCAGACTTTCACACGATACAGGAAGCCATAACCGCAGCAAGTCCAGGAGACATCATATATGTAAAAACAGGAGCATACAATGAAAATATAGATGTGGATAAACAGCTTAGTCTCGTTGGGGACGGAGCAGAAGACACAATCTTAAGCGCTGCAAATTCTGATAAAAACGCCATTAATATTACTGCTAACAATGTTAGTATTAGTGGGTTCAAGATAACCGGCGCAACTGGATGGTATCCTAGTGCTTCTGGGGTTTACCTCAACCATGTGAACAATGTCAGCCTTTTGCACAATTATGTAACAAATAACACTTATGGTATTTGCTTGGATTTTTCAAACAATAACACTATAAAGAACAACACTGTACTTTTGAACTATTTTGGTATCAATCTGGAGCATGAAAATCGATATAACACAATAATAGAAAACAATGCAAGTTCAAACACTGTTTATGGCATTGTCATATGGGCTGATAGCAGTAACAATCTAGTAGCAAATAACGTTGTTTTAGACAATGATCCAGGGATTTCGTTAGGCTACTCTGATTTCAATGTTATCGCTTACAACGATCTTGCAGGTAATTCAAGAGGCATAGAAATTCAGCAAATCAGTAATAACAACACTATTTTCCATAATAATATTGTTGACAACAACGACCAAGTGTACAGCATCTCTGGAGCAGCGAATTTTTGGGATAATGGTGCGGAAGGAAACTACTGGAGCAATTATACTGGAGTTGATTCAGAACCTGATGGAATAGGAGACACTCCACACATAATTGATGCAAACAACACAGACAACTATCCGTTAATGGGAATGTTCTCTGTTTTCGAGGTTACTCCAGAACATAGTATTCAGACCATCTGCAATTCCACGATATCTGGTTTTCAATTCAATGGAACAGCAATTAGCTTCAATGTTTCTGGTGAAGACGGAACGACTGGATTCTGTAGAATCTGTATTCCAACAGTCTTGATACCTAATGAACCTGATACATACCATGTATTCGTCAATGGAACAGAAGTTCCACATACTCTACTACTGTTCTCCAACAGCACACACAGCTATCTATACTTCACTTATGAGCAAACAACCAAAGAGGTAGTAATAATACCAGAATTTCCATCAATGTTAATCTTGCCTTTTCTAATAATTTTTACATTTGTGGTTGTATTAAGAAAACCAAAGACAAGACGATAAACCCTTTTTAAGCTAAACTCCAAACAAGTTCTCTATGAAGTCATTCTTGTGCTTACGCATGTGCGTGATTATAATCAATAATTAGTAATTAATTCATAATTATTAATTGAAGAAGATAACAATCTGATGACTTTATGTTAAACGTTTATCTTCGTATTTGCATATTTCAATTAGAGGGCACTCATAACATTTTGGAGTGGGCGCTTTACACGTGTATTTAGCAAGAAGCCAGATTAACCCACCCACTCTTTCCCCTTTATCCCAAGGTATAAACTCATTGAGAGCCCGTTGAATCTCCTCATATTTTGCATTTGGCTTCACCAAACCCAGACGTTTTGCAATTCTATCAAAATGCGTGTCCACAACCGTAACCTCTGCATAACCATGGCGACTCGCTAAAAGAACATCAGCTGTTTTCTCTCCAATTCCAGGCAACTCCATTAGCTTCTTCTTTGCTTCCTCCTTTGGAAGATCAAGGACAGTTGAGATGTCGTCACCAAACTTTTCTAAGACTACCCTGGACAACTGTTTAATTCGCTTGGACTTAACGTTATACAAGCCACCAGACCTTATGGCTTCCTTAAGTTCCTCCTGATCAGCCTTTGCCAGAATCTCGGGTTTTATGTCAAATTTGGCTGCTAAACCCTTGTATGCCCTGACGCAGTTTGCTTCACTCGTGTTCTGGGAGAGAACTGTAAGGATCAAGTTTTTGAAGGGATCTTTCGATATTTCTTCTGGATATTCCACTGGCCACCAGTATTTGCCATACTTCTCTTCTAAGACCTTTATCAACCTTGAGTCAAAAGGTTTCATTTTCCACCACAATGTCTTTGTCGATTGTCTGTATAAGATTTGCCGAAAGACATAGATAGAGAGATTCGCACAGTGAAGCAAGAGATTCCTAGGCCGAAAAAAAGGGCGCAATCATTAGAGGCGAAAAATTGTCAGAAGGATCATTCTCTTACGTGATTGACACTGAAGTAACTTCAGCTTATGTAAGCAATTTATTGGATTTTATTTATCACAAATACATCTTGCCCAATCAACGGTATTTCGCAGACGTATCCAGAGTTACTGTTGATGATTATTCTATACTTTCTTTCATCACTCTGGATTCAAATGGAAAACAAGAACTAAGTGTTAGGGTTAAGGGTAGCAAACCAATTGCGGTAGAGATTGTTCGACTTAGTGAAACAGTGACTCAGAAGGAGATAGATGAAATCAAACAAGATCTATTCATTGCCGTTCAGCATTTTGAGGAACAGGTTAGAAAGAGCACCTTGTACTTTGCTTGGAGAGAAGGTGAGGAGATTGTGCTCGAGAAGATTCTTGGAAAAGAGAAGAAAGCCATTAACAGACTTTTCTTGGAAACTCAGATATTTCTCTTCATAGTCTTCATCAGTCTCAGCATATTTCTATTCTTAATTCTAAACTGGCTTGCTCCAGTCGTTCTGATGATCCTACAGTTCATTGTCGTTCTCAATTCGAACAAAATCGTGGCAAGAATCGGAGACTGGCACATAACCCAAATTAATCCTAGCATCCACCTGTTGCAGTATCACTTACCAATTGAGGAACAAAAAGAGTTCAGACAGAAGTACTCCAGAAAAGAATTGATAGAAATTAAGAAGGAAATATACGAACAGACCTTAGCAAAGGGAAGGAGCATCGACTGTGAAACTGCCCAAAAAGTATTTGCCAAACACGGATTCGAATGTAAACCCGAAAACTTGTCGACAAAAACGGTAAACGTATACGAGCTGGTGAAGAAGACTGCCCAAATGTTTGGTCTCTCTATACCTAAAGTAGTTGTCTCTAACACCATGATTCCGAACGCAGCAGCTTCAGGGCCTAGCCCAAGTCGAGGAGTGGTACTCATAACCACCGGACTTCTAGTACAGTTGGAGGAAGATGAAGTTCTCAGCGTCATAGGTCATGAGTTTAGCCACTTGAAAAGCAGAGATCCCTTGATTCTGTTTGGGTTGACAGCTGGAGAGTTTCTATTTCGTTTTTACGTAATTTTCCCATTTTTTCCAGTAATCTTTAGCTCCTACATCTTCTTCTTTTTCTATTTCTGGTTGGTCATGGCTTTGATATACTTCGTTGCCAAATTTTTTGAGGCGAAATGTGACCTTGTTTCCGCGATGATTATAGGGCAACCCAAGGTTCTGGCAGAAGCTCTAGAAAAGATTGGGTTTCGAAGACTTGAATATGAAAGGTATCCGTCTTATCGACTACAAAGGTGGATAGGATGGGAACCCCATCCTCCCGTCTACTTTAGAGTGAATCGACTACGGAATCTCAAGGTTCCTGTGAGGGTTAGACATCCGCTGTTCCAGTCAATGAAAGATGTAATCGGAGGATTTCTCGCAACTTTTAGATAATATCTCCATGAACAATATTATTCTTCTACGTAATTTTGACTTTTAAAATAAACATTGCAACATCGTTTTCGGTGTGTTGCGCGCGCTGCGGAGCCAGTGTTCCATTGCCCGAAACAGGTAAAGTTTTCAAATGCAACTACTGCAACAGAGACATATACGTAGTGGATGTTTTCAGGAGCCAGTACCAACACCACCCGCCTAGTATACGACGCACAGACTCCATAACAAGACTCTTTTGGTTTAGAGCGATAGCATCAAACTATTAATAGATCTCTACTTAGAAGGAATGATATTCATGGACTTCAGAAGGCATCTATTCTATGTCTCGATTCGAGTTTGCAAATGTCTTCCGTCTAAACTTCCTTCTAGGAACCTTAAACAGAGACCTTAAGTTTCTCTTTTTGTCTAATTTAATAGGTGCTTTTGGAGATGGCCTCTATTTTTACATATGGCCCCTTTACATCCGAGGGCTGGGCGCTACGCCAGCTGAAGTGGGCGTTGTCTTCGCAATACTTGGTTTAGCCTCCGCATTAACGCCGATTCCAGGCGGTTTTTTAGCAGACAAATATGACAGAAAGAAAATTATGATTCTTGCGTGGTTGATATGGATACCCGTTCCACTGATTTTCTCTATGGCACAGAATTGGAGCCAGCTGATACCTGGAGCCTTCTTGTATGGGTGTTTTATAGGTGGCCCAGCCAGTAGTGCATACATTGCAACTTCGGCGAAAAAAGAAAAGATGGCTTCAACCTTCACAACCCTTTCTGCTGCTTGGTGGTTTGGCTACATCTTCTCTCCAGGGGTGGGAGGTTATATTGCTACCCTATTTGGCATGAGAGTGGTTTTCTATTTGTCGTTTGCCTTGTATACCTTAGCCACAGTTTTTGTATTGTTTGTTAGAAGCCAGCACGCAACAAAACCTTCTGTGCAATCTTCTTCATCTTCTGTTCCGTTCAGAAAGAAGAAACTGTTGGTTTGGTCGTCTTTCTTTGCTGTAATCTTTTTTGTATTAGTTCTGTTCAGACCATGTGTTGTACAGTTTCTTGAAGATGTGTACGCGTTAAGTGATTTTCAAATTGGTGTTTTGGGTTCTACTACCTTTGTGGGTTCCGCCATTCTTGTCGTAGGGATCGGAAAACTAGGGGATAAATGGAAGAAATCTGGTGCCATCTTTGTCTCTCTATTGCTAACCTTCATATCTATCAGCATACTCATCTCATTCACTGATTATCTAATCTTAGCTTTTGCTTCCTTTTTGATGGGTGCCTCCTATGCGGTCTGGTCCTTAATGAGTGCGGTTATAGGTTCGCTTACGCCAGAAGCCACACGTGGACGATGGATGGCAGTCGCACAAACGGCAAGTTTGCTGGCTGCTTTCCCCGCCCCATACATCGGAGGGATCTTTTACGAGGCTTCGCCTTACAACCCTTTCATAGTTGCAATCATAGCAACTCCGTTACTCCTAACTTTAGCTTTGGTTATCTCGTTGAAAGTAGAAAAAACATAGCATAAATGATGACTGCATTTTATGTCGAAGTAACAAGTAGGATAATAAGTAATAAGCGAATAATTGTTAGGTTAAAAGGATGTCATTGTATGAAGAAGATGGTTGCCTTTTGTGGAATAGCTTGCACCGATTGCAAAGCCTTCATAGCAACGCAGGGAAACGATGATGCAAAAAGAAAAGATATTGCAGAGGCTTGGTCGAAAGCTTTTGGCAGAGAAATAAAACCCAACGAAATAAACTGTGATGGCTGTTTGAATATAGACGGACGACACATTAACTACCGTAACATATGTGAGATAAGAAAATGTGGAATGAAAAAAGAAGTTGAAAACTGCGCCTACTGCGTTGACTACAAATGCGAAAAACTTGACAAGTTCCACCAGCAAGCCCCAAAAGCAAAACAGACACTTGAAGAAATCCGAGAAAAACTACACAAATAAGTGCATGTGCAGGAATATAATTAAATCATGAATTTTCCATCTTTAAGAATGAGTTTTCCTCCGATTGTGACTGTTGGGCTGTCAATAAGGAAATCCCAATGGAGAGAGCACTCATTTTTGCCGCCGAGCCAAGTGTTCTGTCCTATCGCAACGTGACACGTGCCGTAGGCTTTCTCTGTTGCTAGAAGCATATCTCCGCATGGATTTGTGCCAAAGGCGAATTCTGCAATGGAGTAGGGGTTTCCAGTTGCTTTTTCAAGACGTGGTTTCATGAATTCGTATCCTTTTTCAGCGGAGATATCTACCTTTTCCTTCCCTTTAAACTCGATGTGGAGGCCTGTGGTTATGCTTCCTGGAAGGGATTTTGGATATATAACTCCACGCGCGCTCTCTTCTATTGGTGCCACGAAAACTTCTCCCACAGGTAGGTTGTGGACGTAGTGAGTTACAGGAGTTGATGGAGGAACTGGTTTGCCGTCGTCGTTAATCCAAAAGCGTCCATCAGCATGCAGTCTCAAGTCTGTGCCTTTTGGACATGTTAGGTGAATTTCTCCTCCCTTTTCCATGGCACTGATGATTCGTTGACCTAGATCAGTTAAAGCGCTATAATCGATGTCGAGGGAGGCTAGAAACATTTCGCGTGTTTCCTCATAGGATTTCCCTAAAGCTTGTGCCTGCTGGAGATTAGGGTCCAAAAAGACTACTAGATGTGTCTTCTTTTCCAAGCATAGTTGAAGAAGATTATCAATTGACCATCTTGAGATTCTCTGGATTTCTATTAGCCGTCCTCTAAGTTCCGATTTTTGGTAAATTGAGGCGTCAAAAAGACTTCCTCTCATCCAGATAAACCAGTCAGCAACATCGACTAGTGCTTGGGGAACTTTGGGAATTTTTGCGAAGGTTGCAAGCGGCGCTTCTAAAAGTTTAGTGTGAGAGATATAATCACCTTGACTTTGAACGATAGTCTCTATTCCTCGTGTTTCACATTCTGCGGCAAAAGCGTAAGCGAGATCTAAATTTTCAACGCCAGCGTAGAAGACTGCAACTTGGTTTTGTTGAATAGGAAACGCGTTGTCCATCACTTTTTTGGCAATGCCACGTAAACGTTCTGATACTTGGAACATTTTCGTCTCATTCCTCCACTAGACAAACAACTACTTATCTTTTTATGGATTAAAAAACGAAATTCTTTAATCTGTTTTTCATAGACTTATATCGAGTGAATCTTATGAAGGCGTTTATTTCAGTTGATTTGGAAGGTATGCCATATGTCGTTATCCCGGGTCACTTAAATCTGAAGGGCGTATTGTATGATGAAGCAAGGAAAATCGCTACAAAAGTCACGCTAATCGTGGCAGAAGAACTAAATAAAAATGGCTTTGACGAAATTGTCATTGCTGACAGCCATGGGCCCATGGTTAACCTTTTAATTAATGATCTGCCTGAATATGTGGAGATTATCAGGGGTTATCCCCGACCAGTTAGTATGCTTTCTGGAATAGAAGGATGTGATGCTGCTTTATTTCTTGGATATCATGCTAAGTTTGGAACTGCGAAATCCACATTCGATCACACCTACAGTGGCGGAAGCATCAATAAAGTAGAGGTGAATGGAGTCGCGGTGAGTGAATTTCTTTTAAATGCCTACACGTCGGGAGACTTGGATGTTCCTGTTATACTGGTTGCTGGTGAAGCAAAACTTCTGGAAGATGATGTTGAGAGATATGCACCATGGGCTGAAACTGTGGCTCTAAAACATTCTTTGAGCAGGGTTTCCGCTAAAAGTTTCAGTATGGCGAGAATTGAAAGAGAGCTAAAAGAGAGAGTTAAGAGAGCAGTAACTAATTTCAAACAAAATAAGGTTAAACTGCTAATGGTGAAAAAACCAGTAAAAGTAAGGATAACTTTTTTGGTAAGTCATCTTGCAGACGCTGCGGAATTGTTACCTATAGTTAAGAGAATCGATGGATTAAACGTAGAGTATAATGCAAGCAACATGATTGAAGCATACAGAATATTTGAATTGTTAGTTCTTGCAGCAAGTGGCGTATCGGCTCTTCTTGAAAAACGTAGATGATCAAATTTTATCAGTGGGATTATTTTTGCGCATGCGTAAACTGTTTATAGCAATAACAGAAGCTCTCGTAATTTATGGATTGATAATCGTAGCATATGGAACTATAGCAATTCACATTACTAAAACATGGTCTGGCAACTGGCGAATTGATAACCATCTTCCGTGGCTAAGATTAGACATCTTTATGATGATCAGTTTCGCGTTATCCTTTTTCGGGTACATAGCATGGCGATACCTAAAATCCACCGAGTCAACCAAACAGAAAGAATAAACTAGTCTCTATTACCTATCAAAAAGTAGAAGAACCTCAGTATTTCGACCTTCGAGATGTGGCATAGTTATTACGACAGCGGCCAAACAGACAAAGTAATCGGATTAGCAACTATCCCTTAGGAGAGGTTGATAATAGATAACGAAGTTTTGAAACAGATCAAATGTTTGCGGTTCGAAAGTATTTTGGATGAAGGGTTGACTGGTGACTCTGAAGGCTATACTCTTGCTCCCCACAAACCTAGGGTTGTGTTCAAATGCCAATGGTGAGGGACGTTCTTTATTGGCCCAAATACATTCGTAACAAAGTAAAGCAGACAGTTCAAACCTTTCAAAAAGAAGAAGTGAAACGCAATCTCGCTAAAACCGACTTGAGAGATGTCATAATTGTGTGTGTTGCAGAAGCCTTACCCACTATCCGCAAGATGTCACTTGAGGATTTTCGAAGAAGAGTCAATGAACTGAAAAACAAGGGTTGAAACTACTTAGTCACGTTTCCTTCGAAACAATATTTCTCAATATCCCAATCTTCTCGATTTCCACTTCAACTAAGTCACCTGGCGACAAAAACTTAGGTTTCGGCTTCATGAAGACTCCTACTCCAGCCGGGGTTCCAGTTGTAATTATGTCTCCAGGTTCCAAAGTCATTACTTGACTAAGGCGATGAACTATCTCATAGACGTTAAAAACCATGTTTTTGGTAGAAGAGTTTTGTCTCAGTTCACCATTCACCTTTGTGCGAACAGCCAAATTGTTAGGGTCTTCGATCTGATTAGCGGTTGTGATGCTGGGTCCCATGGGTGCAAAGGTGTCAAAACTCTTACCTCTGGTCCATTGTTTGTCCTTGAACTGGATGTCACGGGCGCTTATGTCGTTGAAGGCTGTATATCCAAAAATGTATTTTTGGGCCTCTGAGGCAGAAATGTTCTTTCCTTTCTCACCTATCACTACAGCCAACTCCGCTTCATAATCCAGTTGCTTCACCAATTTTGGTCGGATTATTGGTTGGTTAGGACCAATTATGGTTGTACGTGGCTTCATAAATATGATCGGTTCATCTGGTGTATCTTTTCCTTGCTCTTTTGCGTGGTCTTTGTAGTTTAGACCCAAGCAAACAATTTTTGGAGGTGAGAGTACGGGTGCTAAGAGTGTTATATCATCGACACTGACAGTTGCATTTCTCTTCTCGTTCCGTGTTGAACTTCTAATTAGTTGTTCCACGATTTTTATGCCGTTGTTGCCAAGAGCTATGAGCTCGTCGAGGTTGAGTGGAGGAGGATGTTTCAGTGCCTTTGGTAGTGCTAAGAGGCATATAATTTCATGGTCAATTAGAACACCATAGGATTCCATGTTTGAATGTAGATAACGAGCTAACCTCATGACTTCATCAGTCCCTTTCACCCTGTATAGGAGTACTATTAGATAAAAACTAGATAAAAGCCTAAAGAGAAAGAGAAGGGAACTTTCATAAGAAAGCAAATTATCCTTTATGTGAAGTGAAATTGAATGAGGAAGGAAGCTGAACGGGTCAAAAAACCAAAACTGCCCAAAAAACGATTTCTTAAGAAGAAAATACAGAAGAGTTAACAGTTATGGTGGATCTTGAGGAGATTAGGCGGAAAACAGTCTCCATTGACAACTATATTTCTTCTATCAGTGAACCTTTTAGAGAAAAATTTCTTGACCGCAAAGGAAGTTATCAACCTAATCATGAAGCAATCGAGAGACTGAAAAAAGAAGCTAACAATTACATGCTAGTGGTTTTTTCCGCAGAATGGTGTAAAGATTGTGCTAAGAACGTTCCAGTTTTATGGCTGACCTCAAAGTTTACAGGTCTAGAAGTCAGAGTTTTCGGCCACCTCAAGACAGACCCTCTTAATCCAAAAGCAAAGTGGAGAATCCCTCCATCTCCTCCCGAAGTAAAAACCTTTGATGTAAAGAAGACTCCATGGATTCTTATCTTTGACAAGGAAGGCAAGGAAATTGGGAAAATCATCGAAAATCCAAAATATATGGGCTCTATTGAGGAAGAACTACTATATCTGATTGACAAAAGACAAAATCTGTGATTACTTATTTCCATTCTTTGATTATTTCGTCGGTTTCTGTAATTTCTGCGTTATAGACTTCCTTTAGATATCGTAACCCTTCTGTGTAGTCTTTTTCTGTGAAAGCTTCTGTTGCGTCCTTTGGAATTTTGATTTTGTAGCCTCGGAAGAAGGCGTCTGCAGCCGTGTGTCTGACACAAATGTGGGTGTGTAATCCAGTTAGTATTAAGGTGTCAACTCTCAAGTTTCTGAGTAGGGAATCTAGTCCGGTTTCAAAGAACCCACTGTAGACCCTCTTTTCTAAAATATAGTCTTTTTTCTCAGGCTCTAGTTGAGGAATAACTTCTGCCTCTTTTGTTCCCTTCATGGCATGTTTTCCCCATTTTCCAAGTTCAGAATCTACTTGTAGGTGAGCGTCATTGGAGTATATCAATGGGATTCCTTTCTTTCTTGCTGATTCAGTCAGTCTTCTGATGTTTGGAATTATTTTTTGGGCTCTTTCACATTTGAGTTCGCCAGTGATAAAGTCGTTGAGCATGTCTATAATTAGAACCGCTTCCACACAATCACCTTTTCCAAGACTTAGTAACCTTAACTATATTAAAACCTTATATTCTGCGTGATTCGAGAGATTACAAAACTAAAAACAAGTTTGCGTTATCTATCAGATAACCTCTTCATGTGCGCACGCCGTATCTTTTCTAGAGTCCTGTCGACACCTTGCAGTCCAAGTTTTTCTAGAGTCTCTGATTTGGGTATGCCATTCTTGTCCCAGCCTGCCTCTTTATAGTATTCCTTCCTGTCCGCCTCCACTTTTTCCTTCGGAACAGTTCTTCCTTTGTAAGGTCCAGAAGGTAAGGGTTCATAGAATCTGGGGGGGTTGTCATCGTGAATCTTAGGATCCCACTTCAAGTCAGGTCCGCCTAACAACAGCAGTGCCCTCTGAAGATGCAGTATCCTCAAAGCCTTTGGATTACACCATTCTTCAGGCGTCAATTCAAGACCTGTAACTGCTTTGTAAAAATCGAGCTTAATCTTGCGTTTTAAACCAAAACTGTTGAAGTTGCAATATACCGCTGAATCGTTGAAGATCTCCCATAATTCGCTTCCAGACTTGCTCAGTGGTAGTGCTGCCGTTGATGTGTGATCTCCACCTTGAACTGAACATGCGTAAGAGATGATTTCGGGATAATCTTTGCCGCTGCGGATTCCATGAGCGCCGATACCTATTCCCTTAGACTGTACTGCATACTGCAACACATCCACTTTCTTCATTTTTCCAATTTTCAGAGCCGCACGGTATGTTCCTTCAGCCAGCAAGTCGCCTACGCCTTCTCTGAACGCAATCTTGTAGGCCAGGGCTGCGAAGGCTTCAGCATCTCCCCATTTGAGTTCTATGCCGTCCAGATCATTCTTTGTCAATATCCCTCTCTGGAAAAGTTCAGCGACAAACCCTAGTACATTTCCTGTTTGTATACCACATAATCCCAAATCGTCGATAAGTGACGCTAGAAACACGTTTTCTTCTGGAGTAAAAATCCCAAGGTTTGGACCTAAATAAGCTTGTAGTTCGTAGTCTGGGTTATCTGTTATTGCTCCCTTGAATTTTCCAGTTTTTACCATCGCTATCTTTAGGCAGCACGTTGGACAGCCAAAGTCACTCCAAAACTGCTTTATCCAAACCCTGTCCTCGAATTTGTCAACTCCGAAGCTTCGTTCATCATGCCATTCATCCTGCCAGTTACGGACAGGTTCCGAACTTGTTTTTGCTCCGACTTCGTAGCCAGCTGCGCCTGTTCCCCAGCGTCTCCACAAGTCATCTTCGTAAGCGTTATCACATACCACTTGTATTAGTCTTCTCACCTTTTTCATGTTAGCCACTTCTGGTAATGGTCCGGTGCCCTTGACAGCTACTGCCTTTAGCCTTTTAGAACCCATAACTGCACCATAACCGCCATAACCCGCAGCATGCGTCCACTTTGCTGCAACAACTGCTGTGCGAACCTTATTTTCTCCTGCTGGACCAACATACAAGATTGCAGGCTCTTTGAATTCGCCGTATCGTGGAAAACGCTTTTTCAAAAGTTCTCTACATTCTTTCGTCAGAATCCTAACTGTTTGTTTTGCGTCTTTACCCCAAAAGTGGTCCGCGTCTCTAATCTCTGCATCAGAATCCTTGACAAACAAGTAGGATGGTTTTTTCGCCTCACCAGTCACTATTATGCCGTCATAACCAGCGCATCTTAGCTCAACGCCAAATTCTCCTCCAACAGTTGAACCCACCACACCATTGCTTTGCGGAGACTTACCGGAAACACAGATTCTCCCTCCCGGAAAAAACCCTGTTAATGGCCCGGTCAGGAATAGAAGCATATTTTTTGGCCCTAATGGGTCTATTGTTTCCCATTTGATGCCTAACCTGTCCCAGAGAATCTTTGTTGCCAAACCTCTACCGCCAACATAACCACTTAGAACAGTATCGTCAAACGTTATCTCTTTGATACTTCCTGCTGTAAGATTAACTTCGAGAAACTTCCCTGAATAACCCAAGATCAAACTAATTCCTCCGCTTTTTCACCATACATCTTAACAGCCAGATCTCGCGTCGTTTCTTCTGGTTTACGCGCGTAAAGCTTATACGCGCGGTTTGTTCTGGAGACTTTTTTCAGTACGTTCCATCCACCCTCTCTGCAAACTTTAACACATTCAGGTTCGCCTCTACACAAATCGCAAATTAAAACATGCTTTTCCGTTGGGTGCATGTGTGGTATTCTGCCTGGGCAAGCATCTATGCATTTTCCACAGGCAGTGCACTTGTAGAATTTGACTAAAACTGCGCCTGTTTTCTCGCTTACCGACAGTGCTTTAACTGGGCACGCTTGCACGCATGGATAGTCTTCGCATTGAACGCAGAAATGTGGGAACTCTGCACCAGGGACAAGCATGAAAACTCTTATTCTCGAGGCTTCTGGCCATATACGTTTCTCATGGAAAAGAGAGCATGCAATCTCGCATTTTCTGCATCCGCTGCATCTTGAAAATTCTCTTGCTATCCAAATTAGTTCTCTTTTCTTGGTCAAATGTGATCCTTCAGTAGAATCGAAGAGATACTTTTAGGTATGCATCGATTTAAGTTTAAGGGTTGCGCGCACAGAGGTTCTTCCTATCTTGAAGCAGGTTCAAAATTAGGAATCCTAGGCACCTTCGTCTCTGAGGGGCTACGTCAAAAATCATCGAAATACAACTTGAAGAAGCAGAAAAGCATGACTTGGGTACTAGAAAATACAAGTTAGTGCCGTTAGACTAAGAAAAAACGTTTGCCCGAAATTCTTTTCTTATGATAGTATATTTCGTTCTTCCCAGTCTCTAGATATTTTGTTGCATTAAAGATAGGTCTTTAAGGTTTTTCCGAATAATTCTAAGGCTGAAAGATTTTCTTAAAACCAAAAGCATTATAGACAATGCAATAGAGGCGGTGACTAGACGCCAAAAAGCAATGGAAAACGCATTAATACCGTTTAGAAACCGTATGAAGATTGCTGCTGTCCCAAAGAGAATTCCAGCCGTTACTCCTTCGGTTAAAGCTAGTTTTCTTGTTCTTTCAGACATTTAAACGTCTTTCACCTTTTAACTCAATTTTGTTTATTTCTGATTTGAATCTCTTCTTTATGGAGTTCCTTAAATCTTATCTGTAGATGCCCTATAATTTTTACAAGTTTTATTCTACAAGCCGCCATCATATTTTTAATTAAACAAAACTAATCTTAACAGCATTTCAAGAATTTGAAGGTGAACATGTGATGAATACTGAAGAAATTATGGAGTTAGCTTTGAAGCTTGCAGGGTTAAAAGAAGTTCCCCAAGATAGTGCCATATATACAAGTGGCGATAACATTAAAAAGATCCTGTTCGGTATAGATGCCAGTGTTCCAGAACTTTTGCTTGCGAAACAATTGGGTTATGATGCTGTAATTGCTCACCATACACAAGGCGGAACGGCAACCATAAACTTCCATCAAGTTTTCAGAAGGCACATTCAACAGATGGTCGCGGCCGGAGTTCCTATGGAAGAAGCGGAAAAAGCTGTTAAGAAGAGGCTTGAAGAGTTAGAGGTGGAGATGCATACAAAAAACTATACTCACGCAGTTGATGTTGCAAGGCTTCTGAAAATGCCTTACATGAACATACATACACCTTTAGATGAGCTCGGAAGAAAAATAATGGCTGAAAAAATCAACAGCAGAATCAGAAAAAATTCCACAGTACACGATGCGGTCTCTGCTTTAAGAGAGCTTCCTGAATTCAAAAACGCAGTTACCGAAATCAAGATTCGACTAGGAAAAGCTGAAAACCCCGCTGGAAAGGTTGTGGCGTCCCATGGTGCCGGAACGAATGGCGGTTATGAAATTGCGAAAACATACTTCAAATATGGCATCGGAACAGTTGTGTACATTCACATACGACCTGTAGATTTGGAAAAACTGAAAGCTGAAAAAAAGGGGAACCTCATAGTCACGGGGCATATCGCAAGTGATTCTGTGGGGATAAATCCCCTAATTCACGAACTTGAAAAAAGAAATGTTTCTGTGACAGGAATTGGAATTGTTCCATGTTAAAAGAAGTACTAAATAGTGGGCCGGGGGAGATTTGAACTCTCGACCTTTCGGTTATCAGCCGAACGCTCTAACCATGCTGAGCTACCGGCCCTCATCCACCACTTAGAAATGTAGAATAACAACATTGTTTATTAAGAGTTTCTTGGGATTAAATCCTTAATCATCTATTGAGTTATGTTATTTTGGGGCCCGTTGCCTAGTCAGGATTAAGGCACCGGCCTTCGGAGCCGGAGACCCAGGGTTCAAATCCCTGCGGGTCCGCCAATCGTGAATTAGCTGCAGTTTTATTTTAATAGAAAAACAACTGAATTACTATCGGGGCGAAGTCAGTGGAGTTTAAAAGAGTCAAAATAGAAGTGCCAGAGGATTGCAACGTAATATTAGGCATGGCTCATTTCATCAAAACTGTCGAGGACCTCTATGAGGCATTAGTGAATTCGGTTCCTAACATCAAGTTCGGAATCGGCTTTTGCGAGAGTTCTGGGCTACGCCTAGTAAGATGCGAAGGTAATGATGAAGAATTGAAGAGCTTGGCATCCCGTTACGCATTAGACCTAGCCTGTGGGCACTCGTTTATCATCTTCATCAAAAAAGCTTACCCAGTCAACGTTTTGACCAAAATCAAGGAAGTGCCAGAAGTATGTTGCATTCACGCAGCAACAGCCAACCCCTTAGAAGTGATCATCACAGAAACAGACCAAGGCAGAGGGATTCTCGGTGTCATCGACGGCATGAAAAGCAAAGGGATCGAAACCGAAAAGGATGTGAAAGCGAGAAAGGAGTTTCTCAGAAAGATCGGATACAAACTGTAAACTTCTCAGCGAAAACGATGTGATAGGAATGATAGTGACTAGAAAAGCATATTCACCCTTCGTCAAGTGCGATTGCTGGGAAGATTTTGTTCAGTTTTCTAAAGGGGCCAGAATTGTTGTGTACAATTTTAGGATAGAGGAAGGTTCTTTCTATATTTATGCCATAATAGAAAAGGTCTTTACTTACAAAGAATCTTTTCCTTTTCCTCAAACAACTGAGATCACAAAAAATGGATCCAAGTGGAAGTTCAAGAGCTACACAACCAGTAATGAAAAGCAATCTAAAGATGCAAGTGATCTTGTTGTTTTCAGCCGCCAACCTCTGCAGAAAAAATTTGAGTGCGGCATACCATACTCAGTTATCCCAAAACTCAGTAGAGACGGGAGCAAATGGACGATCAAGTTTAAGTGTGAACTCAGCTCAGAAACAGTGGCGGGATTTTTGTCTGAAACATTAAAGGTCCCTAGGAATAGGGTTATTGAAGGAGATGTTTACAGTTTCTAATTGGGCGTGATGAAAAACTTTTTACTTGAACTGATACAACGATTAGTTGATTAACAGAGGGGGAGTATTAGAGCGTCATCTTTACAGAAAAGATCGATTTCTGACGCTGACAAAATAAAACCTCAATACACACACATGTTAATTGGTGCAACATTTATCATATTTTTCTTCTACCTTCTCGGTCAACTACTTGAAGGCTCAACCCTTTTCACCATCCTAGTTTTCAATATATTGTCTATTATCTTAACATTTCCTCTTAAGGGTCCACTTTGGTGCAAAATTGCTTGGTTAGGGATGGGCAATTTAATAGGGGTAGTGTGGAATTTGGTTCGTTTGTCTTTAATCACTGTCGTAACTGGAATCGAAACTGGGCCCTTGAGCCTAGTCAACTTTTTCTTAGGGCCTGTCACCGATTTCATATGGTTAGTGCCTGTTTGGTCTCTTGGAATTTCTGCTCTATCCTCCTTAGAGCATCAAAGGAGAAGATGAAAGGAAATGGATATTAGTATTATACTGAATATAGCTTTCATCTTTTTGGTTATAATTATGCTAGCCTACCTCATTCGTCACTACATTTTCACAATTGTGGCACTCTACTATCATCACGGGCAATCCCACTACACTCCTCAAAGCATGATACATCAACCCACAGTGTCAGTTCTCATTCCAGCCCACAACGAAGAAAGAGTAATTGGACGAATTCTCCAGAGAATGACTGAGTTAACATATCTCAAAGACAAGCTTCAGATCATCGTAATAGATGATGCATCTACAGACAGAACAAGTGAAATCGCTGACAAATTTGCCGAGAAGTACGACTCCATGAAGGTAGTTCACCGCCACCACGATGGTGGGAAAGGAAAGTCTGCAGCGTTAAATGAAGGATTGAAGTATGCAACAGGTGAAATAATTTGCTGTTTTGACGCGGACTACTATCCACAACACGACATCCTCGAAAAATTGACAGCTTATTTCACCAATCCAGAGGTGGGTGCAGTGCAAGGAAGAGTTACAGTCTTAAACGAACCCAACACATTAATCACAAGACTTGTAGCCTTAGAACGAATCGGCGGCTACCGGGTTGATCAAAAGGCGAGAGGTGACCTTCAACTTATCTCGCAATTTGGAGGGACTGTTGGAGGGTTCCGGCGCCATTTAATAGGTTCCCTCGGGGGATGGGACCCAAACATTCTAGCCGAAGACACAGACTTAACGTTTCGAGTGTATCTCGCTGGATACAAGGTTCGCTATGTCAATGAAGCAGAATGCTATGAAGAAGCCGTTGAAGACTGGCGGGCTTACTGGCATCAAAGGTGCAGGTGGGCGAAGGGACATATGCAATGTGCCTTTAAACATTTATGGCCCCTGATGAGAAGTAAAAACTTGAGGTTAAGAGAGAAAATTGATGGGTTCCTATTACTTAACGTGTATTTTGTTCCAATCCTTGTGGGACTAGCTTGGCTCCTTGGGGCAATAATATTTCTTACTCAGCCCTTCTCGTGGGTTACACTATGCTGGGTTCCTCTTTCCATCGCTGTCTATAGTACAACAGGAAATTTCGCGCCCTTCTTCGAAGTTGGCATAGGTGCATATCTTGATCAACGAAAAGAGGCGTGTCATCTTTTACCTTTGTTGTTTCTAGTCTTTTTATACAACATGTTGATTTGCACAAAGGTTTTCCTTGATCTCTGTATATCAAAGGTTTCTGGAAATAACCAGCACAGATGGGTAAAAACGTCTCATAATGGGGGAAATGATTACTTAGAAATGCGTAAAGGGTGATGTAGATAAATGCTTGAAACCCCTTGGTTACTTATTCTTTTGATCCTAGCATTATGTGGGTTCACTGTATTTCTTTTCTTACCAGCTATTCTAGAGTTGAAACGCCCGAGAAATCATGGACCACGAAGAATCTTTAAAAGCAGTGTTAAAAGGGTTGATGAAACTGCCATGCGTTCACTGGAGCTCAAGTTACCATTTTTTGTCAAAGAGTACATTCCGGAAAATTTGCAACGAACGCTGTTAATTCTTAATGGAAAAAAGATTTCAAAGATCGACACAGATACTATCAAGATAATTGATAATGTGAGATTTCCTTCTGGAATTGAAATAGTAGGAAATATTGTGGTAGAGGGTCGTTTAACAATAGAAGACAAATGTCGTTTTTATGGTAGTGTCCAAGCGTCTGAAGATGTTAACGTTGGATGTGATGTCATTTTGGAAAAGGATCTAGTATCTGGGAAGGATATCAATGTTGACAGAAATACTGTGATAAATGGGTCATTGAATGCTGAAGGTTCAGTTCATTTAGGTCCAAACACTCTAGTGAGGCTTTCTCTCTTTTCTGGAGGAAATGTTGAATTAAGTGAAGGCGCTAAAGTTGCCAAAAACATCACTTCGACTGGCTTCATCGTATCCCGTAAAACCCCAAAAATGCAGGAGAGAAATTGAGAACAAGTTGAGGGGCTGCTCTTTAACGTTTTGTACCATAGACTTTTGACATCAAGGGCATGGCGTTTTTCCACTGATCCTGGAGGATTTCTATGTTGCTCAAGACGTTTGAGTGAAGAGAATAGAAGATGTAACAGAGATAGGCACATTGTTTACATTGACTGAATTCTTCTCGAAGGTTTTTGAGTCTTTGACTGTTCCAAACGTCAGGTAGTTCAAATATAGAAGCAACAGGTTCCTGTAAATGACACCCTGCAACATTGCCAAGATGGTCCACCATTAAGAAACTTTGGAGAGCCTTACATTTCCAGTTTCTTTGGCCGTTCACGAAGAATTGTTTTAGGGCTTCTAGTGTCTTGTTGGTGATGAAAATTCCCTTTCGCTCTTTTTTCATTTCCATTAGGGCGTCACAGACTTTCGCCATGGCTTTTACGTCGGTGATTTCGAATTCGTCTTGTTTTTTCCCTATTTCGAACAGTCGGTTTCCTGAGGGGTAGTCATACCAGTATAGGCAATACCAGACTGGAATGCCGTTGTAGGTGAAGTATTTTGTGAAGTCGGTGATTTCGTTTAGGTTTAGTTGTGAGATTGTGGGCGAGACTCCTACGTTGATGCCTTCTCTTTGGAGGGTTTCTATGGCTTCCATCGCTTTTTTCCAGGCGCCTGGAACTCCTTTTATGTAGTCGTTCTTTTCTTCGTTTAAGGTGTCTAAGGAAATGGCGACGAAATCTGCGTTGCGTAAGGCGTCGATTTTTTTCACTGCCATGCTACCGTTGTCATAGACTGTTGTTATGAAACGTTGTGAGGAGTAGTCGATAATTTCAGCGATGTCGTCTCGTAATAGGGGGTTTCCACCTGAGAGTACAATCTCCACTACTCCCAACTTTTCTAGGATGCCCAAGCCTTCCTTAATTTCTTCTGTTGACAGCTCTTTTCGATTTTGTGGCTCGCGCCAAACGGTGCAACCTTTGCAGCGGTAGTTACATCTGCGTGTTAGTAGCCACTGTGCATGATAGGGGTTATTTGGGGTGAGAGAACGTTTCGTTAGGCTTAGGAGTTTTCGTGAAGAAAGTCTCATTGTATCTGTGAACTCCCAAATGGTTTTGGTAGATTAATGTAATAAAGTTGAGTTAACAACTGCGGTTTTAAGTTTTATGTGCTTCACCGAACTGGAGACCAAACCTTTGATACAGGTTTCCCCCGTAGCATGAAGGAGATGTAGTCTGTTATCCATGTGCCGACAACTTTGAAAAACCCTAGTTTTCGGAACCGCCTTAAAGACTCGTATACAACGAGATCTTCGATAAAAACGAATTTCCCAAGTTTGGACAATCTGTGTGTGAGTTCGTGGTCTTCTAGGCATGGCATAGATTCGTCAAATCCGCCAATAGCTAGAAAACTCTTTTTCTTGACTGCTAGGAATTCTCCTCGGGAGTGAGGCTTGAACTTGGAGCAGATCTGAATGAGTAGGTTGTAGAACTGGAAGAAGAGTGTTTCACTAAGTTTTGGATGTTCAGGTACTATATGACATGTGGCACCAACAACGGTGGCATCATTGAATATTTCAATAACTTTTTTCGCAAAATCTGCAGGAGGTTTTACGTCGGCGTCTAGAAACACGAGAATGTCTCCATTTGCTTGCTGAGCTCCATGATTTTTTGCCCTAGAAATCCCTCGTTCCCTCATTAGATATACTTTATCTGTGAACTGCTTTGCAATCTCAACCGTGTTGTCTTGACTACCACTGTCAACCACAACGATTTCAATAGGAGGCTTCGTTTCAGCTACTCTAGACAAGACCATTGCTAGGTATCTTCCTTCCTGAAACGTGGGAATAATTACTGAAATTGTCGGAGTTTTCGTATGCATAGGTTGTCTTCACTATCATTTATTTCTGAACAAGTCACATAAAGTTAACCAAATAATTCTTGTGTGCTCCTAACATCAATTTATGTGGATTTACGTGTCTATGAAAAAGAAGTTTCCAGTGGTATAATTCTTCCTTCCTTTAAAAATGGCACTATGTTGAAGACGTTCATTTTGGAACAGAATTCTACGTCGTTTTCAAAGCCTTTCTTTTCCAAGTATTTGGCGTGACTTCCCTGTTGAATGGCCTTCTTTAATGAGAGGTGCGCTCCTTTAAAACTCCGCAATGTTGCGACGACTGCGTCGCTGAGTTCTACCCTTCTCGTTGGGAAACTTTCAGCAATTGCTCCGGCGCAAAGAAAGTCTTCTAAAGAAAACCTCCCCTCTTTACCAGATAGTACTAGGGAAATTCCAGATTTTTCCTTTTCAGCAATCTCAAGTGATGTCTCAGCAATAGCTTTGGCATTTAGAAACGCTCCAATTAGCACCCACTTCCCTTTTTGTGATAGGAAAATGGCTTTGGTTCCGCTTGTTGTGGTTAATATTATCTCTTTTCCGCCAACATTTCCAAAAGAGAACTCGAGGGGTGAGTTTCCTAAAGTGAAACTTTTAGGTTTTAGTCCTTTTCGTTCGCCAGCAATTATGAATTTTGGATGTTTCTTCTTTAGTCTTCGTACTTCTAGGATGGTTTTTACAGGAATTATACCTGTGGCGCCGTTTGCCAAGGCTGTAACAATGGTAGAGCAACATCTTAACGCATCGATTACGACTATAACGTCTCTTCTCTTGACAGCCTTAACTGTGTCCTTAGCAACGAATTCCAAGTTTACGAAGGGCTTCAGGTCTGCATCTCCAGTGTGAAATAGATTTTGTGAGAAAAATCATTAGGTATGTATGTTATGTCTTTCTAGGATTCTCCACAATTCCTCTTTAACAGGACTGGAAAGATCAAGCCTACTTCCATCGCGGCGTAAAATGTAGCATCCCTTCCCTTTTTCAATAGCTTCCCCAACAATTGACGCTTGAGTACCCTTCCTTCGAAGGGCGTTTACTATCTTTTCTGCTTTGTTTGGATGGCAGAAGATTATAAGTGTTCCAGAACTGATGGTCTTTAATGGGTCAATGTTTAAGGCTTTGCAAATTGCTTCAGTTTCTTTATAAATGGGGATTTTTTCTTCGTGAGCTATGATTCCTACGTCAGATGCCCAAGCGACTTCTTGTAAAGCTCCTGCAACTCCTCCCTCCGTAGCGTCATGCATTGCATGAACTTCTCCTATTTCGACGGCTGTTAAAGCATCTTCCAACACACTTGTCATTTTGATGAATTTTCTGCCTCTTTGAATTAGTCTTTTGTCAACTTTGCAATGCAGAAATTTATCCATTTCAGTCGATAGAATTGCGGTTCCTTCAATTGCGGCTCCTTTCGTCACGATAATGCTGTCACCAATTTTTGCACCACTTGTCTTTACAAATCTTTTCTTTTCTGCTTCTCCGATGGCAGTTGCAATAATGATAGGTCTGTTAACGCTAGATGTAACTTCGGTGTGTCCACCTATTATCGCTACGCCAATTTTTTTACCAGCTTTATCCATCTGTTTCGTTATTTTTTCCAACTGGTCTGAGTCGAAGTTTTGAGGTAAGAGCATAACAATTAGAATCCAATGGGGGCGAATTCCTCTAGTTGCAATATCATTAGTACAGACGTTAATGGCTAGCCATCCAATGTTTTCAATGGCGCCAGTTATCGGGTCAGAATGGACAACAAGGACTCTGTCTCCGAAGTCAATCACTGCAGCGTCTTCACCTATTTTGGGACCAACAATAACACGAGAGTTAGCCGCTCCCAAACAACTAAAAACAAGCTGCTGTAGTCTGTTTGGCTCAAGTTTACCGACTGAAAGTGATGGACGAATCATGTTCAGCCTCCAATGCCGATGTTTAGCATTGTTTTTCGTAACTTAAAAATTGAACAGTTTCGCGGAATGGCTTTAAATTTTGACAGACGGTAAGGAACGCCATATTGCCCTCACTATTGGAAGAGCAATCACAAGACCAATTATCATCTGACCAATGTTGAATGGAATTTCAGCTACAGCTACTACTCCAAGAAAGAATTGCTGATAGATGAAATAACCAATTATCATTAAGGAGCCTCCGAGAAGAATTGAGAAAACAAACCACCCGAATTCTGGTTCAAAAACAAACCCCATTAATGATATCAGCAGTATAACTAGAACTCCTAAAGAATACCAAAATTCTTTTGGAACAAAAAGACTTAAAGTGGGGTTTTCAGGAGGTGGAAAGCCTATGTATAAATCCACCGATCCGCTATAGTAGAAAGATCCTATGGCACCTAACAAAACTCCAGCGATCAAGCCAAAGATGACAGTAAAGACCTTCCATTGAAGTTTAGAACTAAATTTTAGTCTTCTTCGAGTGAGCATACCTACTACAGCGCCTTCGCATGCCTTTATTATAAGGGTTGCTAGGGCAAACTGGGGATAACCCAAGAAAAGATCAGCAAACGCGGAGCCTATACCTCCTGCGAAAGCACCGACAAGGGGACCAAAAAGTAACGCTGTAATATAGACCATAGTTTCGCCAATGTTAAAGAACCCTGTCGTTTGGGGGACATTAACGGAAAATATGGTGGTTGCGACAAACACGAGAGAAGTGAAAACCGCTGTTATGGCTATTCGTATAGTTGTTGATGTAGCTGCTCGACGTTTCATGTAGGTCACATAGTATAGTTATAACTATAATAGTAGAATCACAAGTTTATAAGTTTGCGGGTTAACAAAGATTGTTTAAAAGCCCTGGACGTTAAAAAGACTGTTACATTCAAGACCCTGCACGGCAGATTACAGCAACACTTTTAGTTCCTCGATTGCCTGTAAAACCCGTTTTCCACGCTTGGTGATTTTGAAGTATTTTCTTCCCTTTTCTTCATAAGCGACTATAATCCCTCTTTCAGTTAGGTCATTTAGATGCTGATATATTGCAGCTCTAGTCATGGTTTTTCCAATTTTTTTCCATAAGTCATAGCCATAGGTGTCCTTTTGGGTTAAGACACGTAGGATCTTCTCTTTTGTGCTCAGCTCCAAGCCCACCATGGCGGTTTTTCGTTTTTTCGTCAGAGCTTGAAGCACATCGGTTGCCTTTAATCCACTCCCTGTTATAAGGCACACAACCTTGTCTTTTGGGCTTATTAAGCCTTGGTGAGCCAGTTTCTTGAGTGCTGCTGTGGTAGCCGAGCTTGCTGGTTCTGCAAAGATTCCTTCTAACTTGGCAATTTCTTGTTCAGCGAGGAAGATATCAGGGTCAGAAATTGATATGGCTATGCCTTTGGATTCTTTAAGCGCCCTTAGTGCCCACGCTTCATTCAACGGGTTAGCTACCAATATTCCTAGGGCATGAGTATATGGCTTTTGAAGGCTGGAAACAATCTCTGTTTTCTCTTTTAGATACGCATTTACAATCGGTGCGCATCCTTCTGCTTGTACCCCGACCATTTTTGGCAAAGTTTCTATTTTTCCTAATGTATGAAGATCCTTGAAGCCTTTCCATATGGAGTATATGGTTCCACCGCTTCCCATGGAAACAATAAACCAGTCAGGCACACCAGTTTGCTCGGTGACTTCGAGGGCAATAGTTTTTTGGGCTTCGACTACTAAGGGGTTCAGTTCAGCGGAGGCTTGATACCAACCCGTTTCTTCTGCTATGGATTTTGCTCGTTCTGTGGACTCATCAACGATTTCTCCATGTTCTTCAATCACTGCATCGTAAATTAGTATCTGAGCCATCTTGCCCATGTCAACCATTTTTGGAACTATAATGTGACACGTGAGATTGGATTTGGCACAATAGGCTGCTAAAGAGGCGCCAATGTTACCGTTAGAAGCACAAATCACAGAGTCGTATTTTAGGTCAAGGGCATTTGAAACCATCAACGCTGCACATCGATCTCTAAAGGAGTTTGTGGGATTGCGAGTTTCATCCTTCAAATATACAGCTTTTAAACCAATTTTCTCTGCTAAACGCTTAGCTTTATTTAAAGGTGTGCCACCTTCTCCCATAGACACGATATTCGTGACTTCTGGAAGGAACGGTTTGTATCTCCAAAAGGTAAAAGGCCCAGCGATCTGTATTCGCTTTAATTGCTCGAAATCATAGGTATACTCCAGAAGACCACCACACTCTTCACATTGGTATTGTGGAGGATATGGCTTGAAAGTTTCTGAACATTGACTGCAGTGAAGAGATGCCATTTGTGCAAGCTCCAAAATATAGGTGGCAACTACTAACTTTTCTTTATCGGTTGCTCAGGCAATTTTTTTAGCTTACTCACCATGCATTCAACAGCTAAGGAACCTTACGAGAAAAATCTATCCTTTGACGTGAGTTTCCTTTATCTTTAGATAGGCTGGAAGTTGAAAGCTGAAAACGAGACCTGTGGCTGCGAAGGAAACTATTGCTCCCATTGAGTTCCAAAGATAGCTTCCAATGATTGGGCCTACAACCATTCCAACGCCGTTTATTGTATTGATTACCCCGGAAACCGAGGCTCTTTTAGATTTTGGTACAGAATCCATTAGCCAAGCGTCAATGGCTGGAGCGCTGATGTTGCCAACTGTGCATATTATTCCTGCTATGAGTACAAACTGCCAAATGTTTCTTGTAAAGGCTAAAGCTAGAAAGAAAGGAATAGCTAACGAACTGGATAAAACAAGAGGTTTCCTGCCGAATTTGTCGGCTAGTTTTCCTCCCGGAATCTGAACTATAGCAGTCACAAGACCGAAACCCAGAGAGTTTACCAATCCGAATTCCGTTGTGGAAGCTTGTAGGTTAAACATAACGTAAGGACGCATAATGGCGGAAAAGGCTCCGTTTGCAAGTCCATTTATGATAAAAGCTATGCCAAACAACGACAAAACAGTCTTGAAGGGCATAAGAGAAGCTGATTGATCGTCCTTTGAGTAGTTTCCACTGATTTCATCCATCTCCTCAGTTTTAGTTTTTTTTTCGAGATTAGAATGGAAAAAACGATTGCTATCAAGGACATTAACAAACTAAGAATAAATGGCATTTTTAGACCGGAAATATCAGCTATTAATCCGCCGAGAACCGGACCTGGAATCTGAGAAATTATCCATGAAAGGTTAAAAATTCCAAAGCTTGTTCCACGTGAAGAACGGGGAGTGAAATCAGCGATCAAAGCTTTAAACGAGGGATTGGCAAGATAGAACCCAAACATCTCAATAAAACTTGCGGCAAAAAGCAACATAACCTCTTGAGAAAGATAGAAAACAACAAAGCTGCTTGCAAGAACTGTAAAAGCTACAATTATCGCCTTTTTACGTCCAATTCTATCAGCTACAAATCCACCAAAAAAGGATCCAATAATGAGGGCGACACTGTTTAAAGCGAGAACTATTCCTATTCCAAACGATGTGGCTCCCTTAGTTTTTTCCAAATCGCCTGGAACTTCTACAAATTCTTCTATCAAATATGGAATGGGAGAGCTAACCAAAGAAGTCGTGAAAGTAGCCAAAAACATACATGCCCAAAGCACCAAGAAGACCTTTGACAAGTAACTCATCCATAACACTCCTTCAGAGCACTAATATACAGCCCAAAGTAACTGCAAAGACTGAAAGCCCACCGCCTTTCCCTTGCCTTAAGTTTCCCTTTTCTTGCAAAGTTTCACTTTGAAATCATTGGCTAATCACGATGGTTAACAGTTCTCTGAAAAAGTAACCACGTTTTTAGGGCACTATAAGGCTTGTTCAGGCAACTTATCAACCCTTACTGGGGGCTTCGTATAGAAAACTCCCTTCTCCGATTCCAAACTCTCAGTGAAGTGTACTTCGCCGTGTATACGACAACCTGAGTTGATACGTATTCTCTGCCCATAGAGATTTCTGGCTTCAGCCTTCCTCTCCATAGTTATTTCACCAGCGTACACATCCTCTATGTGCGCTCTTTCACCAATCAAAACCTCGTTGGCACGTATCGGGCCAGTCACTTTGCCTCGCCTGCCAATCTCAACGTAGGATGCGTTAACTCCGGCAACAGTGTTTATTGAACCGCCCACCGAAACTTCATTCTTTGCAGTGACCTCGTGAGCTTTGAGGCTACCCCCAACATCAATGGTCTCGGCAGTTAGGCTGTCCTTCACCTCAACCTCTCCACCCACATCCAGTCCATCTGAAAGCCGCATCGATGCACCGACATTTACCCTTCCGCCAACATCTAGAGTCTCTCCTTCAGCCAAGCCTGAAATATCAGTAATCCCACCAACATCGATACTTCCAAATTTCAAGTCTCCATCAACCTTGCATGAGCCACCAACATCTATGTCGCCACCGTTGTTTTTGCCAGCCAACTTCACGGTACCTCCTACGTCTATAGAATTGAATTGCAACGAATCCTTTGACTCAAAGGAGCCTCCAACATCAATCTCTCCCGCATGGCCCCCATGTAATGTAACTGTGCCGCCAACATCGATTTTTTCTATTTCAACTTTGGATTCTATGGTAACAGAACCGCCTACGTCTATTTCTTCTGCTTTTACCTCGCCAACTCCCCTGAAACGTCCTCCCACATCAACAGTCTTAACCCATGTGTTACCATTCACCTCTAGGCTGCCTCCAACATCTACGTCTTCAGCCTCCAAATCCTTGCCCACCACCAAAATTTTGTCTACATCAACATTTTTAGCGTTCAACGTTCCCTCCACATTAAGACGCCCATGTCGAATCTCTATATCGCCTTTAACCTCAAGGTCACCTTGAACTAGCACATCTCCATGTTCCCCTTCAAGATCCTCCGCTGAAACATCACATTCAAACGTGCAATCTCCGCGGCATTCGATTGTGCCTGAAACGTTTACTTTCGGAGAGACGCCTTCTCCCTTTATAATGGCATCTCTGCCAACGATGAGGTCACCGTCGACGAAGCCTAGAATACTTGTGGATTCAGATGGGACCTTTACATCTCCAGACATACGAGATCACCAGCTAAACATGTGTTATGTATGTTTTGTACTTTTTATATTAAGCGGATTTGTAGTTTGCATTGTGCAATTGTCCTGGATTTTTGCAGTTCAAATTCTCTCTGGGAATTTTCAAACATTTTTACTGTTTGGTATCCAGAAAAGACGGTTACTGGTTCAGAACGAAGTGTCTTGCGATGTAAATTCTTGATGACACCGAACAATCCATGTGTTATCAACGAAGATTCTTCTTTTGTTTCACGCTTTTTCCAACTTACTATACAATTTGTCCAACCTGCCATTTTTTACCACCCCATTTATTGCTCTGTAAAAAACCTAAGGCCTGTAAAGAGTTTAAAAGGTGACGCACATCTGAAGATTACATTTTGTAGTCACATTTTGTGACTGTTACATTTCTTCAGACAATGCCGCAAACATTTTTCTCATCTTCCTAAACGTTTCTAGATATTCCAAACCTCGCTTGGTGATGCAATATCTTATAGAATTGTCTAATGTTTCTTCTTTTACGAATCCACGAGAAGCTAAGAAATGAAGAAATTTCTTAGCTCGGTCAACAGGAAGATTAGCACCATAAGACGCTCTTGTTATAGGACAAAACTTTCTTTTCATAACGGTCCATAAGAGGTCTGCGTAAATTTCATATCTGGTTCTTCTTTCCAAGATTCTCGCCACTGTTCAGAAACTTATATTATAAGTTAGAAATAATAATTTGTTTTCTTCTAAAGGAAACATTCAACTCGTATTTAGTACACTGCAAACCTGAATCTAGAATCCATATTTTCCATTCATAAGTTAGTTAAATACTAATATCCAAAGCCCTCCTAACAGAGATGAAAACAACATGATAGAGGTAGTTAACTTAACTCCCAACCGACGTAAACAACTTCAGACTAAAATAATAAGCACTTTCAACGAAGAAATGCAAGCCCTCAACCAGGAACTTCAACAAGTCCTTGCTGATGACCTCGTCACAGCTTTCCAAAACCGCCTAAAAACATTCATCAGAATTCAGCAAAAGCATGCTATGAAACATTAGTTCTAATCCATAAATCATTTATATGAATATCGCAGAGCTAAGGGGTGAGAGGATTATGCCAATGCGCAGATCCAAATTGGAAATGTACATCGACATATTGAAGGTTCTAGCCCGGAAAGGACCCTTAAAGCTAACCCATATCATGTACAAAGCTAATGTTAACTGTAGTGTCCTGAAGGAGTATCTGGACTTTCTCATAGAACAAAACCTTGTGGAAGAGAAATATGTGGGCAAAAAGAGAGTGGTTTATGCCATCACTCAACGTGGTTTGACGGTTCTTAAGCATTTCCGTGAGTTACGGACAGTTCTACCCATCATTGAAGAAGCTAACATGAGAATTCCACCTACTCTCTACTAGTTAGGGTAATTCTAGGCGCACGTAAATTCTATCATAGGGCTTGTTTTCTAAGAATATGAAGTTACGTGTCGTAAGACTTAATAAACCGTATCCTACTACTCTTCTGTAGACGCGTTATACAATTTGGAGAAAAGCCATGACAGCCTATAAAAGATCACAAAAGAGTGCTACTCAGATATTGGAGAAAATCAGGCAGAGTCTTGATAGGCTAAATGAAAAGATGGATGTCGTTATTGAAATTCAGAGGCATGGTCAAAGAAATAGCGAGCCAATACCTGACGTCTTAGATGTTATGACTTTGCTGTCTTTGCCTGATCATTTAAGGAAGACGGCGGTGACTCTTTGTAAGCTTGACCAAGCAACAGCTGATGAGGTTGCTGAGCAAACGAAGAGGGCAAGGGCTGTTGAAAGTGGCTATCTGAATCAGTTGGTGTTGATGGGGTACGTGAAAAAGGAGAGGAGAGGCCGTAAAGCCTACTTTTACGTTGAAAAAGAGAGTTGAGGCGATAAAAAAATGGGGAATATCATAGCATTTCATTCTTACAAGGGTGGAACAGGAAAGACACTGCTCTCGGTTAATTTGGCGGCAACCTACGCAAAGAGAGGTAGAAACATTTGTTTGTTTGATTTGGATTTTCGAGCTCCAAGTCTTCACGCTGCCTTTAAGGCTGACGGTAATGGGCATTGGCTTAATGATTATTTGAATGGCACTTGTGACATAAAGAAGGTGTTAGTTGAGCTTAATCCCTTGCATAAGGGGAATGGAAGGCTTTTTGTTGGGTTAGCGAATCCAGCTACTGAGGCTATTCGGGAGATGTCTGCAAAGGATAGGAAGTGGGAGATGAGGGCTTTGGGTCGACTGTTGTCTCTTAAGACGTCGCTTTTTAATGACATGCATCTAAATCACATTATTTTTGATACAAGTCCGGGTCTTCAGTATTCTTCTATAAACGCTATAGTTAGCGCTGATGTAGCAGTTGTAGTGTCAAGTTTGGATGCGTCGGATATTAAGGGGACTCAGAGAATGACTCGTGAGCTTTATGATCTTTTTGAGAAGAAGACGGGTATCGTTCTTAACAAGGTGCCGGCTGGGTTCTTGTCAACATCCAGCAAGAAGGAAAAACTGTTGCAACGGCTTAGAGCAATACATAACCTCCCAATTATAGATGTCATTCCTTGTTTCTGTGAAGTGCTTGAAGCTGGAGGAACATACATATTTGCAGAGGAAAAACCAGAACACCCATTCACATCAATCTTAAGCGAAGTTGCAACAAGAATCGAAAAATTCTGAGCCTTAATACTCTTTCTAAGTGTTTTCTAAAATTTCATCATCGCCTGAATAGCCTATCTACTGCAATATCGCACTGTAACTTAACCTATAACTTCAAGACCATCGCTTCCATTTCCAAGCGTTTTTTGAATCCAAAATGCTTCATTTTTTCTACGAGTTTTTGTTTTGTTGAAGATACTGTAGCTAAGACTTTGTTTGTTCCAGCTTTTTGGATATGATCTGCACCTGCGGATATCAGTGTTTCTTCTATTCCCATGGAGATCATCTCAGGAAGTACGTGTATGTGGCGAATTCTCCCTGCTTCTTTTTTCGTAGTGTACATTGATTGGATATATCCGACGATCTTCTTGTTTTTTGTAGCAACTATTTTTTTGTCAGTAGAGAAATGGAATATGCGATTGATAAGGGGAGTTTTTAAGTCTTTTTTCTTGAAACCAAAGACTTTCAGGTGTTCTGGATTTTCTGAGCGTCTTATAAGGTCGTAAACAGCATCTATATCATTTTTCTTTAGATCTCTCACTTGAACTTCAACTTTTTCAGACTTAAGCAAAGAATCTATGTTACCAATCATATATACAACGTTCTCAAATTTTGTGAAGCCCAACTTTGTGTATAGGTTCTTGGCTGGAGTATTTGTAGATACGACATGTAGAACTGCTTTGCTTGTTTTCTTTTTTTGAATGTGGTCGAGTGCTCTTTTCATTAGTTTTGTGGCAATGCCCTTTCTTCTGTAGTTCGGATGCACCATGACTGTTGATATATAACCTATCATCCCTCTATTGTTTACCATTGTTGTGCCAACAACCCTTCCATCAACTTCAGCAACAAAAAACTTGAAGGGTTCCTTTCTCATCAACTTCAAAAAACCTAAGAAGACTTTGCCCAAAACGCCAAACATTTTGTCAACCATTTTTTTTATGTGATCTGGATCAAAACCGCTTATCTCAATTTCCTCAGTAAAAGACTCACTTGCAATATCTAACAGGTTGTCTAAGTCAGATTTGCGAAAATCCCTAATCAAGATATTTTCTGCGCCCTCATTCATGACCGCACCTCATCGATTCAAAAGTACTACATAGCTACTATTCTTTCTCATATTTCTTCTTGACTTTCTTTACATCTTCCAGGTATTTCTCGAGTTGTCTTTTTTCCATTACTTTCTGAGGCAAAGTTTCAGGAGCATATAACAGAGGCAAAACTGCTAAGAACAGGAAAAAGCTAGCCAGAGAGAAGGCAACCGAAATAGGGACTAATTCTGTGTAGGGTGTGAATAATATCTGAATATAACCCGAAACGATGAATGGCAATACACCAATCAGATAGTATTTTTCCTTGGTTTGGTTTCCTGCCAAGTCTGCCCAGATAACTAGATAGAACATAAGAATGAAAATACCCCACGCGATCCCATCCAAGATCATATAAAAATACAATGAGAAAATAAGGCTGGAGAAAAGCCCAAGAATAGCATATCCAATGCCTAATGCTATGAAGCCAAAAATGATCATACGCTTTCGACCAACTGAATCAGCGAACCATCCGCTTAAGAGCGCAGAAAATCCTCCGATTCCATATTCTGCAATCATAATATAGTCTGCCCCCTCAAAACTGCTTACTATTGGAAATTCGAGAAAATTCACCAGGCAGAACATTATCCATGGTACCAAGTACAAGACAAAATATTTATCGAGTAAAATTGATTTGTATGATACTTCCCTCGAGCTTTGTCTACCTTCTTGCCTTGGTGTAATGATATGAAAGAGAGCTAGACCCAGCCCCCTCCAGAAAGCGAAAATCAACACTCCAAAAGAAAAAGTGGTTAGGTTGATTAGCAATCCAATTATGAGCATACAAAGACCTGAAGCAAAAAAAGTTATGCCACCGAGCCTTCCTCGGTTTTCCTCACGGGTGTAGTCTCCAAAATAGGCAAGAGCAGAGGGAAATCCCAGCCCTAAGGAGATTCCTAAAAGCGAGGAAACTAATAGAAGATGTTCCACGTTGTTTGCATCTAATGCTATAAGTATAGCTGAAGTTATCACACCAATAAGCATCCACAGGCGTATAAACGTACTGCGACTTGAAATACTCTTGACGAGAGTTACACCTACGATTGCGGAACCTATAGCTCCTATATAGTGGATACTAATTATTACTAGTGGCACAAAAAGTCCTACTTGGGAGTTCTCCAAGGTGCCTGTGAAAAAAAAGTATAGCGGAAAGTACCATGAAAAAGTATTTACAACTATGACAAAAGCTGCAAGGAAATCTTTTTTGAAAAAACTGCAATGCGCAAGATCTATCCTCATCATCTTTTGCAACTCGATTTCTCAATATTGTGCTGCACGGATAAAAGATTTCCAGTACACATAAAGAAGCAATACTACGCAAGAAACGTATCCTGGCGTATCAATGTTCAACGCGCGCGAATATTTGCTGGCATAAGTCAAGTTTGCGTTAAAGGCATCTGAAGAGAAGTGTATTTGTGTTCAACAAAGCTTTATAAGTGATGTGTTCTACAAATATACAATTGAGTGAGACGACATGGAAAAGAAAAAGAGAAAGAGACCATTGCGAATATATTTCCCTTAATGTTGCAGTTTCCTTCACAACATTCTTCTAAAGATCTTCTAAAAGGCTTAATATAAGAGTTTGCATTTGAGATCTTACATTCTTATTTTGTAGTGTAGAAATATTGTTTAAAGTCTTTTCAGCCAAGCTTTGAATCCTATTTATAAATTTTTTTACTGTTTCTTCCTCATAGACGATATCAACTATTTTCTCTGCATCTTGATCGGAAATTTTCGATCTTGAAAGAATGTCTATTATAACCTTCTTGGTTCGTGAACTTTTGCACGCACATATTGTATAAAGTATCGGAAGTGGTGGTAACTCATTTTTAACTCGATTTTGAAGTTCATCTGGTTCGAAGATATCGATGAATTCATCTCTTACGCCCAGTAGAATTCCAATTGTTTTGCCATAATTGCCAAGCATGTCAACAAGACTTGTTTCTGCACCTCCAATAATTGCGCCAATACGCATGTTAGCTTCGAAACTTGAGGCTTTCTTCTCGATAATGCCGAAACACATTTCTGGAGAAATGTTTACACTACCTTTTAATGATACTTCAAGGGCTTCAGCGTCTCCCAGTTCAAAAAATCGACTGGAAATTATGTTCCACATCATATTCATCTTTTCTGCAGCAAATTCTTTCTCCAATTTGTGAAGAAGTGCTAAAGCCTTCATCATGAAGGCATCACCAACAAGTAGTGTAATATCTTTGCCGAATTTACCAAAAACTGTAGGCTTCCCATATTTCATCTTGGATTCATCAATCACATCGTCATGTAAGTCACACGCAGCCGAGAGCAACAACATGACAACCTGCATTGGGACTGCCCTTTCGGGATCTCCACCGACAGCCTCGCAAGCAATGGAGACTAATCCAGGATGTATATAATCATACCAAATTTCTGCATAATGCCTAAACGCCTCATTTATCTCCTTGCATTCGACTGTTTCGGATAGAATTTTTTCTTTCGCTATCTCAAGTGATTTTTCACTTCTTTCCTGAAGATTTCTTGTTACTTTTTCAATTAGTTTGTCATTCTTTGAAGGCGTGCCCGTTTCTTTTAGAGTTGGCATCCTCTGGTTTTACACCTCTTCTTTAGGTTTGATCAAAAAAGGGAAAGCATTGAATAGATCAAAAGTTTCAATGCCCCTTTATCTCCTTTTATTGCGTCTAATGACGCAGAGGAGTTTTCTGCTAATTCTTTCATAATCTTTCTCAATTTTACAAGGCCGCCTGATTTTTTTGCGATTTCAATTATAGTCTTTGCATCTTCATCCACTATGGTATTTTTTTGGATTACGGAGCCTATTAAAATCCTATTCTCTTCTGCTGCGTAAAGTACTGGTAAGGGCAAGTGTTCATTCTCAAGTCTATGTTGCATTTCTAAAAGATCCATCGAATCTCTTAGATCGTCTCTGAGGATTATTAGCATGCCTAAAAATCGGCCATATTCCCCAAAGGTTCCTATCTCCCTCTTAGTCCCATCCCCAAGGATTGCGCCGATAAGCGCGTGAGCTTTCACATCAGCCGCTTTTTTCCTCACAACCCTTAGGTATTCTTCTGGCCTGACGTCAAGTCTCCTACGAAACTGGAGTTCTAGAGCTTCGGCGTCTCCAAGCTGGAAAAACATCTCTTCAATAGTCTCTAGTATGGCTTTGCGCTTGTCATTCGGGATATTCTCCAGCAATTGGCTTAACAAGATGAGCCCTTTGAACATAAGTGCGTCTCCTGTAAGTAGAGTAATATTTCTTCCAAACTTTCCGAAAACAGTGGACCGCTTTCGCTTTACCTTTGACTCATCAATGATATCGTCGTGTATGTCCATGGCTCCACTTATTAAAGTCATTGGGACCGCCACTGAGTTGGTTAACTTGGGATCTCCACCTACAGCCTCGCATACCAGAGACAAGAGTGTAGGCCTTGCCAAGTCATTCCAATACTCGGTCATAAAGTACCTCAATGCTTCCTTGATTTCTTTGCATTCTATTTTTTCTTCTAGAACTGTTTTCCTTGCCATTTCAAGCGCTTTACTGCCTCTTTCTTCAAGAAGTTTCTGTACTTGTTTCATTGTTTCCTTCTTAGTGAGAGGCTTTTGTTCGTTAGGATTCGATTTCACTTTTTTTCCCTTCCGCCTCCAAGGTTCGTGGTTTTTAGTTGTTGTTTTAAAACGTTGTAATAGGATTCTATGAGTTGGTTTCCTTTTTGCGTGATTTCATAGATTTTTCTTATTCTTCCTTTTTTGACTTCTTTTTTGCTTTTGATGAAGCCTTTAGTTTTTAGTGAGTTGAGGAGTGGATATAGGGCGCCATGTCTTATTCTGATCCCAAACATGTCTTCTATCTTTTTAAGGATCATGTAGCCCCATATGGGTTCGGTCTGGATTAGCCTAAGTATTTGAATATCAAGGAAGTTTCTGACTATGCGTTGAACAATTTCTTCTTCGAAGTTTTCAGTCAAGTTTTCACGCTCTACTACTCCCTTTCTAGAGATTTTTGTTGTTTTAGGTTAAAGATTTTGCTTGTTTCTTCTGATTTATATATGCTTTCGTATGTCTTGATTATGCATAAACCTTTATATCGCCGTCTGGATATAGAGATATTTAATATGTCTAAAAAGAGACATATTGTATACATGTATAACATGTAAACTGTTGAACAAAAAAACAGAAGGAGTAAAAAATGGTACAAAAATTAAGAAATGTGGAGGTCAAATTGATGAGGGGCCTCCTCGACTTGGTGATCCTCCAGTTCCTAAAGGCAAGCCCCATGCACGGCTACCAAATCATCACCAAAATCCGAAAAAACTTCGGAGTTTATTTTGGACCGAGCACAATCTATCCCTTGCTCAACACCCTTGAAGAAAAAAGCTTCATTAAAAGCCAATGGGACCTAAACAACGAAAGACCAAGAAAAGTTTACAACCTAACCCGTGACGGCGAAGACCTGCTATGCTACACCGAGGCTTCCCTGAATCATATCTGCCGAAAATTAACAACAATCGGCCTAGACAAAATCGTTATCAACGGAGCTCTTTCAAATTCTTTGACAACTATGAAGGCTTCTGAAAAACGCTAATCTCCAAACTAGGTAGCAACCATAAACAAGCATCCCTTTCTTCTTCCACACTCCTGTTAAATGTATTCCTTTAAAGAATAGAGGCGCTCGCACTGCTAGATCGGTGGAAATTGTTGTCTTTGTAATCAAAAAAATCTCGGTGTCGCCCGCAAGTCTATAAGTGACTAAAAGTTCTACAAATTGAATACAGAGAAGCCCCAATACTTACGGTAAAAAAGGGACGGTCTGAATGGAAGCAAACATCCTCATAGAAAACTGTACAATCCTCCCTATGACCGATAAAGGCATCATAAAAAACGGAGTAATTGCCATAAAAGACAGCAAAATAACCTATGTTGGAAAACAAGCAACAGCGCCAAAAATAACCGCTGAAAAAATTGTAGACGCTCAAGATATGGTTACGATACCTGGCTTAATCAACTGTCACACCCACCTAGCCATGACACTATTCCGTGGAATTGCAGAAGATCAACCACTAAATATGTGGCTAACCGAAACAATATGGCCTCTAGAAGCAAAACTCCAACCTAAAGACGTCTACAATGGTGCATTGCTCGGCTGCCTTGAAATGATAAAGACCGGTACAACAACCTTCGCGGACATGTATTACCATGAGGATCAAGTCGCAAAAGCCGTAGAAAAAGCAGGCCTAAGAGCAGTCTTAACACAGGGAACAATTGAACTTGGCGACCCAAAAATAGGAGAGAAGACACTGAAAAACAGCATCAATTTCGCCACAAAATATCATGGATATGCCAATGGGCGAGTTACAACTCGTCTCGGTCCCCATGCAGTCTACACATGCAGCCCAGAACTTCTGACAAAGGTCCGAGAGGCAGCCTCCAAACTGAACTTGGGTATTCACATTCACTTAGCTGAATCAAAAGAAATGACAGATCAAGTGAAACAAAAATACAGCTCTACAGAAGTCGAACTCCTAAAGAAAATTGCTTTCTTAGGACCAGATGTCGTTGCTGCCCACTGCATACACCTCACGAACAAAGAAATGAGGTTGCTGGCCAAGTATAACGTTAAAGTTGTTCACAACCCAGTTGCTAACATGAAACTCGCCCAAGGCACAGCAAAAATCAAGGACCTCAGAGACTTAAGCGTAATTGTGGGCTTAGGCACAGACGGACCAGCCAGCAACAATAGCCTTGATATGTTCCAAACCATGAAGATTGCGGCTTTACTTCAAAAACTCACTTATTTGAATCCCACTATTCTGCCAGCTTACGAGGCCCTAAAGATGGCAACGGTAAATGGAGCTAGAGCCTTAGGGATGGAGAGAAACATTGGTTCCCTTGAAATAGGTAAAAGAGCCGACATACTCTTAATCGATCTTTCAAAGCCCCACCTAAAACCTTTGCATAACATTTATGCATGCATTGTTTACTCTGCGAACGGAAGCGACGTAGACACGGTTATCGTTGATGGAAAAATCTTGATGGAGAACCAGCAAGTGAAAACTTTGGATGAAAAGGCTGTGATGGAAGAAGCTGAAAAAACTGCTTTGGATTTGCTGTCACGGTAAATCTTATTTAACCGTCTAGTTATTGTATCTGCTCCAGCATACGGTGCGAAAATGCCACCGATAATTCGGATCGAGAACCTTACAAGAAAATTCGGAAACTTAGTGGCAGTTGACCACCTAAACTTAGACATTGAAGATGGTGAAATCCTTGGACTTCTGGGACCCAACGGTGCAGGTAAAACAACCGTCATTCTTATGCTTGCAACGGTCATCAAACCCACAGAAGGCACGGCTACTGTCGGCGAATATGACATAAAAAAGAACCCAGACAAAGTGCGTGGGCTTCTGGGCATAACTTTTCAGGAACCTAAAATGTTGTGGGTCAGCACCCCTTGGGATATAGTAAACTGGCATGCTAAGGTCTGCGGGCTATCAACCAAAGAGCGGAAGCGAAGGGTTAAGGAAGTATTGGATGTTGTAGATATGTGGGGACCCCGCAACAAGAGTGTTCATGGGCTTTCAGGCGGTATGCGGAAACGCGTTGAAATAGCCAAAGTTCTGATTCAAAGACCAAAGATCGCATTCGTTGACGAGCCGACCGCGCAAATCGACGTAATAGGCAAACACAAAATATGGAACATGCTTCTTGAACTTCGTGAGGAAGGAAGTACCATCATTCTTGCCACAAATGAGCTTTATGAGGCTGATCGGCTTTCAGACCGTGTTGGAATAATGCATAAAGGCAAGTTGCTTGTGTGCGATACACCTAAGAAGTTGAAGGACAGCATCGTGGGTGGCGATATCATTGATATTCAACTTGAAAGAGACGCCCCGATGAAAATTGTGGAAGATCTTAAAGGTTTCAAGGAAGTTGTTGACGTTTTGCAAGTTAAACCCTCCAATATGCGCCTCCGTGTAAACCAAGTTGAAGAGGTTGTCCCACGAATAATGACTTTGTTCATGAAGAAAGATGTGCCAATCACTTCTATACACATGAGTGAACCTAGCCTTGACGATGTATTTGCGCATTATACGGGGCTGACTATTGAAGAAGCACAGAAAGGTAGGAGTGAACCGTAACGAATAAGCTCCTTTTGGTTGTTGAGCGAGACATCCGTCTTTTCTTCCAATACAAATTCCTAATCATACTACGGGCCATCTGGTTCTTATCACAAATAGTTTTGTTTGGACTTATCGCTTCACGCATGATTGACATTCCAGATTACTTCCAATACTATGTGGGAGGGCTTTCAGTGATGACACTCTATTCAGCTGCCATATTCATTGGGTTCGACATCTACGAAGAAGCAGAACACGGCGTCTTCGAGTACTTGCTCAGCTTACCAGTTTCTAGAAGGCAACTTGTGCTGGGGCGATCAATCGGCGGAGGACTCAGATCCTTTATATACGTTGGACCATTAATAGGCATATCATTGTACGTTATAGGCTCTGTGAACCCGCTCAGCTTCTTGGTCTCCCTATTTGCACTATTCCTATTCTCCTTTGGCGTCGCGGGCATGAGCATTACCATAGCCGTAGTAATTAAATCAAGTGACCGTTACGACATATTAATGGGTGTTCTAAACGCCTTAATTGTGCGCTTAAGTACAGCTATGTATCCTTTGGCAGTCGTGCAGTCATCTAACCCCTTGTACGGCGGGGTTGCAAGCTTCAACCCTGTCACATACGCTGCAGACTTGTTCCGATGGGGCACAGGCTTGGAAGCCATAATAACTTTGGACAATCCATTAATACCGTTACTTGGCATAATTGCGTTCTTCGCGTTCTTCACTTTCGTAGGTGTAATAATCTACGAGAGACGCATAGAAGGAGGAGGCTGGCAATAATGAAGGCAGTTCTCCACATAGTTGAACACGACTTCAGAAACTTCTTCAGGTACAAATGGTGGCTCGTAGGCATGGTCAGCATGAACTTAGCTGACCTTTTCATAATGGCCATAGTTTACAACAACATGCTAAGCACTGCTGTAAGGGAACAAATAAAGAATTACTTCACTTTTTTTGCACCCGGACTTACCATTACAGGCCTGTTTGCTTCGGCTTTCATGATTGGGCGTGAGGTAAATATAGAGCGCCGAAGAGAGGTGCATCACTACATGCTGAGTTTGCCCATGACCAGGATGGAGTTAGCAGTTGGACGTGTTCTTTCAGGCGGACTGCGCGGCATGGTTTACATGTCGCCTCTCCTACTGACATGCTTCGCCTTTCTAGGATTCCCAACACCATGGCAGTTCTTAATAATCTTGACAGTTCTGTTCTTTTTAGCCATCGGTATCTCTGGCTTAAGCATTGCCATCGCGGTCTCTACATCAAGCCTTGAAAAATTCATCACGGCAAGAGGATTAGTTTATTATACACTATTCTTCTGCAGTAGCGTCTTCTATCCACTCTCTCTAATTCAGAGTCTGGGGCAAGAGGGCAAATTTCCAATGGTATTGGTGACTTTGGCTGAGATTAACCCATTGAGCAATGGGGCAGACCTGATCCGCTCTTTTCTGCTTAGTAATCCACCTTTCTCCTTAAACATGATCCTTAACGTTCTAGTTTTCTCGACAATTTTCACACTTAGCGCGGCCTTTGCTTATATCAAAATAATCCAACGGTAGGTTTCTTCAACCTTTTGGAGGTTAAATTTATGAATGTGAACAACTTATCTTTTTTCCTTCCGCCTTAACAAGTTTGTTTGAAGGTTCCTCGATGGATGAAGTGAAGGTCATCTTTGAACCGCAAAGTGTCGTCCTAATAGGCTCAAGCATGATTCGTGAAAAAGTCGGTATGGCTTCTCCGCAACTTTTCAGAAACGTCATATACAATGTGAAGAAATTCTTCCGTGGAAACACCTATGTTTTAGATGTGGATGGGAAGGCTGGTTATAATCATTTAAATGATCTACCTGAGATTTCCGAACTTGCGATTATGATGCTTCCGCCTGAGCAGTCGCTGATTCAGGTGGAGAAATGCGCGAAGAGAGGCGTCAAAGCGCTTGTCGTGATTACTGGTGGGTATGATGATGAACAACGTCAACAGTTGCTTAAACTCAAAGGAGAGTATAGTATTCGTATATTGGGTCCCAACACGATAATGGGGATTATAAACACAGTAAACGGGTTAAACACAACCTTTGAGAGAGACCTGATGCCGAGAAGGGGCAACATCTCAGTTATATCTCAAAGTGGAGGAGTGGGCGCCTGCCTCCTTGACTGGGCGTGCTTTTACAAGATTGGCATCAGCAAATTTGCCTTCATGGGAGACAAGATCGACATCAATGACGTAAATCTACTAAAATACCTTAACGAAGATCGTGAGACTAAAGTGATATGTCTCTACATGGAAGGAATTGAAAACGGACGAGAATTCATACAAGTGGCTAAAAAAGTTGTAGAGACGAAACCAATTCTGGTTCTCAAAGGTGGGGCGACAAAAGAAGCAGCTCAAAGAGCCCTATCTCACACAGCATCCATAGCCGGATCAGACACCATATTTGATGCGGCATTAAAGAAAGCTGGAATCATTCGGGTAGAGGACGGCGAAGAACTGATAAATTCTGCAGTGGCTTTGGCGAAGCAGCCTCCCTTATGTGGAGATAACATAGCAATTGTAAGCAATGTGGGAGGACCTGCTATACTTGCCGCAGACGCTATAGTAAGAAATGGGCTAAAACTTGCGGTTCTGTCAGAAAAAACTAGAAAAGAAATCGAAAGTCGCTATCCAGGGATAGAAGCAGTTAATCCCATCGACTTGATTGCAGACGCGAGGGCTGACAGATACTCTGTTGTTTTAGACTTGGTCTTGTCGGACCCCAACGTAGAGGGCGTGATGGTCATAAACATGTTAAAATCATGTTTCTTTGAACCCGGAGATGCATTAGCAGTCGCTGAAGCTACTGAGAAGCATGCTGAGAAAACAGTAGTGGATGTGGCTGCAGGTGGAGAAGACTTTATACTTGTTCATAGCGTATTAGAGAACACGAATGTTCCTGTCTATAATCTACCAGAAAAAGCCGCTAAAGCGCTACAGGCATCACGAATTTACTATAGAAGCAAAAAAAGAAGCACTAAGAAGCATCCTAGCGTGATTTAGGAATAGAAGGCTCCGTTTCTCAAACCACAATTATTATTTATAATTAATAAAAAGTGGGGGGGTTATTATTACTTCTTTAGTATGCCCAATATGCCACCAATTATTCCTAAGATTAAGCCTATGAGGAAGCCGCCGCCTATGAAGATGCTGAGAATCGAGAAGATGAGTACTAGAATGCCGCCGATAATTTCTTTTCCTGGCATGTAAATCAGAATTGCACCGATGATAACTATAATAGCAAAAATCAGACCTACGGCCGCGAAACCCGCGATCATTTCCGTTATCCCTGGGATCACGTCCATGCCCGGTATCGATCCGACAATTCCTGCTATGCCGACGAAGAGTAAGCCATTTATCAGTATGAGTATACCAGCGATTAGTGATATGATGAACCCTACTGTTGCTTTTTTCATTACTTCTTCAGTTGCCATATTTTTTCCCTCATCTGCCATATGTGTATTTCATTAGAATTTAAATTCTTCTAAACCAGAAGCCTCTAAATATTTAACTTCTTACATTAAATTGTATAAGGACAAAATTAGGGGTTGATTTAGTGTCTAACCTGATTTTTAGAGCTTTACTTTCAGGGTTAAGTTGGGAAATGGTTGCTCGATTATTGGGATTGCGTGAACGAGTCAGGGGTATCGGCGACGGAAAAGTTGGGGGTTATCGATACACTATTGTTCAGCGTGGAGACGAAATCTTGATAGTTCTGCCAGATTACGCGCCTAGAGAAAAATGCCAAGAAGTAGCGAAGAAAATTCTGTCACAACTCGCGCCGAAATCTAAGATTCGAGTTGCAACTATGAGTTATGCTTCATCTCATTGCAATTTTTGTCTAGAGTCAACTCCAATGCCCTATCACTGTCATAGGTGTGGAGGCTGGTACTGTGAAAGCCACAGACTTCCAGAAAAACATAACTGCCCCGGTGAAGAAGAGAAAACAAGAGAGATTGCTGAACGATTAAAACCTAAAAAACGGGAAAAGAAAAAAGAAGTAATCGTAGCAGAGGTTCCATGCGGCTAATAGAAAAAGGCAATAAGGAATAAGGATTCAGATGCCCTGTGAAGAACTTGAAGAAAAGGTTTTAGACATTTGCAAACATATTGCTGGTGTTCGAGAAATAGTTGCCGCATGCCTTTATGGCTCACGGGTATATGGGTACGCCAACTACAAAGGCGACATAAATGTTCTGCTTGTGCTCAGCGGTTTTCTACTTAGATTAAAAACCTACCAAAAGCCTTTGAATGAAGTAAATGTGTTTATTCTAGTGGTTGATCAAAGTGCCTTCGAACATGATGTGGAACAAGGAAGGTTTGGAGAGTTTTTTGCCGAGAAAATCACCGTTCCTTATCAACCGTTCGTAAACAAAGAATATTTGTGGGAAAAAGAAGTTGAGATGAAGAAACGAATAGTTCAGGAACTTTTGGAAAATATGGTTTTGGAATATCCGGAGTTGTCCCATGAGTTACTCATTAAGGCAGAATATTTCATGTACAAAGTCATGAAGCAACGGGCTCAACTGTTTCCACCCATCACTTACAGTTACCTTAACATGCTAAGTGATGACGTAAGAAAAAGAAACATAGAGTCTATAATGAAGGGATACATCCAAGCATTCAAGGAGTTAGCTGAGGAGAATAAAATAGCCTTCTCAAATGAGCATATCAAAATTACCCAAAACTTCATCAAAACCATCAAAAAACGAAAACTTCGAATCCCAACATTCTTCAAGTCCCTTCAAAAAGCAGCGCTCACCCATCTTGTTAGCTTTTTTCCAAAAATGACAGTTCCTCTGGCAAGTGAAGAAGAAATTTTCCTGAAGACGCATGGAGAGAGGGTAGAGACCGAAGAACCGAGTTCTCAATTAGAAGAACCAGAAAAATATCTACTAATGCCAACCCCCTTTGGATTGGTAGCACTCTCTGACGAGACTACAATAGAAGATTTCGTTAGAAAAACCGTTCCGGGCGGAGAGGTTTTGGACATGGACATAGAGAAGATGGGCGGGGTTCTAAACGATGTCTATCAGCTTAGGCTCCGAAAAGATGAGGAAGAGCAAAGAATTGTGGTGAAAAAGTTTAAGGATTGGCACGGGTTCAAGTGGTTTCCACTTGCGTTATGGGCAGTTGGGACAAAAGCCTTCGCGGTTCTTGGGCGATCAAGATTAGAAAGGGAATACGCTATTAACCAGTTCTTAAGCAATAAAGGCTTTCTTGTACCCAAGGTTCTTTACTTAAGCCCACAGGAAGGCTTAGTTTTTGAAGAATTCGTTGAAGGAGAAAACCTAGTTCATGTTATTAAGCGGATTATTTCGTCTAATAGCAAGCAAGCAACAGATGTTGCCTTAATTAAAGAGGTTGGTAAGAAGATTGCAGAGGTTCATGGACTTGGAGTCGCCTTTGGAGACTGCAAACCTGAGAATATTCTAGTTACAAAGGAAGGGAAACTCTATTTCGTGGACCTTGAACAAGCGACAAGAGATGGAAACCAAGCATGGGACATAGCCGAATTTCTGTATTACTCAGGTCATTATGTTTTTCCTCTCTCTTCCACCGATATGATAGAGTTAATGGCGAGAAAATTTGTTGAAGGATACTTAGAAGGAGGCGGGAGAAAAGAAATTGTGAGAGTTGCGGGTTCTCCCCGGTACACAAAGGCTTTTAGTATTTTTACACCGCCTCATGTCATCTTGGCTATTTCTAACCTTTGCAGAAAAGTTAATGACATTTAAGGCACAACCAAAAATGATGTGTTGAGGAGAACAGATGACAAAGCAGGAGACAGCCCTCACCTTTTACGGTGGAGTGAACGAGATTGGAGGAAACAAGGTGCTCCTAGAGGACAAAGGAGTCAGAATCTTTCTGGACTTTGGGCAGTCTTTTACTTCTGGTGCAGATTATTTCAGGGGATGGCTTACCCCCAGAACAGTAAATGGTTTAGGAGATTACTTTGAGTTCAATTTACTGCCAAAGATAAAAGGGTTATATGATGAGAAACAGTTGGAATTCACTGAACTTTGCTATGCTCAACCGAAAGTTGATGCCGTGTTTTTATCTCACGCCCACGTAGATCATATAGGGCACATCTCATTTCTTGATAAAGAAATTCCTATATACTGCGGTTATGGAACGAAAATCTTCATCGAATCAATGGAAGCCACCAGCAATATCAATTTTGGAAAGCACCCCTATAGAACATACAGAACAGGACACAAAATAAGAATCGAACATTTAGTAATAGAGCCCATTCATGTTGATCACTCCATTCCTGCCTCTTACGGTTTCATAATTCACACTTCTAAAGGCACAGTTGTGTACACTGGAGACCTTAGAATCCATGGTCCTCGAAAAGAGATGACAGAGGAATTTGTGGAAAAGGCATACGAATCTGAACCCGTGGCTATGATAACTGAGGGAACAAGGATGGTTGAAAAAGAAAGAAGAAAGAACTACTCCGAATTACAGGTAAAAGAACTGAGCAATGGGGTTGTCTCCAAAACAGATAAGATAGTATTCGCTGCTCACTACGGACGGGACACGGACAGATTCAGAACATTCTACAACGTAGCCAAAGACAACGACAGAAAACTCGTCATATCTCCAAAAATCGCCCATCTACTGAGCAGACTTGTACAAGATGAACATCTCATTCTCCCTGATCCCAAGAAAGATGAGAACATCATAGTTTATTACAAGAGAAAAAAGAGTGGAAAGTTTCAAGAGAAGGATTACTACGTTTGGGAACGGGAGTTTATAGAAAAAATGGTGAATTACGAGTTCGTACATACCCATCAAAGTGAAATTGTTATGGACTTGGACTTTTACCAATTCGCCGAACTCATTGACATACGACCAAATCCCAACAGTTGTTTCATCCACAGCATGAGTGAACCCTACAGTGAGGAAGACATAGAAGACACAACCATGCACAACTGGCTGGGCCACTTCAAAATCAACTTTCATCAACTCCACGCTTCAGGTCATCTAAACAGGCGCCAACTAACAGACCTAATCAAACACATCCAACCGAAAAGAATCCTCCCCATACACACAGAAAACCCAAAATTATTCAAAACAATAAGTAATAATGTTCAACTGGTAAAATACGGAAAGAAATATACATTGTAAATAGTCTGTGTATGTGATCTACCTAAAACTATCATTCCTTATCATTACTGCTGGGCTTTAGCTAGAGGTTTAGTAAGCACTTTAAACTCGCTTTCTGAGACCCACTCTTCATCCTTCAATTCTTGTAACCCTTGTTGTAAGCTTTTTTTCAGTTCCCTTGTTCGTAAAATACTAGACTCAATTCCTGCATCATATATTTCTTTTTCAAACACGGGATTTTTCTCTAACAACATTAACACTTGATTAATAAGATTGGTTATAGACTCTGAACGAAATTGCAAAAGTGACTTTGTTTTTGCCATACCAAAAGCGCCCTTGAATTTTGTCAAGATTCCCATGCTTCCTGCAATTGATGGAGGATACGTGACGTATCTTCTTTTTGACTTTGTTTGGTAGCAGATAAGGTAGAAGGGTATGTACGTAAGGGCATAGGTTCTCCGCCTCTTCTGCAGACCAATTTGATCAAGATCGTCTATGGCGTGCCTTTTCAACTCAACCAATCGATTGATCTGCTCTATGATCTGAGAGGTTAAATCTTGCAGAGAATCTATTTCTTTCTGCATTATTTGAATTTTGGCGTCTCGTGAAGCCTCCACCTCCCTTATATCTTCCATGACCCCGTCGACTTCTTTGTCACACTCTGCTCTGATTTTGGACACCTCAGCTTTCTTCACAGATTCTTTATTTTTTATCTTTTCTTGTAAATCCTTGAGATTTTTATCTAACCGTGAAATGTCTTTTTTGCAGCTTTCTATTTCTCTTCTCCAGCGCAGTTCATCAGTCTCATCTTTGCGAAGCCTACAAGATTTTATCTCTGCCTCATAACGGTTGATGTTGGCAACTTTTCTCTGTTTAGTTTTTTCAAGTTTGAGGTACTCTCTATGGAGGAGATGAAGCTGATGCTCCACATCTTTAGAAGCTAGCGAAATTCTCTTGTCATATTCCCTCTGAACTTTTTGTACCCTTTTCATCACCGAAGGTTTAAGAACTACTATTTTTTTATCAAACCTTTTTCTGACCTTTTCTATTTCTCTTTGAAAGTCTTTTACGTATTGTTTTGCAGTGGTGTTCAGTAGACGCATGGTCTCATGTAAATCTGCGATATTTTGTGTTAACCTATCTCTATGGTTTGAAATCTCGTTTATGGAGAAAGAGATCTCTGTTTCGTCAAGTGTGGGGGATAAAAAGATTTTGTTGGGTACGGATTCTTTTGTTCTTTTGGCTAGAGAAAAATAGGGGGTGAAATCTTGAATGAAATCTGCGTTTATAGTAAGACCCCTTATGGTCTTTTCTTCCTCCCCAGTGAAGTCTTGAAGGTAGTTAAGATTGTTAGAAAGAAAAGCGAGGTAGGCTTGATTTCCAGTGCTTCCTTCAATGTTATTGATAAAGGTTTTAACATCGGGCAACGTGGCATACGAAAAGGTGTGTGATATGATGCCCAGCCCATCCAAAAGGAGAGTCCTTTTTCTCCATGGAGCTAACCATATTGGATAATAGGCTTCAGCAATAAAGACTATCTCTTCTGGTTGTTTTTTTAGAATGCGCCCTTCACTTTTCCGACGCTCCAACTCTGCCAGGCATAAAATGGCTGCATTCTCCATTTTCTCTGTGAAGCGTTTTTGGCGGTCCTTTGCAGGGACCGCGAAAGGAAGAAGAAATTTAACTAATTCAGGAGACACATTTTCCACCATTATTCCTAATCAGTAGGCGGCTAAATCAGTTATAAACTTGAACTTTAAATGGATTTCTCATTTTGGTCCTATTTATAGTAAGAACAGAAGGGCACCCCATCCTATAATTGACTTTACATATTTGATTTTTCTAAGAATTACCCACAAACTTGCAGTATTACTCAAAATGACTGGTTTTAAAATTAGTACAATTCACAGAGATGCC